>Ga0224534_1000008_pt1 | contig 167864 bp, 123 predicted proteins | sample 714E12024metaG_FD_172012 | JGI IMG/M metagenome (GOLD analysis project Ga0224534, IMG submission 172012) | Peat soil microbial communities from Stordalen Mire, Sweden - 717 E1 20-24 | ecosystem: Environmental > Terrestrial > Soil > Wetlands > Peat | place: Sweden: Norrbotten County, Stordalen... | reverse complement strand
GAAAGAGAAGAACAACTGGAAAACTGGCTGCACGAGTACAACTTCCACCGCCCCCATGCTAGCCTCAAACTAAACACCCCCGCTTCCCGCGCAGGTCTGAATCGGAACAACCTCTTGACGCTCCACATCTAGGGGATCGGTGAATTCATTCCGCAATTGTGACAGTGGTCCGGGCGCAGGCTCGCGCGCCCCGGAGCGAAGAATGCCCTTTTCCGTGCCGTAGTCGGTCTGAGAGAAACCTGCGCTCGTATACGCGATTTTGTACTTGTGTTCACTCGCCCGGAACTCCTCATACGTTCCCTGATCCTTGACGTTGCCCTGTTCATCGAGCAACGTGAAGCTTACTTTCAAGTGCCAGGGCTGCACATCGGGGCCGGTCAAGCCATTGGTTTTGGCGGCCAGCAGCATCAATTCCTTTGGGTCGCTGGGCAGAATGGCGGCGGGAGCTTCTTTGGCGGGGGCTGCTGCTGATGTTGAATCTTGAGCGAAGGCCGACAGGCAAATCATGCCGAACGCGACGAGACAGAAGAGGTGGATGCAGCACGAGAGCGGTCTCACGAAGGTCGTTTTTCGCATGGCGGCAGGATAGCACAGGATTGCATGTATTTCGCTTTTCGTGTTACGATAAGCGTTAAGCATGATTCGCTCGTTTGCCGATGAAGATACGGAGCAGGTGTTCCACCATCGCCACAGCCGGCGGTATTCGGCGTTTGAGCGGGTGGCATTGCGCAAGTTGCGGCAGATTCACAGCGTTTCCACGGTCGAGGAACTTTATGCGCCGCCGGGAAATCGGTTGGAGAGGATGAAAGGTGACCGGAAGGGCGAGTGGAGCCTGAGAATCAACGGCCAATACCGGATTTGCTTTGCATGGAGGGATGGCGATGCCTACGAGGTCGAAATTGTTGACTACCACTGAGCCGGCGCTTGAGGGCGCGGAACTGGAAGAGGGTGCGCGGATGCCTGCGCTGCATCCCGGCGAAATGCTGCGCGAGGAGTTCATGAAGCCGCTGGGACTTTCATCGAATGCGCTCGCGATGGAGTTGCGTGTGCCGGTGACGCGGATTTCCGAGATAGTCCGTGAGCGGCGCGGGATTACCGCGGACACGGCGCTTCGGCTGGCGCGATACTTCAACATGACGCCGGAGTTCTGGATGCGTTTGCAGATGGATTTCGATCTGGAGTCGGAGGCCGACGCCGCGCAGTCCGCGACCCGCGAGGAGATTCGCCCGCGGCCGGTGAATCACAGCCACGAGAATTCGGAATCGCGGGCTATTGCCTGAGACGGCCGCCAACATTCGGAGTCTCTACAATGGAAACCAGCCGATGAACACGTGAATTGCAAGGGAAGATAAGACCGGCGGTTTAAGGTTCTACATTTGAGTTGAAGGCAGCAATCAGCGCGTAACGAGGAAACGAGTTCAAACACACATGCCCACGACCCAGAACAAGGACTATTACGGCACGCTTGGCGTGAAGAGGACGGCGACGGCGGAGGAGATTCGCAAGGCGTTCCGGAAGGCTGCGCGGCGGTATCATCCGGACGTGAATCCGGGGGACAAGCGGGCTGAGGAGAAGTTCAAAGAGATCTCCGAGGCCAACGACGTTCTGAGCGACGAGAAGAAGCGGAAGGTGTACGACCAGGTGGGGTTCTACTCGGACCAGATCGACCCGGCGACGGCGGAGGCGTATGCGCGGCAAGCGGGCGCGGGCGGGCGGCCTGGGGTGGATTTTGACGGGTTCGATTTCTCGGGGTTTCAGGGCGGACCGGGGCATCAGCCAGGACAGCCGGCGGGCGCCGGCTCACAGTCGTGGGGCAGCTTCAAGGACATTTTTTCAGGCATCTTTGCGGGGGCGCAGCATCCGCAGCGGCCGCGGGGGCCGCAGCCGGGGACGGATCTGGAGTACCAGGCGACGGTGGACTTTTGGACGGGGATTCACGGCGGGCAGGCGCGCATCCAGGTGAATCGCCAGGAGACGTGCCCGACATGCCACGGGCAGGCGCACACCGGCGGGCCGGCGCAGTGCCCGGAGTGCAACGGGACGGGGCAGGTGACGCAGATGGGCGGGCGGATGAAGTTCAATATTCCCTGCCCACAGTGCAACGGGACGGGGCGCATTTCAAACGACTGCGGGACCTGCCACGGCGAAGGGGTGGTGAGCCGGACGGAGACGGTGGAGTTCCGGATGAAGCCGGGGACGCGCGACGGGCAGCGCATCCGGCTGCAGGGCAAGGGCAATGCGGGGCTGAACGGAGGCGCGGCGGGGGACCTGTTCGTGATTGTGCGCACCGGGACGCACCCGGTGTTTACGCGGGTGGGCGACGATATTCAGTTGACCGTTCCGGTGACCGTGGCCGAGGCCTCGCTGGGGGCCAAAGTAGACGTGCCGACGATCGACGGGCGGGCGCAGTTGAAGATTCCTCCGGGGACGCAGAGCGGGCAGAAGCTGCGGCTGCGGGAGCGGGGCGTGGAGAATGCGCAGCGGCCGGAGCAGCGCGGCGACCAGATTGTGACCGTGGAGGTGGTGGTGCCGAGCTTGCAGGACGAGCGCAGCAAGGAGATCATGCGCGAGCTGGCCAGGCTGAACAACCAGGACCCGCGGGTGGCGCTGTTTGACAAGCTGTGAAAGTGAACAGTGGACAGTGAACAGGGTGCCGAGATGAGTACCTATCTGGCGGAACGATTACGGTAAGCTGGTTTCGGGAAACGAGCGATGGCGGCAAAACGCAAATCGAAAGGCGCGTACATGATCTCGGCGGTGGCCGAGATGTACGAGATTCATCCGCAGACGCTGCGCCTGTATGAGCGCGAGGGCCTGCTGAAGCCATCGCGCACCGAGGGCAATACGCGCCTCTATACCGACGAGGACCTGGAGCGGCTGGAGTTCATCCTGAACCTGGCGCGGGACCTGGGGGTGAACATCGCCGGGATCGCCATCATTCTGCAGATGCGGGAGCGGATGGAGGAGATGAACCGGCAGATGCAGAGCTTTGTGGAGTATGTGCGGACGGAGATGCTGGCGCGCTTCCAGCAGAATGCGGCCGGCTCCGCCGGGGCGATTGTGCCGTTGCGCAGACCGGCGGTGGCGCCCAGGCCGGCAGCGCCGCGCAAGCCGTAGTCTCGCGCCAGCCTTCCCGGTTGGCGGCTCTCTATTTGAGTACGGGGAATCTTCAACGCCGGACTCGCCCTGAGCCGGGTATGCTGGAACCTGTATGTCGTACGTTCTTCTTGGATTGGGCGTCTTCGGGCTGGCGACCTCTACGGTGTTTGCCTGCATTGTGCTGACGGCGGTGCCGGGTTACCTGCGCGAGCGGCGGCGGGCGCTGGCGCAGCTACGGGCGCGGCCGGGGTTTACGCCACCCTTGAGTCTTTTGAAGCCGGTGCATGGAGCCGAGCCGGGGCTTGAGGCGCACCTCAAGACATTCTTCGAACAGGATTATCCGGAGTACGAGATTCTGTTTTGCGCGCGCTCGGCCGAGGACGCCGGGTTGGAGACGGCGCGGCGGGTTGCGGCGCGGTACCCGAAGATTCCGGCGAAATTCCTCTCGACGGGCGGGCAGCCGGACTATATCAACGCAAAAGTGGCCTCGATGGAACGGATGGAAGCCGAGGCCGCGCACGAGATTCTGGTCATCAGCGACAGCGATGTGCGAGTGACGCACGATTATCTGCGGGCCGTGGCGCTGCCGTTTGCCGACCGACGGTTGGGCGCGATGTGCTGCCCGTATCGCGGCGTGGCGGCGGAGGGCGGGCTGTGGGCGCGGCTTGAGGCCGTGGGGATGAGTGTGGAGATGACTGCCGGTGTGCTGGCGGCGCGGGCGATGGAGGGGATGCAGTTCGTGCTGGGGCCGACGATGGCCTTTAGACGAGATGTGATCCGGCGGATGGGCGGCTTGAAGGTGACGGCGGACTACTGCGCCGACGACTTTGTGCTGGGCAACGAGACTTACAAGCTGGGGCAGACGGTGGTGCTGAGCCACCACGCGATCGATCACATGGTGATCAACTCGAGCTTCTGGCCGTCGATGAAGCACCAGGTGCGTTGGATGAAATCGACGCGATTTTCGCGGCCCAAGGGGCACTTTGGCACGGCGCTCACCTTTGGCCTGCCGTTTGGGCTGCTGGCGTGGGGAGCTGCGGTTTTGCTGGGGCACCCGTGGTGGGGGCTGGGGCTGCTGGGCTGGAGCGTGGCTACGCGGCTGGCGCTGGCGATTGTGGTGGGCGGGCTGGTGGTGCGCGACAGGAGCTGGTTTGGACTGCTGGCGCTTTATCCGGTGCGGGACCTGATGGGGTTCGGGTTCTGGGCGGCGAGCTACATGGGAAACCGGATTCTGTGGCGGGGGCGGGTGTATGAACTGCTGCCGGGGGGGAAGATGCAGGCGGCGGAGTAGTTTATTCCAGCGCCCGCAAATCTATGCCTATCTCAGCGGTCTGTCGGTCCATAGGGCCTTATCGGCGATGGATTGGACGGGGTATAGGCGGCCGGCGAGGAGACTCTCAGCTTTGGTCTGGTTGAGGTCCTGGGCGAAGAGCCACTTGCGCTCGCCCGTGCCCCAGACTTTGGAGAGCTGGTCTTCGCTGAGGAAGATATTGGGCGCGTCGGGGTAGCAGGAGCCCCACAGCAGCGGCGTACCCTCGCCATGCTGACCGCAGCGGGGGAGGACCATCAGGGCCGGTTTGCCGCGGAAGAAGCCGTGGGTATAAAAGACGACCGAGGAGGCCTCGGAATGCTCTCCGAAGATGATGAAGGAGTCGGCGGACGAGCCTTTTTGGATGATGGTGTCGGCGAATTGTTTGGAGCCGAGCATGGGATCGAAGCGGGCGAAGGCGATGTGCGCGGCCACCAGAAACACCGCCAGGGTGAGGGCTACGCTGACGGTGGCGGCCAGATGCTTCCCCTTCAGGCGCAATAGCCAGCCCACGGCAGGCCCCACCAGCAGGGTGACGGCGGCCAGAGCGGCAGGCAGCCGGAGCGCGGCAAACGACGGGCCGGTCAGATCGAAGAAGTGGGACATGGCCATGGTGTAGCCGGCCACGTTACGGTGCGCCAGCAGGGTGCCGACGTCGGCCACATAGGGCAGGTTGCGCGACTCCCATAGGCCCCAACACAGGGTGGCCGCGGCCAGAGCGCCGGCCACGGCAAAGACCGCCTGGGCGCCGGTGAGCCAGGCGGTGGAGAGCAGCGGCCTGGGACTGCCGGGGTCGCCATCCGGAGTTCCGTCCAGCCCGCGTTTTTCTTCAATGCCCGCGACCACGCCGGCGATAAGGATCAGCAGCGGCGGCCAGGCCGGAAAGGTGTAGTACTCCAGGTTGGTGGAGATGGAGAAGAACAGCAGAGTGAAGGCCGCGAACAGGCTGAGCAGCCAGGTGGAGCGCACGCGGAACTTGAGCCGGAGGACGTAGCCGGCGAAATCTTCATGGGCGGCGTGGTCCAGGTAGAAGTCCACCGTGTGGCCGGCGTCGGGCCGCAGGTGCTGGAGCCAGCGGCGGCGGGTCTTCCATGCGACGGCCAGCAGGGCGGGCAGAAACAGGCTCCAGGGGAAGAGCCAGACCAACTGCGCAAGCCAGTACCAGGCAAAAGGCAGCTTGTTGTAGTCGTGGGGGTAGCGCAGGTTGAGGAAGCGGAAGACGTGCTCGTTGATGAAGTAGAAGTACCAGAAGCCGTGGACGTTGCCGATGGTGGGGTGGTTGCCCACCGCGTGTCCCTGGTCGGGATTGGCGAGGCCGACGAGGATGTGCCAGGGGGCGGCGATCAAGAGAAAGAGCAGCAGGCCGGAGACGGGCTTCAAGGCGCGCCAGCGGCGCCATTGGCCGGTAAGGAGCAGGTAGGGAATGGTGGCTCCCAAAAAGAAGACGGGGGCGATGAGGCCCTTGGTGAGCAGAGCCAGGGCGATGCAGGCCCACATCCAGTAAAAGCGGGTACTTGTGTCAGGGCGGCCGGACTCCAGGCCGGTGATGAGGCAGTAGAGGGCAACCAGCAGAAAGAAGGCGAGTTCCGCCTCGGGAATGATGAAACGGGTGAAGAGGAACGGTCCGATGGAGGTGAGCACGCCGAGGCCGGCATAGAGCCCGGCGCGTGGCCCCCAGGCGCGGCGGCCCCATAGCCACGCCAGCCAGGTGAGGCCGAGCATGGCCAGGGTGTTGGGCAGGTGGGTGGCAAAGACGTTCTCGCCGAAGATCTTGTAGGTCCCGGCGACCAGCCAGTAGGGCACGGGGGGCTTCTCGATGTAGCGGATGCCGTTGATGTATGAGGTGATCAGGTTGCCGGTCTCGGCCATGTGCTGGGCGGCCTGGGCGTGAGAGGCATCGACGTCGTCCATGAGCGGGGGCGTGAAGAGCGAGGCAAACTGCACGGCGATGAAGATGGCCGCGAAGAGCAGCCAGGTGGCCAGCGCGGAGGGCGCGGATTGCGGGCGATTGAGTGTCCGGGGCCGGATTGTCGTCGCGGAAGATGGCATTGCAACAAGGATAGCAGCGGGGCTTGCGCCCCGCAGTGGATAGTGATTAGTGATTAGTGATTAGAGAACAGGTGGAAGTTGAAAAGGCGACCTGCAGGCGTACATATTTGTTGACGTGCAGGACGGCAAACAGCCCGATTCCATGCCAATTCGAGAAAATGACGCCTTGCGGGTGCGCAGAACAATGAAAAAGGACGCCTGGAAGTCCGCAAACAAGAGCGAAAGAACGCAAAAAAGGTCAAAAATGGCCGTTTTTTGCGCCCGTTTGGCGGCGAATTTGTACATAATTCATGTACATAATTGCCGATTTGGAGGGTCATCGGATCGGTGGATGCAAGGGCGTTTGGCGATACTGATCCAATAGGCTAAGTTGCTGATGCCTCGCAGCGTACCTAGCACCGACAGAGCCCGCGGAGCCTATCCTCGCTTCGTTTATGGGCCGACCACCCTCGGAACTCCTCGACGACAATAGCATGTGAGGCCCGAGGCCGAGGGGAGTCCGAATTCTAGACCCATTTTGTGCGGCAAGGGAGGTTTCTGGCGCGATGAGCCCATTTGGGGATATTTTTGGGACGCCCCAGGAAAGAAAAAAACAATATCGGTCAAAATACATCCAATTTGTCAACCAAAGTGTAAACTGGGAACGTCTAAACAATGGAGGATATCCCAAAATGGGAAAGTGGAAGAACGCGCCAGTCGTTTATGTGATTGTGCAGGTTCGCTTTAGCCCAATTCTCAGCTTGCAGACATACGTCTCAGAGATTCAAGAGCATTTTCGCAGAAACGGCTTTCCTGCGTTCTCTCAACGGTTCAACTTTCAGTTGGGGCTTTCCGTATTGCCGCCAGCCAACGCGGAACCAGCAGCCTCACCCATTCCTGTCGAGCGCACGCTTGGGTACGTGTTCTCAAACAGGGACAGCAGCCAGACCTTTGTACTCGAACAGAATGGTCTCACCTTTCACGTGACGGATTACGAGGACTTCCGCTGGTTTCTAGATCTGTTTCTGAAACAATTGGGCCATATCAACGAGGTGGTGAAGCCGGATTTGTCCGAGCGGATTGGCCTTCGCTATTTCGATGCAGTCTTGCCGCGTGAAGGGGCCAGGATTCAGGACTATTTGATCCCACAGGTCCTCGGTCTGTCTCAAGAGCCGCCGGAAGGCTCACTGCAACACGCCTTTTCGGAGACAATGTTCCGGAACGGCGACACTTCGACCGTATCCAGAGTCCTGGTCAGGGAAGGCCAGATTGCATTTCCCCCAGACTTGGTTTCGTTCCCCATTTCTATCAATCCCCGTTTCGCTAGCCACGTAGGCCCTCACGCGACGATTGACACGGATTCGTCACAACAGATCCGCTCCGAAATGGACCTTTCGAAGGTCAGAAGCACGCTTGAGGGTCTCCACAAGAGTGTTGATCAAGCGTTTCACACAGTCGTCACAGATTTTGCGCTCTCGGACTGGAAATAGAGGATCCCATGGAACAATGTTCAGCTTTGGTTCTCGATCCAACCTTTACTCGATCTGGTGCGTATCCGGTTTCATTGACCGGCCAGTTGCAGTATGTATCGCGGGCCGAAAGCTCTCCTCATCAAACTATAGCCCCAACGTATTTTGGGCCTGACTTTGATCGATTTGGGTTCTTTGCGCAGACGGCGCAAGTTCCATCCCAAATCCGCATGGCCTCGACAGGAAGCTGCTTCTCCGCCGCAAACTTGGCAACGGCATTGCTACTTCTCGCCCTCTCCGCTCCGACGGGCGTAGCTTCAGGGCTGGATTTTGCTCGTACATCACAGCGCCTAAGTCAGATCCCGTACTACGAGATTGTCCTCACGGCAGACGAAGTTGCCGAGGCCACTTTCCCGTCACGTATTCGATTTATTCAAAAAGTTCTGGCTGTTTCTATCTCCGATTTGGCGTTCGTGCTCGGAGTTTCGCGTCAAGCCGTTTATAAATGGTTGTCAAGGGGGCCGGTGTCAGACCTCAATCGCGAGAGGCTTGAAGATCTCACTGCAGCCGCTAATGTTCTTGCCCCATACGCCGGATCACAAGCTCTAATGCTCAACAGACGGCGGAATATAGATGGCCTCACTCTTGTTGAATCACTGCGCTCTGGGGCGTCAGCACGAGTTTGGGCGGAGGAAGTCTCCCAACTGCTCATCAAAGGGCGGAATCAGCGTAAAATGATGGATCAGATGCTGGCCTCACACCGAAGAAGTCTACCAGCACTCCGGGAAATGGGGGTACCACTACTGGATGAGCAAGACGACTAAGAGTCCGAGGGAGGAATTGCGGGGACAGGTCCGGCTGAAACAGGGCGACATTATCGAAATTGCCTCTGCTCTTCTTCCCTCGACGCCATTACCTAAATTAGAGAAGTCAAGACAAGAGACACTCGTTATCGTGGTAAGCCACGATTGCGACATTTACGCTTCAGCTCAAACCGAGCCATTCATCGAGGTAATCCCGATTGAACTCATAGAAAAACTTGATCCTAGGATGACGCATACAAAAAACCCGAGAACCCTTTGTCTTGAAGCACATATTCGATCCGGAAATACGAGCAGACCCATCAAAATGGACGCTCCCAGTAAAGCCTCTATTTTGAAGGCCAGCATATGGGACCGAAACTTCTCAAGCCCGCTCTTTCTCGATGCGGAATATCTGGGAGAACTTGTCGATTGGCTATCGGCTAGATACCGAAGGGCCGCGTTGCCATCCGAGTTTGATCGTCGATTCAAGACAGTGCGGGAAGCGTTCTGGAAACTTGTGCAGAACTACAATCATGATATGTTGGCGATTCTTTTCATTTTTGACGAAGGTCAGGAGAAAAAGGAATGTGCCAAAGGTGAGCCATATACAATTAGTATTACTATCGTTTTTCAAAAAGGGAAAACCGAATCCGATTTCGATTTGTTAATCGAGAAAATCTATGCGCTTTTCGAATCGAACTATAACGACCAATCGAGCGAAAACGCACCCAAAATCGAGATAAGACAATGCCTCGCTATCTCCGAAAGTGAAATCACGCTTGAAGCGTACAAGGCTGGGGTCTACATTCGATCAGAGTGGATTAGCTACGGTACAGACCCCCATGGCCCAATAATTAGCGTTTAGCTCTTACTCCGCGGCAAGCAACCGGAGCGTACAGTTAGTGAGCGTCCGAACAGCTACGCATCTCCTGCAACTTAATCCTGGATAATCAATCCCTGCAAGTCGGCATATCGGAGGCGTTCGGCTGGTGGTGAGGGCCTGAACGCGGATTCTGCCGGGGTTCAAGAGGCTGCGGAAAGACTCGGGATTTGGGGTGAAATTGGCGGAAAGCGTCCCTCCGGGGATCAATGGATGGGTTGAAACCCATCCCTACCAGCCCGCGTTGATTTTGCGACCTTTGCGGCACGCGACCCAGGGGGTACCCCGGTCGTGCCCTGATACAGAACCGGCGTTTTTCCGCTCGCCAGTGAAACCTGGCCTGCCCGCCGCGTCGACGATCCTTCAAAGCGGGGTGGATTTGTGCCGGGGTTGAAACCCGCGTTGATCCTGTTGGCTTTATGCGGGGGTTGAAACCCCCGCCTCCCTCCGAAAGGATCCCTTCTCCCTCCGGGTCGAGTTTCTCCGCTCGCCGCGGCGAGTATAGCCCTGACCTACCAGCCGCGCCCTTTCAAAGCAATAAGTTTTTCCGCTCGCCGCGGCGAGTATAGCCGCACCCTTTCAAAACGCCAGATCGTTGAGAGACTCCTCAGAGCTGCTCGTAGAGCGTGGTGTTGCGGTAACCGAGGAGGACGACGAGGGTCCAGATGCCGAGGGCGGTTCCGAAGGGGAACTTCAAGAGGCTGAGGAAGGCGGCTACGATGGCCACGATGCGGCCCCACTGCGTGCGCTCAAGCAGGCCCCATGCGGCCACCAGAGCCAGGCCTGTGCGCACCATGAGGACCACCCAGACAAAATGCAGGAGCGCGGGTCCGAGCCACTCGGGGCCGGGACCGTTCGACCAGGGCCCATGTCCCCAGGCGCCAAAGTGGTTGGCAAAGAAGGCCTGGGCAAAGGTGAGCGCGGCGATTCCCGTCAACAGGGAGAAGGCCGCATAGATGAACCAAACGATGCTGAGCGCTTTTACCTTGCCGGCGTAGGATTCGACCTGGAACTGGAGGCCGGGTATTGGGGGAACCACTGCGGCGGCCGGACGGCCGCACTGGGGGCAGAATGGCTGCCCTGACGCTAAAGCTTGACCACATCCGCTGCAAAACATGCTGCCTCCTTCAAGAGACCGTACTGAGATTACTACGCAAACGCGGTGCGCGGTGTTCCAACGAAACAGGGATCAGAGATCAGGGAAGAGCCAAGCCGGCTAGCGGGTGGGAGCTGGGGAACGTTTCTCCCAGCGTTCCTCATGGCGGTCGTCGCGGAGTACGAGGGCGGTGACGCGGCCCTGGAGATCGTGCTCGAAGATCAGGCGGGGAATGCTGGAGCCGTTGGGATAAAAGAACGTGGATGGCGACTCCGCGGCCAGCTCGTTGATCTCGCCCACGCGGTTTTTCACGTAGAGCTGGTCGCCCTGGCGAAAGACCGTGACCTCGGGGTGACCGTTCCGGTCGCGGTACTCCCCGGCCAGGCTGTCGAGCAGCGCCGGGGCCAGCTTGATGGCGGGCGGGTGGAGCGGAATGACGAGGCGCTCGGAGAGGGCAGGCGGTTCCGGGACCGTCGTTCCCGGCGCGGCCGCGTGGTGCATGAGGAGCCAGCGGGGCAGCTCCGGCTCACCGTAGGCGCGGGTCCAGCAGTCGTGCTTGAGGCCCTGGTAGAGCCACAGGCGAACGTGGCCGCCTGCAACCTTGAAGGCCTCAAACATGAGTTCACTCTCGCGCTGCGGGACCACGGGGTCGTCGGTTCCATGAAAGAGCCAGAGCGGGGTGCGGCCCAGAGCGTGGGCGTACTCGGCGGGCAGGGTTGAGAGCTCTTGCCAGCGCTCCGGGGCATAGCTCCAGAAGACGCCGCTGGCGGCAATGGCCACCGCCGCCCAGCGCTGGGGGTGAAGGCGGGCCAGTTCCCAGGCGCCGTATCCGCCGAGGGAGATGCCAGTGAGATAGGTGCGCTCGGGGTCGCCGCGGAACTCAGCCGACTCCTGGTCGAGAGCGGCCATGGCCATGGCGAGCATGTCGGGATCGGTCCAGTAATTGGGCAGCGGGCACTGGGGCATGACGATGACAAAGGGCCAGCGTTCGGGGTGATCGCGGACCGCCTGGGGAAGGCCGATCTGGGTCTGCCACATGCCTTCAGAGCCGCGCTCGCCGCGGCCGTGCAGAAACAGGATGATGGGCCATTTTTTGCGGTCGTCGCGGCGCCATTCCTGGGGCAGGTAGACCTGGAAGCGGTAGGGGACGCCGTGCAGCTCGATCCTGCGATTCAAAAAGCCGGTTTCCTGCGGCGGCTCCGGACGGGAGGGTGGGGCCTTGGCCGCAAAGGCGTGTGCCGTGCCGGACGCGATGATCCAGGCGATGGAGAGGCAGACCGCCAGGAACCTCAAAAAACGGAGCATATAGGAATCCAAACACAAAATTCCCGGCAAGCGGAGGAATCTGTTGCGCCGGGGGCCTTCATTGTGCAGGATTGGTGGCTGCATCGGCAACCGATTTTGCTCTTCCTTTCGATATTCCTGAGAGATTTCTTACGAATTGCGTGAAAGGATGAGTTTGCGCGAAAGGATTGGATTGTTATGCTGTACGCACTGATGACCACACTGGAAGCCGGAGATACGCTGGACCACTACCGCCTGGATGCGATGGTTGCGCGCAGCGGCATGTCCACGCTCTACAAGGCGACCGATCTGCGCGATGGCAGGCAGGTGGCGATCAAGGTTCCGCATGAAGAGATGGAGGCGGACCCGATTCTGTTGGAACGATTCAAGAGGGAGCAGGAGATTGGGCAGGAGCTGGACCACCCCGGCGTGGTGAAGACGTACGACGGAGAAGACCGCAGCCGGGTTTACATGGTGATCGAGTGGGTGGATGGGCGGCTGCTGCGGTCGATTCTGAATCAGGAGCGGAAGTTGCCGATCGAGCGGGCGGAGCATTTTGCGCTGCAGATCTGCGACGCGCTGGATGCCATGCACAAGCACGGCGTGGTGCACCGCGACCTGAAGCCGGAGAACATCATGGTCGATGACGAGGACCGGATCAAGCTGATCGACTTCGGGATTGCGATGAAGGAAGATGCGCGGCGGCTGACGCACGTGAATATGTCGCCCGCGCTGGGGACGCCAGATTATATTTCGCCGGAGCAGGTGAAGGGACAGCGCGGAGACCAGCGGAGCGACATCTACTCGCTGGGCGTGATGCTGTACGAGATGCTGACCGGCGAGGTTCCTTTCAGCGGACCGAATCCTCTGGCGGTGATGAACGAGCGGGTGCTGCACGACCCCAAGCCGGCGCGGAAGCAGAGGCCGGAGATAACGGCGGAGTTGCAGGAGATACTGAACCGGGCGCTGGAGCGGGACCCGCGGCACCGCTACGCGACGGCCAACGAGATGGCGTGGGAGCTGGAGCACCAGGAGCTGGTGGGCGTGGAGGAGGGAGCACGGCGGCCGGTTTTGGGCGGGCTGCGTTTGCCGGGCGTGCGGAAGATGCTGCTCTACGCGGGACTGGCGCTGGTTCCGGTGGCGCTGTATGGACTGATGCTGCTGCTGGCGCGCTATCGGTAGGAATCGTCGCGGTGAATGACGAATTCGGGATAAGCGCCGCCGCCTAGTTCGTGGAGGTCCATGCCGATGCGCTCGCCGTCGGGGTCCACGCGGAAGGGGACTGCGCGGTTGAGGAGCCAGAAGAGCAGGTAGACCAGAGGCAGAATGACGCCGAGAAGAGCGGCGATGCCGACCAGTTGGGCGATGAGTTGGCCGGGCTGGGAGGCGAAGATGCCGACGGCCAGAAGGCCCCAGAGGCCAGCGACGGCGTGGATGGAGATGGCGCCGGAGGGGTCGTCGATGGAGACGGCGAGTTCGAGGAGTTCGACCAGGAGCGGAGTGGCGATGCCGGCGATGAGGCCGATGAAGAGCGCCTGAATGGGCGAGACGATGCCCGCGGCGGCGCTGGAGGCGACGAGGCCGGCGAGCCAGCCGTTGGCGCAGAGGCTGGCGTCGGGTTTGCCGAAGCGGATGCGGGTTACGGCGAAGGTGGCGGCGAGAGCGCCGGAGGCGGAGAGCAGGGTGTTGAGGGCGGTGACGGGCAGAGCGGCGAGGGGCGCACGGAGCCAGAGGATTGCGCCGGCGACGTTAAAGGCGAGCCAGCCGACCAGGGCCAGCAGGCAGCCGAAGAGCGCGTAGACGGCGTTGTGGCCGGGCAGTGCGGTGGAGAGACCTTCCTTGGGGAATTTGCCCTTGCGGGAGCCGGCGATCCAGACGACGGCGAGGGCGCTGAGGCCGCCGAGGACATGCACGGTGGCTGCGCCGCCGGGGTCGAGAAAGCCTTGGCCGAGGGAGAAGTTGACGCCGAGTTGCGACAACCATCCGCCGGCCCAGACCCAGTGCGCGAGGAGAGGAAAGACGGTTGCGGCGAGAACGGCTGAGGCTGCACAGCCGGCGGAGAGGCGCCAGCGATCCGCTCCCGAGCCCCAGGGAATCAGGGCGGCCAGGGCTACGGCCAGGAATTCAAAGAGCAGCGCGAGCTGGGACTGAAGCGGGGCGCTGCCGAGGCCTCTGAGCAGAAGCGGACCGGCGCCGAGCCAGTTCCAGGGCTTGCCGGCTAAATGAAACGTGTGGCCCGCGCTGCCGAGTGTGCCGAGCGGATTCCCGGTGAGGGCTGCGCCGGCCAGAGTTGCGCCGACGAGGGCGAAGACGATAGCGGTGACGGCGACGATGGCGAGGTTTCCGAGCAGGGACTGGGCGGCGGAGCGGGAGCGGCCGAGGCCGGTGTTGATGAGGGCGACGCCGGCTATGGCCAGCGGGGCGAGGAGCAGCAGAACGAGACAGAGCGCGAATGTGGCGTCGGTCATGACGGGAGCGATGGATGAGGGCGCGATGGGAGTCATGGGCGGCTTTCTCCGCGCGCTTCCATGTGGCCGCGCACCGCGACGGCTAGCCCGAGGGCCTCGACGGCCAGTCCGCAGAGGACGAAGGCTGCCCGAGGCGCTGGGTCGGGGAAGAGCACGAGCGCGGCGACGGTGAGAAAGAATCCGGCTGGCATGACCAGCAATCCGGCGTATTTCATGGTCTTTCCTTTTCGAGTGTCACAGGGCCAATCCGCATGGCCCGATGGATGGAAGGCCGCCCTCCGGACCCGAGTTCGCCTGGGGGTCCGCGATGCTTGTGGTTTGTGACTGAAGGCAACCGGCTGCAACGCCTTTATGAATTCTAAAGCATCTGGTTGTTACGATAGGCTACGCAGGCCCGGATGCAGGTGAAGTTGCGCATGGTGGGACTGTTGCGGTTACGATTCCCCGCGATCTTCCCCTATGGCTGGATGAGATTTATGTTTTCCCACCCTTTCGCCAGAAAGAAGGCGAAAGGATGGGGCACGGGGCTTTTATGTTGGGTCGGCGTGAACAAGCAGACCTGTGAATGTTTTTGGCTTTCCACCCGTTCCTCTGGAGGTATTATTCATGAATATTCTTGACCGGCTGGTCGCGAACCCGCTGGGCGCGTTTGGCGTTCTTACGCTGGCCGCATTCCTTGAGGCCTACGGGGACTCGTTTTTTCAGGTCAGCTTTTACCGTTCCTCGGGATTGGGGCGGGTGCCGGCGTTTGTGGCGGGCGCGGCTGTGCTGGCGGCCTACGGATCGGTGGTGAACGCGCCGCGGTTGGACTTCGGCAAGCTGCTGGGGGTGTATGTGGTGCTGTTTTTCCTGATGGCGCAATTGCTGGCCAGGGTGCGGTTCGGCCAGTCGCCTACGCCGCCGATCTACGCGGGGGGCGCGTTGATTGTGGCCGGGGGGCTGGTGATTGCGTTCTGGAAGGGTTGAGCGAGATTCCCGGGGGAGTGGCGGAGATTCTGGAGGCGGAGCATGTACCCGCATAAACCTGGCGAGTCTGGACAGGGGTCGGTGGACGTGCGTCCGCTGGGCAATATGCCCTCCAGCCCGGAGTTGCAGAAGAAAATGGCCGGGGACCGGAAGCCTGCGGTGGCCGTGCCCCTGACCAACGGATTTGCGCGCACCGGCTATGAGCAGGATCAGGCTGCGGCGCAGAAGATCGAGGCCGACAGGCACTAAAAGGTCACGCCCCATCCTTATGAACGAGATACTCGTCCAGCAGCACGGCAACCAATACCGCGGTGGGCACCGAGACCAAGGCTCCGGGAACGCCTTCCAGCGCGAACCCCAGCAGCAGGGCCACCAGAATAGCCAGGCCGGGAAGGTTTACGCTGCTCTTCATAATCCGCGGAGTCAGGTATGAGTTTTCAACTTGCAGATAGACCAGGTAAAAGACGGCAATGCCCAGCACTCGGCCCCAGGAGTCGATCGCTGCCACCAGCAACGCGAGCGCGATGCAGATAGCCGCGCCCAGCACGGGAATGATGTTGAGCAAGCCGGTCAGAAAGCCCAGCGCATAAGCATAGCGAACGTGCAGGGAGAGATAGACGGCCGTGCTGGCAACTCCAAGGATGAGCATAAGGCTGCCTTGGCCAAGCAGCCATTTGCCCATGCGGATCTCCGCCCGCCGCAGGCTCTTGTCGAGCCGGTCGCGGCTTTCAGGCGGGAAAAAGGAAAGGAACCAGCGGTAAGCTTGGTCGCCTTCCAGAATGAAATAAACAGTTAGGATAAGGCCCATGACAATATCGAATAAGTTGCCTGCCCAATCCCGGATAGAGAGCAGGAGATAAGTCGCCGCCTGGCTGGCGAAATCCTGAACCCGCGAACTGATCTCGGCGGTATTCAACTGGTCGGCGAAGGGAATCTTCTTGAATTTCTCCAAAAGGTCGGGCAAGCGCGTTGGCATCTCCCTGCCGAACTCCTGCAAGTCCCGGATCACCGGCGGCAGAGCGAGGAAGCCGAAGGCGGTAAGCGCGGCGGCCACCGCCAGCAGCAGGAAAAGAATGGCTGAACCCTTGAATGGTTGCCAGCGCCCAATCCTAAGGCCGGAGGTAGACCGCACCACGGGCGTCAGCACCACGGCAAACAGCGCGCTGACATACAGCAACATCAGCACGTCGCGCACCATCCACGCCAGGGCGCAAGCCAGCGCAAGGGTGAACGCGAAGACAATGTTGCTGCGAAGACTGCGCGGGTTTCCTGAAGACTCGTTCATGCGTTATTCCTCGTGTGCCCAACCACAAAAGCCCCTTGCCCCAGTTGCGCCGGCATCGTCGTGCCCTGTATCCGCGTCTGCATGGCCGGGCCTCCTGTCAGCAAACAGTGTACCTGTTCGGAGGCGGAGGCAGGCAACGTGAACGAATCTCAGGGCAGGTCAAGAAAATGCGGATCGGGCGGTTTTGAAAGGCCGCGGCTGGCAGCTCGGGGGTTCACCCCGGCATCAATCCATCCATTTGTTCTTGAAAAAACCATGCGGCAAAGCCGCGCTCAAATTCAGGTCCTCTAAGCCTGATCTATCGATAACCCAGCTAGGGCTGAGATTGTGTGATTTGGTAATTATTCCAGAACAAATGCGGGCGTGGACGCCCGCGCAACAGCCGGTCTGGAGACCGGCGCTACATTCCAGAGATTACACAATCACACGGTCTAGGTACTAGTTCCCTCACCAGCCGCACCGTCTCCACGCTCACCGTAACTACCTGCCCCACCAGCCGCATTTTGAAGCCGCATGCGCAGCCAAAGTTTACTGATCGGTAATCCCCGCCAACCCGGATTTTATGCGTTGCCGGCCCGGCCTCTTCGCAGCAGCCGGCTCGATGCTCTACTCTTGCTGTAAGGAGCATGGCCCCGTTGATTCGCCACTTCCGGAAGACCCTCTGGCTGGCTCTTGAGCACGATGTGCTCAACACCGCCAAGGCCGCCGCCTACTCCGGCATGCTCATGCTGTTCCCCGCTCTGGTCGTCCTCACCACGCTGCTGGCACAGGTGCCGCAAGGGCCCACGCTGGTGGGCGAGGTGCGCGCCTCCTTCGAGCAGATTCTGCCCGCCGATTCGATGGACCTGCTCCAGTATTCGCTTCATACCCGCCGCATTCTCTCCGTGCAATTGGTCTTGTCCGGCACCGGCCTCAGCGCCTTTGCCGCTCTCGGCGTGATGCTGTCGCTGTTGGAAGGTTTTCGCCGCGCCTACCGGTTGCCCCGCGACGAATGGGGCTTTTGGGAGCGCCGGGCCCGGGCTCTGCTTCTGATATTCATCGCGTTGGTTCCGCTGGCGCTGGCCACCCTGGTGGTCGTCTTTGGCCGCCAGATCGAGGCGTGGATGATCGACAACGCCGTCCACGAGTTGCGCTACATCGTGCTCGTCTTCTGGCGGATGGCGCGTTGGGCGCTGGCCCTGGTCACCAGCATCACGGTCCTCAGCGCACTTTACCACTTCGGCACCAAGCAGAAGGAACATTGGGCCAGGGTGGTTCCCGGCGCAATCGCATCGGCGCTCGGCTGGTTCCTGGCTACGCTGGCCTTCGGCTTCTATGTCACGCGTATTGCCAACTATTCGATGTTCTACGGTTCCTTCGGCGCCGGCATCGCCACCCTGGTCTGGCTCTACATCACGTCCTTCAGCGCACTGCTGGGCGCGGAGCTGAATGGCGTTCTTTTCCGTGAACGCCAGGAGCGGATCTCTGCCGCCGGCCAATCCGATCCTGACTCTTCCGGCTTGTGAGCCTACTTACCGCGAGCGCTGTAAACTCGCTCTGCACTTGACGAGCATAGACCGGAAATCTCCATTTCTACCTGGAAAAAGATTCGATTGGAATTACTTCGCCGCCAACTGACGCAGGACATACTGCAAGATGCCGCCGTGCTCGAAGTACTCGATCTCCCGCGGCGTGTCGATGCGGACCTTGGCGGTGAACTCCCGAATAGCCCCATCGGCGGCCGTGGCCTTCACTTCGAGCGTCTTGCCCGAAGCAAACCGGTTCGCCAGAAGCTCGGAGAGCCCGGCGAAGTCGTAGACCTCCTCGCCGGTCAGGCCGAGCGATTCGACGTTCTGGCCAGCTTCGAACTGAAGGGGCAAAATCCCCATCCCCACCAGATTCGACCGGTGAATACGCTCGAAGCTTTCGGCAATCACCGCGCGCACCCCCAGCAGCTTCGGCCCCTTGGCTGCCCAGTCGCGCGAGGAGCCGGAGCCGTACTCTTTGCCGGCGAGAATCACCAGCGGCACGCCGCGCTCGGCATACTTGACGCTGGCGTCGAAGATCGACAGCGGCTCGCCCTCGGGCAGCAGTCGCGTCACGCCCCCCTCGGTCCCCGGCGCGAGTTTGTTGCGCAGCCGCACATTGGCAAAGGCGCCGCGAACCATGACTTCATGATTGCCGCGTCGCGAGCCGTAGCTGTTGAAGTCCGCCAGCCTCACGCCATGAGCGGCCAGGTAATTGCCCGCCGGGCCGTTGGCCTTGATTGACCCCGCAGGCGAAATGTGGTCGGTAGTCACCGAGTCGCCCAGCACGGCCAGCACCCGCGCGCCCAGAATGTCCGTGACCGGCGCGGGAGTCTTGGTGATGCCGTCGAAGTACGGCGCTTTGCGGATATAGGTCGAGTCCGGCTCCCACTGGTAAACATCGCCGGTGGGAAACTTCAGCCCCTGCCAGTTGGCGTCGCCCAGGCTCACCGTCGCGTACTCCCGGCGGAAGCTCTCGCTGGACAATCCCTTTTCAATGGCCTCGGCCACCTCAGCTTGAGTGGGCCAGATGTCCTTGAGAAACACCGGTGCGCCGGCCTCGTCCGCTCCCAGTGAATCCGTCTCGAAGTTGTGCCCGATGCTGCCTGCCAAAGCGTAGGCAACCACCAGCGGCGGGCTCATCAGGTAATTGGCCCGCACATCCACATTCACGCGCCCCTCAAAGTTGCGGTTGCCGCTCAGCACGCTGACCGCAACCAGCCCGTGCTCGTCGATGCTCTTTGAAACGTCGGCGGGCAGCGGCCCGGAGTTACCGATGCAGGTGGTGCAGCCGTAGCCCACGACGTTGAAGCGCAGCTTTTCAAGATAAGGCAACAGGCCGGACTTCCGGTAGTAGTCGGTGACCACCCGTGAGCCCGGCGCCAGCGAGGTCTTCACCCACGGCGGCACGGTCAGCCCCTTCTCGACGGCCTTTTTAGCCAGAATCCCCGCTGCCATCATCACCGAGGGGTTCGAGGTGTTGGTGCAACTGGTAATGGCCGCAATCACCACCGAGCCGTGATCGAGATATTTGTCCGGATCAACGCCGAAACGGCCCTTTACGGTATTAGGCGCAGGGGTGGTCAAGCGGGCTGGAAGCCCCTCCGCAACGCCTGTGTCCGTCACTGCTCCGCGCTGCCACGCAGCCGCGGTGCGCGTTCCAAGCGGCTTGGCCGTCGGCGCAAGCAGACCAGGCAGTTGTTGCGCAAAGCTGGCCGCCGCATCCTTCAGCAGCACACGGTCCTGGGGACGCTTCGGTCCGGCCACGCTGGGTTCCACGGCGCCCAGGTCCAGCTCCAGCGTCTGCGTGTAGTCGGCCTCCGGCGAGCCGGCGGTGTGGAAGAGCCCCTGCTCCTTGTAGTAGGCCTCCACCAGCGCAATCTGCTCCTCGCTGCGCCCAGTCAACCGCAGGTAGCGCAGCGTCTCCGCGTCCACCGGGAAGATGCCGCATGTGGCCCCGTACTCGGGAGCCATATTGCTGATCGTCGCCCGGTCGGCCAGCGGCAGGGCGGCAATGCCGGGCCCGTAGAACTCCACAAACTTGCCCACCACGCCCAGCTTTCGCAGCGCCTGGGTCACGGTGAGCACGAGGTCCGTTGCCGTCGCGCCCTCCCTCAGCTTGCCGGTCAGCTTGTAGCCCACCACCTGCGGCACCAGCATGGAGACTGCCTGCCCCAGCATAGCCGCCTCGGCCTCAATGCCGCCCACGCCCCAGCCCAGCACGCCCAGCCCGTTAATCATGGTGGTGTGCGAGTCGGTACCCACCAGCGTGTCGGGATACGCTAAGCACCCCAACGACGAAGACCTGTCGTTGGGGACCCCGCGCTTCTCGCCGTCAATCTCCGTGGTAAACACCACGCGGGCCAGATATTCCAGATTCACCTGGTGGCAGATCCCCATCCCCGGCGGAACGGCGCTGAAATTCCGAAACGCCGTCTGGCCCCACTTCAAGAACGCGTACCGCTCCCGGTTGCGCTGAAATTCGAGCAGCGTGTTGGCGTCGAAAGCCCCGGCGGTGCCAAACTCGTCCACCTGGACGGAATGGTCTATGACCAGTTCGGCCGGCACCAGCGGATTCACCCGCTCCGGGTCACCGCCGAGCGTCTTGATGGCGTCGCGCATCGCGCCCAGATCGACGACCGCGGGCACACCGGTAAAGTCCTGCATCAGCACCCGCGCCGGCATGTAGGCGATCTCCCGGCTGGGCTCGGCTTTCGCGTCCCAGTTGGCCAGAAACTCTATGTCGGCGGCCGTCACATTCACGCCATCCTCGCGGCGCAGCAGGTTTTCAAGCAGAATCTTCAGGCTGAAGGGCAGGCGGCTCAGGTTGAAGCCGCGCGCCGTAAGCGCCGGCAGACGGAAAAACGTATAAGTTCGGTTGCCGGAGGTGAGCGTAGACTTGCTGTCGAAGCTGTTCATCTTGGGAAAGCCTTTCTATCCGCGCACAGGCGGATGGAAGTCGAGCATCCAATTGGGAGCCCCACCGCGCCAGCTCTTGCAAGCGCGGGTACCCCAGGTTTCGCCCGCCGCGGCGGGAGACCTGTGAAATCAAAAAATCAATGGGAATAGATTACTCAGCGGGAAAGACGCCGTCCACGGTCGGGCCGTCCGCGGCGGAATCGCCTGAGCCTGGGCGTTCCTTTTGCCGGAATGGCAATGCGTCTACGCATGGTTTCAAGTAAATTCTATCGCGCTGCAGCCGCGATTGGAAATGGCGGCGCAAGGGGAATCAAGCCACCAGCGAAACCGAAAGCCGCACTCCATTTCGGTGCTCTGAGTTCCATAGCCTCACAACTGCGCCGAGTCCATGTTATTGACGCCGTAGGCATCCAGCACATCCCTGAGCGTCACGATGCCTTCCAGCTTGTGAATATCCGCCCGGTGGACTACGGGCAAGACATCGAGATGGTATGCGCTCATGCGTTCGAGCGCGAGATGCAGGGCATGATCCATGTGGACATGCGGAACATGGAGTGTTTCCACAAAGTCAGTCAGCGGATGTTCTTTTCTGCCATCGACAAAGGCGCACTCCAGCGTCTCCATGGTCAACATACCCAGAAAGTACTGCCTGTCCGTCACGGGCCAGATGCGCAGTTGACCGGAGCGAGTTTGTGCAACCGCATCCTTGACGAGCATCTGCGCGGAGAGAACTTCCGGAGCGCTCCGCATGACCTGAGCCACCGTGCGCTGGCTGGTTTGGTGACGCGTGCCGGGGCTAGGCAGATGAATGCCATCCTGATAAGCCAATGCCTCGTAGATTGGCTGCTTCTGGAATCGGGAGGAGATGAACAGGCTGGTCAGGTTGGCGATCATCAAGGGCACAATGACGGCGTAATCCCGCGTCATTTCAAAGATCATCAACACTGATGTCATGGGAACGCGCACGATGCCCGCGAACACCGCTCCCATGCCGACCAGTGCGTAAGCCCCAGGGGTTGCGGTGTATCCCGGCAACAGGTGATGGGCCACGGTGCCGACGGCGCCTCCCAGCATTGCGCCGAGAAATAGACTGGGGCCGAAGATTCCGCCAGCGTTGCCTGAGGCATAGCTGACCGTGACGCCAAAGAGCTTGAGCACCACGAGGAGCAACATCAACTTGAGCGCCATCGATCCGTTCAAAGCGCTGCCGACGTAGGTGTAGCCCACGCCCAGCACCTGAGGCACGGACCAGCCCATCAGGCCAACCGTCACGCCGCCCACTACGGGATGCCACCAGCGCGTGCTCCTGGGCAAATGCAGAAAGAACTTGCGCATCCCCAGCAAGAGCTTGGTGAAGGCTACAGACAAGAATCCGCCGGCAATGCCCAGCAAGGCGTAGATCCCGAATTCCAGCGGGTGAACCAATTCATACTGCGGCACTTGAAAGAGCGGGTTATTGCCCAGCATCAGACGCAATACCGCCCAGGAGGTGGCGGAGGCAAGCACCACAGAGCCCAGAATCGGCGCGTTCATATCGCCCATCACCTCTTCGAGAGCAAACAGCACCGCCGCCATGGGGGTATTGAAGGCCGCGGCAATGGCGGCGGCGGCTCCCACGGGAATCAAGGCTTTTACTTTTTCCGGACGCAACCCAAGCCAGCGGCCGAGGACAGAGGCTATTCCCGCGCCCACCTGAACGGACGGCCCCTCGCGGCCCAGCGGAATTCCGCTGGCCAGGGTTGTAGCCGTGCAGAAAAACTTGCCCAAGACAGTGCGCAGGGAGATGAACCCATCCCTTGCGAAGAGCGCGGCCTTGGTTTGGGGCACGCCGCTGCCACGAGCGTATGGAAAATAGCGAAAGAGCAGGAAGCCCATGGCCAGCGATCCTGCCACGGGTACGAGCACGCGCCTCCACGCGGCGCTGCCCACCGGATAAAGGCGCATTCCCAGCCGCTCCGTGAGCACGATGAACGCGACCACGGCAAGTCCGGTGAGTGCTCCGATCAGCAGCGCGAGAAGAAGAAATATCTGCTCCTCGCGCTCGTGAAGATTTGTAGTCCAGCGCGACCGCAGAGCCGTCCGCCAGTTCTTTTCCGGTTGGTTGTCAGCGGTGGCGACAGAAGCCATGGATACAGTTTACGCGAAATGCATTTCGCCTCTCAGCGAGTACGCAGTCGCGATCGGTGTACTGTCCAGAGGGACCCGGAAGCGACGCCGGACGTAGCGTCGAACTCGCTTTTCCGCAAGATGAGATTTGAAACGGCCTGATTCTCCGCCCTGCCGGCTCGCTGACGCGCGAACCTATCGCTGCGGCTCCATGTTGTAAAGGAAGAAGGCCCGCAATTCCAAATACGGCCCGTGAAAATCTCTGGGCAGGGGCGGGTAGTTCGAGCCGATAAGAGAGCCCCAGGCCGCCCGATCCAGAGCCGTATCGCCGGAACTCCCTTCCAGCGTCACGCTGTGATCCATCAGCCGCCCGTTGGGCAAGACCTTGAAGCGAATCGCCACCATGCCCGTCTTCAGAATCGGCGGGTTCACCTCGTCCGGAATCAACGGGTCCCAGGTGTGCTCCGTCTCCCAATGCCAGCGCTGCAGCCAAGCGCGAAAATCGACTCCCTGCGTGTCCGACAAAACATCGAGGCCGCCCGAGCCGGCCCCAGGATGACGAGCCAGTCCACCCGAAGGCAGATTGCCAAAATCACCCGAGCCGGGGTTGCGCGACGCGCCCTTCATGGCATCGCGCAGCTGGTCGGCCGGGTTTTGCGAGCCCATGGCAAAGTTCGGCCGGGCCGGCACCGCCGCCGGGCGCGGCGCCTCAAGCTGCGGCTGTTGGTTGGGTGGGATGGGCTGCGGGGGCTGAACAGGGGCCGGCGGCGCGGGCTGCGGCGCGGGTGCCGGCACAGGCGGCGTGGCCCGGTTCAGCGCCTCCAGCGTCTTCTTGTCGATGACCGCCGGCTTTTCAGGAACAGGCTTGATGGACACCTTGGGCGGCAACTGCCACGGCGTATCCAGATAAGTAAAATCCTTGTGCTGCTTCATCGCGTTGGTCGAATCGACCACCTGCGGCACCTTGAAAATATATTTCGGAATCCACGTAACCGCGGAGAGCACCGCCAGATGGAAGAGGATGGCGATCCAGACCCCCTCGCGCAGCCGCGCCCAGCGCCGCTCATCTTCGAGCTCGCCGATCATCTCCAGCAGCTCGTGGGTATCGTAATCCACCCAGCGCGAATGCAGGACGACCGGAGAGGCGGGCTCCGGCTCGCGCAACTCCTCACCCGCAACCGGACTGCTTAGGCTGGGGCCGCCGGTCTCCAGGCTCGTCTCGTCTGGCCCGTCGGGCTCGTTCACATTGATTGGCGCTTCGCTGGAGGGCATTCGGTCCGCGGGAGCCTCCCTGAGCGCACACACGCCCACCGGCTCCGTTTCGAGTCCTTTCTATCTATTCTCTCATTCCACCGATGTCCGTGCGCAATGCCCGGCCCGTACAATGGTTCCTGATAACTAAGACGGATTACCAGCCGGAAAGGGACCCGTTTGATGTCGTTTCTCGCTCGAATCATGGCCAAATGGAAGTTCGTCCTGCTGCTGGCCCTGGCCAAGCTGGGCTTTTGGGGCGTGGGCGCGGTCGCGCTGCTGGACTCCTCCTCCATTCCCGTCCCCACGGACGCGATTCTGGCCGTCTACATCTGGAACGACAAGAGCCACTTCTGGCTCTATTGCCTGCTGGCAGCCGCCGGATCCGCAATCGGCGGTCTGCTTCCCTACGGGCTCGGCCGCGTCGGCGGCGAACTCTTCCTGCTCAAGCGGGTCAACCGCGCGCGCTATGAGCGGATGCGCACCCGCTTCGAGAACCAGGAATTCCTGGCTATGATGATTCCTTCTATGCTGCCCCCGCCCACGCCGTGGAAGGCCTGCGCCTTTGCCGCCGGCGTCTTCGAGATGCAGGCCGCCCCCTTCATGCTGGCCGTCTTTTGTGGCCGCCTGGTCCGCTGGCTGGTGCTCTCCATGCTGGTGCTGAAACTGGGGCCGGGAGCGGTGGATGTGGTGGCGCACCACAGACTCGCCCTGCTGGCCGTCGTAGGCGCCCTGGCGATGGTTGGCTTTGCCTGGTGGTGGATAAAGAAAAAGCGCGCCGGCAAGCTGCTCGAAGGCTAGAGCGCCGTCAGAGCTGCCCAAACCGTTGGTATCCCCACGGATCCCGCTAACTCGCTAACCCCGCGAAGCGGAGCTAATTTGCCGCACTTATACAAGCGTATGAAGCCACAAAAGCTACTTCCCGGCCAGCGCTGCCTGCGCCGGCGCCGCATTCCGCCGCCGCACCAGCACCGGAACCCCAAACGCCACTCCGGCAACGATTGCGGTCGAGAGCAGATCGTTGCGATAAAAGGGCAGCGCAGCCACATAGCAAGCGCCCAGTCCGCCCAGCGTGCGCGGATACGGATACGCGAAGCCGCTCACCCAAGTCGCGTAGTTCGAGACCACGAAAAACGAGGTCGGCCCCAGCAGCGCTCCCGCGGCCACACGCACAAAAGTGGTCCGGCTCCGCAGCAAAATCTGCCCCAGCGCCATCGCCATCAGGTACCACGCCCAAGTCGTCGCATAGCCCTGCCAGCGAAAGCTGTAGTGGTAGGCATAGACGGTCAGGTAGTAGTCCGTGGCTATCAGCACGGCCAGCGGAGCCAGCATCTCCCGCCATGGGCGCCGCGCGCCAAAGTAGAGCAGGGCGCCGCCCACCGCGGTAAAGTTCAGCCACCCCGCATGGGGCAGCACTCGGCTCAACACAGCAACAAGCAAAAGCAGATAAGCGGGCATGAACACCTCAGATTTCAGGATTCCGTCGTCGCCTCAGGGGAAAAACACTCCAGGCGGCGGATCGGCGCTTCTCTCATTCTGCGGGTCCGCGCGCCGCTGGGTCAACCTGAATCGATTCACCGCGCGAACAATTATTTCCAAACGGAGCAAAACAGCCTACCGCTGCTCCCGCCCATTCATCGCCTCGCCCGCATCGTCGCGCCCGTCCACGATATACACCCAGCCGCTGAGCGGCGATCGGCCGGTAGCCCTCCCCGTGCCCAGATACGAATAGTCAAACCGCAGATCCGTAAACTCCACCGTCGTCCACTGGCGATTAGGCGGCAGTTGCGGCGGCGCCATCCCTGCCACCGGGCCAGGAATCGGCTCGGGGCCCACATCGCGCACCACGGCCCACGTACCCCAGTCCAGATACACCTGCCCCAGCAGCGTGCGCTTGGCAGCCTCGGTGGCTGCGGTCGCGGACGGCTTGAAGATCACGTCCGTCTGTGGATCGCTCGTGATCACCCCGCTCCGGGTGTCGATCTCAGCGGTCTGATAATATTCCGCGGTCTCCAGGATCGCGTGCCAGCGGAACAGATTCACCGGGTAAGGTTCCAGGGCCATCCGCTTCACCGGAGCCGTGGCGATCTGTGTGTTTTCCACCAGCGCCTGTGCCTGCGCGTGCTCCGCCCAGCGCCAGCCCCACAACAAGACCATCCCCGTCAGCGCGAAGATCGCCCAGCCGCGCCCGCGAAAGGCTACCCGCCGCGCGCCGATCTCCGCGTCCGCCAGCCCCAGCAGCGCCGGAATCACCAGCGCCGACCCCAGCAGCGCCCACAGCACCGGCTCGGCGATAAACACAAAACTGCCCGCATACCAGCGCGGATTGAAGGGATAAAAGGGCCGCAGACCGTAGTTGTTCGTCCAGTCCAGCAGCAGGTGGCTGAGCGCGACAATCAGCGCCGTCCCGTAAAGCCAGCCCCAATGCACCGGCTGTGGCAGTCTTGGACCAGGCGCGCCTGGGTCCGCCGGCCGAGACGGCGCCGCCGCCAGTTTGCGCCGTCTCCGCGCCTGCACCCAGCGATCCAGCAGCCACACCACCCCCATCACCACCCCGGCCACCACCGGCGCAGCGATGAACGTATGAGTAATGCCGCGGTGGTGCTTCAGTTCCTCGACCGGCCCGCGCAGCCCCCACAGCACGTCCAGATCGGCAGCCTCGGCAGCCAGCACCGCGGCCAGCGTGGCGTAGGCCGTCTTGCGGTTCAACCCCGCCCGGCCGATGCAGGCTCCGGTCAAAAAGTGGGTGATGGGTTCCATAGCGGTCTGCCAACCATACTATCCTGCTCTCCGGCCTCCTATAATTCACCCCATGGGCGAGCTCACCAACCCAGACTCATCTCCGGCCCAGCGCCCCGAGGAAATCCGTGCCGACGAACTGCGCTCCGAGTTGCGGCGCCACGAGCACCTCTACTACGTTCTCGACGCGCCGGAGATCGACGATGCCGAGTATGACGCGCTGATGGACGAGCTGAAGCGCATCGAGGCCGCGCACCCCGAGTTGCTCACGCCCGACTCGCCCACCCAGCGCGTGGGCGGCAAGCCCGCCGAGGGCTTCAAGAAGGTGCGCCACTCGCGGCCCATGCTCAGCCTGGACAATGCCTATTCGGTCGAAGAGCTGGCCGACTGGGACCGCCGCGTCCGCGAGCTGGCCGGGCTTTTGCCGGTCGAGTATGTGGCCGAGTTCAAGATGGATGGCCTGAGCGTGGCGCTGCGTTACGAGCCTACAGCCGGCGGCGGTTCGAGGCTGACGACCGCGATCACTCGCGGCGACGGCCAGACCGGCGAGGACGTCACCTCAAACATCCGCACCATCCGCAGCGTCCCGCTCATCATCTCGACGGACCAACTCAAGAAGGCCAGCCTGCCGCAGGCCTTTGAGGTGCGCGGTGAAGCAGTCATGCCCGAAGCGGCCTTCCTGCGCCTGAACGAAGAGCGCGAACAGCAGGGCCTTCCCGCCGCCGTGAATCCCCGCAACGCCGCCGCAGGAACCCTGCGAACCCTCGAACCGAAGATCGTCGCCAATCGCCGTCTGGACTTCTACGCTTACTTTCTACTCGTCAAAGGCGAATTCTGGCAGCAAGGCCAACGAGCAACTCTCGATGCCCTCGACTCCCTAGGGTTCCGCGTCAATCCCCTTCGCAAGCTGGCCGGATCAGTCGAGCAGATGATGAACTTTACCAACCACACTGAGGCCGAACGCGCCACCCTCGGCTACGAGATCGACGGCGTGGTTTTCAAGGTCGACTCCCACGCCACGCAACAACGCCTCGGCTACACCGGCCGCGCCCCACGCTGGGCCATCGCCTACAAGTTCACGGCCAAGTCGGGCATCACTCAAGTCAACGCCATCACCGTGCAGGTGGGCCGCACCGGCAAGCTGACTCCCGTGGCCGAACTGACGCCGGTCTTCATCGGCGGCACCACGGTCAGCCGCGCCACGCTCCACAACGCCGACTTCATCGAGCGCCTGGGCCTCCTCCTTGGCGATTGGGTGCGCGTCGAGCGCGGCGGCGACGTAATCCCTAAAGTTGTGGAAGTGATCGCGGACAGCGAGCATCCCAGGGGAACGAAGCCGTTTCAGTTTCCCACCGAGTGCCCTGAGTGCAAGAGCGCCGTCGTCCGCGTCGAAGGCGAGGTGGACTACCGCTGCGTCAATGCGGACTGCCCGGCCAAGCTGCGCGAAAGCCTGCTTCACTTTGGCCGCCGCGGGGTCATGAACATCGAGGGGCTGGGCGAGGCGGTCGTCCAGCAGTTACTCGATAACGGCCTGGTGCATAGCGTGGCCGATCTCTACAAACTCACTGAGGAGCAGTTGACCGGCCTTGAACGCTTTGCGGAAAAATCCGCTCGCTCACTCATAGAGGAAATCAATCGCTCCAAAAAAGCCGGCCTGGCCCGCGTGCTGATGGGCCTGGGCATCCGCTTTGTCGGCGAGCGGACCGCGGAGTTGCTGGCGCAGGAGTTCGGCTCCATCGAAGCGCTGGCCGCCGCATCCGCGCCGGAACTGGAGCGCGTGGAAGAGGTCGGCCCGCGCATCTCCCAGGCGATTCTGGAGTTCTTCGCTGATAAAGAGAACCGTGATCTGGTGAAACGCCTTGCGGACGCCGGGGTGAACATGACGGCTGAGAAGAAGCAGCGCTCGGCGCAGTTGGCTGGACTGACCTTTGTGCTCACAGGCATGCTGCCCACGCTCACCCGCGAAGAGGCCAAGGCGAAGATCGAGGCCGCCGGCGGCAAGACCGCAGGCTCGGTAAGCCGCAAAACCAGCTACGTGGTCGCCGGAGAAGAAGCAGGTTCCAAGCTCGACAAAGCACATCAACTGAAGGTTTCTGTCATCGACGAGGCCGGGCTGTTGGCACTTCTTGAAGGCCCTTCGGCAAATGGATAAGACGCGGCAGTCTCGCACTCTGCGATCCTAGGTCAGGAACCGGAGCGGCGGAGGCCAACAATATTCGACCGTCGCTCGACCGTGCGCAGTTCGCGTTCCCGCTCCCGGTTCCAGGCTTCGGCGCGCCAGTTGCGCGACGCATAGCGCGGCGGCTCGTCGATCGGCGGCACGGGCTCCTCGGCTTGAAGCCTTCCCGGCATCGCAACCAGTTCCGCTGGTGCCCTGAAAGGGGGACGTTGGGGATTGATCGGCACTGGCGGTGTCAGCAGCCGCGCGGAAGACTCGACCTCGAGATGAGCCGCACTCGAAGTCAGGCTGGTATCGGTGGCCATGGCACGCGCCTCCGCGTCGCCATCGTCCGCGGCCTGCGGCACACGCGCCGTCAAGGCCCTGGCCATGAAGTCGTCCACCAGCTTGTGCAGGCAGGTTTGCCCGCACAAATGCTTCGACCCTGGGCGCGCCCGGTTGCGCGAGTTCCACCCGCTCACCCGCAGCTCCCCTCCCTGGTCATAGGCCACAAACCAGTGGTTCGTCTGCTTCTTCTCCGTTGCGCAGATGTCGCACGATATCGCCTGCCGGATCACCGCATATCCCCCAGTCCGCACAGCCTTTCCGCGGCTTCGTCGATTCCGATTTCCCCATCTTTCTCTGTCCGGCGGGCAGACTCGAAACCCAGCAGGCCGCGCGCCAACCCAATTGGAGATCTCTCGGAATAACCTTCTCCCTATTTCATCGCGTGATGGGAGAAATGGGCGAGATAGAAAGGGGAAGAATCTGGCGGTGAGCCAAATCCGGACAGATGGCCGCGGAACTGTCCTGAAACGGAACGCTCAGTTCGCCCGCATGGAGAGAACAGCAGAAAGGCTCAGGAGCAATGGAAATATCCGCTTCCGCGGTAAGCCGTAGCCAATGATGCGGCGGATAACCCCGTGGTCTTGAAAGGGCGCGAATTCAGCCGCGCCCCTTCAAAACAGAGGCAGTCCTCGACAAACTGAGAATTGTCCCCGAGCGTTCCCAAATTACTGCCGTGGCGCGAAGTACCCCTTGCGAGCCCGCGCCTGGTAGCTCCGGTCATTGCAAAAGAGATAGATCGAACGGAAGGCGCCGTCGGACTTGAAGTTCGCTGGCGTATAAGTCAATGCGTACTGGCTGCGCAACTCTTCTTCGATGTCGTGGAAGCTGTTCGATATCTCTTCCACCGAGGGCGGGAAAAAGACCCGGCCTCCGGTGGACTCGGCCATCTGAGTCAGCACCTTATCGCCCGGGCCGCGGCTGGGCGTCCAGTTGGTGCTGATGGCGTAGATGATGGTCTCCGCCCGCTCGCACTCCTTGATGACCTCGTCCTGGTGGACCCGGCTCTGGTTGTCGTCGCCGTCGGAGAGCAACACCATGGCCTTGCGAGTGGGCTCCTGGCCACGCGAAACGTCCAGCAGCTTGTCGCGGCAGGCGGTGTAGACGGCGTCGAACATCGCGGTGCCGCCGCCGGGCCGCAGCCGGTTCACGCCCGTCTCCAGAGCGTCGATGTTGTTGGTCCAGTCCTGGGTCACCGTTGGCGTTACGTCGAACCCCATCACGAAAGCGCGGTCGCTCTTGGCCTTGAGTATCTGGATAAGGAACTCAGTCGCCGATTGTTGCTCGAATTGAAAGCGGGTGCGAATCGAGGTGCTGGCGTCGATCACAATGCCCACGCGCAAAGGCAGGTTGATCTGCTGGCGGAAGGAGGTCACCTTGGCCGGCTCACGCCCATCGTCGGACAGGGCAAAGTCGCTCTGCCGCAGGTTGGGAATGTAGTGCCCATGCTTGTCCGTGACGGTAAAGATGAGGTTGACCTCATTCACGCCTAGCCGGATTGTGGGTGCGTTCGTGTCCGCCTGCTGATCGGCGGGCTGCGCCGCCGGCTGCTGGGCCGCAGGAGTTTGTGTGGACGGGGCTGCCGGCGGGGTTGCCGGCTGCTGCGCTGCCAGTACGGCCGCTGGAAGCGCCGCCGCAAGCACGAGGCCGAAAAGCTGTTTGGTCATGGCTTCCTCATTTTATCAACCGTGCCCGTCCAATCGCATCCGTCCGAATCCGTTCAAGCCCGTCAGTCGTTACCGGCGGCCGTTTCCTCACTCTCCAACCGGCCCAGGAACTGCTCCAACTCCTGCGGCAGCGGCGCCTCCAACTGCAACAACTTTCCCGTCGCAGGGTGCGCGAACTCGAGCTTCGCCGCGTGAAGAAAGTTCCGTCCCAGCCTCAGCCTTTCCGGCTCCGCATTCCTTCGGGCGGCCTTGGACTGCGCGGCCTGCGCGGCCACCTGGTCCATAAGTTGTCCCGCGCCCCCGTAGAGCGTGTCCCCCACCACCGGGTGCCCGATCGACGCCATGTGGACTCTGATCTGATGCGTCCGGCCGGTCTCGATGCGCACCCGAACCAGCGTGAACTTGCCAAAGCGATTGCTGAGCCGCCGGACCACCTCGTAATGAGAGACGGCAGTGCGCGCGTTTTCCTGTGGCTGCGCGGTCATGCGTGTCCGCCGCACCGGATCGCGGCCCACGCCCGCGTTGATGGTCCCCTTTTGCCGCTCCACAGCCCCCTGGACTAAAGCAATATAAGTTTTCTTGATTTGGCGGCTAGCAAACATCTCTCCCAGCGCCGCGTGGGTACGGTCGTTCTTGGCCACCACGATCAGGCCGCTGGTGTCCTTGTCCAACCGGTGAACGATGCCGGGGCGCAAATCGCCTCCGGTGGAAGAAAGCGCCTTGAACCGGTAGAGCAGAGCGTTCACGAGCGTGCCCCGGCTGCGCGCATCTTCATTCTGCCCTGACCCGGCGTGAACCATCATGCCGGCCGGCTTGTTCACCACCGCGAGATCGGCGTCCTCGAACACCACGTCCAGCGGAATGTCTTCCGGCGTAGCCTTCAGCGGCGCGGGATGCGGTTCGCCGGTCACAGCGATCCGCTCACCGCCGCGCAACTTCAGGGAGGCTTTCTCGCGCTCGCCGTTGACCAGCACATCACCCTGCTCCATGAGCAGTTGCACACGCGATCGGCTAACGCCCTCGCCTTGCGCCGTCAGGAACTGGGCAAGAAACGTATCAAGCCGCTGCCCGGCTGCCTCCGCGGGCACATCGATCGTGCGCCGTTCATCCACCTTCCCGGCCTCAACCATCTTCGCCCTCGTTGTTCGTACGCGTGACTTTGCGCTCAAGCAGCACCAGAGCGCCGGCGAGCACCAGCACAATCGCCGCCACCTGTGGCCCATCCAGCGCTCCACCCAGCACCGCGCCGCGGCCCTCCGGATCGCGCCACAACTCGGTGATGTAAACAGTTACGCCGGTCCCCAGCAGACCCAGCCCGGCCACATCGCCTTGTTGCCGCCTCGCAGGCAACCAGACCAGCAAAAAAAACGAGAGGGTCAGGAAAACCAACGCCGCGTACGCCTGCACCGGATGCAGCGGAATGCCCAGCGGCGTCCCGCTCCAGCGCGCGGCCAGCGGATTGGTGTAGGTCACGGCCCAGCGGACACCGGCCTCAGTCCCGTAACCCGACCCGGCAAGCAATGCGCCCAGTTGCTCGAAGGCCAGACCCAAGGCCAGCGGCGCGGCCAGCGCATCGGCCGTCGTACCCAGCGGCAGCCGCCGCCAGCGCGCATACACCACCGCGGATCCCACGCCCGCCAGCGCTCCCGCCGCCGCCAGCAGCGGATGATGAATCATGGCCAGCCCCAGCATCCACGAGGGATGATGGCGCAGCTCGCTCCAGTTGGCCAGCACCAGCAGCAGCCGCTGACCGAGAAGGGCCGCAAACAATGCCACAACGCAGAGATTCCACACCTGCCCGGCATTCACGCCCGCAATCCGCGCCGTCCGTGCGGCAAGAAACAGCGCCGCCAACACGCCCAGCGCCGCCAGCGCACCATAGGCCGGGATGAGAATCGAACCGATGTGGAAGAGAACTGGATACACCAGAGCCAGCATACGGCATTTCGACTTCAGTCGTAGCCGCCGGGATTTCGGAGGAAGGTAGAATCCGGCCCACTGGGCCGTGGGTTATGCGCTGGTGAACCCTTCCTAGGAAGGTGGAGCTCTCCGCGGTTCATTAGGCATTCCGGACTGGCGGACACGGCACACAGAACCGATTGTCGAGTTGAGCCCCTGTTCACGAATGTTGGTTCAACCAGCGTTGACTACCCACCTGCTTTGCAGGCCGGTTTCTATTGCGGATGGTATGGGGCCGCGCGAGGAATTACAAGTCTTGTGCGAGGTAGGCGCGATGTGCTACATTCCCACCCCGCCGATTTTGGGAACCGCCCGCCCAAAACGGGGAACATCTGCCTACGACCCGGTCTTCCGCTCTTCCTCAAGCACTTCGTCCAGCAGCCCGCGCAGGCTGACGGCGCGCGCATGACCCAGTTGCGCATCGGCGCCCCCGGCCTGGGACAGCTCGTCTGCAAGATTGAGCGCGGCCAGCACGGCCACGCGCAGCGAGTCCGCGGTGCGGCCCTGCGCGGCCACGGCGCGCATCTTTGCATCCACCCGCGCGGCCAGTTCCCGAATGTGATCCGTGTCCTGGCCGGAAAGATGATAGGTCTGGTCGTAGATCTCAACGGTCACGTAACCGGTTGCATTGCCGCCCGCCGCGGCGGGTTCCTCAGCCATGCCTTACCTCCCAAGCCTTCCCTTACAGCTCCAGCGCATCCAGTTGCGCCAATAGCCGCTCCACGCGCTGCCGCACCTGGTCGCGCTCGGCGCGCAGCGCGCTCACTTCATTCTGAAGTTGCTCCGCAAGCGGCGCCTGCTCCTTCAGTTGCGCCTCGGCCTTCGCCGCGCGCTCCTCGACCGCCGTCCGCGCCAGCCGCTCCCGCTTCACCATGTTCACCGCGCGCAGAATCCGCTCTTCCAGCGCAGAAAAATCGTTCGCGCTCAAGGCCAGCGTCTCCGGCGCCGCAGCCGGCTCATCAGGCTGCTTCGTTTCCGTTTCGTCAGGGTGCTGCCGTTCCCGCTCGTCCACCGCCTTGGAATCCCATGAAAACTCCGACATTGAATACACCTCCGCTCAAATGCTCCGTATCGGTGCAAGTATAGCGCCTATCGAGCCTGTTGCATTTCCTAAGTCCGCAGCCGCGCGCCTGCCTTGCCAACAGCTTCCACCACCCGCTCCTGGTAGCTCTTGAGCTCTTCCTCGCGCAGCGTGCGGTCCGCCGCCTGGAAGGTTGCGCCCATCAGGAGCGAGTACTCGCCCGCGCCCAGCCGCGCATCACGAAACACCTCGCGCACCCGCCACTCCACCAGCTCGGGAATCTGCAAGCCGGCCAGCGCCTGGTCGATCTTCTCCCAACCAATGCTCTCGTCCAGAACCAAAGAGAAATCGCGCCGCACCGGCTGGAAGCGTGAAATATCTCGCGCAATCGGCCTGCGCAACGGCAGCTTGTACAGCCGGTCAAGATACAGCTCGCCCACCAGCACCGGCTCCTTCAGCTTGCTCGCCGCGGCGAGCTTGCGCGCCGCGGCCTCGCGCGGATGCAGTTGGCCGAACCACCCCACCGTCGCGCCCTCCACCGCAACCCGCGCGGCGCGATAGGGATGCAACCACTTCGGCGTAAGCCCGGCCTCCGCCGGAAAGCGGTCGAAGTAAACGGCACGCGCCTGGAACCGCGCCAGCACCTGCTCCACCGCTCCCTTTAAATCATGAAACTCAAGGTTCCGCGCGGCGTGCAACGCCCCCTGCTCCGGCAAACTGCCCACCGCGCCAAACGCCACTGCCGGCCGTTCCTCCACCTTGTCCGTCGTGCCGCTGAAGACGGTTCCCATCTCAAAAAGTCGCACGTCGCTCACATCGCGGTTCAGGTTGCCGGCAATCATCCCCAGCATGCCCGGCACCAGCGACGGCCGCAGCACTCCCGCCTCCTCGCTCAGCGGATTGCCCAGCGGGACCATGAGCCCCGGTTGCGGCGCCGTCAGCGCCGCCTCCGCCGCCGAACAGAAAGTGCTCGCAATCGCCTCATGAAACCCGGCCGCCAATAGTGTGCGCCGCACTTCGGATTCTTTCTCCGCCCAGGGCAGCGCCCGCACCCCTTCGCCAAACGCCGGCAGCGTATTGGCAAAGCGGTTGTACCCGTAGACCCGCGCGACCTCTTCAATCAGATCGATCTCGCGCTCCAAATCCAGCCGCCAACTGGGCAGCGTCACTAGCCACTCCGCCTCATCCTGACTCGCCGACTTGCTCGCTGCCAACCCGCACCCCAGCGCCCCAAGCACTCCCTCGACAGTCGCCGCGGTAATGCCTTCCTCATCCGCGGTCTTGCCCAGAATGCGCCGCACCTCGCCAAGAGCCAGCGCAATGGGCTTGCGGTTGGCGGTGCGCGCCTCGACAGCCGCAACGCGCACATCCATCAGTTCGCCCTCAATCCACCCGCCGTTGGCCAGCAGAATCCGGCTCACCAAAGCCGAAGCCACCGGCGCGGCATGGAAGTCCGCCCCGCGCTCGAAGCGATGGCTGGCGTCGGTGTGCAGCCCGTGCCGCCGCGCCGTCCGCCGCACCGCCATCGGATCGAACCACGCCGCCTCCACCAGCACGTTGGTCGTCGCCGGCGTAATCATCGTGTCCCAGCCGCCCATCACCCCGGCCAGCCCCAGCGGCTTCGCATGGTCGGCCACAATCAGGTCCTCCGCATCGAGCGTGCGCTCCACGCCGTCCAGCGTCTTCAGCCGCTCGCCCTTGCGCGCGCGCCGCACCACGATGCCGCCCTCGATCTTGTCCAGGTCGAAGACGTGCGTGGGCTGTCCCATCGCCAGCCAGGCAAAGTTGGTCGCATCCACGGCGTTCGAAATCCGCTTCTGCTCCAGCAACCCAAAGTACGTGGCCACCTCCGCGCCCGCAAACCAGTCGTCCGACTGGCCAATGGTGATGCCGCGCAACACGCGTGCCGTGAAGCGGCCGCAGGCGTCTTCGGCCTCGATCCGCACCGGAAAGGCCTTGGCGGCCTGCCGCGCCTCGGGCAGAGCGAAATCGAGATCTGCCAACGCCAGCCCATAGATGGCCGCAGCCTCGCGCGCCACGCCGTAGTGATTCATCGCATCCACGCGGTTGGTGGTGATGTCCATCTCGTAGAGCGATCCGTTCCCGTTGCCGAGATCGGAAACGCCTTCAACGGCAATCCCGCGCAGGGTCAGGTCTTCGGCGAGGCGCGCGTCGTCAACAGTCAATCCCGGGAGGTAAGCGCGAAGCCATTTCGTCAATATCTTCATTAGAATTCCTTGCCGCGAGTAAGCGCGCTAACTCCCCATCAGGCGAATTGACCTAAGAACCGCATATCCCCCGCATAAAACGACCCAATCTCGCTGATCCCGTACTTCATCATCGCGATCCGCTCCACGCCCATGCCAAACGCGAATCCGGAAATCTTTTTCGGATCGTAAGCGGGCTGCTTTTCCGCCGCGAAGGCAAAGACCGCCGGGTCCACCATCCCGCAGCCCAGCAGCTCGATCCACCCAGACTGCTTGCACTTGCCGCAGCCCTTGCCCCCGCAGAAGATGCAGCTAATCTGCACGTCCGCGCTCGGCTCGGTGAAGGGAAAGAACGAAGGGTAAAAGCGCGTCTTCACCGCCGAGCCGAACAACGCCTTCATGGCGTGGTCCAGCGTGCCCTTCAGGTCGCTGAAGGTGATGTTCGTGTCCACGCAGAGACCCTCGACCTGGTGAAAGATCGGCGAGTGCGTGGCGTCGGCCGCGTCATTGCGGTGTACCTTGCCCGGAATCACGATGCGCACCGGCGGCGGCTGCGTCTCCATGGTCCGCATCTGCACCGGCGAAGTGTGCGTACGCAGCAGCAGCCTATCGCGCTGCGGGCGACGGTCCTGATTGGCCACCACCAGCGTGTCTTGCGTATCCCGTGCCGGATGGTCTGGCGGAAAGTTCATGCACTCGAAGTTGTAGTAGTCGGTTTCGACCTCGGGCCCCACGCCAACCGAGTAGCCCAGCGCGGCAAAGACGCTGGTAATCTCGTTCAGCGTCCGCGTAATCGGATGCTCCGCGCCGGTCAGCCGCCGCGTCCCCGGCAGCGTAATATCGATGGCCTCGGCGGCGAGAGCTGCGTCATTCGGCCCCGCTCCGGCCGCCTCGTCCAGCAGGCCCTCCACGACCGCTTTGAGCGCGTTGAACTTCTGACCCAGCGCCTTCTTGGCCTCTGGAGGAGCAACCTTCAACCAGCGCGCGGAAATCTCCGTCAGCCGCCCTTGCTTGCGCCCCAGCCACTGCAGCCGAAAGGCCTCCACAGCCTCCCCGCCGCTGAGCGCAGCAGCAGCCTCGCGCGCCTGTTGTTCCACCACGCCGAACGCCTTATCCAGCGCAGCCTCATCAAATGCCGTCAGATTGGGTATTTCTTCGTTCATCATGCGTAAACAGCAGGATAAACCACCTGCCCATCGCGTAACGATTACGGATCGTCAGGAAAATTCAGAACTGAATGATTTGTGGAGGGCTCTCGAAAGCGCATTTGGAATCTGAACAACGCAAAACGGCCCGAAATCAACAGGATTCCGGGCCGTTCGATCCATTCAATTGCTATTCGCTCAGCTTCTTGATCATCTTCTCCGACACCAGCGCCGTTTTGGCCTGCTCCACCAGTTTGGTGAAGCCCGCCGCGTCATGGACGGCGATGTCGGCCAGAATCTTGCGGTCCAGCTCAACGCCGGCCTTCTTCAGCCCATTGATGAACTGCGAGTAGCTGAAGTGGTTCAGCTTGGCCGCGGCCGAGATGCGCACGATCCACAGCGAGCGGAACTGGCGCTTCTTCTGCTTGCGGCCGGTGTAGGCAAACTTCAGGCCGCGCTCTACAGCTTCCTGCGCTGCCTGGTAGAGCTTCGATTTCGTCAGGAAATAACCGCTTGCCCGGTCAAGAATCTTCTTCCGGCGGTCACTCCGCTTGGTGCTGCGTTTTACGCGGGGCATAGGGTGTTCTCCATTTTGCGTTCGGTTATGCGGCTGGAGGCAGGAGGCCCGAACCCGTCAGGGGCTGGGCGGTAAACCTCTTCACTCGCGATTGCAAGCCTCGATCTCTCGACTGGCTCCGGACTCCAAAAACCGTCCGGCCTGCCGGGGGCCAGCGCTGCGGCCCTGAAGCGCTGATTCCGCCTTTTGGAATCAGCGCAGCGATCAGGCGTAAGGAATCATGCGCGCGACCTTCTTGTAGTCGCCATCGGAAACCAGCAGGGTCCGGCCCAGCTTGCGCTTCACCTTCGGCGATTTCGAAGTAAGGATGTGCCGCGTCTTCGTCTGGCCCCGCTTGATCTTGCCGGTTCCAGTCTTGCTGAAGCGCTTCTTCGCGCCCGTATGGGTCTTCAACTTGGGCATTGTCTTCTCGTTGTTCTCTTTTGTCCGGCAGAGTTTGTCACTCTGCCGCATCACCCGTGAGTCAGGGACTCCCCTGCCCTCTTGAGGCTTCAATCAGTATACCGCAAACCGGACCCCTCGGCGACATGTAGTCGTCGTTGAGGCGGTTGCGCCTTACTGCGCCTGCGGCGCCGGCGGTTGTGCAGCGGCAGCCTGCGGCTGCGGAGCCGCGGCAGGCTTGGGCCTGGGAGCTTCCTGCTTCTTGGCCGGCGCCAGAATCGCGTGCAGAATCGTCCCTTCCATGCGCGGCATGAACTCCACGATGCCGGCCTCGCCAATGTCCTGGATGAGCCGGTTGATGATGGCGTAGCCCAGCTCGCGGTGGGCCATCTGCCGGCCCCGGAAGCGCAGGCTGGCCTTCACCTTGTCGCCGTCCACAAGAAAACGCACCGCCTGGTTCTTCTTGGTCTGGTAATCGTGCTCGTCCACGGTCACTGAGAACTTGCACTCCTTGACCACGATCACCTTCTGCTTCTTCTTGGCGGCCCGTTCGCTCTTGTCCTTCTCGTAAAGGAAGCGCCCGTAGTCCTGGATGCGGCAGACCGGGGGAACCGCGCTGGGAGAAACCTCCACCAGGTCCAGCCCGCGCTCTCGGGCAATCTTCAGCGCCTCAAAGGGCGGAAGAATGCCCATCTGTTCGCCGTTTTCGTCGATCACGCGGATTTCCCGCGCGCGAATTCTATCGTTGATGCGGATAAAGGACTTTGCTGAACGTTTGTCGAGTGCGATGGTGCTCCTCCAAAAGTCGCCGATGCCCGCCTCCGGGGACAACCCGAAATCGCCGCGGGGACACGAACGCAAACTGAGTATAGCATTGGCCCGGCTCCGCTGAACGTAGCGTTTATGCCGGATTCGAGCACGCCGCTTCCAGCGTCCCCTCCGCGTTCAACCCGCCCACTCGCACCCGAACCAGCCGGTTGGCGGATAGTTGGCCCGCAAGCTCCACGGGCAGAAAATTCTCCGTCAGCGCCAGCGTTCGTCCCGCTGCAGCTTCAGCCGCCGGCGTGTGCAGCGTAATAGCCTCCAGCTCCCGGCCCACAAAGCACCTCCGGTGCGTTTTACTCTTTTCGGCAGCCAATGTGCGAAGAACGGCCATCCGTTCCTCCACCACCGCGGCCGGAACTGGCGCCTCGGCATACAGCGTCCATCCCCGCGTCCCCGGCCGCGGCGAAAACGGAAACAGGTGCAGATAGCCGAACGGCAGCGCGCGCACCAGCTCCAGCGTCTCCTCGAACTCGGCATCGGTCTCACCGGGAAAGCCCGCCATCACGTCCGCGCCCAGCGTCAGCTCCGGCCCAGCCGCCCGCACCAGCGCTTCGACCTTTTCCGCGTAGTGCCAGGGCCGGTAGCGCCGGTGCATCCGACGCAGCACGGCATCCGAGCCGGATTGCAACGGCAAATGCGCATGACGCGCCAGCGTCGCCCCGCCCGCCTGCGGGCTTCCAAACTCCGCCATCAGCCCGATCAGCTCTGCATCCCAATCCATCGGCTCAATCGAGCTGAGCCGCAGCCGCGGCAGCCCGGTCCGCTCCAGAATCCGCCGGACAAGTCCCGCCAACGTCAGCCCCGCCAGCAACCGCCGCATCGGACTTCCTTCGCCCGCATCGACAGAACCGGCCAAATCCCGTCCCCACCGCCCCAGGTTGATCCCCGAAAGCACCAGCTCGTTGCCCCCAGCCGCCACAAACCCCTCCACCTGCCTGAGAACGGTCGCAGCGGGCAGACTTCTGGACGAGCCTCGTGTTTGAGGAATGACGCAAAAGCTGCATCGGTTCCCGCACCCCTCCTGAATCTTCAGGTTTGGCCGCGTCTGTGTTCCCGGCACAACCTGCGCCTCCTCAAGAAACGAGTGAGCAAAGCGGTCATCCACCCAAATCGGCGCCGAATTTCGCGCCGAACCAGCCAGAAGCGACTGCACACTCACCAACTCAGCCGCTGCAACAGGACCGACGCCAGCCCGATCCAGAGTTCCATCCCGAACCAGGCCCAAAACAATCTCCGGCGCCAGAGCCTTGTGGCTGTTGCCCACCACGGCAGCCACGCCGGCCATCCCGGCCAGTTCCTCGGGCGCGCGTTGCGCATAGCAGCCGGTCACCACGATCCGCGCCTCAGGATTCAGCCGGTGCGCCCGGCGGATGAAGGCCCGCGCCGCCCGATCGGCCTCCGCCGTCACGCTGCATGTGTTCACCACCACCACATCGGCCGTCGCCTCATTCCGCTCGCCCAGCCCCGCGGCACGCAGTCGGCCGCTCACCGCCTCGCCATCCGCGCGAGCAGCCCTGCAACCGAAATGTTCCACGTGAAATCCCGGCATGATTCCAGTCTAAAACCTGCCCTTTGCGGCCGATGGCGATTCCCCCTGAGGCAACGGTCGAGTAAAGCCCACAGTTTCACGGAATCACAATTTATATATTTCTGTGCGGTTGGACGAAAAGCTCTTTGATTCTGAATGGGTTAGGTGCGATTTCACAGTTTCACAGCCAAAAACAGTCTCTTTCTTTTCGCGGGATGGCTCTCGGGCTTGGGGAAATCGGGTTGGCGGAAGGGAGTAGTTTCTCCGCTCGTCCTCTCTGTTCCAATAGTGCGCCGGCGGAAGGTTATTTTTCGCAAGGAGCGGAGGTGAATGTTGTGGTTTCCGAGGTCCTCCGCCGCGGCGGACGGGAGCTGGGGCACCCGCACCCGGCGCGGAATAAGGCCCGGGCCTAAAGGCCCGTGATTGAGCCGCTGTATTCCGGGGGCTGAAGCCCCCGGCTCCCTCCGAAGGCATAAGAATTGGATTGTATTGGGAGGCGGTATGACGTAGAACGGCCACCCCGAAGGGCGGCCGTTGTGCGTCTTGCTTGAGCAGAAGCGCGTTACTGCTCGCTCTTTTCGCTCTTCTCGCTCTTGCGCAGGTTGATGAGGTCTCCAAGGGTAGTGGTCGAGCTGGAGACAGGCTGCTTGTGGGTCTCCTTCTTGTAGCTCTCCACCTGGGCGCGGCTGGCCTCGTGGCCCACTGCGCGCAGGCTCAAGCCCACCTTCTTCTCTTCCACGTTGATCTTGATGATCTTGAACTCGTGCTCCAGGCCCATTTCCAGCTTCGACGGTCCGCCGCCCTCGTCACCGGCCTCGGAGATGTGGCAAAGACCCTCCACGCCCTCCGCGATCTCGACAAAAGCGCCGAACTGCGCCGTCCGCAGCACCTTGCCGTGGACCAGGTCGCCCACGCGATGCGCGGCAAAGAAGCTCTCCCACACGTCGGGCTGCAACTGCTTGATGCCCAGGCTCAGCCGGCGGTTCTGCGGCTCGACGCCCAAAACGACAGCCTTCACCTTCTCGCCCTTCTTCACCACTTCAGAGGGATGCTTGACGCGCTTGGTCCAGCTCAGGTTCGAGACGTGAACCAGCCCGTCGATGCCGTCTTCGATTTCGATGAAGGCGCCAAAGTCGGTCAGGTTGCGCACCCGCCCCTCGACGATCGTCCCGGCCGGATACCGCTCGGTCAGGTTCTCCCACGGGTTGTCGAGCAACTGCTTCATGCCCAGCGAGATGCGGCGGTCGGCCGGATTCACGCTCAGCACCACCGTATCGACCTCGTCGGCCGGCTTGACCAGCTTCGACGGATGCTTCAGCCGCTTGGACCAGGTCATCTCCGACAGGTGAACCAGCCCCTCGATGCCCTGTTCCAGCTCAACAAACGCGCCGTAGTCGGTGACCGAAAGAACGCGGCCATGCACGCGCGCGCCCACCGGGTAGCGCTCCGTTGCGTCCAGCCACGGGTCGGGCGTCAACTGCTTGAAGCCCAGCGAAACCCGCTGCTTGTCCTTGTCGAACTTGAGCACCTTCACCTGGATCTCATCGCCTACGTTCACCAGGTCGCGCGGATGCGTCAGCCGGCCCCAGCTCATGTCGGTAATGTGCAGCAAGCCGTCGATCCCGCCCAGGTCAACGAACGCGCCGTAGTCGGTCAGGTTCTTCACCGTGCCGGTCAGCACGGCGCCCTCACCCAACTGCTCCAGCGTGGTCGACCGCTTGGCGTTCTGCGCCTCTTCGAGGATCTCCTTGCGGCTCACCACCACGTTGCCGCGCTTCTTGTTCAGCTTGATCACCCGGACTTCAATCTGCTGTCCGAGATAGCCGTCCAGATTGCGGACGGGCCGAATCTCAAGCTGCGAGCCGGGCAAAAACGCCTTGAGGCCGATGTCCACGGTCAATCCGCCCTTTACGCGGCTCACCACCGTGCCCGTCACCGGCGTCTTGTCGGCGGCGGCCTTCTCGATCGCGTCCCACACGCGCAGCCGCTGGGCCCGCTCGTAGTTCACCAGGTAGCCGCCTTCCGGCTCCTCGCGCTCGATCACGACGTCGATCACGTCGCCCGGCTGGAACTTCACCGCTCCGGTGTGGTCCAGGACCTGCTCCAGCGGCACCAGCCCCTCGGACTTCAGGCCCACATCCACCACCAGATGCTTGTCCGTCTGCTTGATCACCGTGCCGGAGACCACCTTGTCGCCGAAGGCTTCAACGGCGGCAGCCTCGGCGGCCTGCTCCCGTTCAAACGCCGCCAAAGCGGCGGAAAAGTCGTCCATGGACTCAAGGCCATGCTCTGCGTGCCCGGCGGCCTTCGCAGGCGACGGCGCCGCGGCAACCGGTTCGGCTGCAACGGACCCTTCCGCAGGTGCAACGGACCCTTCCGGTTGAGGCGCTGCCTCTGTCTGCCCGGCTTCGGCTTGCGGAGCCGCTTCGACCACGGGAGTTGCTTCGGCAACGGGAGCCGCTTCGGCCACGGGAGTTGCTTTGGCTGGAGGAGCCACTTCGGCTTTGGCACGCGGAGCTTTGGCTTTGGCTCTGGCTCGCGGAGCCGCTTTGACAACCGCCTCGGCTTCAATCACGGGTTCGGCCTCGGCTACAGACTCGCGTTGCGCCGGAACTTCTGTTGCAACTTCCACAGCGGGCGCGGCCACGGCTGTGACTTCCACTTGGGCGGCTTCCACTTGAGGCGCGGCCTCGGCTACAGGCTCGGTTGGGGCATCGGCGTCCAGCGCGGTAAATTCGTCAACTTCGGCGGTCTCTGTGTTGGACGTGGATTCGGACGACGGCTGCTCAAGCTCCGTCGCAGGCTCTAGGGTGGGGGTTTCCAATTCGGTGTTCAGGGTTATGCTCTCGGGTTCGGGATTGAGGACGTTTGCCATCGCTGCAGCTCCGGAATTGCTTGCTCCCGCGGCGGATAATGCCTGCCGCTGGGGGTGGCTCCCGCGCAGCGATTGCCGCCGGCGGAGAGGCCTTCTGACCGTATCCCTGCCGCGAGTCTTGTGACATGTCGTAGCGTCTTCACGAGGGACAGCCTTCCCAGCCGGTTGCGCTGGAATGGTAAGCGACTGGTCTCCTTGGGAAACACCCGGCAGGCAACGGCTTGCTGGAGGGCGGCCGCAACTCACTGCTGGAATCCGCGCAGTAAGCTACGTTCACGAGTGTAGCAACCTCTGCTTTCCCGCGTCAATCCAACAGCTTGGCCACCAGCGCCGGAACGGAGCGCCCGCGGCCTCTATACTGTTTGTACGGCGCAACCTGCATGGACCATCTCTGGACCCCCTGGCGCTATGCCTATATCACCGCGACGGAAGGCGCTGCGCGCTCCGGCGTTCCGGCCAGCCTCGCCGCGTGGCCCGGCGACCTGGGCTGCGTCTTCTGCAACCTGATCGCCTCCATCGACTTCGCCATCGCCAACGGCATGAGTCCAGACCAGGCCGAAGCCGCCGGCGGCCTCGTTTTGCGAGGAAAGCACTGCTTTATCTGCCTCAACGCCTTCCCTTACACCTCCGGCCACGTGATGGTGATGCCCTACGCCCACCTCGACCGCCTCGCCGCCCTGCCCGCCGATGCCGCCCATGAACTCATCGATATGGCCCAGCGCATCGAGCAGGCGCTCGAACGGCTCTACCGCCCGCACGGCTTCAACTTTGGAGTGAACCTCGGCCAGGCCGCCGGAGCCGGTGTCGCCGGCCACCTCCACCTCCACGCCATGCCCCGCTGGGCCGGCGACACCAACTTCATGACCACCGTCGCCGAAACCCGTATCCTGCCCGAAGAGCTGGAAACGACGTGGAAGCGGATGAGGGAGGCGTTTGGGGAATTAGGCTAACCCTCCGACGCATTGGACTCCGAATCGCTGGCAGCAATGGCCAACAACGGCTGCGACCACTCCTGCGACTCCATCTCTCTCACCTCGGGTTGCAGCTTCGCGATCTCCGCCAACTCCCCATCGGAGTGAGCCAGTTCGCCTAGCTGCCGCCCGTACGAGAACACCCCGCCCTTGCCCTCGATAGTACCGAGAAACTTGTTGTAGTAATCGACGCTGTTGCCGATTGCATTCCCGAGCCTCGTAACGTGCACCTGCGCGACCACCAGCTTTTCGTAAATCTTCCGGCCCATCTCGTGAATAGCTTTCGCGTTCTTAGTGATCTCCGATTGCTGCCATCCAAACTCGACTGCGCGCAACAGGGCAATCAATGTTGTCGGCGTGGCCATCACCACATGGTTCTGCGCGCTGAATTCGATGAGAGACGGGTCGGCTTCGAGCGCCGCGCTGAATAATGCTTCACTGGGCAGGAAACAAACGACGAAATCGGGAGCCTTCTCGAATTGCTTCCAGTAGGCTTTGCTCGACAGATCTTTCAGATGCGCCTTTACGCGCTGCGCATGAGCGGCAAAGCGAAGCGTTTGTGTGGCTGCGTCCGGGGCGCCGCTGGCATCGAGAAAGGCATCCAGGGGAGTCTTGGCATCGACCACGATTTCGCGGCCATTCGGAAGTTGGATGGTCATGTCCGGGCGCAGCATCTTGTCATCTTCGTCACGCGCTGTAACCTGCTCGGAAAAAGAGCAGTACTGCACCATTCCGGCGTACTCCACACAGCGCTTCAGTTGCAACTCGCCCCAGTTGCCGCGCGTCTTGGGAGCACGCAAGGCCGTGATTAACTGCGCCGTCTCGTTTTTCAGCGCGTTGAGCGACGCGGGAATCGAGTTCTGCATGTTCTCGACGAGGGTTTCCACCTTAGAGTAGGCACCCGAGCGCTGCGTCTCCATGGCGCGGGCCTGCTCATCGAGCGCCTTGAGCGCGGCTCCAAGAGGGTCCACCAGATTCTTGATCGCCAGTTCCTTGGCTTCCAATGTCAGCTCTGCCTCGCGCGTTTGTCCTCCAAGTTGCTGCTTCGCAAGCGCCAGGAATGACTCCGTGTTGGCGCGAAGAGCATCGGCGGCGGCTCCCTTGAATGCCGCGTCGAGGCCGGCCTTCAATTGTGCATACTTTTTCTCTTCACTATCGAGCTGGCTCTGAGCGCCTGCGCGGCCTTGGCGGAATCCCACCCAAAGCCCAAAGAAAAATACGGCAACGGCAACAAGCGCGAAGACGACGGCAGAGATTCCCATTGCAAAAGCCCTCTTCGCCTAATATACGCCTTCCGCCTGTGCATTTTCAGCGCGAATACTCCGTATTTCTGTTCCCTGATCCCTGACTCCTGTTGCGGCCTTTACACACCCCCACCCGCCCGGTAGACTTGGAGTTTCGGGGCCATGCGCATTTTTTTCGGCGCGATGGTTGTGTTCCCCTGCCACGAGCCGGTATTGTAGGCAAGCGGAACCTGAATAGGGCAGCCCCGGAGAGATTCCCAAGTTCCGAAAAAACACGAGGAGAAGCACGCATGGCCGTTGAAGAGAAGGTTAAGCAGATCATCGTCGAGCAGTTGCAGGTGGACGAAGCCGAAGTGACCCCCGGCGCCAGCTTCCAGGAGGATCTGGGCGCCGATTCGCTGGACGTGGTCGAACTGGTGATGCAGTTTGAGGAGGCCTTCGACCTGGAGATTCCCGACGAAGACGCCGAGAAGATCAAGACCGTCAAGGACGCGATCGACTACATTGAGAAGAACGCGAAAGGCGGCAAGTAGCCTTTGAGCCGCAGAGTCGTTATCACCGGCCTGGGGCTGGTGTGCGGTGTGGGCAACACCGCTCCCGAAGTATGGCGGCAACTCCTGGCCGGCGCCAGTGGCATGGGGCCCATTCAGGGCTTCGATACCACCGGCTTCCCGGTCACCTTCGCCGCCGAGGTCAAGAACTTTGACCCGCTCGACTTCGTGGACAAAAAAGAATCGCGCAAGATGGGCCGCTTCATCCATTTTGCCTTCGCCGCCACGCAGGAAGCCATCGCTCAGTCCGGCCTGGAGATTACCCCGGAGATTGCCGACCGGGTGGGCGTCTTCATCGGCTCCGGCATCGGCGGCTTTGAGATCATCGAGCGCGAGCACTCCAACCTGCTCCAGGGCGGCCCGCGCAAGATCTCGCCCTTCTTCATTCCCGCGGTCATCGTCAATATGGCGGCCGGCCAGATCAGCATCCGCTACGGAGCCAAAGGCCCCATCTCGGCCACCTCCACGGCCTGCGCCACCTCTGCCAACGCCATCGGCGACTCGGTGCGGATGATCCTGCACGGCGACGCGGATGTGATGATCGCCGGCGGCGCGGAGGCCTCCGTCACACCGCTGTCGGTGGGCGGTTTTGCGGCCATGCGCGCGCTCTCTACCCGCAACGCCGAGCCCACCCGCGCCAGCCGCCCCTTTGACAAGGACCGCGACGGCTTTGTGATCGGCGAGGGCTCCGGCATCCTCGTTTTAGAAGAACTGGAGTTCGCCAAAGCTCGCGGCGCAAAGATTCTGGCCGAGGTGATCGGCTATGGCATGAGCGCCGACGCCCATCACATGACAGGCATCGCCCCCGAGGGCCAGGGCGCTCAGCGCAGCATGAGGGCCGCCCTCAAAGACGCCGGCATCGCCCCGGAAGAGGTGGGCTATGTGAACGCCCACGCCACCGCGACCCCCGCCGGCGACGGCAACGAGTCGCGGGCTATCGAAGTGGTCTTTGGCGAGCACGCCCTCAGCCACAAGCTCAAAGTCAGCGGCACCAAGTCCATGACCGGCCACCTGCTGGGCGGCGCGGGCGGACTCGAGGCCGGCATCTCCGTGCTGGCGCTGATCAACCAGCAGCTTCCGCCCACCATCAATCTCGACAACGTCGACCCCGAGTGCCGCCTGGACTACGTGCCCAACAAGGCCATCGCCCACAGCTTCGACATAGCCCTCTCCAACTCCTTCGGCTTCGGCGGCATCAACGCCACCCTCATCCTGCGGCGCTGGACGGAATAGCGCCCGCAGATCCGCTTAAAATAAACAGCGCGAATCCCATTGGGGTCCGCGCTGTTTGCATTTCAGAACCGACCGCGGCATCAGCCGGTGATCGCCGCCCAGCAGACGCCGATCAGCACAAAAATCGCCCACCATCCGAAGACCGCGATGTATCCGGAGCTGCGCTTGACCCGCGCCACAATCGCGGTTCCAATCCCCAGCAGCACGAGCGTCCAGATGGTCACCACGTCCAATGAACTCGCCAACGAGTAGAGCACCTTGTTGGTCTCCACCGGATTCAAAAAAGCCCCCAGGTTCGTGGGCGCGAAGTTCTTGATGTTGAACGACTCCGGCGCGGTCCCCGCGAAGATCACGACTGTCCCCAATAAGGTCTTGATGATGGACGGCAGACTCGCAAACATCCATACGGCAAAGATGCTGCCGTAGGTGGCCTTTCCGCCAAAGACGAAGTTAATTGTGCCCCATAGACCGAGCGACAAAAGGGCAACGCCCCCCAACACAAAAGCCGGATTGGCAATGAATACTCCCTCGGTGACGTACAGGGATATCTTGGCCGACATCTCGCGCTGTGCCGGCGACGCCTGCGCCATCCGCTCTTCGGCTTTCGGATCGAGCCGAATCTGGTTGTCCACCACCTGCTGTACGCCAATTTTGAGTGCGACGGCCGCAAACAGGATGTAGCCGACCACTGCAATAATGATCAACGGCAGCCACCAGCTCCTGTTGCCGCGCTTGATGTCTTCAAAGGTCTTCGACGGCGCGGAGAATATGTTCGCAACGCGCTGCCATTGGCTGAGACCGGAGCCCCCGGGGGGTGACCCGGCCACAGATTGAACTTCCAGATCGCTCATGATTCCGCCTTTCGCTAAGCCTCTTTCGGCTTTGCCCGCGATTGTACCCTGATATGGCGCAAAAGACCCAATCAATTTCCATTTACGCGCCGGGAGCCGGCGGAAGCCCAGCCTCTACCGCCCCCGCGAAGCAATCTCGGCAAGCGTATCGGGCGTTTGCGGCTCCGTCCTGGGTTGTGCTCGCTTGCGCTGTCCGGCCCTGCCTTGTCCGGTCTTTTGCGGCCCGGTCCTGTGCGCCGGCACGGGCGGCACGTAGCTTTTGTAGACGGTAATGTGGAAGCAGGACTGCTGGAACTCCTCCTCCACGTCGATCTTCCCGGCCTGTTCCAGCGCCAGCAGCCGGCTCCGCATCCAGCCCACCTCCTGCCGGCTCAGCCCCTGCTTGGCAATGTCGATGGTCGCCCCCGTCACATGCGGGCTCACGATGTCGCCCTCCGCCGCCGCCGCATTCCCGTTGATTCCCATCAGCCGCTTCTGGTAGTCCACGGTTCGCACCGCCGAGCTGACCTCCAGCGGCCGGTGAAACTGGGCCGCATGGGCGCGTGTCAGGTCGGTGAGAAAGCTTGCCGTCCACGGCCGGCAGTAGCGGTGGTTTTCGGGCAGGTTTCCATTCACGGTCAGCGCCGCGGAGGCCGGCACCGGCACCAGCAGCTTTCGGGCAATGCGATCCGCCAGATCGTCTTCATCTTCGATCCGCTCCAGGTTGTCGGCCTCCGACTTCTCGTTTTGCCGCGCCAGCGACTCATGCGACCCAACCAACGGCGGCGGCACCACCGCCCGCCTCCCGTGCAGCGAAACGGGCTTACTCACCGCCTGCCGGCCAGGCGCCTTTGTCTCCATGAAAGAAATCTCTGCCTCGCTGGGGGCAATCTCTGCCTCGATGGCCGGAACCTCAGTCTCGCTCACGGGAACCTCTGCCTCGGCTTTGGCAATCTCTGCCTCACTGGCGGGAAGTTCAGCCGTTCTGGACGCAGTTTCTGTCTTTCTGGTGGAATGCTCAGCGATTCTCGACGGATTCTTTGCCTCTCTGGCCTGATTTGCTTTTCTGGTTTGACGAGACCGGGACCGCTGCTCAGGCAGCTTCGTGCGCGTTTTCCCGCTCGCCCGCTCTTTGCGCAAGGCTGCGTGGCCAATCTCGCGCCCAGCTGCCCGTGCCAGGTGTCCAGTCGCCCGCCCAATCGCATGGGCTGCCTTGTGTTGCGTCTTCTTGTGGGAGATCGCCGCGGCCGGGGCGCTCTTGTGGGTCTTCGCCGGGGGAACCGGCGAACCGTTGGCTGAAGTCACAGAAAGCGCAGCCAGCACAAGAACAATAAACATAGTCCGCAACATGAGGAGTGTGCGGAGAATCCAGAGCAACTTCAGTGTAAGCCCATCCGGCCCCCATTCCGAGTACCCGCGAAGGTGCGCCTTTGTCTGATAATTGGCGGTCTGGAAGCCGGCCACTCAGCGCCCGATGTCCCTCACATGCGTAACCATCTACAATGGTTGGCGTACACAAAATCAAGGAGTCACCAACCGCCGTGAGGGTTCCAAGAAGATGGGTCTGGCTCGCAGTCATCGCTCTGCTGGCCGTGCAGGCAACGCAGATAGCTCTCGTCGTCCATCGAGAGTCGCTCACCTTCGACGAAGACGATCACATCTTCGCCGGCTACATGATGGTTCACACCGGCGACTACGGCCTTAATCCCGAGCACCCGCCGCTGGTCAAGCTGCTGGCCGCGCTGCCCCTGCTCGGCCGGAACCTGTGGACCCCGCCGCTGCAGAACCGCGATTTCAAGACCGAAGCCTACATTGACGGCCGCGATTTTTTGGCCCGCAACGATGGTGCAAGCCAACGGCTCGTCTTTCGCATGAGGCTCACCGCCGGGCTGCTGGCTTTGGCGCTCTCGCTCCTGGTCTTCATTGCCGCACGCGAGTGGTTTGGCACGCCCGCCGCGCTCATCGCTCTGGTGCTGGCCGTCTTCGATCCCAACATCCTGGCCCACTCGGCACTGGTCACCACCGACATCGGCGTCACGCTCTTCTTTCTGGCCGGCGTATATGCCTTCTATCGATACGTGAAGCAACCCTCCCTCATCCGCTTGCTCATTACTGGCATCGCTGCCGGTCTCCTGCTGGCCACCAAGCATTCCGGGATTCTGCTGGCGCCCATGCTGCTGCTGCTCATCGGCTGGGAGATTCTGACCGCGCCCAAAGGCAGCCGCGGACGGCTTGCGCTACGTCTCGGACGCGCTTTTGCGGCCATCGTCGTCGTAGGTGTCCTCGTGCTGTGGAGCTTCTATGGCTTTCGCTACGCCGCGCGGCCAGCCGGTTTGGCGCTGAGCACCTCCCTGGCGGACTATGCTGCGCCGCTCAGTCATTTCAACTCCACGGCCGTTCTCGCCATTGCCCGCCTGCATCTGCTGCCCGAGTCCTACCTGGTGGGACTCGTCGATGTAAAACGCATGGCCGAGTTCTATCCCACCTTCATCTTCGGCAAGGTCTACGCCCACGGGCAATGGTGGTACTTCCCCGCCGTCATCCTCATCAAAACCACCCTCGGCATGCTGGCTCTGGTTGCGCTGGCTGCCTTCGCCATCCTCACCGGTCGCCTAAGCAAGGGCCGCGAGTTGGCCTTCATCCTGCTGCCCTCGGCTGTTTACCTGGCTGTCGCCATCCTGGCGGGAATGAACATCGGCGCCCGCCACATCCTGCCGATCTATATACTTGCGGCCATTCTGGCCGGCGGTGGCGTGGTTGCCCTGGCCGCATACAGCAGGCGCTGGGCATGGGTTGGGGCAGCTCTGGTCCTCGCCCACATCGTCTCCGCGCTCACCGTCTTTCCCAATTACATCGCCTACGCTAACGAAGCCTGGGGCGGACCGAAGAACGTCCACAACCTGCTCAGCGACGCCAACGTGGATTGGGCGCAGCAGCTCATTCAAGTCAAGGAGTGGCAGGACCGTCACCCCGGCGAGGAGTGCTGGTTCGCTTACTTCGCGCGGCCAGAGGTGGACCCGGCAGTCTACGGGATCCGCTGCCAGGCCATGCCCACTCCTGATACCTTCTGGCTCGGCGGGTCAGACATCGTTCCGCCTGAGATCCACGGGACTGTGCTCATCAGCGCCGGCGACCTGAGCGGCTGCGAGTGGCCCAGCGCCCGCATGAATCCCTACACCGTCTTCCAATCGCTCAAGCCAGACGAGATGATCGACTACGGCGTGCTGGTCTATCGCGGCACTTTTCAAGTTAACCAGGCCGCCGCCCTCAGCCGTGCCCAGCATGCATACAAACTGCTGGCCACTGGCAAGCCTGCCGAGGCCCTGCCTCTTGCCCTTGAAGCCGTAGCCATCGACCCCGAGGAGATCGTCAGCCAGACTGCGCTGGGCGACATCGCCGCCGCCCTCGGCAAAAAAGACGAAGCCCGCACAGCCTGGCAAGCCGCCATCGCCTCCGCCCGCCAACTCGAGCCCGACGCGCAGGTCAGTTACATCCCGGATCTGGAGGCAAAGCTGAAGAAGCTGTGAGTCTCTTCATGGCAGGGCGCCCAGGTTTCGCATTTGCGACCTGGGCGTACCGCTGGACGCGCAATCCTACTGCAACAGCGTTGGCTCGTCGTGGTTGCCGTTGAGCTCTTCCGGCGGAATGATGACGGCGGCGGCCACCTTGTCTTCCGGCTCCAGGTTCAAGAGGCGGACGCCCTGGGTGGCGCGGCCGGCGGCGCGAATGGTTTTGGTGTCGATGCGGATGATCTTGCCGAACTGGCTGATGACCATCAGCTCCGACGTGTCGTCCACCAGTTGAATCGTGTTCACGCGGCCGATGCGCGGAGTCACGTTCATGTTCTTCACACCCTTGCCGCCACGTGTCTGCAACCGGTACTGCTCCACGTCGGTGCGCTTGCCAAAACCGTTTTCAGTGACCGCAAGAATGCGGTACTCGCCCGGCTCATGCTCCTTGGGCGTAATCGCAACGCCGACTACATAATCGTTCTTGGCCAGGTCGATGCCGCGCACGCCGTAGGCGGGGCGGCCCATGGAGCGCACATCGTTCTCGTCGAAGCGGATGGCCTGCCCCAGATGCGTGGCCAGAAAAACAATCTGGCTTCCGTCGGTGATGCGCGCCTTGACCAGCTCATCGCCCTCATCGATGCCGATGGCGATGATGCCGCGGGACATCACGTTACTGAAGTCCTTGAGCGGCGTCTTCTTCACCGTGCCCTTCTGCGTGGTAAAGAAGATGAACTTGCCCTCTTCCTCAAGGTCGCGCACGGGCAGAATGGCGCGAACGTTTTCGCCCTGCTGCAAATCGAGCAGACTCTGCATCGACTTGCCCTTGCCCGCCGCGCTCACGTCGGGAATCTCATACACCTTCAGCCAGTACACCCGCCCGGTGTTGGTAAAGCACAACAGAAATGCGTGCGTCGAGTTCACGATCAATTGCGCAACGAAATCCTCCTCGCGCGTCTTCATGCCCGTGCGCCCCGTGCCGCCGCGCCGCTGCTGGCGATAGATCGAGATCGGCGTCCGCTTCAGGTAGCCCTGGTGGCTCACCGTCACTGCCACCTGCTCGTCGGCGATCAGATCCTCAAGCTGCAACTCGGCGCTCTCGTCCACAATCTGCGTGCGGCGCGCATCGCCATATTTGTCGCGAACCTCTTCCAACTCCTTCACGATCACCGCGCGCAGCTTCTTCTCGCTGGCCAGAATCGACTCTAATTCGGCGATCCTCTCGCGAACCTGCTTCAACTCGTTCAGCAGTTCGTCGATGGAGAGCTGGGTCAACCGGTAGAGCTGCAACTCGAGAATCGCATCGATCTGGCGCAGCGTCAGCCCGCGTTCCTCGTGCGTCAGCCGCTCCCGGTCCAGCGTGACAACGATCTCCGTGCCCTTGCCCCACGCATACAGATTCTCGCGAGCCTCCACCCTCGAACCCGAAGCGCGAATAATGCGGATCACCGTATCCAGGTTGTCGAGCGCGATCTTGTAGCCTTCCAGAATGTGCTCGCGCTCGCGCGCCTTGCGCAGCAGGAAGACCGTCCGCCGCTGCACCACGTCGATGCGGTGATCGATGAAGCACCGAATCGCCTGATCGAGTCCCAGCTCCCGCGGCTGCCCGTTCAGCACGGCCAGGAAAATCATCGAGAAGCTCTCTTGCATCTGGGTGTGCTTGTAGAGCTGGTTCAGCACAATCTCAGGCTGCGCGCCGCGCTTCAGCTCGATCACAATCCGCATTCCGTCGCGGTCGCTCTCGTCGCGCACGTCGCTGATGTCGTCCACAATCTTGTCGTTCACCAGTTCGGCAATCCGCTCGATCAGCTTCGACTTGTTCACCTGGTACGGAATCTCGGTGACGATGATCGCCTGCTTTTCCTTGGTCAGGTTCTCCGTGGCCACCCTGGCCCGCATCATGAACCGCCCGCGTCCCGTCTTGTACGCCTGCGGAATGCCGCTCTTGCCGTACAGGAACCCGCCGGTCGGGAAGTCCGGCCCCTGCACGTGCTTCAGCACCTCGGCCAGCCCTGCGTTCGGATTCTTGACCAGCTCAATAGCCGCGTTCACCACCTCGGTCAGGTTGTGCGGCGGAATGTTGGTCGCCATGCCCACCGCGATGCCGCTCGATCCGTTCACAATCAGGTTGGGAATGCGCGTCGGCAGCACCGTCGGCTCGAAGGTGGATTCGTCGTAGTTCGGCACGAAGTCCACCGTCTCCATCTCGATGTCGGCCAGCATCTCGCCGGCAATCCGCATCAAGCGGCACTCGGTGTAACGCATCGCCGCCGGCGGATCGCCGTCCACAGATCCGAAGTTCCCCTGCCCGTCCACCAGCGTATAGCGCAACGTAAACGGCTGCGCCATGCGCACCAGTGTGTCGTAGATGGCCGAGTCGCCGTGAGGATGGTACACACCCATCGCCTGGCCCACCACCTTGGCGCACTTGGCGTATTTCTTGTTGTGCTCCAGGCCCATCTCGCTCAGCGTGTAGAGCACGCGCCGGTGCACGGGCTTCAACCCGTCGCGGGCATCCGGCAACGCGCGCCCGATGATCACCGACATCGAGTAGTCGAGATAGGAGCGGCGCATCTCCTCTTCAATGTTGATAGGAATAAGGTTCGTGCCGCTGTTGGGCGGTGTTCCACCTTCGAGAGGGAGTTGGGGATTTTGATCGTCTGCCATAGGGTTTTTCAGGCCCGCCGGAAGGCGGCAGAAAGGATCCGGTGAAAGCGGGGCCGGGGTCCGCGGGCTGTGCTTCTATTTTACGCGTGCAAAGGCGGTTTCAGCAAGGGCATCGCCGACAAATAAGTCCTTATATTGCTTGATTTTATAGCTTCTTTAGGACACCTGCTCAGAAGCCCCCGAAAGCTCAGGCCGCGCACCCGGTTTTGGCCTTAAATTTGACGCCGTTGCCGGCCCTCCTTTTGCCCCCTTTTTCCTCCGCTACAGGCCAGAAAAGCCTCAGCCTCAACCCGGATTTCCGGCCTCTACAGCAACCCCGGCAGACTCAGCACGCAGAAGACCGCCTGTAGCAGCACAATGGCTCCGGCGGCGCCCAGCACGAGCCGTCCCCGCGCCCCTTCGTAGGCGTCGGCGAATACCCCGCCCACAAACGTCAGCAGAAACGGCAGCGCCCACAGCCAGGGGCTCCCCAGAACTCCCGTCATGACGAGAACCATCAAAACCAGCGCGCACACCAACGGCGCCGTGTTGCCAAAGTACCGCGACTTCCCGATCCCCAGATAAAGCACCAGGGCCCCAGCCGTTGCCACCGTGATCCCGGCGTTCGGCAGCGCGGAAAAGAACCGTCTCGCCGGGTCCATGGAAACCCACAGAAACCCCGCCGCCGAGCGGAAAACATAACTGAAAGCATCCGGCGAAAACCCGTAGCAGGCAAATACCAGCACCAGCGCCCCGGCCACGGCCACCAACACCACCGGCAGCACTTGGGCTCGGCGTCCCTCGGCCACCCACAGCATCGCCGCCAGCCCCAGCAGCGTCACCACCGGCAGCGCGGCAATGTGCGAGGCCGCCGCCAGCCCAAAGGCCGCCGTCAGCAGCACGATCCGCGGCCGCCATTTGCGCCTGGGCCCCTGCATGGCATGGGCCACGCCAATGCAGGTGTACACGCCGCCATACACCCCCAGCGCCGCCAGCACCTCCGCATTGGGCGCCACGCAGGCCCGCAGCACCGCGGGAGAAAAGCAATAGAGCGCCAGCGCCGTATAACCGCCCAGATTGCCGTAAAGCCGCCGCGTCACCCACCACAGGCCCGCGCCCAGCAGGCACCCGGCCAGCAGGAATGGCAGCCGCAGCAGCAGCAGAATGTGCGTAAGCTGGTGGCGCAGCTCCCAACTGCTCAGCTCACCCCCGGCTTCCCACCCCACGGACGACGACCTGTCCGTGGGGACCCCGGCCTCCCACCCCACGGACGAAGACCTGTCCGTGGGGACCCCGGCCTGCACCACCCGGTCCTCGGGCTTGCGGAACAGGTCCAGCCCCCGCTCCGCCATCAGGTTCAGCGTCAACGGCAGCCCCGCCAGCCGGTAGGCCAGAATCCCGTCGTGAATATTGCCGCAGGTGGTAAAGTAGCCGGCCAGCGGCGATGGCCGCTCCCACGTCTCGCGCCCGCACCGCGCATATTGGTAATCGCGATCGGTAAGCGTCTGGTGGCCGGTGAGCCACAGCCCCTGGATGAGAAAAATCGCCAGCAGCCCCGCCGCAATGCGCTGCGGCAGATTGAAGTGGAAGCGGCGAAGGATTCCGAACCGGTGGGTCATCATGCTCTATGAACAGTTTCCAGTCTAAACGCCCGTCCCCGCACTTGCCGCACTCTGCCTCCACCTCTCTGCGGGTCTGCAAGCGGCGGGTGAAACTCCTCGGCAATCCTGAACTTTTGCCTGCAAACGCAAGAAAGCCGCCCCGAAGAGCGGCTTTCGTGCTCATGGTTGGGAGATCAGTTGAAGACGGCGCCAACGGATACGTTGGAGGAAGGAATAGTGGTGATGGGGTCGATCGCTCCAAGATAAACCGTGCAGGAATTTGGTCCGGCTGCAGTGACGGGCGCCGTATTTTCGCAGTTCCAGGACCATCCGCCGAATGTCCCTTGTGGCCCTGGATCCGCTGAGTTTTGGGTTGCGGTCAAGGTCACGGTGGTGCCTACGGGGTAGGTCGCCATGCATACGGAGCCGCCAGAGGCCGAACCGGGTCCGCAATGGATGACATCCGGCGTATTCGTGGCGGAAGGAGCGGTGACCAGCCAGTTGGTGGTGTTCAAGCCCGCGTTATAGACGGTCAGCGTCACCAGTAGTCCTGGCGCTATCGTGTACTCATTACACGTACCGACGTTGGTCATAACGGGGGGGGTGCCGGAGTAGGTGGGTGGTACGTAGGGGCAATTGAACGTCACGGCTGGGCTGTAAACGAGAGTGCCGTCCGGGTTCGGCGCTGTAACATAGATGACAGCATTTCCGGAGCCCTCGGCGGTAACAAGTCCGGCGGTGGCTCCCGGAGCCCCATAGGAGTTGACCGGGAAGATATCGGGGGCGGCGGAGATCCAAGTGACTGGGCTAGTGAAACCATTGTGATTGACCCCGTTAGTGATGTCCATCACGGTTGGAGCGGTCGAGAAGGTTCCGTACGCGAGAAACTGCCCGTTACCCTCCAAATTATCGGTTGTAAGCGAGGCCGGCAAAACGGTGATCGACAGCAGAGGCTCCGCCGCGGCTGTAGTTGTCACCGAGACGGACGCTGTAGCTGTCACCACGTTGCTGGGATTGCTGCCGCTGGCGGGGTTCGTCCATTGGGCCGTGATGTTGGTTGTGCCCGGACTCACCCCCGCGGCTTGGCCGGCATTAGCAGCAGGATAAGTCGCGATCGTGGCATACGATGGAATGCTGGAACTCCACGCAAGCTGCTGCGAGTTTGTCACATTCTCCTTAAGACCAGTGCTTCCAGAAGTGCCCAGCGCAATAAACTGGCCGGGTTGACCCGTTGCTGACAGCGCAAGCGAGCCCGGAATGATGGAAAGCGCGGTGATTTGCTCCGATACTCCGCCGACAACCGTGAAGGTCGCCGTGCCCGTCACCACGGTTTGGTCGGCGACATTCGTGTAGAGGGCAGTAATCGTCGTATTGCCCTGACCCATAGCCGTGGCAAGCCCGTCAGTAGATGCAGTGCAGGGAGCGGGAGAACCGGCGGTACAAACCGTGGCAATCTGGATGCTGCTTGAACTCCAGGCGACTTGGCTGGTCAGGTTTTTCGTAGTTCCCGATGCAGTCGTTCCAATCGCGATGAATTGGCTGGTGTCATTCGGCGACGCCACCGATTGAGCGCCGGGAATGATGGTAAGCGAAGTCACATCCGTGTTTGTGCCTCCGCCTCCGCCTCCGCTTACAGTCACCGTGACGGTAGAGTTGGAGGAAATAAGTCCGGTGAACCCATTCATGCTGGCCGTGACCTGTATGCTGCCTGGGCCAGTCGAGGTGACGAGCCCGGAAGCACTGACTGTTGCCACGTTCGCGGAGCCGGTGGTCCAGGTCACCAGGTTTGTCACATCCTGGGTGGTCGAGGGATGATTTCCATGGCCGATGGTCGCCGTGGCCGTAAGCTGCGCAGTGAGGCCTACCCCCCCAAAGCTCACGGTCGCAGGCGAAACCAGAATCGAATCTGCCTCGGTAGAGCTGCCGCAACCGATAAACGGCACGACAAGGCAGATGAACAACAGTGTGCCCAGGCGAAAACGATCGAACATCGTTGGTCTCCTCGCGCTTTCAGCCAACTCGCTCAAGCCGATCCATGACCCATCGCTCCAGCAATTCTTACGCAGTTTGGTTGAAAGATATGCTAAATGAGCATATCGCCGGGCGGCTCGCGTGTCAATCCGAAATCCGTCTCGGCCGGACCGGCACGGGGGTCGATCACGCCTTGGACGGAACACCGGACTCCAGGCAGCCACACGTTGCCCCTGCCGGCCAACAGCCGTTAAACTCTCCTCAGCATGGCCATCGCCCGCGACAATACCCCCGAACGTCTCGTCAGCGCCGCGCGCGCCGACGAGGAGCAGGGCTTTGAACTGAAACTGCGCCCCCGCTGGCTGCGCGAGTTCATCGGCCAGTCGAAAGCCAAAGAACAGCTCGCCATCGCCCTCGAAGCCGCCAAATCCCGCGGCGAGGCCCTCGATCACGTCCTCCTCTTCGGCCCTCCCGGCCTGGGCAAAACCACCCTGGCCACCATCATCGCCAATGAGTTGGATGTCGGCTTCCAGCAAACCTCCGGCCCCGCCCTCCAGATCCAGGGCGACCTGACCGCCATCCTCACCAACCTGCGCGAGCGCCAGGTGCTCTTTCTCGACGAAATTCACCGCATGCAGCCGGTCCTCGAAGAAAAACTCTACACCGCCCTCGAGGATTACAAACTCGACATCATCATCGGCCAGGGCCCCGCCGCCCGCACCCACGTCATGGAGATCCGCCCCTTCACCTTCATCGGCGCCACCACCAGGCCCGGCCTGCTGAGTTCACCGCTCCGCTCGCGCTTCGGCATTCTGCTGCGCCTCGAGTTCTATACGGAAGAGGAGCTGCGCTTCATCGTCTCCCGCTCCGCCGAGGTGATGCAGATTCCCATCGACCAGGACGGCGCCGCCGAGATCGCCCTCCGCTCCCGCGGCACCCCGCGCATCGCCAACCGCCTGCTCCGCCGCGTCCGCGACTACGCCCAGGTCCGTGGCTCGGGCACCATCGACCGCCCCACCGCCAATGCCGCCCTCACCATGCTCGAAGTGGACGCCCACGGCTTCGACGAAATCGACCGCCGCCTCCTGCTCGCCATTATCCAGAAGTACGACGGCGGACCAGTAGGGCTGGGCACGCTGGCCGCTACCCTGGCCGAGGAGCAAGACGCCCTCGAAGAAGTCTACGAGCCGTTCCTCATCCAGATCGGATTCCTCGACCGAACGCCCCGCGGCCGCGTAGCCACGCGCCTGGCCTATGAGCACTTCGGCCTCGCCATGCCGGGACGACAGACCGGACTTTTCTAACATCGGACAAACTTACTGAGTTTTAAAGGAGATTTGCAATGGCACTTACCGAATCCACCATGCTGGAACTGGGCGCCACGGCCCCTGACTTTGCTCTGACCGATGTTGTCACCGGCAAGACCGTCCACCGCGACGATTTCCGCGGCCAGAAGGCGCTGCTGGTCCTGTTCATCTGCGCCCACTGCCCCTACGTCAAGCACACCAATGAAGGCCTGGCCGCGCTTGGCAAGGATTACGCCTCCCAGCCCGTCGGCATCGTCGCCATCAGCAGCAACGATGCCGTCACCCATCCAGCCGACAGCCCCGCCGGACTCAAGCAGCAGGCTGAGACTTACGGCTTTGTCTTCTCTTATCTATATGACGAAACCCAGGCCGTGGCTCACGCCTACAAGGCCGCCTGCACTCCGGATTTCTTTCTCTTCGACGGCGATCTCCGCCTCGTCTATCGCGGGCAGTTCGATTCCAGCCGCCCCGGCAACGGCATCCCCGTCACCGGCCAGGACCTGCGCGCCGCCATCGATCAGGTCCTCGCAGGCAAGCCGGTCCCCCGGGATCAGCGCCCCTCCATCGGTTGCAACATCAAATGGAAGGCGTGAACCGCCCTACAGCGCCAGCCCCTTCAAATACTCGCGGAACTTCGGCCCCAGGTCGGCCCGCTTGAGCGCAAACTCCACCGTCGCCTGCAACATACCGAACTTATCGCCGGCATCGAACCGCTTGCCCTCAAAGGTATAACCGAAAACCTTCTCCTCCTTCAGCAGCGCCTTGATGCCGTCGGTGAGTTGTATCTCGCCGCCCGCGCCGGGAGTCGTCTGCTCCAGCAGTTCGAACACCCTCGGCGTCAGCACATAGCGCCCGATGATGGCCTGCTTCGAGGGCGCATCCTCGAACTTCGGCTTCTCCACCATGCCGGTGCAGTTGTATATCCGCCAGTTATCGGGGTCCTGCTCGCCGGCCAGCACGCCATAGGCGCTGATTCCCGGCCCCTCGACGGTTTGCGTCGCCAGCACCGAACCGCCCTTCTCGCCGAACACATCCATCATCTGCTTCAGGCAAGGCACCTCGGCGTCAATCACATCGTCCGGCAGCAGGACGGCAAACGGTTCGTCGCCCACCAGTTCCTTGGCGCACAGCACGGCGTGGCCCAGCCCCAGCGGCTCCTTCTGCCGAACATAGCTGATCCGCGCCAGCGAAGACACTCCGCGCGACACCGCCAGTAACTCTTGCTTGCCCCGCCGTTCCAGCGTCGCGTCCAACTCGAAGCTATGGTTGAAGTGGTCTTCCATCGCGCCCTTGCCGCGCCCGGTGATGATGATAATGTGCTCGATCCCCGACGCGACCGCCTCTTCCACGCCGTACTGGATGATGGGCTTGTCCACCAGCGCCAGCATCTCCTTGGGAATCACCTTGGTGGCCGGCAAAAACCGGGTCCCTAACCCGCCTGCGGGGAACACTGCCTTCCGTACCCGTTTGCTCATTCCGTCTTCCTCATCTCAATAAGACTCCAAGATGGGCGCCCCACCCTCGCCGCGTGTCACCGCAGTCCGCCGCGGCGGACTGCTAAGGTGGGAGACCAATCACACTCCCATGCCCTAGAGAGCCGGCGAATCGTCTCCCAGCAGCGCCTTTCGCACAATCTTGATAGGCGGAAAGCCCTGGCGCAGGAAGTTATTGTGAAACTCCTCCAGCGAAAACGCCGTGCCCTGTTTCTTCATCATGTCTTCGCGCAGTTTCATGATTTCCAGCTTGCCCAGCGTGTAGTACAGATACGTCGGGTCGCCGGTGCCGCGTTTGGTCTCCACCATCGCCGTCTCCTTCGACTGGTAGCCCTCCTTCTGAAAGAACGCGACAGCCTCGTCGAAGCTCATCTTTCCGGTGTGCATTTGGATGCCTACTATGAAGCGTGCGTTGCGCAGCAGCGCATCCTGCAGTTGGCCAAGTCGAAGAAATTTGGACTCGCGCTCGTCCTTCGCTCCTGCGCCGGGCTGGCCGTATCCTTCGTCCAGCATCATCTGCTCGCAGTAGTGCGCCCACCCTTCCACGTCTGTGTTTGCTCCCAGCAGCTTGCGCACTTTGCTCGGCGCATGCGGCAGCCACAGAAATTGAATGTAGTGCCCCGGATAAGCCTCGTGCACCGCCGTCGAAATCACCGTGCCCACGTTAAATGAATGCATATAGCCCTCGACTTCGTCGGGCTTCATCTTAGGGTCGGGCAGCGTCACATTGAAATAAGCTTCAGTGGCGTGCGCCTCGAATGGCCCCGGCGTATCCATGCTGGCAAAGGTCGTGGCGCGCATGAACGGCGGCGTCTCTTCCACGATGGGCCGCACATCCGACGGAATGGTCACAATATGATGCGCGCGGATGAAGCTCACCAGCCCGTCGAACGTCGCGCGAAAGGCGTCCAGCAAATGATCCGGCGCGGGATGATTCTCTCCCAGCTCCTCAAGCACCGCACGCGCGTCCTTCGTCGGCTCCAGCTCCTTCGCAACCTCGTTGAAGTGCGCCTGGTTCTTGCGCAAATCGGCCCAGCCAATCTCCAGCAGCTTATCCAGCGGCAAATCCACCATCTCGTCATACTGGAGCTTCTTCGCGAAGGCCTCCGCTCCGATGCGAAAGTCTCCATTGGACTGCGGTAATAGGTCCGTCTTCAGCCAGCCCAGATAACTGTTAAGCGCCGCAATGACAGCCGCGTTCGTCTGCGCAAACTCGGTCTTCAGAGCCGCGTCTTTGGCGTCGGCAAAGGCCAGCGGAACATCGTGCTCAAAAAAGCTCACAATCCCCGGCAACTGCTCGATGGCGATCTCGGTGTACACGCGCGGCGGATTCTTGAGGTTCACGCGCGCCTCGGCTAACACTGCCGGCATCTGCTTCTCACGCGCGATCAGCGAACGCAGCCGCTCATCCGGCGAAGCAAACTTGCGCTCCATCAGCACAAACACACCGTTCGCACAGGTACTCGAATAGTTATCCGCATTCTTCTCCCACGGCCGGATCGTTTCCAGCGTCAGCAGTTGCGAGCGAATGTTCGACAGCACGATCTCGCGGTCGCTCCGCGGTACAAAATCGGCCGCGGCAGCATCGGGATGAATCACCTCGATGCGCTTTTCAAAGCTCTTGAGCGCGGCAATCTCCGCATCGATGTTCTTCCGCGACTCATCCTCCAACTGCGCGTCATACTGGTGATACCCCACCTGCGTCCCCTGCGTCGGGGCATAGTGAAAGTACACCTGGTCGAAGTACTCATCCGAGACCCTCTCAAACTTCTGCTTCCAGGTCTCTTTCGCAGCATGTGCAGTCACCGCAGAAGACATAAAAACTCCAATCGCAAACAGCACAATGAACTTCTTCATATTTCCTTTCTTCATCGAGACTGGCTTTCTATGCGATCACCGGCGCCGGCGCAAGGCTGGCAAGCACTTCATGCACTTCAAGCAGAACTTCGTCCGACCGCGTGGCAGTCAAAGGATACTTCAACAGCCCCTGCGGCGTGAACTGCGCGCCGCGTTTGGCATTGCGCGCCACCAGCCGCATCAGGGTCTGGGGATCGATGGCCGCATTTTCCATAAAGCGAATATGCAGTTCCGCTCGCTTGCGATCCACCTGCGCAATGCCCATCCGCTCGCACTCGAGGCGCACCATCGCCGCCTCCAGCAGGTACACCGTCGCGTCCGGCGGCGCGCCATAGCGGTCTTCCATCTCCGCGCGCACCTCGGCCACCGCCGCTTCGCTCGTAGCCCCGGCGATCTTCTTGTAGAGCCGCAGCCGCTGATTCTCTTCCGGCACATAACTCTCGTCGATGCGCAGCGCGATGCCCAGGTTGAGCTGCGTCGCAGGCCGCTCCTCGCTGCTCTCGCCCTTCATCTCCTTCACCGCGGCCTCCAGCATTGATGTGTATAACTCAAATCCAACCGCCTCGATGTGCCCGCTCTGCTCGCCGCCCAGCATGTTGCCCGCGCCGCGCAGCTCCAGGTCCAGCGCCGCAATCTTGAACCCCGCGCCCAGGTCGCTGAACTCCTTCAATGCCGCAAGCCTTCTGCGCGCAATCTCCGTCAACTCGTTCTCCGGCGGAATCAGCAGGTACGCATAGGCTCTGCGATTCGACCGCCCCACGCGTCCGCGTAACTGGTATAACTCGCTCAGCCCATGCCGGTCCGCTCGGTTGATCAGGATCGTATTCGCCAGCGGAATGTCCAACCCATTCTCGATGATCGTCGTCGCCACCAGCACGTCGTATTCGTGCCGCATGAAGGCCAGCATCACCCTCTCCAGCTCCGTCTCGCTCATCTGCCCGTGGCCCACCGCAACGCGCGCCGCGGGCACAAGCTCCTGAATCCTCGCGGCGATTTCATAGATCGACTCCACGCGGTTGTGCACAAAATACACCTGCCCGCCGCGCTCCAGCTCTACCTCGACCGCCGAGCGCACAATCTTCTCGTCGAACTTCGCAACCACCGTCTGAATCGCCATGCGGTCCTTGGGCGGCGTTTCGATCACGCTCATGTCGCGCAGCCCCACCAGCGACATGTGCAGCGTGCGCGGAATCGGCGTGGCGCTCATGGCCAGCACGTCGATCTCCTTGCGCATCTGCTTCAGCCGCTCCTTGTGGCGCACGCCAAAGCGCTGCTCCTCATCCACCACCAGCAGGCCCAGGTCCTGAAACTTGATGTCCTTCGAGAGCAGCCTGTGCGTGCCGATCAGGATGTCCACCCGGCCCGTCTCCACACGTTCCACAATTATCTTTTGTTCCTTCGCCGTGCGGAACCGCGAGATCATCTCAATATTGATGGGGAACTGTGCAAACCTCTGCTTGAACGTCTCAAAATGCTGAAAGCTCAGAATCGTCGTCGGCGTCAGCACCGCCACCTGCTTGCCGTCCTGCACGGCCTTGAACGCCGCCCGCATCGCGACCTCAGTTTTTCCATAGCCCACGTCGCCGCACAGCAGCCGGTCCATCGGCGTGGTCGATTCCATGTCGTACTTGATCGCCCGGATCGCCGAAATCTGGTCGTCGGTCTCGCTGTAGTCGAATGAGTCCTCAAACTCCCGCTGAAACTCGTTGTCCTTCGAGAAGGCCGTTCCCTGCGCGGTGGTCCGCTCGGCATATAACTTCAGTAATTCCCCGGCCATGTCCTGCATGGCCTTGCGCACACGCGCCTTAGTCTTGGTCCACTGCTGCGAGCCCAGCCTGTTCAGTACCGGCGCCGGTCCCGCGTCCGTCGAGCGGTACTTCTGAATCAGATCCAGCCGGGTCAGCGGAACATATAACTTAGTCTGCTCGGCAAACTCCAGGATCATGAACTCGACCGAGAGCCCGTCCTGCACAATCTCCTTCAGCCCCTGGTACTGCGCAATCCCGTGCTCTACGTGAACCACGTAATCGCCTACGCCCAAATCGCGGAAGTCCGAAACAAACGCAGCCGTCTTCGACCGCTTCGGCTCAGGTCGCGCCGCCACATCCGCGTCGTCTGAAAGGTCATTGGCCCCGAAGAGAATCAGATTCGAGTCCAGAAAGCTCACGCCCGCCGCAACCGGCGTTCTGACAATCGCCGGCACGCGCAGGTCGCCGGCCAGGTAACTGCCCTCGTCCAGCATCGTTTCGCCGGGATGCGGATTGCGGCTGCCCAGTCTATAAGGAATCTGGTACTCGCGCAGCACCGTGGCCAGCCGCTCCACGTCGCCCTGGTGCGCCGCGGCCAGCACAATCCGCGTCTCCGCCGCCATCAGGTTGCGCAACTGCTCGGTCAGCGCCGGAATCGACCCATGAAACCTGAGCGTCGGCCGCGTGTTCAGCTCGATCTCGCCCAGCGTCGTGTCCTCGTCCAGCACGTCCACCACGCCCAACTGATCGAGGTCGAGCCCCATGTGCCCGTCAAGCGCCGCCTGCAACACCTCAGGCCGCAGATAGATGTCCTCGGGCCTTATCAGCGAACCCATCGCCGACCGCTCATGCCGCTGTTCGACCTTGTTCCACCAGCGATCAATCTGGTTGCGCACCATCGCCGGCTCTTCGACAAAGAGCGCGCACTTAGGCAGCAGAGTCAGCAGCGACTTATCCGCCCCGGCCACCGCGGAGAAAAACTCCCACCCCGGAAAAACGCTTACTCCGCCGGCGGCCGCCAGCTCGGCAGCCATCTCCTGATTTTCGTGTGGGTCTTCGCCCGCGCCTTCCAACTCCACCCGTTGCCGGCTCAGCCGCCCATGCACCGCAGCCAGCAGCCGCTCGGTCACCGGCGTCTCGGTCAGCGGCAGCAACTGCGCTTCGTCCAACCCACTCTGCGACCGCTGCGTCTCCGGATCAAATTTGCGAATCGTCTCAATCTCGTCACCGAAAAATTCGATCCTCACCGGCCGGTCGGCCTCCGGCGAATATACGTCCAGAATCCCGCCCCGCCGCGTGAACTGCCCCGGCATCTCCACCAGGTCCATCTGCATATAGCCCACACCGGCCAGGTGCCCGGTCAGCACCTCGACGTCCACCTCTTCGCCGCGCTTGAGCGTCACCGCGAGGCCGGCGTAATAGTCGCGGTCGAAGAGCTTCAGCGCCGCCGACTCCACCGGCGCAATCAGAATCTCGACCGCTCCGGTAGCCAGCTTCCACAACGCCGTCGCCCGCTGCTCCTGCACATCCGGATGAGGAGATAGATTTTCGAAAGGAAGCACATCGTGGGCCGGCAGCCGCACCACTTGCGCAGGGTCCACAGCGCCGGTCAGCTCGCACCCGGCGCGCAGCATCGGCTCCAGCGCCTCGGCAGCCTTGTTGTCGGCCACCACCACAATCACCGGCTGCCTGGCCGCCCGCGCGAAGAGTGGGATGTAGACGGAGCGCGCCGTCTGGGTCAGCCCGGAGACACGTCTCCGCCCCGCACCCAGGCTCAGATGCCTTCGTACGCGCTCAAACCCCGAAGAGTGCTCCAGCTCCGCAAAAACCTCGCGGACAAACGGGAGGATCATGTGCTCCAAGTTTACCAGCGCCGGCGCAACATCCACTCAGGGACCAGCACAACAGCCGGCTGCACAGGTCTCGAGCCTGAGACCTGCGAACGCACGGACCTTCGCTGTATGGAAAAGCTTGAATCTACATGCACCACAAGGCGTAAATGCTGAGTGCCCCTCGATAAGGACGAAGGCTTTGTCAAGGCACGCGTAACCCCGGCGGTGCGTGAGCACCGCTGATTCAGCCAGAGAGGTTGAGGACCAAAACCCTGGAAGATTCAGGGTCTCGCGTTTGAGACCTAGGAAACGACCGCCCCGCCGACCCGCCGTCTTTCTGTTCCCTGTTCCCTGACCTTCGGCCCCAGCGTCGCCGCGGCAAAGACAGAAGCCAGCCAAAGAACGGCAATGTGAACACGAAATATGTACAGATTGGGCCGCAAAATGTGCGCAAAAAGGGCCAAAATGGGGCCAAAAACGACCAATTTTGAAGAGTTTTACGTTTTTACGGAGGGTTCCACGCTGACTTTCACGTTTTTCTGTCCATCTGGAACACGACTTTTTCGCATATTGCTATTCAAACCTGCTGTTTGGGGCCTTGCAGGTCAACAAATTTGTAGCCTTGCAGGCCGACTTTTCAACTTCCACCTGATCCCTGCCGGGGTCCCCGGCGACAGGTCTTCGTCGCTGGGGTGGCTGACCACTGATCACTGAGCCCTGACCCCTGTTCCCTGCTTGATCTACACTAAATCCGTTATGACCACCGCTTCCCTTACCACTCAAATTCAGCCGCGCTCGCCCCAGCGCGGCTTTGTGAATGAGCCGTTCATCGACTTCAAGGCCCCGGAAAACGCCCGCAAGATGCAGGCCGCATTGGACTTGGTAGCCAGCCAGCTAGGCCGCGAGTACGATCTCATCATCGGCGGCCGCCGCCTCAAAACCGAGGGCAAAATCCGCTCCCTCAACCCCGCCCGCCCCGCCCAGGTCGTCGGAGTCCACCAGAAAGCCGGCGCCGAACACGCCCAAGAGGCCGTGCAGGCAGCCCTCCACGCCTTCGAGTTCTGGTCCAGAATCTCTGTAGAAACAAGAGTTTCCCTCCTCCTCAACGCAGCCGAAATCATCAGGCAACGCAAGTTCGAGTTTTGCGCCTGGCTCACCTATGAAGTAGGCAAGAACTGGGCCGAGGCCGACGCCGACGTGGGCGAAACCATTGATTTTCTTGAATTTTACTCGCGCGATGCCCTCCGCCTCGCCGCCGCTCAAACGCCCATCCAGTACCCCGGCGAGCGCAACGAACTCCTCTACATCCCTCTCGGCGTAGGCGCGGTCATTTCCCCCTGGAACTTTCCCTTCGCCATCATGGTCGGCATGACCGCGGCCTCTATCGTCACCGGCAACACCGTCGTTCTAAAGCCCTCCAGCGACGCCCCCACCATCGCCGCCAAATTCGTTGAAGTCCTTGAGGAAGCTGGGCTTCCAGGCGGCGTCGTCAACTTCTGCCCCGGCTCCGGCTCGGCGTTCGGCAACGCCATTGTCGAGCACCCAAAAACCCGCTTCATCGCCTTCACCGGCTCCAAAGCCGTGGGCCTTGAGATTCACGAGCGCGCCGCCAAGGCCCGCCCCGGCCAGATCTGGATCAAGCGCACCATCCTCGAAATGGGCGGAAAAGACTCCATCCTCGTCTGCGCCGACGCCGATCTTGACGCGGCTGTCGAGGGCGTAGTCGCCTCCGCCTTCGGATTCAGCGGACAAAAGTGTTCCGCCTGTTCCCGCGCCATCGTCGAAGCCCCGATTTATGAGGTATTTACCGAGCGCCTCCGCGAGCGCGTGGCGCAGCTCACCGTGGGCGATCCCGCCGCCAACCACAACATGGGCCCCGTAGTAAATCAAAATGCCCTAAAGTCGATGTTGTCCTATATCGAGACAGGCAAAAAGGAGGGCCGCCTGATCGCCGGCGGCCACGCTTTTGATACCCCCGAAGGCGGCTATTTCCTCGAACCCACGGTCTTTGCCGGCATTGCCCCCATCGCCCTGCTCGCCCAGGAAGAGATCTTCGGCCCCGTCCTGGCGCTCATCAAAGTGGAAAACTTTGAGGAAGGCCTGGCCGTAGCCAACAACACCGAATACGGCCTCACCGGAGCGCTCTATACCTCTGATCGTGAACGGCTTAACCACGCAAGGCGCGAGTATCACGTGGGCAACCTCTACTTCAATCGCAAGTGCACCGGAGCGATGGTGGGAGCGCACCCGTTCGGCGGCTTCAATATGAGCGGCACTGACTCGAAGGCCGGCGGCCCGGATTATCTAACCCTGTTCACCCAGGCCAAGAGCGTGGCCGAGAAGTTGTAACCCCTCAATGCTTTACGCCACGGCCGTCGGCGCGGCCAGTTCCTCGACTTCGAGCCTGCTGCCTACTTCAGCAGCGGCCTGCGCCAGCACCCGGTGGTGGATGGTGAACAGCGCCAGTTCCAAACGGTCGCTAACCCCGGTCTTGTCGTAGATCGACCGAAGATAGTTCTTGATCACCTGTTCGGTGGTCTTGAGACGGACGGCGATCTCGCGGTTCTTGCAGCCCTGGACGATGAGGGCCACAATGCGCATCTCCTTGGGGGTAAGCCGGTCACGGACCCGCGTTCCCACCATATCGTCCTCCGGCAATTCGGTCTGCATGAGCTGAGGGGGCAACCACGTATCGCCGGCGGCGACGTGGCGCACGCACTCCACCAGGGCGGGCCCGGTGACGCTGCGAAAGACCACGCCTCGAAAGCCCTGTAGCAGGAAAGTATTCGCAGACTCGTTGTTCTCTGCAATCACGATACCCCGGCTGCCCGCGGTCTCCAGTAGAAGCCGTAACCGGGTCAGATCCGGCCGCAACGAAGTGGCAAATATGACGATGGACCCGGGAAACGTCGTCACGGCATGGTGCATGCGATCCAAATCCGTGCATTGAGCAATGATGCGCAAATCTTCGTCCATAGCCAGCACCTTGGCGGTGCCTGCCCGAAAAATTGCCTGCGAATCGGCCAGAATGATCTTGTTCATGGTGTGCGCCTCATCTGCCTCGTGCCCTGACGAAACAATTTGCTGCCGGCTCAATCTTCCTCTCCGGCAAAACCGGAAACGGCGGCTTAAGCTTAGGCATCTTTTTCTGCCCCTTGCGGCACTATCGGCACAACGACGCAAAATCTTGGAATTGTCCGCATTTGCGACACTGCGACTTGGCCCGGGTTCCTTTCGTCACCGGCGCGTAGTAGAAAGGCACTACACTCCGGTAACTTTCCTACGAATGAGAATACAGCTTATTGACCCGTGGGGTCACGAAAATTCGCGTGTGGAAGTGCAGCACCCGTGAACCGCTGTGGCAAAGGTGCGCAGCTTTCTCTCCGGCAACCATGTGCTCTACCGCTGACTGGACATTGCCGGTAGCCGGGACGCCCTGAAGCTGCTCAATGAGCGCAACTGAAGCCGGACCAGTTGCCGGTGGCGCTGTTCGCCGACGGCATCTCGCAAACGGGCGCCGGTCAGGCACAGAGTGTTCGTTGGGGTAATCGATACGTCCATTGCCCATCGCCGACCCTTGTTTCCATGAGCAAATTCCAATCTTCTCTCGGCACAGGAAGGCGATGATGTTGGTCTGCCCTGTGCCGATGTAGGAGATGAAGAGGTTTGGATGACCGATCTGACGGAATTGCTGGCGGCCGCGCTGGACAGTCTCCCTGAGGGAATTGCATTGGCCGGCCTGGAGGGCCGAGTGGTGTTCTGGAACCGGGCTGCTGGGGCTATCACCGGGCACGCGGGTGCGGAACTGTTGGGGCGGCCAGTCAGCGAGACGCTGGAGACGCTCATCGTGGGCGGCGCGCGGCAGTGGTCGAGTCAGACAGGCGCGGAGGCGCAGCCGGGCCGCGGGTCGCTGGTTCACGTGCACCATCGGCTGGGCCATGACGTGGCGGCGATGGCGCGAGTTCTAGTGCTTCGCGATGGGCTGGGCGGGCGCATCGGCGCGGCGGCTGTGTTTCATCCCGCGGAGAGCCTGGACGCGCTGCCTCACGGGGAGTGCGGCGAAGGGGTTGGCGTGCAGGTGAGCCAGGCATATCTGGAGGACCGGTTGCAAGCGGAGTTTGAGGACATCGCACGCGGGCATCTGCCGTTTGGCGTGTTATGGGTTACCGTCGACCAGGCGCACGAACTGCGCAAGACCCACGGAGCAAGGGCCTGCGAGGCAATGCTGGAAAAGGTCGAGCATGCGCTGGCCAATGGACTGCGGCCGGGCGAGGAACTGGGACGCTGGGGCGAAGATGAGTTTCTGGTGGTATCGCATGAGCGCACACCGGAGATGCTGGCCGCGCATGCGCAGGCGCTGGCCGGCCTGGCCAGAACGGCGGACTTCCGCTGGTGGGGCGACCGGGTATCGCTCACCGTGAGCATCGGCGCGGCGCAGGCGGACCCGGCCGAATCGTTGGCGCAACTTCTTGAACGGGCGCAGGAAGCCATGGTATCGAGCATCCATGAGGGCGGAAACCAGATAACGTCCGCGCCGGGGGGGCAATCATGTTTGCCATCATAGGCATTCTCTTGGTCTTTGTATCGGTGATCGGCGGCTTCCTGATGGAGAAGGGCCATATCGAAGTGCTCCTCCAGCCGGCCGAACTGCTGATCATTGCCGGCGCGGCCACGGGCACACTGCTGACGGCTAATCCGGCGCACATTCTCAAGGAGATTGTCAGAGGGCTCAAGGAGGTCATCGGCGGGTCGAAATTCGGCAAGCAGCGCTACCTGAACACGCTCAGGATGATGTACCAGTTTCTGAACAAGGTGCGCAAAGAGGGTCTGCTGAGCGTGGAGATGGACGTGGAGCAGCCGGACAAGAGCTCCATCTTCAAGGACTATCCGGATTTCCTCAACGACCATCACGCGCGCGATTTTGTGTGCGACACGCTGCGCATGGCCATCACCGGAGGCGTGGAGCCGTTCGACATGGACCAGATGATGGAGTTGGACATGGAGGTAAGCCACCACGAAGCAACGCAGCCGGTGAGCGCGCTATCGACGGTGGCGGACGCGCTGCCGGGGCTGGGCATTGTGGCCGCGGTGCTGGGCGTGGTGATCACCATGGGCGCGCTGGGAGGCCCGCCGGAGGAGATTGGCCGCAAGGTGGCGGCGGCGCTGGTGGGCACCTTCCTGGGCGTCCTGCTGTGCTACGGCGTGGCCGGCCCGTTGAGCTCGAACATGGCCAAGAGCGCCGACGAGCACAACAGTTATCTGCACGTGCTGCGCGTGCTGCTGCTTTCGTTCCTCAAAGGGTCGGCGCCGATCATTGCCATCGAAATGGCGCGACGGGCGATTCCCGCGCATGTGCGGCCCACCTTCGACCAGATGGAGAAGTACTGCAAGAACAGAGGAGTAGCCGCGACGGCAGCGACGGCAGCGCCGGCTGTGGCGGCCTAGGAGAATGCGGCCATGGCGGCAAAGACTCAACCGATCATCGTCATCAAGAAGAAAAGCGGCCACGGCGGCCACCACGGCGGAGCGTGGAAGGTGGCGTATGCCGACTTTGTGACCGCCATGATGGCGCTGTTCATCGTGCTGTGGCTGATGAACACCAGCGACGCGGTCAAGAAGGCCGTGGCCGGCTACTTCAACGACCCCAAGGGAACCGCCAACCTGCTCGGCACCACCATGGCCGGCAACGGCGTGGCCGTGACCACCAAAGTCAACGACAATATGCAGAAGCTGAAAGAAAAGCTCGAAGAGGAAATCAAGGCAAAGAAAGAGCTGGAAAAGCTCTCCAAGCAGATTGAGATAACCATCACGGCCGAGGGGTTGCGCATCGAGCTGTTGGAAGACAAGAATGGAACCTTTTATCAAAGCGGCAGCGCGCGGCTGAGCGAGAGCGGGCAGGAGTTGGTGGCGCTGCTGGCTGGAGAGCTGAAGACCCTGCCCAATGCCTTGCTGATCGAGGGCCACACCGACGCCACGCAATATTCGACCGACGCCAACTACAGCAACTGGGAGCTCTCGGCGGACCGCGCCAACTCCGCGCGGCGGCTGCTGCAGCAGGACGGCGTGCGATCTGACCAGGTGACGCAGGTGCGCGGCTACGCCGATCAGCTTCTGCGCGTAAAAAACAATCCGTTCGACCCCTCGAATCGGCGAATCTCCATCCTGGTGAAAAACGGGAACGACGGCGCGCCGCCGCCAAATCTCTCCACTGCCAGGGTGGTGGATGGTCCGGCGCCGGCCGCAGCGGTATCCAAAGCCGCGACGGGAGAAGCCAAGCCGCAGGGCGCGCCATCGGCTGCGCAATCTGCACCCATGCCGGCGGCCCCGCCTCCAGTCCCGGCCAAACCTTCCGCGGCCACCCCGGCAGCCAGGCCAAGCCTGATGGACAGGCTCAAAGCCGTGCTGCCGGGGGCAAAGAAGTAGAGGAATGGTGTACGCTGGTCTGCGTGTTGGAAAGCGTTTACTTAGGGGTATTCCTTCCATGACCATCGTTGCCGGGGTTGACTTCGGCACACTCAGCGTTCGCGTCACTCTTGTCGACAGCCAGAAGGGACCGATCGGAACCGCGTCGGCCTCTTACCCGCTTCACCGCCGCCGCGAGGACCCGAATTTTGCCACCCAGTCCCACGCGGACCAGATGACGGCCCTGGCCGCCGCCACCCGCGACGCGCTCTGGAGCACTGGCGTCGATGGCGGCGGCGTCGCGGCCATCGCACTCGACACCACCGGCTCCAGCGTGATTTCCGTGGGCGAGGGCCTCGAACCGCTGGACGAGTATTACCTGTGGTGCGATCATCGCGCCCACGCCGAGGCCGAAGAGATCACCGCCAAAGCGCATGAAACGGGCCTGGAAGCTATCGATTGGTGCGGCGGCGTCTACTCCCACGAGTGGGGATTCGCCAAGCTGCTGCACTGGCTGCGCCACAACCCTGAGAAACGTTCCCGCTTTGTGACCGCCCTCGAACATTGCGACATGGTGGCGGCTACGCTGAGCGGCATCAAGACCGTCGGCGATCTCAAGCGCAGCGTCTGCGCCATGGGCCACAAGTGGATGTGGAACCCGAAGTGGGGCGGGCTGCCGCCGGAGGAGTTTCTGGTGGCCGTCGACCCGCTCTTCGCCGGTGTGCGCGCCAAGCTGGGCGGCGAATACCAGACCAGCAATTACCTTGCCGGCCGGCTCTCGGGGGAGTGGGCTGAAAAACTCGGCCTCAGCGCCGGAATCCCCATCCCCGTGGGGGCATTCGACGCGCACTGGGATGCAATCGGCTCCAACATCCGCGAAGGCGACGTGGTGAACGTGGTGGGCACTTCAACCTGCATCATCGCCATGGCCCGCGAGGCGCAACTGGTTCCCGGCGTCTGCGGCGTAGTGCCCGGCAGCGTGCATCCCGCGTATACCGGCATCGAGGCCGGGCTCTCGGCCACCGGAGACATCTTTGAAGCCATTGCACGACGCGCCCAGACCACCGTTGCCGCGCTGTCAGAGGGTTTGGAGGCTTACAAGGCCGGGCAGACCGGCCTGCTGCGTTTGAGCTGGGACAACGGCGACCGCACAGTCCTGGTGAATCCCGAGCTGGGCGGCGTCACGTTGGGATGGAACCTGGTGCATACCGCGCAAGATGAGCTGTTCGCGGCCATCGAGGGCACAGCCTTCCACACCCGCATCATCCTGGAACGCATGGCCGAATACGGCGTCCGCGTGGACCGCGTCATCAACGCCGGCGGCATTCCGCAGAAAAGTGAAGTGCTCAACCAGATTTACGCCAACGTACTCAACAAGCCGGTGCTGGTGTCCGCGGGCATTCCCACCAGCCTCGGCTCCGGGATCTTCGCACTGCTGGCGGCCGGAGCCTACAAGACCATTGAAGAAGCGCAGGCCGCCGTATGCCTGCCGCTACGCACGGTCGAGCCCGACCCCAAGTCCGCCGCGGTTTACGAACAGTTGTACCGGCATTATCGCGATGTGTACTTTGCTTTAGGGTCGCGCAACGCGGAGCCGTTGACGCTGGGGCGGGTTTTGCCGGAGCTGAGAAAGATTGCCGCGCAGGCGCGGAAGGCTGGTTGAGACCAATCAACCGGCCGGCTCGAATACATATTTCGGATACGACAAAGATTCATCCATCACCAAGGAGCGAATGTATGGAACGGCGAGATTTTTTGAAAGCGGCTGCGGCATCCACGGCGGCAGCCATGGTCTTTGGCCGGAGAGCAGCGCTGGCCCAGCAGGCGGACAGCCACATTGAAATCCTGGTGGACGAACCCATCGCCACCATCGCTCCCGAAATCTACGGGCACTTTACCGAGCACCTGGGCTCGGTGATCTACGACGGCATCTATGTTGGCGAAAACTCGAAGATCCCCAACCAACAAGGCTTGCGCTCGGCGCTCATTGACAAGATGCGCGCCATCAAGGCCCCGGTGGTGCGCTGGCCGGGCGGCTGCTTTGCCGACAGCTACGACTGGCGTGACGGCATCGGCCCGCGCTCCAAACGGCCGCGCCGCACCAACTTCTGGACCGATAACTTCACCGAGGCACAGAGGAAACAGAATCTCCCGCAGGTCTACGAATCGAACGAGTTCGGCACCGATGACTTCGTGCGCTTCTGCAAGCTCTGCGGCGCCGAGCCTTACATCGCCGCCAATGTGCGCAGCCTGACGCCGCTCGACTTCGACCACTGGGTCGAGTACTGCAACTCGCCGCGCGGCACAACCACGCTGGCCGAGACGCGCGAGGCTGACGGCTCTCCGGACCCGTATAACGTGCGCTACTGGGGCGTGGGCAACGAGAGCTGGGGCTGCGGCGGCAACTTCGATCCCGAGGACTACGCCATCGAGTTCAAGCGTTACACCACCTGGGTTCCCAGCTATGGCGTGAATCTGCGCTTTGTGGCCTCCGGCCCCAACAGCGGCGAGCAGGCCTGGACCCGCGGCTTCTTCAATAAACTCTGTCACGGCCAGCCCAGCCACGACATGCACGGCGTCTGGGGACTGAGTGTCCATCACTATGCGTGGAATCTCTCCCGCGGCAAGACCCAGGACTGGGACGCCGGCAAGGGCGACGCTCTCAAATTCTCGTCCCAAGACTGGTACGAGCTGTGCAGGGAGTCAGACCACATCGAGGGCATCATCCTCGATCACTGGACCGCGCTTGGCGAGTTCGACCTGGGCCACAAGGTAAAGCTGGTCGTAGACGAGTACGGCCCCTGGTACCACCCCGGCACCGAAAATGCGCCGGAACAATTGCTCGGCCAGATGATCACCGTCCGCGACGCCGTCATGACCGGCCTCACGCTGGATATCTTCAACCGGAACGCCGACAAGGTGGGCATGGCCGCCTGCGCCCAACTGGTCAACTGCCTCAACTCGCTCTTCCTTACCCATGGCGACAAGTTCGCCACCACGCCGGTCTTCAACGTGTTCGAGATGTACGCCGCGCACCAGGGCGGAACAGCCGTGCGCGCCGAATTCTCAGCCCCCGAGGTCCGCTACGACCGCGACGGCAAGCCGGCCAGCTTCTGGGGACTGAAGGGATCGGCCTCGCTCAAGGGCAAGACGCTGATCCTCACCGCGGTCAACCCCGACGTAAGCCAGCCGCGCGAGGCCGAAATCGTCCTGCGCGGCGCAAAAGCGGCCAGCGCCAAAGCCTGGGTCGTGACCGGGAGCGACATCCATGCCCACAACACCCTCGACCAACCGGACCAGGTGAAGACCCGCGCCGCCGAGGTCGGCCTGCACTCCAGTTCGCTCAGCTTCACCTTCCCGCCCGCTTCGGTGGTGAAGATTGAGGCGCAGTTGAGTTAGTTACAATTTCGCACAGAGCGGCCTCGTGGTCGGCCTCAGTCTTGATGGGCTTCAGTGGCATTGTGTTCCCGTCGCTCAATGATACAAAAGCGGCGCGCCATCTCTGGCCACGCCGCCCTTGTTTTGTATTTTGCCTCGAAACTGGAGTCCCAAAGTTTTCGCTCTAGAACAGATTCCAGAGCGACTGGTTATAGACCGCGTGGTGGAACTGTACCTCGGAGCCCTTGACAATGGTTCCCAGCTCGCGCGGGCTGCGGTTGGCCGCGGCCTGCTTCAACTCGGCATAGCGGCCCTGCACGTCGGAGCCCAGAATCTTGGCGATCCAGGCCGACGACTGGAAGTCGTCGATCGCCTTCTGAATGTTGTCCGGCAGATAGCGCCCGCCGGCGCGGAGATTCTCCGCCTTGGAGATATCACCGTCGATACCGGTCTTGAAGATGCCGTAGAGCGACAGGTACGGGTTGGCGTCCGGCGCCACGGCCCTGACTTCGGTGCGCATGGAGCGGTGATTGCCAATGGGCACCCGGACCATGGCGCCGCGATCGACGGCCGAGGCCCGGATCTGGTTGGGTGCCTCGAAGTGCGGGTCAAGCCGGCGATAGGCGTTCACGCTCGAGTTGAAAACCAGGCAAAGGTCCAACGCATGGGTCAGGATGCGATCAAGGAAGTTCCAGCCAAAGGTGGAGAGCTGCTCTTCGCCCTTTTCGTCCCAGAAGAGGTTGGTCTTGCCCTTCGCGACCGAAACGTTGGTATGCATGCCGCTGCCGTTGACGCCCACGATGGGCTTGGGCAGGTAGCAGGCCGTGTAGCCCATGTTGCTGGCAATCTGGCGGGTGAGCAGCTTGTAGAGCTGAATCTGGTCTGCCGCGCCAACCGCCTCGGAGTAACCGTAGTTGATCTCATACTGGCTGGGCGCGACTTCGGGGTGGTCCTTCTCGTTCTGGAAGCCCATGGCCCGCTGCACCTCAGCCGAGGTGTCAATGAACTGCCGCAGCGGATCCAGCGGCAGCGAGTGATAGTACCCGCCGGAGGAGATGAACTCGAACTTGCCGGTCTCGTGGTAGCGCTGCTCGGCGTCCTTACCCGCAAAGAGAAAGCCCTCGATCTCGGTGGCGGCGTTCAGCGTGTAGCCGTGCTCCTTGTGCAGCTTGTCGGCGTAGCCCTTGAGCACCCCGCGCAGATCGCCCGAGTAGGCGGTCCCGTCCTTGTCAATGACGTTGCCGAAGACCAGTACCTTGCCGGTGCCGAAAACGTCGGCGGGAACCCAGTAAAAGGAGGCCCAGTCAATGCCCAGGCGCAGATCGCTCTCCTTCTGCGCCGTAAAGCCGCGAATTGACGAGCCATCGAAGGTGAGGTTTTCGTAAGAGCCTAACAGAAACTTCTTGTCGTAGTCGAGCAGGTGCAGGCGGCCTTCGAGGTCAGAGAACAGCACGGTCACGGCCTTGATCCGCTTCTCGTCGGTCAGGTACTTCAACCGCTTTTCGCGAATCTCGCCGGCCGCAACGCGGTTGGCGCGATCAGCCTTGGCTTGCAGGTTGAGCTCTTCCAGCTCCTCATACGAGAGGGCAAGAAAATTGCGGTAGTCAGTAGACATGTATCTCCTTTTGGCGGAAAAAGGTACAGCCCCAGCGTTAGGTACGCCGGCGGCTGATTGTGGACTTGTGGCTATAGGTTAACGCGGCCAGACCCTCCGCGTATAAGAAAATCATAAAGATTGGGATGCAAAACTGTGGAAGAATGGGGCAGAACTGCCTCCCGTTTGAGACTGAGGACTCATCTCCGGCCGCTGAACCCTGCCAACCGGACCCCTCTCTGGAGTACTCTTGTTGCTCAGGAGATTTTTGTACCCGATGCCCAAACCGCGCCGCCTCCTCTTCGCCATTCTGGCCGTTCTCGCCCTTGCGTTCACCGTGGTCCGCGCCCAGCAGCCCGCGCCCGAGGCCCCCAAAGAGGACTTCGTCCGCGCTCACTACACAAAGTACGAGTTCCGCATCCCCATGCGCGACGGCAAACGGCTGTTCACCGCGGTCTATGTGCCCAAGGACGCCGCCGGCGGCCCTTACCCGTTCCTGATGGACCGCACCCCGTACAGCGTCGGCCCCTACGGCGAGGACCAGTACCCGAAGCGCCTTGGCCCCTCGGAGGAGTTCGAGAAGGGCGGCTACATCTTCGTCTACCAGGACGTGCGCGGGCGCTGGATGAGCGAAGGCGATTTTGCCGAGATGCGCCCCCACATCGACGAGAAAAAGTCCCCCCAGGACGTGGACGACGCCTCCGACACCTCCGACACCATCGAGTTTCTGCTCAAGCACGTCGCCAACAACAACGGCAAGGTGGGCATCTGGGGCATCTCCTACCCAGGGTTCTATACCTCGGCCTCGATCATCGATTCGCATCCGGCCCTTGTTGCCGCCAGCCCCCAGGCGCCCATGACCGACCTCTTCCTGGGCGACGACTCCTACCATGGCGGCGCCTTCATGCTCTCGGCCAACTTCGGCTTCTATGCCTTCTTCAAGCCCAACCGGAACCCGGAGTCCCCCAAGCCTACCGTCGGCTTCGACTTCGGCACCCCGGACAGCTACAAGTTCTATCTCCAGGCCGGCAATATCGCCAACCTCGACAAGCTCTACCTGAAAGGCTCCAACTGGCTCTTCAACGACCAGGCCAAGCACTCGACCTATGACGCCTACTGGCAGGAGCGCGACCTGTCGCGCCACATGAAGAACGTGCACTGCGCCGTGCTGGTGGTGGGCGGCTGGTATGACGCCGAAGACCTCAGCGGACCCTACCGCACCTTCTACGCCATCAACAAATTCAACCCCGAGACACCCACCACGCTGGTCGAAGGCCCCTGGGTCCACGGCGGCTGGGCGCGCGGCGACGGCAACCATCTGGGCGATGTGCAGTTCAACGCCAAGACCGGCGAAACCTTCCGCGCCAACATCCAATTCCCTTTCTTCGAGCATTACCTCAAGGGCAAGGGCGCGGCGCAGCCCAAGGCAGTGGTCTTTGAGACCGGAACCAACGTTTGGCGGAGTTTTGACGCCTGGCCGCCCAAGGCCGCCACGGCCAAAACCCTCTACTTCCACGCCGGCGGCAAGCTCAGCTTCGAGCCGCCTGCTGAAACCAAGGGCCCAGACGGGGTCGACGAGTACGTCAGCGACCCGGCCCATCCCGTGCCCTTTGTGGGCTACACCACCGACACCGTGCCCCAGCGCTACATGGTGGACGACCAGCGCTTCGCCAGTTACCGGCCCGACGTGCTGGTCTACCAGACCGAGGCGCTGGAAGAGGACGTGACCATCGCCGGCCCCATCTCGCCCAAACTGAAAGTCGCCAGTTCCGGCACGGACTCCGACTTCGATGTGAAGCTGATCGACGTCTATCCGGAGGACTACCCCGACCCGGAAGACGCCTCGCACGGCAACAAGCGCATCCTGGACGCGCCGCCGCTGCACATGGGCGGCTACCAGCAACTGCTGCGCGGCGAACCCTTCCGCGCCAAGTTCCGTAGCAGTTGGGAGAAGCCCGAGCCGCTGACGCCGGGCAAGGAGACCGAGATCGACTTCACGATGCCCGATCTCTTCCACACCTTCCGCCGCGGCCACCGCATTATGGTCCAGGTGCAAAGCTCCTGGTTCCCGCTGACCGACCGCAACCCGCAGACCTTCACCGACATTCCCAATGCCAAACCGGAGGATTTTCAGAAAGCCACCGAGCAGTTGTTCCGCCAGAAAGACGCGGCCAGCGGCGTGGAAGTGCTGGTGATGCCGAAACTGTAGCTTGAGCGGAGCTGGCGCGGTTGGCGTCAATCCATTGGGCGCCGCTCCTGGCAATACTTTCTCTCATCCATATTTTTGACACAACAAAGAGGAGACTCGATGAATAACAAACCCGATTGCACCGGAATGGCTCTTATGCTGCTGACGCTTGCAGTGGCGCCGCTCCTGGCTGGTTGCGGCGACTTCTGGCAGGCGCCGGGGTCTACCGGCACGACCGCTTCCACCACCACGCTCACGGCATCCACGACCACGCCGGCGGTGGGCGCGAGCGTCACTCTGACGGCTACAGTTTCCCCCCCCGCGGGCACGGGAACTGTCACGTTTTATAGCGGCACAACCTCGCTCGGAACCGGAACGCTGACTTCGGGAACGGCGACCCTGTCGACCTCGTTCAGCACCACCGGAACGTACTCGATCACTGCGGCCTACAGCGGAGACAGCACCTATGCCACGAGCACTTCGAGCGCGGTCTCGATCACTGTCGCCACCCTTACGGCCACCACCACTACGCTCACGGCATCCCCTGCCGCGCCCACCACAAGCAGCACCATTACCTTGACGGCCACGGTCGTGTCCTCTTCCGCCACCGGCACAGTGACCTTCTACCAGGGAACAACCTCGCTCGGGACCGGAGCCTTGAGCTCTGGGACCGCCACGCTTACCACTTCGTTTCCGACAGCCGGAACATATTCGCTGACGGCGACCTACGGCGGGTCGAGCACCTATGCCGCGAGCACTTCAAGCGCACTCAGCTATACCGTCACCCAATGAGGAATCCCATGTTCGATCGCACCCTTCGCTCCGCTTTTCTGCTCCCGGCCGCGCTTCTGCTGGCCGCGGCGCCTGTGATTCACGCCGAAGAAGGCATGTGGACCTTTGACAACCCGCCATTGAAACTGCTCAAGGCCAAATATGGCTTTACACCCACGCAGGCCTGGCTCGACCATCTGCGGCTTTCCAGCGTCCGCCTTAACGACGGTGGCTCGGGCTCGTTCGTCAGCCCCAACGGCCTGCTGCTGACCAATCATCACGTGGCGCGCGGCCAGTTGCAAAAGAACTCCTCAGCCGATCACGACTATCTCCTCAACGGCTTTTATGCCGCCACCCCTGAACAGGAGATGAAGTCTCCCGACCTGGAAGTCAACGTGCTGGTCGCCATGCAGGACGTGACCGCGCGGGTGCAGGGCGCGGCCTTGGGGCAAGCCGATCAGGCCAAGGCGCTGAAGGCTCGCGATGCCGAGCGCGCGGCCATCGAAAAAGAGAACAAGGAGAAGACCGGCCTGCGCTCCGACGTGGTCTCGTTCTACCAGGGCGGCGAGTACTGGCTCTACCAGTACAAGGCTTACACCGACGTGCGCCTGGTCTTCGCGCCCGAGCAGCAGGCGGCCTTCTACGGCGGCGACCCGGATAACTTCACTTATCCGCGCTACGACCTGGACATGGCTCTGTTCCGCGTCTACGAGAACGGCAAGCCGCTGCATACCGATAACTTCCTCAAGTGGAGTGCCAGGGGCGCCGCGCCGGGTGAGCTCATCTTCATCTCCGGCCATCCCGGCTCCACCGAGCGCGACGACACGGTTGCGCAGTTGCTGGTGCAGCGCGACCTGATCGGGCCGGCCGTAACGGAGTACCTGCAGCGCCGCATCGCCACGGCCCAGGCCTTTGCCGCGCAAGGACCGGAGCAGGCGCGGCTGGTGGGCAGCATGATCTTTGGTCTGCAAAACAGCCTCAAGGTCTACATTGGCCGCGCCGAGGCGCTGGCCGACCCGGCCATCCTGGCCAAGAAGGAGGCCGAGGAGGCTGACTTCCGCCGGAAAGTGGTCGCCAATCCTGAGTGGCAAAAGGATTATGGCGACGCCTGGGACACCATAGCCCGCGCTGAAGAGAAGGTAAAGCCGGAGATTAAGGGCCAGCTCTTCCGCCGCACCGACAGCCAGCTTTTCACCCTGGCCCTGCAGATCGTGCAGTACGTGGCGGAGATTAAGAAGCCCGATGGCGAGCGGCTGCCGCAGTTCCACGAAGCCGGCCTGGAATCGCTCAAGTACCGGATGCTGTCGCCGGCTCCGGTCTTTCCCGCAACGGAAAAGCTGTACATGGCCGCCGCGCTCAAGCTGGGCCAAGAAAAGCTGGGCAAAGACGACGCCTATGTGCAGGCCATCCTGCAGGGCGGCGACGTGGACGCGACCGTGAATGCGCTGGTGGACGGGACCAAGCTGGCCGACCCGGCCGTTCGCAAGTCGCTGCTCGATGGCGGCGAGGCAGCCGTGGCGGCTTCCACCGATCCCATGATCGTGGCCGCGCGGCGCGTGGACCCGATCGTCCGCGAGACCACCCGCCGCATGCGCGACACTATCTCCAGCGTGCTGACTCCGGCCGGCGAAAAGCTCGGCAAGGCGCGCTTCCTGGTCTATGGAAAGGACGCCTATCCCGACGCCACCTTCACCCTGCGCATGAGTTACGGCACGGTGGATGGCTATCCCTACAACGGCACCATTGCCCCGCCTTTCACCACTTTCTACGGGCTCTATGACCGCGCGGCCAGCTTCAGCAACAAGCCGCCCTTCGACCTGACGCCCAAGGAAGCGGCCGGCCGCGATAAACTCGACCTCTCCACGCCCCTTGACTTCGTCGCAACCGGCGACATCATCGGCGGCAACTCCGGCTCGCCGGTCGTCAACCGCGACGGCGAACTCGTCGGACTCATCTTCGACGGCAACATCGAGTCGATGGCCGGCGATTTTGTCTATGACGGCACCAAGAACCGCGCGGTTGCGGTGCACTCGGCCGGCATGATCGAAGGCCTGCGCAAGCTCTACGGCGCCGGCGCCCTGGCCGATGAACTCGAAGGCAAGAAGTAACACATTTCGCCTTCCCACCAACATCAGGGGAGCAGCTTGAGGCTCCCCTGGTGGTCAAATTCTCACCTGGTTATCAGTTCCGCTTCCCGCGGCAGCGCCGCATCGAACAATGCCCGCTCCTGGTCCCCTTCGCGCTGCGTTGAGCCGCGATGCACCCACACACAGCAGCCTACCGCGGCTCCAATGCTCCGCAGGGCTCCCATTGCCTTGACCTGCCTCTGAAATGAGATTTTGGTTTTCCTATAGTTGTACGATGATTACGCGCCCAACCAGGTCGCTTCTATAGGTTGGCAGGGCTTATTGCAACCCGCCATCTACCGCGATCACTTGTCCGGTGATGTAGCTTGCCTTGGGAGACGCCAGAAACGCCACCAGCGAAGCGACCTCTTCGGGCTTGCCAAAACGCCCCAAGGGGATTTCGGAGAGCAGTCGCTTCTCCTCTTTCTCGATGTACTTGGCGGACATGGGACTTGGGATCACGCCCGGGCAGACGGCATTCACTCGGATACCGAATCGCCCCACTTCGCGGGAGAGCGACTTGGTAAACGCGATCATGCCTCCCTTGGAGGCTGCGTAGTTGCACTGGCCGGCCTGACCGCGGACTCCACTGGGCGACACGATATTGCAGATGGTTCCGCTTTGGCGGCGCATCATCCCCAGCAAGGCCAACCGCGAACACAAATACGTGCCGCGGAGATTGGTGTCGATCACTTCGTCCCACTGCTCCTCAGACATGAAGGCCAACAGAACATCGCGGTTGATTCCCGCGTTGTTCACCAGGCAGTCGACCGAGCCGAACTGTTGCTTGATGCGATCGAACATCGGCGCCACGCTCTCACGCCGGGATAGATCGGCTTCCACGGCCAGCGCCTCTCCGCCAGCGGCGATCACGCTCTCCACTACCTTCTCGGCGGACTCTTTGTGGCCATGATAGTGCGCGGCGACGCGGAATCCCGCGCGCCCCAGCGCCAGTGCAATGGCAGCACCCAGTATCCCCGAGGCGCCCGTCACCAATGCGGTCTTCATTTCAGTCATAAGCTCGATCAGTGCAACGGCTTGAAGATCATGACGAGAAATCCCCAGCGCGAGTTGTATCTTGCTATGTTGCCGTCCAGCGCATAGGACACCGTGCCTTGTATCAAGGTGCCCATGGGACCGGCAACATTGAAGTTCGTCTCCACACCGTCAAACTTGCGGAATTGGCTGGACTCGGACAGGTTGCGCGCGCGCGCATAACTGTACATCCCCTCGAACTTGATGACGTCCATCATGTTGAAGCCAAAATGTCCGTTTGCCGTGGCGATGGCGTCAAAAGTGTCCGTGCCGCCGGGGATGCCGTGCAGGCGCGGCTCGGAAAAGAAGGAGGGAGAGTAACGGGAGAAGCGATCCAACTGGTCTCCGCCATAGTAGCCGAGATCAAACCCTCCCTTGGTGAATTTCCTGAAGTAGTAATCCTTGTTCAAGTCGGCGTGGTAGAGGGTGTAGGCGCTTTCCAGCGGCTGGGACGGCGGAGTATATCCGTACTGTTTCCAGGCGATGCGTTCGCCCCTGGTCCCCCCGGCGCTGAACAGATAGCCCTTGTCGTTGAACTTCACCTCAACGCCTGGAAGCAGAGCTACGCCGTTGCGCGGCAGCACGTATTTGTTGGAGGTAGCGCTGGTTCTGCGAAAGATGTCATATACCAAATACCCTGAAGCTGTCAGGCTGAGATGCGTGGTGGCCTGCCAGGAGGCTCGCACTCCAGCAGCCTGCTGCCAGGTCCATAGCTCCTGATCCGTTTCTTCCGTGTTTTGGGTCTTGTTGATGCAGTCTGTTGACGGTATCGCGAAACAGTAGATGCGGCTCTCGCCGGGAAGCGCGGAGAGCGCCAAATCCGCTGCCAGACGGTACTTGGATCTGTACTGCTTTGAGAGGTCGGTCGCCAGGATGGGTCCGGCAAAGAACGTCGAAAGCTGCGCGCCCGTGTGCCGGTAATCGAAGTCGGCGATGCTGATGCCCGCGATCGGAATGGGAAAGTTGAATGTGCCTTGGTACATCGCCCCAATCACGGCGGCCTTGATGCGCTTCTGGCTGTTTTCCGCCAAGACGCGCTCGCTGCCATGCTTTCTCAGTTCCCGCAATCCGTTGTCGGTATCGCGGTACATCGGGTTTTGAGAGTTATGCTCGGCCGCAAGGGCATCGCTGAATTGCGGCGCGTTGATGACGTACTCGGAATACTGAACGGTTCGTTGAAGCGCAAAATCGCGTCCAGCGGCGTTCAGCGTCTGCTGAGCGGAGATCGAGCGCAGCAGGTTGAACTGATTTCCCTTGCCGTCGGAAACCAACTCGAAATTCTGGGTCTCGACATTGACCACGATGTTGCTCTTGAGGCCGCGTTGGCTGAGGGACTGCTTCACCTCGCGGAAAGTCGCGCCGTCGATCCAGATTTTCCCGCTATAAAGAGTCTCGTCGTGTACTTTAGGCTCAACTCCAACCACATAGCACTGGACTCCGTCGACTTGTTCCGTCCCCAGGAGCTTGTATTCGTAACGCTCGTTGAGCTTCAACTCGAGAGGTTGCGTGAGAACCTTTTCCGGCTCGAGTTGCGGCAGCGGAAACTCGTTTTTGCTGTTGAACTTCACGCCGTTGACGTAAAACTGCGTCTGGGCGAATTCCATCGGTCCGGCGCGGTCATAAAACTGCTTGAGCTGCATGGAGATGTCGAACTCGGAAGCCATGGAGGTGCCCTCAAAGTGCAGATTCATGAAACTGGAGGACTGATAGTTTTCCAGTTTCCGATTCTGCGCTTCGCGGTACTGTTGCCAGCGGGCAATGATCTCGTCGACAGTGAGATTCACTCCGCTTTTCACTTCCACCGTGCTATAACTCGTGGTATCGGCTCCGTTGAGTTTATGGATGGAAATCAGGGCATACTCGCTGGCGCAGGCGCATGTTTGCGCCAATCCCTTTTCAGTCTTGGCCGGTTCGCCTGCCGGAAGCCGGACGCCGGTCTCCGGGTCGTACCATTGTGCCTCGAATTGCGTTGCGGCAGCGCCTTGGAGCCTGACCGTCTTCGGCTGGCCTGGGCTCCCCTTCACATGCGCCACAATCACAAGGTCCGGCGACTGCCCGCTGCCAAACCACTGGGACTCACTGCTTCCCACGCCATCCACCGCGAGAGTGAACGGCAGGGCCGCGGGGTCCAGCCGAAGCATGTTGGCGGTAATGGAATGCGTCAAAAAGCCGTTCACCGCGCACACCTGGCCGGCTGCCTTGGCATCCGGGGGTTCCGACCAGAGGATTTCGACGGAAGCGCCGGAGGCCGCGAGCGCCGCCGCAAGATACGGAGCCGCTGCCGCTGAGGTTTCTGAGTCCAGCTTGAGGACAAGGGGTTTATTCAGCGCCTGTTCGGCAATCCACGCGGCATCCGCGCGCCAGCCTTGAGAGTAGGTCGTGCCCAACAGATCGGAATATGTGGCAAGCCGCTTCACTATATCGCCATGCTGGCCGATAAATCCAGGGCCAAAAACATACGCGAGCCGCAGGGCGGCGTTGCTGGACTTAGCGGTCACCGCGAGGCGCAACAGCCCAAACTCGAATAAATTGGTCTCGAATAGATCGTGAGCCGTCAGCGGCTCACTGACTTCCACGATAACTCCGCGCACAGCGGAGGCCGAGAGTGGCGCCGGCTTCAGGAACGCCTCAACCCGGCCGGTAAGCTGCTTCTCGGTTTCCTTGCCAGTAAGAGATCCGGCTCCCACGACTATATGCAGCCAGACCTCGGATTCCTGGGGCAGGCTCAAGACAGCTTGCGCCTGCTGTTCGAACAGGCCGCCGGAGCTTTCGTCACCGGCGAGTTGAAAATGCACCGGCGGTAGCACGATCAACTTGCCTGGAGATTGGCACTGCCTGGCCGCCTCCAGGCTTTCCGCGAGGTTCCGGTCTGTAGGAATCGAAACGGCAGCCCTGGGCAGACCGACTTGCGCCCTTGCCGGCAAGAGCATGAAACCGGGAAACAGCAGAAAAGCGGCAACCCGCCTCAAGCCTTCCGAGCAAAGAAAGGACTGCGTTGCCGCGACAAACGACGATTTCACCATAGTTTGAGTCCGATAGCCCTTGAATCGGGCAAAGCGAGTTGACTTATATTGAAGGTTCACCTGCACCCGCCGGACAACCGGCTTGACGGTTATGCCGGCGCTTTGTTTTCGATTCGAATCAATTCCTCGGCTTCGCGGAGCCTGGCGCCGGCGTTGTAACTGCAGAAAGGAATCAGTTGTCCATCGGTAGCGACATACTGGATGATACAACGGCTCAGGCGGCGCAGATTATAACTGTGAGCGTCCATGAAGTGCATTCCCGCGACGAAGATGCCATTAAAGCCCCGGTGAGTCCAGCCCTCGGACCTTCCCTCGTTCTTGTCCTCCCAGGCATCCAGGCCGCGCAACAGGCGCTGGAACGTGAGTCCGGGGGGAGCCTTTCGCATATCAAGACATTGCGAGAACTGCCCGAATTGGCGAATCCTGGAAATCTTCCGCTCGATGAAGCCCTGTTCGGCGTATGGGGTTAGCTCAGCCGCGCCGCGGAGAAAGCGGCCGAGATCGAAGAAACTGCTCAGGCAGAAGGGCTTGTTGTCGTCGTCAACGTAGAAGAAGGTGCCGACGGAACAGTGGGCATCGCTGGCGGGGGGATGCGATGTTTCCTGGCGGGCGCGGTCGATGGCACGGCAGAGCAGGGATAGCGAACTCAGGGGGAACCAGTCGTCGGGGAAGCGGGTCAGTCCAGTCTGTTCACCAAACTCGCGGGCCATGGCGGCCAGGTTAAAGGGCTCGGCGACTCCATTTGCGACTTCGATTCTGCCCACGTGCGCTGCCGGCTGTATGCTGATGCCGGTGACGAACTTGCTGTGCTCGAGAGCGAACCGGAAGATGGGCCCCAGTTGGTCGACGTTGACGCCGCTCATGATGGTCGGCACCAGGACCAGCCGCATGTTCGTCTTTTCTACGTTCTTGACGGCCGCAATCTTCTTATCCAATAACCGCTGGCCGCGCATTTTGAGGTAAACATCGTCGCTCATGCCATCGAACTGCAGGTAAAGCGTGTGCAGGCCCGAATCCTCGCAGAGTTTTGCGTAGTCGGGGTCGACGAACTTGCTTCCGTTGGTGGCCACCTGGATATGCGTGAACCCAAGATCGCGGGCGATCCGAAGGATCTTCGGAAACTCCGGGTGCAGGGTGGGCTCTCCGCCGGAGAACTGGATGCTCCGGCACGGCACTGGCCGGTCCAGGAGCGACTGGAGCATCCTGGTAACCAGTTCCGTATCGAGGAAATAGTGGTTCCCCGCGCCGGTGGCCTCGGCAAAACACACGGGACACTTGAAATTGCAGCGATTCGTGATGTCGATGACAGCCAGGCTTGGCTCGTTGTTGCTGCCAGTGTCGCAACACGCCTGGGCAGGCAATACTGCCGGCTGCTGGGCATCCGGAAAGATCAGCTTGTTCCATTCATCCAGTTTCCTGTACAAAGCCGAGTCGGAGAAGATCAGGGATTCGGTGGATTCATGGCAGGGACACTGGGACCGCTGATAGACCTTGCCGTCTCGATCGATGATTTCTGAAAGGGCCGGCTTGCCGCACTCGGGGCACAGAGAGGAGACGGTGTCAATGGCGGTATCGCTGGTGGGCGCTTTCATCGGAGGTCCTGATTATAGGGTTTTGGCAAAGAAAAGTATACATGAATGTCCCCCAGGGGCCTACCACTTTGGTCCATGATGCGGCTTTTCGCGGGAATCGGAAGAAATAGCCGATTTTTGGGGGGTGGGCGTCTTCGGCATTGGCGGTCGTCGCCGATAGCGGCCTCGCTGGCCAAGGCATGAATCTGATGAAAATCTCGTGAATCCGAGCGAAGGAGGCTCAAGTGGAAGTGAATAAAGGGCCTGTTCACACTGCTGGGGTGGCGGCGAAGGTATTAACTTCTTATGAATCATGCTTTTACACGAAATGGCGAGGCTGATGAGCGAGCGGTTGGCAGGATGCTCGTACAGCCTGCTCCAAACCTGCCCCTTCCGCCGCGGTGCGGCCCCGGCAGAAGGCTTATTGGGCCGTGGCTCTCCGGTCTCTTTTTCCTTCGCCCAAAAAAATGACGGCGGGAACGATCCAGAGGCCTCCGGCCAGAGCCAGGGCGACTCCCAGGGAAGTCACGAGTCCCATCTCGGCGAGGGGCGCGAAACTTGAGGCCATGAGCGCGCCAAAGCCGACGATCGTCGTCAGATTGGACTGAATCAGCGCCGCGCCTGAAGCCTTTGCGATGGCGAGAATGCTGTTGCGATCGTCCTCCAGGTAGCGGCGGACCAAATGAATGCTGTTATCGATTCCAATGCCGATAATGAGTGGAATCGCGGTAATGGACATGAAGCTGAAGTGGTGTCCTGCCAGGCGCAACAGCCCGAAAGTTACGATGATGGCGAATACGATCGGCATCAATACGACCAGCGACACCCGGAGGTTCCGGAAACTGAGATAGACGATCAGGACGATGGCAGCCGCCGTCCAAACCAATGCCCTGCGGCTATCGTGAAGTACCCGGCTCTGCATGTCGCGGTTGATCTTCTCGAAGGAGAAATCCACGAACGGGCCAAATTGATTCCGCCACGAGTCCAGCACGGCGTCGGGAATAGCCTGGGTATCACTGGGATTGGTGGCATAATAGGCGATCGCCGCGACGTAGTGACCGTTCCCGGTCTTGCGAATGCTGTCGTCGAGCAGCCCTGACGGCAGGAATTCGGCGGCCGTTTCCAGGGTGACAGGTTGCGCATCCTGGCCCAGCTTTCGCAGCCGCTCGATAAAGGGCTTGTGCGGCTCTGTCTGAAAGCCGTTTTCGCGAAGCGCATCCTCCAAAGCGCGGGCGGACGCAGCCAGATCGATATTTGCCAGCGAGGCGGCCCGTTGCCTCTGCGTGTCGGCAGAGGGAAGCAGGTTTGTGGGGGAGAAGATGGATTTGAGGACGCCGCGCTGCCGATACGCTTCCAGACCGGCCGTCAGCTCTTCAGCCCTGCGCAGGACATCCTGCTGGCCACCCGCGATTAACAGCACATTCGGGCTGCCCCCAATGCCAAATCTGGCGGAAAGGCGATTCTGCGCATCACCGGCCGGGTTGTCGGCGCCGCCGGCGATCGCGAAGCTGCCGCCAAGTTTGATTTGCGGCAGCATCGACAATGACAGCAGGAAAACACCCAACGAAAAGGCGACGGCGAGGCGCGCGTGGCGGCCCACAAAGTCGACGGATTTTCGCGCCAACAAGGGAAGGAGCCGGAAAGTGATGGTCTCCGGCGCGCGCGGCCTGGAAAACCTCCACCATAGCTGCATCAGGGCGGGAACGGTCAGCAGGGTGTGGAACATCATCATGAACATTCCGACCGTGAGGATGAACCCGAACTCCGCCAGCGCCTTGAATCCGGAGGTGGCCAATGCCGCGGTGGCCGTTGCTGCCGTCACAATGCAGAGGACAATGCTAACCCCGGTGGTTTCATAGGTGCGAAGCACGGCGGCGTTCAGTGTCCCGCCCTTTGCCCATTCCTGCGGCGCGCGGTTGAAGAAATGCACGACCTGGTCGTCTCCCAGTCCCGCCAGGATGGCAATGAAGGACAGGCTGATAAGGTTGACTTCCCCCGGATAGAAACTCGCAACGCCCGTGGTCCATAGAATGCCCAGGCTGGTGGGCAGCAGCGACAGGAGCAGCATCGGAATGCGGGGATAGACCAGCAGGCACAACACCAGATTGCCGATGATCGAGACCAGGGAAACCAGGCGAATATTTTTTTCAATGAACTTGTGGTCCTGTTCCGCGTAAACGTAAGCGCCGGCCTGAATGGCCCGCACGCCGGAATCGCGGAAGGCGGGCTCCGCGGCAATCGACTGGATGTGCTCGCGCGTCCATTGCACTGTTTGCCCGGCGAATTTGAAGTCCACGGCCGACTGGCGAGGCTCGGCAATGATCAGCAGCGCCTTGTGGTCCTTGCTGAAGAATCGGTTCCCGCTTCCCCATGCCAGGTCGAAACTGGCGAACTGCGAGAATCCCTGGCTGTTCTGCGCCGCCACTCCCATGAGGCCAAGTGGATCCGCAACAAAGTAGCCGGCTCCCAGAGTGGAGAATGGCGTAATCAGTTCGGTGGCGGAGCGGCGAATGTTTTGATGAATCTGTTTGGGGTCCAGCCGCCGTTTGAACTCTTCGGTTTGATCGGGCAGGGCGAATGACGGAAAGTTCCAGGTAAAGAACCGCACGATGTTGAGCAGTTCTTCGTCCTTCAAGCCGCAGCGCGCCTGCTTGAACAACCCGCTGGCTTGCATCTCGGCGGTGAGACGGTCGGCCATCTCCTCCATCTCGCCGGTTGTGTCCGCTCCGCCCTCCGGGGCCTCGACCAGCACGAAGAGTTGATTGCCATAGCCCAGCTCTTTGCCGATCTGACTCGCGGCCTGCCATTGCGGATCGCTACTGCCAAACAGGTCTGTCAGGTCGGTGCCGGTGCGCAGGTTGTGAATGTTGGCATAGAGAAACAACGTCAGAACCAGTGCAAGGCCGGTCACCATCCCCGGATGACCAATCACCAGGCGGCCCACCAGGCGCATGAAGCGGACCATCATGACGCGATCTCCGCCAAGGGTCTTTTCGCAATGAACAGAATATGTGCCAGAGGCAGGCGGTTTCTGAAGCGGCGCGATTCAACCTGCATGCCCGCGCCCTCCAGGACATTTCTATACTGCTCGGCAGAGAGCATCAAGGGCCGTGTGCCCGCACGCTCGCAGGAGAACAACAAGCGGTCGAAAGCCATGGTGATTGCGGACCACAAACCGCGCTCGCAATCATGGACGCGGAAGATCAGTCTTCCCTGGGGCGCGAGCGCCGAACAGCATCGTTGCAACAAGGCCAGTTGCTCCTCCGCGGAGAGATACTGCAAGACATCCAGAATAAGAATCAAACCCGCCGGCGGAAGTTCGAAATGGCGCACGTCCCCAACGCTCACGTCTGCGTTCAGGGTGCTGAGAGCCCGGCGAGCGACTGCGATCCGATGCGTATTCAAGTCGCAACCGGAGAGATGCCGGCTGCTGTCACCGAAAGCCGCAAAACAGAGAGCCATGCCGTAGCCGCAGCCGAGATCCACGACCGTCCCCGATCCCAGGTCTTCGGCGGCAAGCAAGCCGAATATTCGATCCAGCCTCAGCTTCCACCGGACGAACCCACGGTCGAACCGCGCACTTTGGGCAAAGGTCCGATTCACGAAGCGAATGCGCTCCCGCAGTCCAGGATTGCGAGGCGCCCTCAGATGAACGATCAATGCGGTAATAGCCGCGCCAACGCCGCCTACCAGTACGCCGAGCACAAGGCTACCCACCACAAAGGACAAAAATTCCTCTTTCATATGCGCTCGGGTCAATGCGGCAAGATTCCAGGGCTGAAATGAGCCGCTGCGGAGAAAGCTGCCGAGTTCCACGGAGGACACGACAATCAGGGGCAGAAACAGCGGATTGTTGATGAACGTACTGGCCAGGGTCAGCGGCTTGTTCAGCCTGAAGAGCAACGCAAGACCCACTGCCGCCAGGGTCTGAAACCCGTAGATGGGAACAATGCCAACGAATATCCCTAAAAACACGGCGGCGGCAGCCCGGCCTGGGTCAAGCCGCTCGGTCAGCAAGGCGGCAATAAACTGCCGCGCGCGAGTCTTGGATTTTAGCGCCACCTGGACCCTTTCCTTAAGCTGACACCACCGATAATTCACCGCTGGCTACGATTTCCCCGTCCACAAACACCGTCCCGCTGATGTAGGCCATCTGCCCGGCGCCAGTCAGCTTCGTGGTTTCAATGCGCAGTTGCTGTCCGGGAGTCACAGGCTTGAAAAACTTGAAGCGGTTTACGGCCGCAAGCAGGGCAACCCCCGCAGCTCCTTGCGGAGCGGACGACCCCAGCATCACTCCGGCCGTCTGCGCCACGGCTTCAATGATAAGAACGCCGGGCAGAATGGGCTTGGCGGGGAAATGTCCGGCAAAGATCGGGTCTTCCGGGTCGACGAACTTCACGGCAACACAGCGACACCCCGGCTCCAGCTCTTCGACCCGGTCGATCCACAGGAACGGAGGGCGATGAGGAATCATCGTCTCGATTTCGCTTCGCTCGATCACCTTGGTTTGATTACCTCGAAGGTTTCTGCGGGTATCTTCGCGTTCACCGATGTAACATCGATGGCGAACACGCTGTTTACGCCGCTCTTGCCGTCCACCTCCAGCGACTGGGGCAGAAAATCCCGTTTGCTCAGCTTCACCACCATATAGTTCAACCTGCGGCGAAAAGCGTCCGTCCGGGGAACGAGCCTCATTTCATAATCCCGGCTCTCCTCCCGCACGGAGATGGTAAAATCCTTCTTCAGGTTATCGATGGAATTTTCCCGGCTGAAGAAGGACTGGGCGTGGCGAACGTTGCCACCTACCTCCATAACATCCGTATTGTCGCCAATTGTAACATTGAGATAGTTCTCGCTGAAGCGAATGCGCAGCGCGTTGGGCGCAAAGTACTCGATCATGAATCGAGCGTTGCCCTCGGCGCAAAACCTGCCGTGGAGCACCATGGGCTTCACCATCAGGCGAGAGGTGCGTGTCTCGGTGACGGTCCCGCAGCCTGTCGTGAATTTCTTCTGGGCTTGCTGAACGCCTGTCCAAATACGCGTCAACAGATCGTCGGTTTGGGCAGCCAGCACTCCTGGGAAAATCAAGAACACAACGAGACAACAGGGCTTGAAGCGCAGGGTCATGTCACGCTCCCATGAAGCGAAATGCCAGCGACCACAGGCAGATACGCACCGTGTCTCGCACGGGTTTCATCTTGGAGCGCGCCTGGCCATTGTCGTAGACCATGCGGATGGGAGCGTGAGCGATGGTGCAGCCGGACCGTGCCATCTTGATGAGGACTTCCATTTCGAATTCGTAGCGCAGGCTGCGCAGCTCGATTGCGCAAAGTTTGTCCAGCCGGAATAACCGGAATCCGCACTGGCTGTCCTTGATTTCGCGGCCGACGATGGCCGAGGTCAAACGGCTGCCCACAGTGTTGGAGTAATAGCGCGCGCGAGGCATGCGGGCGCGGTCGAAGGAGCGCGCTCCGATAACAAGGTCCGCTCCCGTCTCTTCGGCAACGCGAAGCATGACAGGAATATCTTCCGGCAGATGCTGACCGTCGCCATCCAGAGTAATCGCGTGAGTGAAGTTTTCGGCGCGCGCGAAAGCAAGGCCGATGCGCAGAGCCGAGCCTTTGCCGCAATTGGTTTGCGATGCCAGACAAATCGCTCCAGCGGCCCGTGCAACCTCCGCCGTCCCGTCGGCGGAGCCATCGTCGATCACGACGACCTTTTCAACATACGGTCTCGACCCCGCAATCACCTTGGCGATATAGGGAGCTTCGTTGAACGCCGGAATGAGTGCGCAGGTTCGCATGGCCTGGATTCGAGTGTAGCGCAGCCGGCATCCTCACGGGAACCGGCAAGAACGAATTTTAATCCGCGTTCCCTCAGTTCATCAATGATTCCAGGCAAGGCCTCAAGCATGACATCCGCGCCCGCGGGCAAACGATCATGCAGCAGGATGATGTCTCCGCCGGTCACTCTTTTCAAGATACGGCGGGAAAGAATGCTGGAGTTTTCGATCAACGTATCAAACGTGCGAATGCTCCAGGAGATATACTCGAGACCCGCCTGCTTGAGATAGAGCCTCAGGAGGGGATGGCGCAGGCCAACCGGTGAGCGGAAACAGCGCGGCCGGAAACCGCAAATGCGGCGAATACTCTCCGTGCCAAGCTCGATCTCGGCCCGCAGGCGCCTGGGCGTGAGAAAACAAAACAAATGTTGGTGCGACCAGGTGTGGTTTGCTATCAGGTGCCCTTCGTCCCAGGCGCGACGCACGATCTCCGGATACTGATCCGCACGCTTTCCAACCACAAAAAACGTCGCCTTCACATTCTTCTCCCGGAGCAGGTCAAGCAACCTGGGCGTGTCTACGGGACTGGGACCGTCGTCGAAGGTCAAGGCCACGCAATCCGCGTTCTCCACCCGCGAGCGGTTGGCGACCAGCCATTGGTTGCGCGGATGAAGCAGCAGGTAGAGCGTGACCGCCACGCCGGCGGTGAAAATGAAGCCCGTGAGAAGGAACCGGGAGAGGGTAAAGGGAAACAGCAGGGCCAATGCGGCGTTGGTCGCAAGAAACAACAAACAGAAGATCGCAGATCTCATCATATCGATCATTTCAAGCCGGCAAAAAGCCCCACAAGTACCGTAGCGACATTCTAGCACCGGAATACTGTGACGCGAGAAACCAGACCCCGGCTACTCCCGCATGGAGTAGAGATCTTTTCTTGCGAAAGGGCTTTACGAGGAGTCCGAGCACAACCTAGAATTGAATCGGATTCTTCAAAAACATAGGGGGTGATTCCGATTTGAGAGTTCTGCTCGTCAAACCGCGCTCCTCTGCAGCTCACTTCGGTCTCGCCCCATTCTTCCGGACTGAGCCTCTGGGGCTTGAATACATCTCGGCGGCGCTCGGCGCAAGCGGGCATCAGGTCCGCATCGTAGATATGTCCTTCGAGCGCAGGACCATGGCGCGCCTGATCAAGTCTTTCCAGCCGGAGATGGTGGGCATTTCATGCGTTCACATCCTGGACGCGGCCGCGACGCTGCAACTTGCCGGCGAGATCAAGCGGATGGATCCTGCAATCTTCGTCGCCGTAGGGGGACATGCCGCGGCTTCTTACCCAAAAGCGTTCGAGCAGAGCCGTGGGATCGATGCGATTTGCACCGGCGAGGGCGAGGGCACAATGCCCGCCCTGTGCGACGCGCTGGCACAGCGCCGCCCGGTTGAGGACGTGCCATCTCTACTTTTGCCCACGGGCGACGGGCGGTTTGCCGCTACCGGCAAGGCGCGGGAGTGGCTGGACCTGGACCACGCTCTCTGCCCGGATCGTGCCGCGGTGGAGGCGTACCGCAAGAACTACGTCTGTCTGAATTACATGCCGGTCTGGACGCTGGAGACAACACGCGGATGCCGGCACCACTGCAAGTTTTGCTCGGTCTGGCAGTTTTATAAGGGATCCTGCCGCTACCATGCCGCACGGAACGTCCGTGCGGATTTTGAGCAGACCGGCAAGAATGTCTTCGTCATTGACGATTTGTTCTGGAGCAATCCTGCGCGCAGCGAGGAACTGTGCCGTGAATTGCTCGCATCGGGCGAACGCAAGAACTGGATGCTGGTGCAGTCGCGCGTGGACCTGGTCAGCGAGAGCGCCGACCTGCTGCGTCTGTGGCGGCCGCTGGCGCGGAACTTCGACATCTTCTTCGGCTTTGAATCGCCGACGCGAAAAGGACTCGACTCTCTGCACAAGGGCACGGACGTATCGAAGACTCTGGATGCCATCCGGGTAGCGCGGGAGTGCGGTTTTGGCGTAACCGGAAACTTCATTGTGGATCCGGATTTCTCAGAGGAAGACTTTGCCGAGTTATGGGAGTTTATTGAAACTCACAAACTCTACCGGTCTGGCTTTACCATCCTCACGCCGCTGCCGGGCACCCGCTACTTCGAGCAGAGCAAGGCGCAACTCGAAGTGCTGGACTGGAACCAGTACGATCTGCATCACCTGCTCTGGAAGCCTCGCCTGCCGGTAGAACGTTTTTTTGAACTCTACTGCGAGACCTGGCGGCGCACCGTGCTCAATGCCGGCGGCCGAAAGAAGTGGTGGCAGTGGTTGCGCAATGTCGATCTGCGCCACATCGGCCACATGGCAAGAATCCTCGCTCGCGCTCAGCAGTTGATGGACCCGCGGGCTTACCTTGCGGAGTGCACTCTTCCAAAGGACTCGCAATAAGGCAGGCGATGGCCGCATCTTGGTGGGACGAAGTCCATTGGGCCATGTGGCGGGTCGCGGATCACCCCGATCTGCTTGCGGTCATCCATTCGGCGCGGCATGTGGCGCGCGAGGTCATTGCTCCGCAGTTGGTCGCGGGCGCGCGGTCCAGTTGTGAATGGACTTCGGAGAAGGCATGCATCCTCGCATCCCTGGATGCGAATGGCCTGACTTCCATTCTTTCGTCCGCGAGCCAGGGCATCGCCATGCCTCTAGCCCTAGCAGCATGGGAGCTAGCCTGGGTGGATGGCGGAGCCGCGACGTTGAGCCTCTCTGGAAGCCTGGCTCAAATGCCCATCCGCGATTTTGGCACAAAGCAGCAGCGCGATCGGTACCTGGGCAATGCCGATCGACGCCACGCCGCCCTGTGCCTGACAGAGCCGATCCCCGGAGCAGGCACAGACGCGATGTTTCTCAGCGGCAGGTTTCATGTTGCCGGCTGGGTCGCGGGAAGCGACCCTGTGTTGGAGATTCACAAGCGCGGGCGCTTCATCAGCCACATGGACTTCGCGGATTTTGTCGTGGCGGCCGTGCAAGGATGCGGCGATCGCGCACGGGGCAGTTGCCTGGTGATTCTCGAACCGGGGGATGCGGGCGAGTTCGACCGGGGTTCGCGAGTGCGTAAGCTGGGACATCAGTTAGCGTCGACAACCAACCCAGTCTTTGGATTGAGGGTGCCTGCCTCCCGCATCGTTGGCGGTTACGCGATGGTCGATGGTGTCGTGGTTCCTGACTTTGACCATCGCCGGCTGCTGGAGCCCGCATTTCGCAGGACTCGCGTCGTTTTGAGCCTCATGACGGCCTCCAAGTTACTCTCCACCGTGGAACCCCTGGTCAATCCATCCTGCCAGACAACCGGCGAACCGGAGTTTTGGGAGCGGATGGTGGACCTATGGGCCACAGGCGAGGCAGCGGCGTCTTTGGGCTTTTCCGCGGCGCGCCTTTCCGACGAACTCGACAAGTGGGCAAATCCACCGGGCGAAGTTACGAGGGAAGCTGCCGTGCTATGCCCGGCGGCGAAGCTTTTCAGCACGAGCAGCGCTACGGTTATGCTCCAGCGCGCGGCGGCGCTTGGGGGCTGTGGGCCGATGGACGGCGGTTCAGGCAGCGTGCATGACAAGCTGGTGGACGCGCAGATCGAGGCGCTCTACCTGGGGCCTGAAGCGCTTCAGCGCCGTCTGGTCTCCGCGGCCATGATCGACGGCGAGTTTCTCAAGGAGTTTCAAGCGTGGACTGAAGAGATGAATCAGCTTGCCCATAGCCTGCCATACTCTGGTATTCGCGGCCTGACTGCAGGAATGAGGCTATGGCATTGGACCTTGCTCCAGCTTCGGCGGCAAACGGATGCGCGCGGGGCGCGGCTCTTTTGCGATGCCCGTCAAGGCGCGACTTTCCCTATGGCAGACGCCCTGTGCCGGCTGCTTGCGGCGCGCTCGTTGACACTGGATGCTTTGGAGTTGGAGAAGAGCGGCCGTCAAGGAGCGGCGACTGCTTTCGTATCGTCCCTTTTCTACGATCTGAGTACCATTGCGTCGGTTCGCGCCGCCGGTTCGGTGGCACAAACCTGTGCAGCGCTGCTGCTTGGATACGATGGACAATTCCCAGTTTCCGCTGCCACCAGAAGCGTCTTTGACGAGCTGCGGACAAGGCTGAATATGAGCCTTTGCGGCGCCATGGCCGCACGCGATCGGGCCGCGCGGTTCCTCCGTGCGGAACGCGAGAGCTAGACGGGCTCAGCAGCCTCCTCTCGCAGCCCGCGCTCAAACTCCGCCAGTTCCAGTTCGATTTCAGCTTCTTTTTCCTTTCGGCGCAGCAGATCCTCCCGGTAACGCTTCAGGAAGTAATCGATGGTTTCAACGCGAAGTTTGATGGAATTGGCAGGCCGGTTCTCGTCCAGGTCCTTGAAGGAGAAATAAGGCGTGCCCGAGCTCTCGACGATCTGCTCGATGACACTGTAGATGGGCGCGTCGTGGCCACACTTGAAGCTGGAAATCTCCAGCGCCACCAGGCTGGGATGCCGTGCCGTGAACTTGGCGGCCCAGAGTTTATGGTTGGAACTGGCGGAGAAGGCGGTTTTCCATACATCGGAGATATCGAGCGGGTGGCTGATCACACCCGCGCGAACTTCCTCGCCGAACAGCCGCTCAAGCAGATCTTCGTCCAGCGGCAAGGTACTCTGCGAGAAGATTGAGTAGCCCAGCTTTTGGAACTGCTCCATGATTTCGTGGTTGATGCCGGGATCGTGGTGGTAGGGCCGTCCCAGCATGACGATGCCTAACTTATGCTGCGATTCGAGTTGATCGAGGACTTCGCGGGCACGGCGGCGAATGCCGGATTCAAACTTCCCCAACTCCCGGTAGCCGGTCTCGATGGCGCGTTGGTTCTCTTCCTCGGTGAGGCCAAGGATGGGCGCCCACGCCTGGAACATCTGGCGCGCAAAGAGCTTTCGCTCCGAGAGGTTGACCAGCGGATGCACGTATTGGATGCCGCGTTCGGCAAAGAGGTCCGTTTCTTTTGTATAAGCTGCTTCCACGGTCTCCGGGGTGATAGAGGCCGTCGGACAGGCGTTGTTCGCCCTGACGTTCACCAGCGGCGAGAGCAGCACGTCGAACATGGGAAAGAAAATCGCGTGCAGCGGCTTGCGCAGGTGCTGTTTGAAGAGAAGGTTGTGGACGTGCGCGATGGCGATCTTTGAGGGATAACATGGATCGATCGCGCCACGGCTCGATCCTGCGCGGTACAGCTCCCCGGTGGTGAAATCCGAATAGACAATGTTCTCCGCCGGCACGCCCAGGCTTTCCAGATAGGAACTGAACAGCGGCGCGTAGGCATACATGTTCAGGACGCGAGGAATGCCGATGCGCAACTGCGCGCGCTTTTGCATAAGCGAAATACGGCTGCGGCCGGCGGCCGTCCAGGCACGGGCGGGAATTGGATCGGCGACGCTCTCTGGCCGGCGTGAGCGCCACACTTCGCGTGCCGCCATCTCCACCAGGTTTGGGTTGGCGGCCTTGGTGGCGTCAAGGTTGGCTTGAATACCGCGCACGGCGGAAACGTCCTCCACCGCGCCCTTCTCGCAGTTAGCCACGATGATGCGCTGCTCACCCGGTTCGAGCGCTACGTTGGTGCGGAAAGACGGCGGCACATAGTCATTCGCCAGTCCGATCTGGACATCGAGGAAAGTCCGCTGGCAGGCATTCTTGCAAAAGTGGCAGCGCGTCTCTTCGTTGTGCGTAGTACGGTAGCTGATGTTGCGGACGGCTTCCATGCCGATGAAGGTGGTTGAGTGGCCTTTGCGCCACAACCGAATGGCTTCGATGGCAGCGCCGATCGCTCCCGATTCGCCGCAGTGGGGATGGACAACAATCTCCGGCTCTTTCCCCACAGAGCGGAAGCTCGAACGCAGAAAGTCCACCTCCGCCTTCACGGCCGCGAGATTATTCTGCGTGCCGCCCTGCAGAATAAACCGCGTACCCAGGGCGGCGAGGCTTGGCACCTTGGCGACATGCAGAAAGACATTCCTGGGCAGCACCGTCGCCAGGCCGGCCAGGATTTCCTCAGCCCGCCAGCCCTGGCGCTGGAAGTTGACGATGTCAGTCTGCAGAAACACCGCGCATCCGTAGCCGAAGACAGGCATGGCGTCGGCGTTGAAGGCAACGGCGGCGTAGTCCTCGACCGGGATGCCGAATCCTTCGGCCGTGGATTGCAGAAAATATCCGTTGCCCGCCGAGCACTGCGTGTTGAGCTTGAAGTCTTTGACGCGGCCATTGCTGAGGATGATGAGCTTGATATCCTGCCCGCCAACGTCGACGATCACTTGCGGATCTGCGAAGAAACGAATAGCCGACTCAGTGTGCGCGACGGTTTCGACCAAAGCCACATCGGCTTGCAATACCCGTTGCAGGACGTCCTTGGCGTAGCCCGTTGTTCCCACGCCGAGAACTGTCAGCGCCGCGCCTTGGGCTTCCACCTGCCCGCGCAGATTGCCGAAAATTTCAATTGTGTCCTGTATAGGATTGCCGTTCGAGAGTTGATAGGCTTTTGAGAGAACGTCGCCGTGCTCCGACAAGAGTACGGCCTTGGTGGAAGTGGAACCGCCGTCGAGGCCGATGAAAGCCTGAACTCGCTCACCGGGATGGAAGGACGCCGGAACAAACTCCGGCCGCGAGTACTTAGCTTTGAAGTCTTGTAACTCCTGCTTTGAAACACTCAACCCGCGGCTGGCTGAAGAGGCTTTTTGCAGGCGCCGCCCCTCAAGAACATAGTACTCAAGGCGCTCTGTCCCCAGGTACTGCCCAATCTCCGCGTTCTCGCCCTTGCCAAATTCCACCGCGCCAATGGCCGCAAAATACAGGGCATTCTCCGGGGTCTTGATCATCTCCTCGGGAGCCTGATCGGGGTCCAGTTCGATCCCCCGCTCTTTCCACAGGAGTGGGATGTGGTGCTGCCATGCCTCGCGCATGCCGCGAATAAAAGCGTTCGGCCCGCCCAGCAGCAGTACGTGGGGCCGCAGCGTGTGACCGCGCGTGAGAACGGTAAGGTTCTGCAGAACAATGGCGTCGAAGAGCGAGGCCATCAGTTCGTCGACCGGGATGCCCTGCTTCTGCAGGCCGTTGATGTCGGTCTCGGCGAAGACGCCGCACTTGCCCGCGACAGGATGCACCCTGATCCCCTTGTAGGCCTGATTGCACAGCTCGTCGGACGGAATCTTCAGCTTGGCGTTGATCTTGTCGATGACCGCGCCGGTGCCGCCCGCGCACTTGTCGTTCATCGAAGGGATCTTCTTCCTGCGGCCGCTGTCGCCATCCTCTTTGAAGATGATGACTTTGGCGTCCTGACCGCCTAACTCGATCACCGAGTTCACTTCGGGATGAAGCTTCTCCACGGCGAGTGCGACAGCGTTCACCTCCTGCACGAACTTCGCGCCGATGAAACTGCCGAGCGCATTGCCGCCGGAGCCGGTGATGAAGATGCGGCAGTTGCCGGGAGCAACGCCCGATTCGGCTTCCATGCGATGAAGGAATTCAAGGAGTTTCTCCGCCTGACGCGTCTCATGCCGCTGGTAGTCGCGCCAGAGAATGCGCCCGCTCCCTGCTTCGATGACCAGCGCCTTCACTGTGGTAGACCCCACGTCCAGTCCCACGCTAAAGCGGATGCCGGCTTCGGTCCGCTGCTCCTCGGCTGGCAGTTTTGACTGGCCATCGGTCAGGCGCGCGCGTTGTGCGGTCGTATCCAGAAAGTCTCCTTCTTATATCTCGTCCGGCAGCGTGGCCAGGCGTGCTTTGCCATCGATAAGGCTGCTCACATGCAACACAAAGTTGGCGGCGACCCCCGCGATCCCCCGGCGGCGCGGAACCGGATAAAACGGGTTCCGCAATTGCCGATGCCGGGCGGCATAAGCCTTGATCTCATCGAGATTCTTGCCCGTCGAAGCCAGTGCCCGCTCGAACTCCGCCTTGGCCTTGATTTTAGCCTCGCCCAGCGCCATCTGCACGCGGCTGTGCGCGTTGATCTCTCCCTCGCCCGAAGTCTCAATGGGCAGGAAAATCATTTCCTGGAAACGGTTCACTACCGCCGACTGCACGCCATCGGATTGTGAAGACGGCATGCAGCCAAAGGGCTTTATAGCCAACACCATGTGACACAGGCCGTGCGTGGTGTAGTACACGTTTTTCGCTACTTCGAGATGTCCTTCGCCACCGCGGGCCAGTGAGTGGTAAAAGGGATGCGCCACACCGGCCAGTTCGCTCTGTGGAACGAGATGGGGCGTGATTCCGCCCAAATGGCGGGCGGTGCGCGCATACAGGTGGTTCCAGATGCCTTCGCTCAGCCGCAACAGCAGCCACTTCTTGCGAAACTTCCACTCGTTGGCCAGTTGCTTCTTCAATTCCCACCTGCTGGCATCGGGAAAGGGAGCATCAATGCCTTTTTTTGCTTCCGAACCGGCGCGGGCCTGATACAGGAGATAGGTGATCCAACCGCTGATTGGTTCTACATGCGCCTGCGCGCCTTCCTGTTCCAGAAAGGCAAACATATTGAAGTTACCGTCGCCTTCGGTAAGTTGTGCCCAGAATTCGCCGACAATCTTGACCAGGGGCTTTACGCGGGTGAAGTCCACTTCTATCCCGCTCAGGCGCTTGCGCGCCAGGTGCATACTCCTTACGAAGTCCTCGCCGTAGAGATGATTGAGAATCTTGCCCAGCGTGTTCAGGGTGTCTTTGAGCTTCCTGTTACGGGTCAGGCGCTCTGAAATCCATCTGGGCGTATGGTTGAGGATTTCGTACCGCTTCCGGGTCTTCAAAAAATCGCTCAGTTGATCCACGACCTCTTCGATTGCCCGGTCGGTTGTGCCCGGAGTAACTTCGTAGGGACGGATCCGGTACACCATGTCGTTGATCACATCTCCCAGGTTCAGCATGTTGAGCGCGCCCAGATTGAAATCCAAGGAAAACTCCAGGCCGGGGTTGTCGGAAGCAGTCCTGATTGCCTGGTCAGCCTGATAAAGCAAGATCCGGAAGTCTTCAAAGCCCGCATTGTCCAGCGCCAGGCGATACTCTGACTCATACATGCCGAAGCGGCAAGGCCCGCAGGAGCCCGCGGTGAAGAAGATGTACCTGTCAACAATGTCCCGGCGCGATAAACCCTGATCTTCCAGCGACTGCAAAAACTTGATGAGGTTGCCGATGGTAAAGTAAGTGGGATTGCACTGGCCGTTGTTGCCATATTCCTTTCCTATCGTAAAGGCGGCCACGTCCGGGGTCGGCAACTTCTGGCAGCGATAGCCGGAGCCTGAAAGAATGGCTTCGATGAAGCGCTCGTGTTTCCAGGTGAAGCCTCCGAAGAGAATGGTCACCCGGTCGCGTTCCTCGGCGGTGAAGGGCCGCTCAACAGGGCGGCGGTAGTGCTCGATAGGTTTCTCGATGAGCCCCGCGACCTGCATCAGCCGTAATCTTTCCGCGGCCTTGCACCGGGCAATCTCTTCCTCGATTGGAGGAAGGGACAAATCGGCGAAATGTAGGACGCAGTTCATCTGTTCAGAGCCTCTTTATGCCGGAATGCGATCATAACTCGAGGCCAGCGACTTAGCCCGGAAGAACGCATTTGAGCCTGACACGGACATGCACGATGGCGAAGACGATTGGGGAGTCGCATCCTGCAAGACCATGGAACACAGTATAAACCAATACCGTGACGGCGCGGGCTGTCAAGGATCGGGCGGCCCTGCCAACCCCTGGCAGCTACCCGCGAACTTCGCGAACCGCCAGCTCCACCCCGTCTCCCCGCCTGGCCAACGCCTTCCAGTCCGCTCGCTCGCCTGCTTTTTACTCCGTCCTTGACATAACAACGCTCACAGCCTGTATAATTTCTCGCTGCGGGGCTAAGAATGGTTTTCCGGCTCGCAGTTCTGAGCAAGAAACAAGGAAGGGGGATTTTTCATGAAGCGACTGGCAATCATCGCGGCTTTGCTGTTGATCTGCATTGCGTTTCCAACTCCATCTGCAGGCGAGCGCCACAGCGTACCGCGCTACCTGACGAAGGAATCAACCGTTGACATGAAGAACATGAACCGCATCTTTGTCGGATGGGTCAATTTGGATCCCGACGAATGGGCTGCGCACGGTTACGCTACCAAGACCGAGTGGACAGACATCATTGCTTTTTTGAACGCCGGGTTTGCATCCAATCTGCAAACGACATACCTGTCCGGCCGAACCATCGTCGCGGCCAAGAACAAGGGAGACGAGAACGCCGCGGGGTGCGACCTCTACATCAAGTTCTCGGATATCCATATGGACTATAACCACTATCACCTGATTCTTTCCATACACTTCATCGACCCCAAGACCAACACCGAAATCGGATCGATTCCAGTGAGACCCTACTTAGGATCTGCAAACGTTTGGGGATTCAAGTATTACCTGGAAGCGGCACTGAAGGAAGTGGGAACGAAGCTGCAAGTGGAAGTTTCGGGAGGGCGGTAAGGAACGAAGTAGACGCCTCAGCCACTTGCATCGCGACTGAGATGGCTGAGGAAAATTCAATTTGGCTGAGAAAAACGACCAGAGGAGCCAAAGCCGAATCAGGTTACATAGAGATTGTGTAATCCTCTAGCTTTGGCTTCTCAGTCTGCTTTCGTAAGCGCGCAGATACTACACTCCACCAGAGTCATCAGTCAAGCGTTTGCGCCAGGGGAAAGGCAGCCGCTTTCTTAGCAGGCTCCATCTGGTGTCCTGATAAGGGTCCGCATTGCTGCCGTATACCGGATGGTACGTCTCAACCCGTTGGCGGCCCGGTATCTTGATTCCAAAATCGTTCAGTTGCAGGTACTGCCGCATCTGCAGCTTGTAGCGGCCTTCGACGCCAAACAGAAACTCGAGCAGCCTTTCATTGAGCCATACGATATGGCGGAAGCCAAACTCCCAAAAGCAGGTATATCCCTTGAAAAACTTCCAGTCCGCCTTGGTGGCGCGCCACATGCCGATGACTTCGCGACGTATCTTCCAACGCACAAAGTTGAGTTCCTCCGGGGCTAGATGCCGGGTGCGCACATTGCTGAAATAGCCGTCGTACCAGCGAAAATCGGCGAGATTGGCGACGCGCTTGTCCTCTATCATCTCTATGCGCATGGGGGTCTTGGGATAGGGCGTCATGATCTGATCCATGACACTGGAAACCCCCATCTTCTTGATGAACTGGTAGTTTTCGCGAATGCTCTCCGGGTCATCATCCGGAAGCCCATTGATAATGCCGGCGATAACCATAATGTTTTCCTTCTTGAGGGCGTCCACGCCGCGCTGAATCGTATCCAGGGTGTTGGGCTTGTTCATGGACCGCAGGTTCTTGGTGGAGGCATTCTCGATGCCCAGGAAGACGGAAACGAACCCCGCCTCGACCATTTTCTTGGCAAGGTCTGGCCGGTGGGCGAAACCGATCGGGCTCGCCTGGGTGGTGAACATCGCGTTCTTCAACTTCAGGCGAATCACTCCGTCGCATAACTTCTCGAAGCGATCCATATCCAGGGTGATATTGTCGTCGGTGCAGAAAATGTGGCGCGCGCCGCGACTGTAAGCGTCTTCGATGTCGGCCAGGACGCGGTCCAGGGGAAAGAGGCGGAAGGAGCGGCCGTACATTTCGTGAATGCTGCAGAAGCTGCACAGATGCAGACAGCCGCGCGAGGTCTCGATAGCATCGGCGCGGCGGAAATACATGTGAAATCCCTTGACAAGACGCTTATCGCGGGCAGGTATCCGGATTCTGGCCAGGTCTTCGAGCGGGCGCGCCGCATTGTGGCGGAAACATCCTTCCTCTTTGTAAGAAAGCCCGAGGATGTTTTCCATCCCCTTCCCGCCGGCCTCGATGCTATCCAGCAGCTCTCCAAACGCGAAGTCTCCTTCTCCCCGCATCAGGCAGTCCCACCAGCCCGCATCGGGACCGGCGGCGATGCTTTCAGAAAACAACGTGGCATGATAGCCTCCGAGCACGGTGCGAATCCGGCTATCAAACTGCTTGGTCAAATAGGCCAGGCCGACCGTGGTGTCGTATTGAAAAGTCATCGAGGTGAAGCCTACGACGTCCGGCCTGAACTCCCGCAAGAGCTTCAGGAGGCGCGGGACAGTCTGCTTGCGCCAAACTACAGCGTCAACCACCCTGACATCGTGGTTATCTATCTGGCCGGCAATCGTGGCCATGGCGACACTTGGCGGCTCCCATTGCTTGCGTGGAACCCATGGGGATGTTGCGGGGCTTTGAACCAGCAATGCTCTCATTTGACCTCAACCTGACTTTGTTCACGCGCAAGATGGAACCCGAGCATCGCAGGGAGGACGGAAGCCCAGTACTTCCAGGTATGCCCGCCCGGTCCAATCGACCATGCGTGGGGGAGACCGAGTTCCATTAGCTTTTGGCGCATATCGAGCATTGTAGCAAAAAGGCGATCCGCCTGCCCACAGGCGAGGAAGAGCCTGGGGACGGGCCCAGGGGCCACGATTGTATGCTTGCCCCTGCCCTGGGAATCAAGCGGCCCGGGCGGCGGCTCTTGCGATGGCCAGTAACTCCACTCTTCATCGGCGAATCCGCTCACAACGCTGACGCTGGCGAACCGGCCGGGATAGCGCCTTCCAACATCCAGGGAAAGATAGCCGCCAAAGGAGAAGCCGCCGATCGCCCAACGTTGGCGTTCCAGAGGTATGGCGTAGAGCCGCGCTACCGTTCCTGCCACCTCCTCCGCCACCAGGGTCAGGTAATTCGGGAAGGGAAAGCGGTGCGAGTGTTCCCGGTAAAATCTACTGAAGCGCACATCGGGCAGGATCAGGATCGCGGGACGAACCTCGCCCCGGCCCAGCATCTCGTCGTAGACCCGATCCACTTTGAGATAGCGCAACAGATACTCCGGCCGGTCCGACCAGCCGTGATTCAGGATGAGCACTTCGGAGGGCTAAGCCTGCGTTCTGGGCGCCAAAGCCAGAAAGAAACGGGGCTCATTCATCTCGTTGGACCAGAAACGAATGCGTTCTACATCAAGGTTGGTGCGCTCCGAGAGGCGAACCCGCACCATCTGGCCGGGGGCGAGCGGAACCTTCTCAAACGGTTCCTTGTGCATTCGCCCGCAAGCTGCCAGAAGCAGGGTCGGCAGCATTGCCAGTCCGCGCAGTTTCCCATGATCGCTCACTGCGATGCCTCGCCGGACTTATTGTATTTTACCCTCAGCCACGCCTGGTTCCCGGCCGGCCAGTTTCTTGACAATCAATTGTTCGATCCGCTCCACGGTATCCAGGCAATGCACATCGATTTCTCTGGGCATGAACTCGACTTCAAAGCGGCTTTCAAGAAAGGACACGAGTGTGATCATGCCGATCGAATCAATGACACCGCCGGTGATGAGGGGCATGGCGTCGTCTATGGATGCCGCCGGCGCATTGGGCAGAAAGTTCTCAGCGATATAATTCCTAACTTCGGTCTTGATTTCCACGGTTCAGTCCTTCCGCAATTCTGCCCAGGGCCAGGTAATCGATCTTGCCCCGGCTTCCCTTGGAAATAGTATCCACAAACAGGATGTGGTCGGGCGCCATGTACGGCGGCAGTGTCCGCGCACAGTGTGCCTTGGCTTCGACCAAGGTGAGGGCGCCTGCGGCGCGAACCCGGACAAAGGCAGCGATGATGGTTCCTCTCCGCCCATCCTCGGCAGCAATCACAGCCGCCTCCAGTATATCTTCATGGCGAGCCAGTGCAGCCTCAATTTCGCCCAGTTCTATGCGGAAGCCGCGGCGCTTTACCTGCCGGTCGAGCCTTCCCACGAATAAGTAGCTGCTGTCAGGCGCCAGCGACACGCGGTCCCCGGTGCGGTAATACTGTTTGCCGTTCAACCGGACGAAGGAGCGCTGTGTATCTTCGGGACGGTTCCAGTAACCATTCATCAGGGACTCGCCGCCCGCGAGCAGTTCGCCGCTCTCAGCGTCCACCGTGACTGTGGCGTAGGGGCACGGATGGCCGATCGGGAGCGGCTGTGATCCATCGAAATCGAACGGCACACGACACCACGTGACCACATTGGTCTCGGTCGGGCCGTAGAGGTTGGCGCAAACAGCCTGTGGAACCGCGGCCTGCAAACGTGCCACGCCTGGGCCGGGAAAAACCTCGCCGGCGAAGAGAATGACGCGCAGGTCGGGATACTCATGCTCCGCGAACCGTCCCTCCTGGAACATGCCGGCCAGGATCGACGGCACTGAATACCAACAGGTGATGCGGGCCTGGCGCAGGAACTGGACCAGGAAGCGCGGCATCCACACGATGTCACCGGGAACAAGAACACAGGTTGCGCCGCATAAGGCCATATTGAAAACATCGAAGGTGGAAAGATCGAAGCCCAGCGGCGACGGGCACGCGATGCGGTCATGGGAAGAGATCTGAAACTCGCGCGCGGTCCATCTTACAAAAGCGCCTACGGCACGGTGAGAAAGGACGACTCCCTTGGGCCGGCCCGTTGAGCCGGAGGTAAACAAAATGAGGGCCGGGTCGCGGGCATCGGCCTTGGACAGCGAGACAACGCTTGCAAAATCCGTTGGGCTTGCAGGAGCCGTTGACTGTGCTTGCCAAGGGATGCACGCACCGGTCCGGCAATCGCGGATTCGCGGCGGGTAACTGTCGCCTTCGATCGCCAACCGGGCCGCGCAGTCCTCCAGAACGGCTTCAATTCGTTCCTTCGGCCACTGGGGATGGATGGGGACATAGATAGCTCCGGCAAGAAGAGAGGCAAAGATAGAAACGATCGCATCGGTGGTCTTGGGCAGCACCAAGGCGATGCGATCCTGCTTCTGGATGCCGTGTTCGACGAACCGCAATGCCAGTGACGCAGCCTGCTCGAATAACTCCCGGAAGGACGTGACCCGATCGTCTTCAACAATGGCCGGGGCGCCGGGCGTAAGAGCTGCCGTGCGCCTAAGCCATTCGTGAAGCAGATCGCTTTCAGCTTCGGGCAAGCGTCACCCCCCATGTGAATCCGACACCCGCGGATGCGAACAGCAGCAATTGCCCAGGCCGAATCAGGCCATCGCGCCGCATGTGAACATAGTTGATCATCAGATCGCTGGCAAAGGTGTGTCCATACTCCGCCATGGGGGTCGGCGGCAGGCCGCCTTCGGGAAGTCCAACCATTCTGCGGAAACCATCGCGGTCCCGATAGCTGATGTTGGAATAGATGAAATGATCTACATCGCTCAAGCTCAGGGAAGACGCCGCCAGGACTTTGTTTGCCAGACGGAAGAGGTTGAGATAGTAGATCGGCATTACTTTGTGTTCAATGCACACGGCATCGGCCTCAATCTGGATGCGGCCGTCGGCCTGGGTCAAGGCAATAGCTTTGTACAGATGGCCGAGGGTCATCGCCTCCACGCCGAGCAGCAGCGGGCCGTCCGTGCCTTGGCGGCGCAGGATGACGGCACTGGCGGCGTCGCCCTGTACCGTAATTGGGAGCAAGGACCGGTTCTCAAGGGGCGCCATATCGCCGGTGACCAGCAGCGCGGTCTGAATGTTGTCATCTGTGCTCATCCAGCCCAGAGCGGTCTTGATGGCCAGGTGCAGCGCTCCGCAGCCGCCGGCTTTGAAACTCAGATTCAACGAGTTATCGGCCCCAAGTTCAGCGCTGAGTTTGTGGGCGAAGGAAAGATACTGCGAGTTATCTCCGGGGAAGGTGCTGTAATCCAGGATGAGATCGATATCTCGCGCAGCGATTCCGGCTTCCGCAATTGCCGTTGAAGCGGCTTCCAGCACCAAATCATAAGGTTGCTTGACGCCGCAGACACGGACGCGGCTCAGTCCGAGGCCTTCCACCGCTTTTCGTCTCGCCAGCGGGCTCAGCGGAGCCAGCGTTGTCTCCACGCGAGTTCGTTCCCGCTCCAGGATCGCTTCCACGGTCTCAGAGTCGGGTGGAACGGCGTACGCCGCGGATGCAATTCGCACATTCAAATTCAAGGCAGCTCCAGATGAATCGCGGCAAAGCCACTTTTGCCCGATGTTGCTAAAAGGAGAGCCTGACCGCTCTGTGGCCGGCTGCTCAAAGCCAGGATCAAGTGGAGCAGAGCACCAGTTTCAGCCAAACCCGCGGCAACGGCCTGCGGCGGGACGATGGGCGCATCGGGGCCGGCAATCTCGCGGGCCAGACTGGTTAAAGGGCTGGTGGCGCAAGGCGCGCCATTTCCGGCACTGATGGTGAGATTTGGAACGGACCCGCCGAGCATCTGGCGGATGGTCTTGAAAGGCTGTCCGCCTGCCGCCCAGCGGCCCGAGCGAAGACTGGCATAAGAGCGCCCCTCCCGGCTGCCAACCGGCTCCAGCACCAACGCGGCTACTCCTTCGCTGGGAACAAAGCCGGCGGCTTCCGTCAAGGGTTCCGAGTTATAGCAGGCAGGCGACAGCAGATCTGCCGCCTCGTACCATCCATAAACAGCCTGGGCGAGCGTATCTCCCGCAAGGACAATAGCCAGGTCGGCCTGCCCGTGGCGGATCAGGGATGCGGCTTGAATCAGCGCGCATTCGCCCGCAAAGCTCTTGCTGTCGACCATGATATTCGGTCCGCGCAGGCCGTGAAACAAAGCCACGTGAGCGGCCGGAGCGTTGGCGAGCGTCTCAGGGAAGGTGATGGGATCGGTTCCGGACCAACCATTTACGGCTGCGCTTTGGTAGAAGGATTCCGTGAGTTCAACACAGCCGAAGCCGGTGGCGAAGACCACGGCTACCCTGGACCGGTCCACCTTGCTGAGGTCTATCCCGGCATCCTGAATGGCCAGCGAAGAAGCTACCAGCGCCCACGCCGACAGACGATCCAGGCGCCTGGTCTTCAGGCCCGGCACCACGCTGGCGGGGCGAAACGGCTCTACGAGAAACGCTCGCCGGAGCCCGGCGGTTGTCCATGCGGTGATGGCGCTGGGTTGCAAGGAACAGGCGGGGATGAGTCCGGCCAAGGGACCATAGGGAGTGACGGAACCGATTCCGGTAATGGCCGGCAAATTCGCAGTCATGGGCGGCCGCTCCCGAAGATGAGTGCCGCGTTGCTGCCGCCAAAGCCAGCTGAAACCGACATGGCCAGCGGTAGCGGCTGGTGTCTGACTTCTCCGCGGATCCAGTCGATGCCTTCGCTCTCGATGGGGTCCGTCAGCCGCAGCGTCGGGAACAGCGCGCCGCAACGAATGGCCGTGATGGTGATGGCTGCCTCCAGGGCGCCGGCTGCTCCCAGGCAGTGTCCAAAATAGGACTTCGTCGAGGATACGGGAACGGGACGGCTGCGTCCGGCAAAGGCGGACTGATAGGCATTGGCTTCCGCACTATCGTTCAGGAGCGTGCCTGTGCCGTGGGCATTCACATAGCCGATCTCATCGGCGCCGCACTCGGCCATTTCCATGGCGCGGCGCATGCAATCCGCCAAACCGATTCCGTCTTTGTGCGGAGCAGTGGGATGCGATGCGTCATTGGTCATGGCCCATCCACGCAATACGGCCAGAATATTGGCGTGGCGCGCCGCAGCTCCGGCGAGCGTTTCGAGCACGAGAACCGCGGCTCCTTCTCCCAGGTTCAATCCCTTGCGATTCTGGTCGAAGGGCCGGCAGGGGCCGGGATCCAACGCCTGGAGGGAGTTGAACCCGCTCAACGTGAACGGGCACAGCGCGTCGCTGCCTCCTGCCAGAATCATGGGCGCGGCTCCGTCGAGCAGAAGGTTGGCGGCAAGCGCAATCGCCATCGCCCCGGAAGCGCAAGCCACGGAGACGGCACAGTTCGGTCCGTGAATCCCCAAGCTCTCACCGACCGTGGCGGCAACGTGCGATACCGGGTAGGAGGCGGCCCGCGCCAGACCGCCGTGCCGGTACCAGGCGATCGGATCCTGCACAATTCCGGGATCGATCTCGGATAAGCCCGCGACCGTGCTGGCCATCACGACACCGCTCTCCCGGAAGGCGAGGCTCTCGCGATCCAGGTCCGCTACCGCGTCTTGAGCAGCCACCGCCGCAAGGCGATCCGTGCGAGAGTAGCGGGAGCTGGCGCCTTCCGCCAGAAACGGCAGTCCGCAAACCTGGGCCGTGGTTCCTTCAAAATCGGGATACATATCCCCGGCGGGCGCCAGGCAACACTTGCCCGATAACATGCCCGCCTGCAAGGCGGCCAGCCCGATGCCATAGGGGCTGATAACGCCGGCTCCAGTAACGACAATGGTTTCCTGCATATCAGTCACTGGAATTTACCTGCCAGAAGTCGAAGAAATTCACCCACTGATCATAATGAACCGGCAACGTTGTTTCAAGGAACCGGACAGCCTGGCGCAAACCGGCGCGTTGGCCGGCATCCCCGTCGCCGGAAGCAGCCGGCAGGATTGGGTCGCCCATCAGAACGCGATAGCGCAGCCAACCCAGGCGAATCACGAAACCGGGCAGCACCGGAGCGCCCGAGACCTGCGAAAGCAGAAATGGACCCAGCGGAAAGGCGGCCGGTTTGGAAAAAAACGGAACCTCGGCGCCATGACGAGGGTTGTAGACGCGGTCCCCCTGGATGGCCACGATTTCATTCCGGCGCAAGGCCTGCAAGAGTTCGATTGTGGCCCGCGCGCCGTTTCTGAGGTCCACGATTCTGAGCCGCTCGGTGGCCATCCTGTCCCGCAGCAATTTCTCCGCCGGTTTGTCCTCGACCACGCGCGCCACATTGACCGGCCGGCCGTGCATTTCAAGCAGGCGTGAGGCGAATTCAGGATTCCCCAGGTGTGCCGTCCACACAATGAGCCCTTTGCCCGCTTCGAGGCATCGGTCGATCGTGGCGGCGCCACGATCCTTGTCTGCCAGCATGGAGAGCAGTTGCGCATGGCTGGCCTGGGGGACGTAGCAATAGGAAACCATCAAATCGCAGAACGAATAGAAGACGCAATAAACCTTCCAATACAAGGCCAACCCGCGCCTGCCCGAGACCCGGCGCAGATTGCCGGCCACTGCCTTGCGCTCCCGCTTCAACAGGAAGAAAAAAATCAGCGCCGTTACCGCCGCCATGGGGGGATGGACAAAGCGCGGCAGCCGCGGCATGATCCAAAACACAATCTGGAGAGCAGGGACGTTGTGAAAACGGTGCCGGTACCAGCGCGTCAATCGCCACCAGCCGTCAATAACTCACGCACATCGTGAATTACTTTCCTCTTCAACACCGAGTACATATGAAGGATCTCCGTGTCGCTGTATCCGATGGAGCGGAGAGTGCGAATCGCGCCGTCGACGGCCGCGGGATTGCTCATTCCAAAGCGGCGGTGATACTCAAGCTGAATGTCGGTCATCTCGTGCTTCGACAATGTTGGAGTGCCCATCGGCATATCGTTGTAGGAGAACCGGCTGGTCATCCCCATTCGTTCCGGATCCCAACCGGCCTCGATGGCCTGCTGGTTGATATCGCAGCCGGGAAAGAAGCGCAAGCAAAAATGATAGGGCAACAACGACGGCTTGGGCAGTTCGCCCAGAAAGTCGAGGGTGCGTTGCGCCATCTCGCGGGTCTCCGTGGGGAAGCCGTACATGGTCGATATGTTCACGGCCACGTTCTGGCGCTGCGTATAAGCGATGATGCGCCTGGCCTTTTCCAGGTCGAGGTTTTTTTGCACCAGGCGCTGAATCTCTTCCGCGGCCGATTCGACGGCGTAGGTAAACCACACGGCGCCGGCTTTGAGCGCGCTATCCACAAACTCCTCGCTGGTGATGTCGGCGCGCAAGCCATTGACGAAATAGAACCGCAGTTTGAGCCCCGCCGCCACGATCATGCCGAACAGGTCCATCGAGCGCTTCAAGTTGACATTGAAGATATCGTCGACGACATAAAAGTCCTGGATCCCGTGCCTGACGTGGAGCTCTGTGATCTCCTCAAAGATGTTGGCGGCGCTGCGCAAGCGGATGCGCTTCCAATGGCTGAAACAATAGGTGCAATGATACACGCAGCCGCGGCTGGTGAGCAGCACTCCCTGGCGGCGATGATTGTAAGCGTAACTCAGTTGACGCTGGTACTCATTCAGGTCGATCAAGTCGTACGCGGGGAAGGGCAGGCTGTCGATGTTCGCCACTTCCTGCTGGTCTTCGTTTTCCACCACCCCGTCGTCGGTCCGGTATAAGACTCCGGCCATCGAAGCAAGCGGTTCTCCGCAAAGGAGGTTGACGAAAACCTGCTCGCCTTCCCCTTTCACGGCGATCTCCAGCTCCGGCACTTCCTCGAAGAGCCGGCGCTTGTACGCCTTGACGATGGGGCCGCCCGCGATGAGGGTAGCGTCGCTGTGGGCGCGCACCAAACCGGCGATCCGCTGAAGTTCCTCCAGAAAGAAGGCGATGGAGCGGACGCCCACGACATCCGGCTGAAACTCGTTCAGGATGCGGATGAATCGCTCATCGTCCGGGCAAGACAGGGAGGACTCGACAATGCGGAACTCGATCCCCGGCAGCGCCGTGCGCGCGTAGGACGCGAGATACATGAGGCCCAAAGGGGGGACATGCATCTCGTAGGGCATGGTCGTCCCCACCCACTTATTCATATTATTGGCTTCCACCAGCAGAACCCGTGCTGGTTTCTTCCTATCGAAGGTCGGCATGGGGAAACATCCTCATGGAATACAAATGTTAAGTCCTTGCCGCAATCTTCGCTTCGACGGTCGCGGCCAAACGATCGATACTCTTCCATGCGCTTTCGTCGAATTCGCCGTCCACCAGCTTGATGCCGAAATGCCGCTCAATCTCAAGAATGAGCTGGAGAATATCGATGGAGTCGATCTCCAGATCGCCGCCAAGGAGCGGTTGATCGTCGCGCAGTTCTTTCGGGGTCAAGTCCCTGATTCGCAGGCTGCGAATAATGATCGTCTTTAGTTGTTCCTTAACGGTGGCCATAGTGGTCGTTTCAGCAGTATAGCACCCGGGCTTATCGCACCATACTTCAGGTTCAGCGCACCAGGCCGAGAGCCGAAGTCAAACCCAGGAAACCGCGGGAAGCATATCCGATGGGATCCAGAAGCACCGCTCTCGCCACAAGCAAATCGCGCACCGGCTGGCCCCGGAAATGGCCGATCTGCCGGTAGTGGGCCATGAAATAAAGCACACGCAGGAAGATCTTCCAGCCCAGGGGTGCAAAGTACATCGGCGTGATGAGGGGCACGGCGCGGCCCTCTTTTACTTCCGCCGCGAAATCCGCATAGCTGCCAGCCTGCGAAACCGAGAGCACCGAGCTGGCCAGCAGCAGATGGCTGTCTCCGCCGCCGACTACCGGCTTGTGAACGGACTGAGCCAACTGGAGAACGCGGTCGTTCTCCTCACGGCTGCGCATTCCGTTGTATTCGAGGGCATGAATCGCCCAGCCGTACCGGCGCAGAAGCTCTTCGGCCGGAATCTTGCGGTCCCGGTCCTTGCCCCAGGGAACCAGTGGGTGGTTGAACACCACCAGGCATCCGCTGGCGCGCAGGATTTCAAATAAATCGTCCAGCCGGTTCGCACGGGCTGCCGCTTGAAGACTGGCATGGGTTTCTTGAACGCCGGACTCGGGCAACCCCGTGATTCCCAGGTGGAAGAGATAGTCCTGAAAGCGCAGCGAAAGCTCTTCGCCGAGAGGATTGCGGTGCGCATCTTGGGGACGCTCGCGCTGGAGCTCGACACTTCCGGCAATTTCGTCATGGTCGGTAATCCCCACATGGACGCCATCGAAGCCTAAAGGCGCAACGCTTGAGGACTCCACCAGAAACACGTCCTCGGCCGTCTGCGGAGGCCGGTAGGAGACCTCGGCATAATTCAGGCCGGCAACCTTCGCCAGCCCGAATGCCGACTGAAGGATGTGCCGGAAGGGCCGCATGAACCCGAGCTTCACCACCTCGTTCAGAGAGGCCAGGTTCTCAACCGAGTGCTCGGAGTGGTTGTGCGGTGAAACCGCAAAGTCGAATTCCCGCGCGGGCCGCGGACACGAACGGTAAGCATAGTTCTCGATCGCCCAGCAACCCGACATCTTGCCGTCCCTTTCCGCTGTCCCGGAACTATTGAAGTAACCCGCCACCTGCAGCGGTCACTTGTCCCGTGATGCTGCTTGCCTCCAGAGACGCCGGAAATGCCACAAACGGAGCCGCCTCTTCGTCCTTGCCAAAACGCCCCAGAGGAACTTTGGAGAGCAGTCTCTTCTCTTTTAGAGTGCTAAACCACCCGACACCACGAGAACACAGCATATCAAAAGCATGGTAACCGCTCGAAGTTCGCCTCCGCGTGTCGGATCGATTCAGTTCCGCTTCCCGCGGGCGCGCCTGGGTCCGGGCGGGCAGGTCGACTCGCGAATCACCAGTTCCGGCAGGATCGGCACCGCATCCGGAAACGTCGCCTGCCCGCGAATCCGTTGCAGCAGGATGCGAGCAGCCACCACGCCCATCTGCCGCAACGGTTGGCGGATGGTGGTCAGGCTGGGGTTGTGGTACGCCGCGCCCTGAATATCGTCAAAACCCACCACGGAAACGTCTTCCGGCACGCGCAGGCCATGATCCACCAGAGCCCGGATCGCTCCGAACGCGGACTCATCGTTGTAGCACACAACGGCAGTGAAGTCGGCGCCGCGGTCGACCAGCTCATTGACCAGCCCGAAACCCAACTGCGGCGTGGAGTCCCGTAACTGGATTTGCACGGTCAACTCGGGCGGAACTTCCAGTTTTAAATCCCTGGCCACCGTCATCTGGCACTCCCAGCGTTCATCGGCGTCGGAGCTGTGGCTGCCGCCGCGCATGAAGGCGATCTTGCGGTGCCCCAACTGGACCAGGTGGCGCAGCGCCAACTCCGCCGCCCGCCGTTGATCCAGCACCACGTTGGTCACCCCCTCGATCTTGCGATGTCCGGCCACCGCCACCACCGGCAGCTTCAAGCTATGCTCCAGCACCGTGTCGATCAGGATGAACCCTTCCACGGAACGGTCCATCAGCAGGCGAGGGTACTCCTCAATCAGGTCGGGCTTGCGGCGATGGCTGGCGGTCAGGTAGAAGTAGCCTTCTTCGATGAGGTACTCCTCCACGCCGGTCAGCACCTGCGTGGAATAGTGGTCGTTCAGGTCCGGCACCAGCACGCCCACTGAGAAAGTCTGCCGTTTGCGAAGCGACCGCGCATAGAAGCTGGGCCGGTAGTCGAACTTGGCTGCCGCCTCTGTCACCCGGTCCCGGGTTTCCTGCGGAATCGAACGCACACCGGGGGCGTTGTTCAGCACCAGAGAGATGGTGGCCGAGGACAGGTTCAGATACTCACCCAGCGTGCGCAGGCTGATGGGCTGTCCCGGCTGCGGCCCGGTCCCGGATTTAGTTCGCTTCGCCATGCACAATGTTGTAACACCCTTCGCGCCTTATGCGCTGTGATTTCAATGGCGAACGATTTTCCGGCTGATCATCCCCACACATGCCGCTGCCCTGGTTGACGCGATCCTCCCTGCCTGCCGATCGGCGCCACCGTAGCCGCTCCCCGCAAACCTCGCCTGAAAATGTCCTTTTGGCCGTACAATCGAAGACAGCCCCACGCCCCGCGGAGGGATGGGTGAGCGGTTGATACCGGCGGTCTTGAAAACCGTTGTGCCTGAAAGGGTACCGGGGGTTCGAATCCCTCTCCCTCCGCCAGTAAGTCCTTGTATATCAATAAATTAGCGGAAAGATCCGAAATGACAGTACTTTTCCCCGCAAAATAACAGATTTTCTCGCGAACCGGAACTGGAGAATTATCTCCGCCCGAGCTTTACCCGCCATTTTCTGCCCAATTCTCTGATCGCAGTTTTGGCAGTTCCGATTTCAGTCGAATCGGAACCGGAGAAATTTGGTATCGAAAGTTCGAATTCTGTTCGCTCCGCTACGCAGTCTAGGTTGTTTATTTTGTTCAACTTACATCAGAGAAAGACCCCGGAATTCGGGCCTTTTCCGAGAATTTCTTCCACCAGAGAATTTCTCCTGCTATCGGAATCCCGCCCGAGAAGAGACCTTTTCTCCGACCTGACGAGCGGAGGTCCGGTTTCTACAAGAAGTTCCGCAGAGAATTCGCGTGCCTCTCCGCCTGCCGTCGCCCTGCTAAATTCTGCTTTTGGTCTAGTCGACAACTGCAAGGCGATTACGCGATAGGGCAGTTTCCTGGTTCGGGACCAGGGTCCCTACCTCTTACAAGCCTTGTAAAATCATCAATTTACAAAACTCGACTTGTTGAATCTTGTGGATTCTTGGTGTTCGTGCATCTACAGAATCATCTACGTTGCCCTGGTGGCCGCCTTTGTCTCTTGTTTATCAGCAGCTTACGGTCGAGGGAATCTGAGGGCCGACCCTCTGGGTTTGCATCAGGGAGCCGACCTCCAATACAAAGCCGGACCGAATGAAGGAGGGACCTGGGAGAGATTGGCAGGGCCGTCGTGACTGTTGAGAACCGAGGTTCCGTCGGAATAGGCGGTCTTGAAGAGGCGCTTGCGGGCGTCCTATTGGAATTGGGTGGCGTTATGGTTGATTTCGGTCGAGGGAGATGCGGTTGCCGGCGTCGACGGAGGCGTAGCTGGTGGTGCTGGCGTGCACTGTGCCGTATCGGCGAGTTGCGGAGGTCAGGCGGCGGCGAGGTCGTGACTTTGAATGAGCGCGCTCGCATCCAGGAATTGGCTGGAAGTCCGGATGGAAGCATCATGGCCGGTTGTTGATAGCCGAATCGATGGTTGGTGGGGCGCACAAAATGCCCGCCGAAGGATGATGCAGCGTATGTTCGTAAGGCTCTGGTCCTCAACCAAGCTGGCAAAAGGAGCGGTGCTTACGCACCGCCCGGAATTTTTGCGCTTGACAAAGCTTTCGACCTTATCGAGGGCCACCCAAACTTTATTGGTCAGACCTGCGCCACCCGCCATCGAGGCGAAGTGGTTCGGGTTCAGCTCATTTCCCTTTCAGCTCTGCAGCCAGCTTGGTCAGAATAGCCAACTGCTCACGACCCAGCGCCAGCAGCCGGTCGCAGCATGGGTCCTGCGTCTGCGGCTCGCCCGGTGTTTTGCCGATAGGCCACACGTACTTCGACAGCGTTGACTCGCGCGTGACCGGCTCACCGGCGTGGCTGTGACCAACAGCGCGGAAGAGGAAGTTGTAGCTTCCGGGCTGCGAGGTAAAACGGAACGTCTCGGCGTACTCGCCGTCGTTCTGTCCACCGTCGTTGTGCTGACCGTCGTCCTTGAGCGTGAGGTCCCACTGGGTGCCGGAAGGCGAGGTGACCGTGCAGGTGACGGCGCATCCGGTGACCGGCAGCCCCGCTTCGGCCACGGCAGCATCGACCCAGATGGGGTCGCCGACGTATACCTTCTGCGGCGTGACGTAGGGCTGCATGCGGAAGTTCGACCCGACGCCGATCGCAACGCCGAAGGAGATGGGCTTGGTGTATTCGTGCGCGCAGCGTTCGGGCAAGAAGCCGAGCTGGTGTCCTTTGCCGGCGAGCGGGTTGCCAGTGCAGGCCATCTTGTTGTGCTGCACGATCAGTGTCCAGGTGCCGGCGTAACGCTTGGGCTCGCCGACCGGCATCTTGAATTCGAGGTAGCGAGACTTCTCGGTGAAGCCGGAGCGCACGGCGAAGCCCGGTGGAATGGAACTGACGTCGACGATCTCTCCTTTCGGCGAGCGCAGCCAGAACGGCAAGCGGATGCCTTCGATGTCATACATCACAACCATGCCGCTCACATCGCCGCGCAGCACGTCGAATGGCAACTCGATCTCGTCACCTGCATTGATGGTGAACTTTGGATCGAGCAGCGAAGCCATATCGACGATGTCGAGATAAATCTCGGTGTAGTACTTCATGAGCTGGTAAACGATGTCCGGATCGCTCGTATCGACGGCACGAAATGTTGCATGCGTGGCGGAGGCGAGTGCGTCGAGCGCAGCCTTGTCGATGTCCGCGTCCTTTCCCAGGCCGACAGTGTAGATCTTGCAGTCGGTTGGCAAAGGCAGCACATTCGCGTTCACCACCGTCGACGGTGGAATCATCGATGGGCCGCCCAGGACGGTGTAGTACTTATTGTCCGCGGGATTCTTCCACGCCGTGTTGTCCATGCCGTCGGTCAACAGGACAACTACCTTGCGTGGGGTGACCGCCGGCGCAGGGTTACGCGGCGTTCGCACCTGGTCGATGCCCGTCTGCGCTCCACCGGCAATCGCCGTAGAGCCGCCGGGGGCGAGGTTCGCCGCCGTCAGCGCGTTATTCATACCGGCGCGGGAAGCCGAAGTGAGCGGCGCGATGGGAAGGAAGGCGTCGGGCAGCTCGTTGAAGCGAACCGCGCCGAAGCGATGGTCTTCATCAGAAGGTAGCAGGCTCAGCAGCAGGCGCGAAGCTGTGAGCGCTGCCTCAGCTTTGGTTCCGCCGGGGACCGCGTCGCCCATACTGCCGGAGCGGTCGATCACAGCCACGGCATCCACCGGGACGGCCGCGATGATGCTCCCGTTGAGCGGCAGGTTGAACTGCGTCTGCGTGGTGTTGGTCGCGTTGTGATTGCCGATAGTCAGCGTAGCCGCAGCGTTCTTCGGCGGTGTGGCGTTGGCGAAGAAGCCGACCGCAACAATTCCATCGCCGGTGCCTGTGCCGCCTCCGCAGGCAGTCGTCGGTGCAATGGAGTACGGCGCGGACTGAATGCCCTGGCCGAGATTGCTGGGGTCAGGGAGCAATTCGAACAGCGCCGCATCGGGTCCGGAAAGCGAGGCGGTGAAGTTGAGCGTGCCGTTGCCGCCGTTGGTGACATGGATCAGACGGACCAGGCGGTAACCCTGCTCCAGGTTACCGAAAGCAGGGAAGGTGGCTGGCACGCTGATCTGCGCACGCGCTACGCAGCCGACGCCGCTCAGGTTGACGGTGTCCGGGCTTGAGGACGCACCGCTGGTCACCGATATCGATGCCATATTGCTTCCTTCCACGGTTGGAGTGAAGACTATCGGCACGCTGATGGGAGCCGCGCCGCACTGCAGCGTCTGGTTGACTGAGTTCCACTGAAACGCGCTGCCGGGAAGCGATGCGGGAAATGAGACGCTCAGCGGAGTTTCACCGTTGTTGGTGATCTTGAGTGTGGCGTTTGCGGACGAGCCCAACGGCGTGGTGGCAAAGACGATGTTCTTGGAAGAAAACTGAATCGATGTGACGGCCTGCCGCGCTTTGCCGGAGCATGTAATCTGCTTGTCGCCATTGGGAGGCGTGGTGGTGATCGGCAAAGCGACGTTGTTAAAAGTTCCGATGGACCCCGGCTGAAATTCAAGCGTGACGACGCAGGTGGCATTCGGGCTCAGCGTAGCAGGGAGCGCAGGGCTGGCGCCGACGAACGTATACGGAGCGACGCTGCCGACCGAACTGATGATGAGGCAATCCGTGCCGTTGTTCTTGATGGTGAACGTTTCTTGCGGAGGCACCTGCGGGCAGCCGCCCATGACGACATCGGGAAACATCAGTGGCTGCGTCGCGGGAACGGTGATCTTTGCGCTGCCCACGGGGAACACTGCGGATGTGAGCACAGTACCGCCGTCCTGGATGTAAACCTTGGTCGTATCCGCGTTGCCGACAAGCTGAACGTTCAGATTGACCGGTCCAACCAGCGAGCACAACACTGTCGCATTGTCGCCGCGCATCATGTCCACCGGACCAACTCCCGATATGGTCGCAAAGAAGACCATGACAGCATCGCCGCTGCCCTGGCTGACCTGCATGCCGGGAAGAGGATGCTGAGGATCGGAATTGACGGTCCCGATCAGGTGGCTGACGATCGACGTGCCCGTGAACTCCTGCAGACTGACGGTGAGCGTGGAGGAGCCGCCTAAGGTCTGGTCCGAAAGCAGCAGCAAGTGAGGATTGGTCGCAACGCCCCACAGAATGTAGTGCAAGGATTCGTTCGCGCTTTGCGAGAGGAAGCTCGTGACAGCGCCGATCACGATGGAGATGCCGGGGTTAGCGCCGCCAGGCGTATAGGTGACTTTTACGCTGCCAAGTGTAGTTGTGAGGGTTTGCGACCAGTTCATGGGGGAAAACTGGCCGGCCTGAATATTGATCGATTTGCAGGACATAACGAATACCTCCTTGGAATGTCAGGGCTGAAACCTTATGGGTGCGGGACTGGGGAGAAAGGCCTGGAGTGAACTGATGACGATCAGTAGACACTTTGTGCCCTGGACTCTTTTTATACGAGCAAGACAACAGCCTGTCAACCTTCCCGGCTTTTAAGATTTGCGATACAAGCAGTCCAGCGAGTTCACTCCTTCGTTACCTCAAATTGCACGACAAAACAGGATGGTCACAGGTCTGGCCTGCCTTGGTGTTGTTCTTTATTGCATTCTTGATTGTCGCAGCACTCAATCGCTTTGGCCGTCCTCTGTGACGGCAAGATTGATGTTGTTCTGTGTCTCGTCGAATTGCCATCGGTCATTCCCCAGGATGAATTCGACAGTAGTCGAAATCGTAGCGGCCAAAGCACCCTAGAACATTCCAGAACAATAGCTTTCAATGAGATGGCCGCAACGTATTTAATCGAAAGCACTTGTTTTCAAGCGATTTCTACAATTTTCAACAAGCGGGAAAAGCTGGTTCGGGACCAGAGTCCCTACCCCTAGCATACCTTGTAAAATCAACGGCTTACGACCAGTCGCTTGTTGAATGTTGTGGATTTGTGAGGAAATCGCAGTTACAGAATCGTCTACATTGCCCTGGTCACCGCCATTGGCTCTTGTTTATCAGCCGCTTACGGTCGAGGTAACCTGAGGGCCGACCCTCTGGGTTTGCACCAGGTGGACGATGTTGAGGCTATCTTAACACCGGTTCTTCAGCGTCATAGGCGATGAAACGATCTGTGATTGGGCCGTTCTTCTCGCAATGAATACTAGGGCCTGTTAACACTACCGGGACGGTGGCGACGGAAACCATTTTTTTCCAGATCGAGGAATGAGGAGCGACGGCTACCGGGTGTAACCTAGCGACGATTGACGAAGAGATGGGGAAAAGTGGCCCAGTATCGAAGCGTTGCGGCGAAAAACCGGCCATACTTCATTCTCGCCCCTTGACGGTGGACCCGCCACAGCCTGCGGGCTCGGCTTCGTCTGACCGGATTTTCGCGGACAACGCCACCCTTGACTTCGTTGTTGCTGTAATGCATCCCACATAGCAGTGTAGGCCACAAGCGAGTTCTTGAAAATGCTCAGTGCCCGCCCGCGCGCAAATCCACCTTGCCGCGAAACTTGGAATACACGAAGACAATGTAACCGATGGCCAGCACCATGCCGAAGCCCCACCAGACCAAACCGACGGCGAGCGTGTGCGGACCGGAGATGGCGCGGCTGAGGGTAATGTCGCGATCGGCGCCGGTGGTGGCGGGAAGCAGCGTGGGATAAAGGCCCCAACATGCGCCGGCCAGCATGAAGAACAGATAGAGGCACGAGGACAAAAACGCTTTGACCGGCTGGACCTTGCGATTGAAGAGCCAGATGCCGCCGAGCGACGCGACAACGCCGATGGGAACGATGAAGGTTGCCGGGTAATTGAAGTAGTTGTTCAGGCTGGCCGGGCGCACGGCGATGGTGGCAGCGAGACTGACCGCTGTGAGGGCGACCAGCACAAACCAGAGTGGAGTGACGACGCGGCGGGCGCGGTCTTCCAGTTCGCCGGAGGTTTTGATGGTGAGCCAGAGAGCGCCGTGAAGTGTGAGAGCAACGAGCGCCAGCAGGCCGCCGATGACTGTGTACCAGTCGAGAATGCCGGGATGCGGGCCGGGTTGCCAATTGGTCCACAGGGGTAGGAAAAAGTAGCCATCAGCTTGTAGCGGAACGCCGCGCAGCACGTTGGCGAGGGCGGCGCCGAAGAATATTGTGAGTAGAGCGCTGGATAGACCAAAGAGGCCATCGAGCAACACTCGCCAGACGCCGACTTCAAGGTGATTGCGCAACTCCAGGCTCACGCCGCGCAGGATCAGCAGCCAGAGTACGATCATCAGGGGCAGATAAAAGCCGCTGAAGGCCGAGGCATAAAGCAGTGGAAAGGCAAAGTAGAGCGTGCCGCCGCCAGCCAGCAGCCAGACTTCGTTGCCGTCCCATACGGGGCCGATGCTGGCGAGTGTGGCGCGGCGCTCGGCCTCGGTGCGGACCAGAAACAGGTGCAGCACGCCCACGCCCAAATCAAAGCCGTCGAGCACCACATAGCCCACAATCATTACGGCAACCAGCCAGAACCAAATGAAACCCATCATGATGAAACTCCCGATATTCTTCTGTTTAGCCCAATGCGGATCGGATCAATCTGCTTGAATCGCTTCAACGGCAGGAAGCTTTGGCTCCGGCCCGTTGCTGATTTCGCGATAAATCAGAACGGTAAAGAGGATGCCCAGCAGCAGATACAGCCCCATGAAGCCGAGCAAAGTAAACAGACCATTGCTGGCCGAGACGGTGTTCGAGTAGCCTTCGCTGGTGCGCATCAGTCCGTAGATGAGCCAGGGCTGGCGGCCAAGCTCGGCGGTCATCCATCCAGCGGTGTTGGCGATGTAAGGCAGAGGGAAGCTGAGCAGCAGCGCCCACAAAGCCCACCGCGCTGTGTAAAGCCGCTCGCGCCAGAGCAGAAACGCGGAGACGATCATGAGCAGCGCAAACCAGGTTCCGAGGCCAGCCATGATGTGGTAGGCGTAGAAGAGCAGCGGCAGGGCGGTAGGCCACTGGTCGTGTGGAATCTGGTCGAGGCCCTTGACTTCGGCCTTGGTGGTGCCGTAGATCAGGAAGCTCAGTGCGTCGTTGACGACGATGGGGTTGTCGATCTGGCCGGTGTCCTCATTGGGCTGGCCGATGAGCACCATTCCCGCGCCGTTCTCGGTCTTGAAAAGACCTTCCATCCCGGCCATCGCAGCCGGCTGGTTGCGGGCCACATACTTGCCGTGCAGGTCGCCGGTGGGGAAGATGATGAGGATCGAGGCAACCAATCCGGCGATGACGCCAACCTTGAGAAAAACGCGGCCATACTCGTCCAGCCGCCCTTCCAGAAGATAAAATGCGCCTACGGCGGCCATTACGAATGAGCCGGTGATGACTGCGCCGGTCATATTGTGTGCATATTGGAGCAATGCCCAGGGGTTGAGGAGCAATTGCCAGAAGCTGAGCACCTCGAATTGCCCATTGGGCAGGCGATCATAGGCCACTGGATGCTGCATCCAGGCATCGGTGACGATGATGAAGAACCCCGATACCCATGAACCCACAAAGACCATCACTGCCGAAAACCAATGCATGAGTTTGGATATCCGCTTTTCGCCATAAAGAAATAGGCCCAGAAAGGCCGACTCCAGAAAGAAGCTGAAAACTCCTTCCATGGCCAGAGGTTGGCCAATGACACCGCCGGACAGCCGCGCGAAACGCGCCCAGTTGGTGCCGAACTCGAACTCCATAGGGATGCCGGTTACGACGCCAAAGACGAAGTTGATGGCGAAGATGCGCCCCCAGAAGCGAGCGGCGCGGTCCCACTGCTCGCTGCCGGTTTTGAGAGCGACGGACTTGAGCACCACGATCAGAAGCGCCAGGCCCATGGTGAGTTGAGGAAAGAGATAGTGGAATGTGATGGTAAAGGCAAAGTGCAGACGGTGGATCAATTCAGCGGTCATCGGGAACTCCTTTTCCAGTACGTGCACGGCTGGAATGTGGCACGATCACTGCGCCGCCGAAATGCCACACGGCAGGTCTTCGCCAAGACAAGCCGGAAAGACTGACGGTTCTCGTTCGGCACACTATTCGATTAATACAACATTTCCAATTACTTTTCCCATTTCCGAGCAAGTTCACTCCCGACCACCTTCGCTCGACTGATTGTACGGCCCGATTCACCGCGCTGCCGGCAGCCGTTCCCGATTCCGGGCCGGCGGCATCGACTGATGTTCGAAGGAATATCGTGCTACGATATGTCTGTGGCAGCAAGGACGACGCGGCTTAAATCCCGTGAGTTTCAAGCGCTGGCGGAATTCCGCTATCAGATTCGCCGGTTCCTGCGGTTCAGTGAAGATCAGGCGCGCACCAGCGGGATCAAGGCGCAGCAGCACCAGCTCCTGCTGGCCATCAAAGGCCTGCCGAGGGGCGTGAAGCCCACTATTGGTGAGCTTGCCGCGCGGATGCTGATCCGCCATCACAGCGCCGTGGAACTGGTGAACCGGCTGGCCGAACACGGCGCGGTGCAGCGAGTATCAGCAGAAGAAGATCACCGCGAGGTCTACGTTCGGCTCACGAAGAAGGGGGAAACGATGCTGCACAAATTGTCGGTTGCGCATCATGACGAACTGCGGGCCGGAGGCCCCGAATTGATGAACGCGCTAAGCAAAGTGCTGGGCGGCGCATGAAACGCTCACCCGAACTTGAAAAGCTGGGGGACTTCACTACCACCATTCGCGTGCTGCCCATCGCCGGGATGGCCATCGTGATCGGGTTGGTTGGGGCGTGCGTGGCGCTGGCGCTGTTACGCCTGATCGGGTTCTTCACCAATCTCTTTTACTACCAGCGTCTCGGCAGCGCACTGGTTTCGCCCGCAGGGAATCATATGGGCTGGTGGGCTGTGCTGGTGCCTGTCGCCGGCGGCTTGATCATCGGCCTCATGGCGCGCTACGGCTCGGAACGGATTCGCGGGCACGGCATACCGGAGGCCCTCGAATCCATCCTGATCGGCGGCAGCAAGGTGCAGCCGCGGCTGGCCATTCTCAAGCCCTTGTCGGCGGCGCTGTCCATCGGAACCGGCGGACCCTTCGGCGCGGAAGGCCCCATCATCATGACCGGCGGCGCATTCGGGTCGATGATCGCGCAGTTCTTTCATCTCACCAGCGCTGAACGGAAGACCCTGCTCGTGGCCGGGGCGGCGGCGGGCATGTCCGCGACATTCGCCGCGCCGTTGTCGGCGATTCTGCTTGCAGTCGAGCTGTTGCTCTTCGAATGGAAGCCGCGCAGCCTCATTCCGGTGGCGTTGGCCAGCGCTACCGCGGGAGCCGCGCGGCGATACCTTATCGGCCTCGGCCCGCTGTTTCCCACGCCGCCGCACCCAGTATTCATCGGCCCGGCAGGGCTCATGGGCTGCGTTATCTGCGGCGTTCTCGCCGGGGCGCTGTCCGCGTTGCTTACCGGCGCAGTCTACGCGGCCGAGGACGCCTTCGCCAAGCTGCCCATTCACTGGATGTGGTGGCCGGCCATCGGAGGCTTGGCGATTGGGTTGGGAGGCATGATTTTCCCGCAGGCCCTCGGCGTCGGTTACGACACCATTGGCTCGTTGCTTCAAGGCAATGGAGCCCTCGGCCTGCTGCTGGGCATCCTGCTGGTGAAATCCACCATCTGGGCGGTATCGCTGGGGTCGGGAACATCGGGCGGCGTTCTGGCGCCGCTGCTGATGATGGGCGGCGCGTTGGGCGGCCTCGAAGCGTCATTCCTTCCCGCGGCAGGCGCCGGGTTCTGGCCACTCGTCAGCATGGGAGCGATTCTTGGCGGCACCATGCGCTCGCCACTCACGGGAATCGTATTCGCGATCGAACTGACACACGACGTCAACATGATTCTGCCTCTGATCGTTGCCGCCGTCATTGCTCACACCTTTACGGTGCTGGTGCTGAAGCGCTCTATTCTCACGGAGAAAGTGGCGCGCCGCGGGTTTCATCTTAGCCGCGAGTACAGCGTGGATCCGCTGGAAGCCCTGTTCGTCCGCGAGGTGATGCGCACCAGGCTGATCGCGTTCGAGGCGAGCGGCTCTGTCGACGAGGCACGGAGATTGTTGAAGAATGGCCATCCCGCTCGCGGGCAGCACCTCTATCCAGTCATCGACGCAGACCGCCGCCTCAGCGGGGTTATCACGCGCAAGGACCTGGCCGCTTACAGTGGCGAACGGACTCTGATGTCCGACGTTGCGCGCGGCAGCCCCGTGGTGGCAGTTGCGGACGAGCCGCTGCGAACCGCCGTCTATCGCATGGCAGAGACAGGCTGCACGCGGATGCCAGTAGTGGACAGCTACGAAGAGCGAAGGATCGTAGGAATGGTTTCCAGCGAGGACCTACTGGGCGCGCACTCTCGCAATCTCGCGGAGGAGCGCAGCCGCGAGCGTGTCCTGCGCATCCGTCTGCCGTTCCGAGGCGCCAGAGAATCGACCCCGGCGACCAAGTAAGAGTTATCGCCCTCGCATGATGCCGGTGTAACCTGTGGCTGTGGAATAAGGCTAGATGCCGCAAACTGTGAAGCGTGTTGCGCTTACTTCAACTTGCACGAGTCGGTCCGGCAATTCCCGAGTAACCGTAGAATTACCCAGTGGTTTCCGGATGGAGACATTGGATCAGGAATTCCTTCAACGCGACAGCGTTGTTGTGCTCAGAATCATGAGAACTGTAGATCAGAGTCACCGTGCCGTTACGTGCTGCGTCCAAGAGTGGATGCCACGAATCTGGATTTTCTTTGAGCTCGATGAAGTAACGCCGGCGGAACTCATTCCACTGCGCCGGATCGTGGTGAAACCATTTCCGAAGAGTAGCGCTTGGAGCGGCATCTTTCAACCATTTTTTGATTTCCAGTGAAGACTTCTTCACCCCTCGCGGCCATAAGCGCTCAACGAGAAAGCGGGCTCCATCTATGCTGGTAGATATTTCGTAAACACGCTTGAGCTTAATCATTGCGTATTCTCCTCCGGGTACGTACTCATCTGCATACAGTGGGGTGTGAAAAAGTGCTGCGCGGACAATTCCTGCCCTGCCGCAAATCCAAAGGCTGTGATATTCACATACTCGTCCTTGTGCAGGACATTGCTCAAGATGCCTTGTTCAGGCTGAGAGATCTCTTTTCCATATACTGCGCAACGCGCCGAGCGTGATGGGCAGGGCGCCGGCGAAGAGGAAGACCATATCCCCCACCATGCGCAGCCATTCCAGCTTGTGGTAGATGCCGCCCATCAGAAATGTCAGGCGGCGCGCGTGCCAATACCCGTTGGCGACCGAATCCCAGAGCTGAATTACTCCTCCGGGGAACAGATCCAGGATGATCATGAGCGCGAGGCCCACATTGACGCCCCAGAAGCCAAACCGGACGAACTTCTCCGTCTCCTTCCATGTAGCGTCGGATTGCATGGCCCTCAGGCAGAAGACCATGACGGCTAAGGCCAACATCCCAAAGACACCGAACATTGCGGCATGCGCGTGATTGGCGGTGAGCGACGTGCCCACCTCGAAGTAGGAGACGATCGGCAGGTTGATCAGGAAACCGAAGACCCCCGCGCCGACGAAGTTCCAAACCCCCACGGCCATGAGGAAATAGATGGACCACTTCTGGTTCCAGGCAAAATCGTCGCCGCACTCGGAACACTTCGCCTTTCTCAGCTTGATGAAATCCCATGCGTCCAGAGTCAGAAGCGTTAGAGGCACAACTTCCAGAGCGGAGAAGCACGATGCCAGACCCATGTTGAGCGTTCCCTGGCCTGTGAAGTACCAATGGTGGCCTGTGCCGATGATCCCGCCACTGAGATACAGGATGGCATCCAGGTAGATCAGGCGCGTGGCGGCCCTGGTGCTGACCACGCCCATCTGGTGGAACATGATGGCCACCAGCACCGTCGCAAAGAGTTCAAAGAATCCCTCCACCCAAAGATGGATGATCCAGAAGCGCCAGTTGTCGATGACGGCAAAGTTGGTTTGTGGGCCATAGAAAAGGGCGGGCAGGTAAAAGACAGGGATGGCCACGGCCGTATACATAAAGAGCGAGGACAGTTCGCGCTTTTCAGGGTTTTTGAAGGTGGGCCGGAGCGCCCGAAACATCAGAAACAGCCAGAAGACAAGGCCAATTGCCAGCAGAATCTGCCAGAAGCGCCCGAGGTCCAGGTACTCGGAACCTTGGTGGCCGAACCAGAACCAGAGATGCCCCAGCTTGTCGTTGATGCCGAGGGCTTCGCCTGCCAGGCTGCCGACGACGACCAGCACCAGCGCCCCGAGGAGCGCGTAGACGCCAATCTTCTGATGTTTGGGTTCTTCGCCGCCGACCCACGAAGCCAGGAAAAGACCGCCGCCTACCCAGGACGTGGCGATCCAGAAGATGGCGAGTTGAAGGTGCCAGGTGCGCGCCAGTGTGTAGGGCAGCCAACGGGCGATGTCGACCCCGTAAAACGCTCCCGTCTCCACCCGATAGTGAGCGATCAGGCCTCCAAGAAACGATTGCGCCAGGAAGAGCAGGGCCACGACCAGGAAGAACCACCCTGTGGCCCACTGGCTGGGCGTGAGCTTCAAAGCAGCGGGAGCAGAGTGCAAAAAATGGGGGCCGGCGCCCTCGCTCTTCCAGCCCAGATAGTCGAATTTGCCAACGACGAAGAGGATCAAACCCAGTCCTGACAGGAGGGTGATGAGACTCAAGGCGCTCCAGACATATGCCTCGGTGGAAGGAAGGTTTCCCGCCATGGGCTCGTAGGGCCAGTTGTTGGTGTATGAGTAATCCTTCCCAGGGCGATTCGCCGCTGTTGCCCAGGCCGCCCAGGCGAAGTAGGTGGTCAGAGCCTTTAGCTCCCCGGGGTTGTGAATATAGTTGGCTGGTAGCCCGGGAGCAGCGTCCTTCCTGGTGAAGTAGTCGCTCCATTCGCCAAGCTCTGTGCGGTAGGCTGCCACCTCGCCGGAAGAAAGGCGGAGAGTTCGCGAAGCCGGATCGTACCGGTTTTCCTTGAGCTCAGTGATCGTCCGCGCGGATGCGACGCTCTGCTGGTCCAAAGAAAGCTGCGCAAAGAGTTTGCCGTACTTTTCTGTTGCAATCGTGTTCCGAGTCACCTCGCTGAGCCTGTGCAGGTACTCCGCGCTGTAATCAGGACCTAAGTAAGCCCCATGGCCCCACAGGGTCCCGTGCTCCATAAGGCCGTACTTGAGGAACACCTCCTGGCCCATTAGGATGTCGGCCCCGGTGAACACCACAGCGCCCGTTGCATCCACGGCCTGCTCGGGAATCGGTGGAGCGTTCGTGTAGGTCAAGACTGTGACAAGGGATAGAACCGAGAAGCCGGCGATCATTACGAGGATGACGGAGTGCCTCCACCACGGAGAGAGACTCGCGGCATCGGCGGACGTGTGGGCCATGATATGTCTCCTTCAATTCCTGCCAGGATTTTCAGATATCGAGTTCTTACCTGGAATCTCCTGTTTCGGCTCTAAGTCGGCCTAATTTTACTGCTCTTGGGCGGTTTCCGCAAAACATGGTTTGCCCCTCTGGCTGAAAAGCGGTGCAATTCCGGGCGATTCTGGACTCGGCAGCGGAATCGGGCTACCCGGAAGTTCGGTGCCAGTTGATGCAAACAGGGCATCTGTTGAACTGAGCCGGTCAAAGAACGAGGTTGCGATTTTTCATCAACAGAGACTTCCACGGGCATGCCTCCAATGTCTGACTGGCCGACCATCTGGAGCTCAGCGCCATCGGTCGCTGACTAACACCCTTCATGGTTAGTTCGATTGATCCTTCATCTGAACAAGCAGCATGCGAAGCGCAGTCTTCGCGGAGATCCGTGGAGCAACATTGGCGGCATATAGACAAATGAACCGGGTTGGGCGTTGACTTTGTCCTCTCGCAATTGGACCTCCGCTTCTCCCTCCAGAAAATAGAGAATGGCCGGCGTCGGAGCTGAATGTGCGGAGAGCTCCTGGCCTGACGAAAAGCCAAACAGTGTGACGTTCACCTTGTCGTCCTTGTGCAGAACGCGGCTCAAGACCCCGTTTTCTGGTAGTGCGAATTCCTGCAGCAGGTTGGCAAGAAATGTATAGCCCATAAACTTCTCCTTCTTGTGCGTCTACAACGTCTAATGCGGTTGAACGGGGCGAGTTCGACCACGACCGACCCCTTGAGAGCGTCACATGGTGTTGGTCGACAGATCAGCGGTCCGCATGCGGCTGTATTACACCTGTCTTCTGTCAGTTGCTCGAAGTAGATCAGGCGGCGTCCTCGGGCCAGCAGATCGTGAGAAGGAAAACACTCTCCTCCACTGCCTCAACGTCGTGCGTAATGCCGCGATCGAGCGCTAACAGGTGGCCAGCAGGAACCTCTATTATCCGGTCCGGCAACTTGAGCCGCAACTGCCCAACGATTGTGTGGATTGAGATCCTTCCATCTGCCCGGTGCTCTTTCATCTCTGTGGCCGCCTTCATGGCGACCAGGACGATGCGGAAATCCGGCTGCTTCACAAGTGTTCTTGAGCTTCGCCCTGTCCCTCGCTGCCAGGAATCTTCTCGCCGCAGGTGCTCTATCTCTGCGGCAAGATCAAATTGAAGCAGAGGTTGAGCCAACTCGGGAAGTCTGGTTAAGCTGCTGTTTTCATCTTCGTGTCGATGCATTTCGATCTCCTTTTTCATTGAGCAGTTTCTGACTTTCCAGGCCAACTGTGACGCCAAAACAGGGATCAGATATAGCAGATTCCTCCGTTTTTTCTCAAGCAATCCTGCGGAATGGCAATCTCTGAATCGCTATAGCCATCATGGAATCGCGCTAGAAGCCCAGAGATCGCACCACCCGTTGGACGGTCTCGGCGCTGGAGCGCAGACCGGCCTCCTCCTCCAGATTCATCGGCACTGGCAACAATCCTTCCACTCCTCTGCGGCCCACAATGGACGGTATGGAGAGGCAGACGTCGCTAATGCCGCAATAGTCCGTCAGCAGGGAACTGACCGGCAGCACGCGACCCTCATTCCACAAGATGGCTTCCAGAATCGCAGCAACGGCCAAGCCTATAGCGTAGTTGGTGACGCCCTTGCCCTGGATGATCCTCTCGGCTGAGGTGCGCACGCTTTCGAATATCTCCTTCTCTTCCTGCACGCTCATCGCCTGGCGGCCCGGCATGCGCCAGCCTTGCACGGGCACGCTGCCGATGCTGGCGCTGGACCAGAGCGGAATCTCGCTTTCGCCATGTTCGCCGGCAATGTAGGCATGCACGTTCTGTACGGCCACCGAGCAGCGTTGCGCGATCAGAAAGCGGAAGCGGGAACTATCCAGCACCGTCCCGCTGCCGAGCACCCGGCGGCTTTCGAGCCCGCTCAGCTTCAGCGCCACGTAGGTGAGTACGTCCACCGGATTGGTCACCATCAGCAGTATTGCATCTGGCGCAACGCGCAGCAGATCAGGAATCAGCTCGCGGCAGATTGCTGTGTTCGTCTCCGCCAGATCGACGCGCGTCTGCCCGGGTTTCTGCTTCGCGCCGGCGGTTACTACGATCACGTCGGAATGCTCCAGCACGTTCATGTCATCTGAGCCGTCCAACTTCGCCATGGGAACGAACATCAGTCCATGGTTCAGATCCAGCACCTCGGCCTCTACCTTAGTCCTGACTCTGTCAAAGAGGCTGATGTGCTTACCTATTCCGCGCACCATGCAGGCATAGGCAATTGTTGCCCCCACACTGCCCGCGCCCACGATTCCAATCTTTTCTGCCCGGTCACTCATAGATCCCCCGGAATACTTCCGTGGATTCCGTTTCTGACTTCCCATAATAGGTGGGATGAGAAGGCAATGCAGGGACTTTAGTCACAGGTAACGACAAGTTCGGCTCATTCTTCAGAAAAGCTAGGAGGTTGTTGCCGGCGATCAGTGGGATGATCGCAAGTGACAAGAGTCATTTCATGCATAGGTGTGCGCGAACGCGGAGCGGCCCAGCAGGAAGGTGAGCAAGAGGTTGACTGCGAAGAGAAGTACTCCGCTCAACTCCAACATTCCGGAGACGGGCAGCATCTTCCATGCGAAAGGAAGCAGACCTTCGTAGGCCAAAGGTTCGGAGGAGACACGCAACGTGCAGCCTAGCTGTAGCAACAGCAGACTGAGAAACATGAGGCGCTTGCTGAAGATGCTGTGGACGCCGCCAAAGTGAGGAAGGATGCGCGGCCCAATTGAGAAGATCATTGTGGCAGCGAAACCAACTGTAAGAGCGTGGCGAGAGGCACCCCAGATACCTCCATGCTGATCGGCAATGGCAGCCCAAATGCTCATCGAACCGGCAATCACCAACCACACATATGCGATGCGAATGAAGGACGGAAAGCTGGGGTGAATCCCCTGGACCTTTGCCGGCCCGTGAGGCTGTTGTGTGAGATGCAACGCGTGCCCGATGGCGACGGCGCTCGAAGCGAGTAGAATAGTCCCTGGTTTTGACAATCCAGCAACGCCGCACAATACTCCCATCAGGTCCAAAACCAGAGCCAATCGAAATAATTGTGCGTCGGGCTTTGCGATCGCGAGGAACGAAGGCAGCCAGCGCGCAGAGAAACCCCACACCACTGGAACAAGAAATCCCCAGCCCAATAACACGAGATATTTCTGATCGAGCGCGTGCGGAAAAGAGAGCAGCATCCCGTGGATTGCGAGGTTCAAACACGCAACGAAATTGAAGATGACCGCGGCAGCAAGGCCTGCTGTTCCCAGAAGCACGGGGACCATCCAAAGTTCCATCGGTGCTTTTGCATGCTTGCCTTCCATCGGCTCAGGAAGTTTGTGATGGGGAGCGGCTGCAAGAAACAAGAGGACCACAATCAATTCAAATCCCGCCGAGACCGGAAGCAAAATACGCCAATGCCAACCGTATATATTCGCGAACCAGCGCATCGCCACGCCCAGAGTCCAAAGGACAAAGCACACCATTGGAATTCTGATCACCGGCTGCTCACGCGCAGGTTGCGAATAGAAGCCAATGCCAAGAATGAAGCTGCCGATCCAGCCAAACATTTGCGCATGGCCGTGGCCTTCCAGCCACGCAGGGGGAAGAAAAGCCAGCCCATGATGCGTGCTGATCGCAATCAGGTTTGAAAAGCCCAGCAGAGTACCGGGCAGTGCCATGAAGAACAGACCGCTCAGAATCCATGCTCGAAGCATCAGACTCTTGTGGCGCTCGCGGACAACGATTCCGGCCGTCAGGTTTGCGACTTCAACCTGAAATGTCGGTTCGATTTGAGAAACCGTGGCCATTTCTACTCCCGGTTGTTCAATTCGGCTTCCAGTTCGATGGCGCGTGGAAAGAGCACATCGTTTTCAAGATGAACATGCTGCTTGAGGTCAATCTCGAATTCACTGAGTCCGGAAAAAAGCGCAATGTGTGTGGCGCAGGCCCAGTCAGGCGGCTGAAAGCCGAAGGTGAGGCGGCGGAGCTCAGCCACAACGTGATTGGCGGATTCGTGCTCCTGCATCATCTTTGAAACAGGATGCGCAACCGAGCGGAAGCATGCATGGGCAGGCGGATAGGCGACGATCGAGTTCTGATCCATCTGAGAGATGAATGGAAACAGAACCTGCTCTTCTTTCTGAATGTGCGCGAACATGTCGGCATGAAGTGCTTCGAGCAACTCCTCGACATTCTTCAGTTCGGGGGCGCAATCGCTTCGCTTGGCTGCAAGCTTCTGGGCCATCTCGACCAACCTCGGAAGCTCCTGGCGTACATACTGGTGATGGACACGGACAATACGTTGAATCAACTTGCCGATGGGTAGGCTTCCGGGATCTACAGGTGGACCACCACGTTCCTGAGTCTCAGCATCGGCGAGCTTTTCGAGAACCTGATCGACCGAGAGTTGCAGTTCGGCGCACGCACCATCGAGTGACTTCTCCGCCTGTGCGCACAAGTCGATGTCGAAACGTTGAAATACTTTGGCGGCGGATGGCTGCGTGGCAACGATCTCGCGAACAGACTGTGTTGAGGTAGGCATGGGCACTCTCCACCTGCAATAGTAGCGAATGGTCAACTGGCGCGCAGTAACTTATGTCACTCGGAGTCCGAACTGGCTATTGTGTCGCATCCAGAAGGCCACTCAAACCCTTTACGTCCTTCACGACAATCTGTCGCGCGTCCACATCCAGCAGCCCTTCGGCCTGCAACCGCATGAGGTTCCGGGAGATCAACTCGCGCACAGTGCCCAGCTGATTGGCCAGTTCCTGGTGCGTCGCGGGGAGCTGAAATTCTATGCCACGCTTGGTCTTCCTGCCTTCGCTTTGAGCGAGTTTGAGCAATGTCGAAATCAGCCGTTGGCGAATGGTGGTGAACGACAACTCCTCGATGATGCCCACCAGGTGCCGTAGCCTGGCGCCCACCACTACGAGCACCTTGAGCGCCACCTCCGGATGTTCCAGACAGAATGCCTGAAAGTCGCTTCGCGAAATGAACGCAATCTCAACATCTTCGATGGCTACTGCGGAAGCAGGGTAGGGACCGCCGTCAAAGACGGGTATCTCGGCTATCGACTCGCCGGGTACGTTGACAGCCAGAACCTGTTCCCGCCCGTTTACCGAGGTCTTGAAGATGCGCACCTTGCCCTGTGCAATGATGTGCAGCCCATTGCAGGGCTCGCCTTCCGAAAACAGCAACTCGCCTGCGCTGAACAACTTGCGCACCGTGCGGGCTGCGAGCATTTGTAGCTCAGGCTGAGAAAGACTCGATAGCAATGCGGTTTTTTCGAGGACTGCGGCGAGATCGATGCGTTGAGAGGTCACTCGGAAATTCTAGCAGGATGCGACTTTGGTCACTGCGCGCAGTACCAGTACCACCGTCTGATAGGGCCATGAACCCGCAAATCAATGCGATCGACTTTAACGAGCGTCCATTCATCGCCATCTGGGAAGTGACGCAGGCCTGCGATCTGGCATGTGTGCATTGCCGCGCCTCCGCACAGCCGGATCGCCACCCAATGGAACTCAGCACAGATGAGGGCAAGCGCCTGATCGATCAGATTGCGGCTTTGCAAGTCCCGGTTTTCGTGCTCACAGGGGGCGACCCGATCAAGCGGCCCGATTTGTTTGAGTTGATCGGCCATGCTCGTTCTGCCGGAGTTCGCGTATCCCTGACGCCAAGCGCTACACCATTGCTGATAAGGGACATTGTCATTCGTCTCAAGGAGGCTGGCCTCGCCCGGCTCGCGGTGAGTATGGATGGTGCGATAGCTGAAACCCACGATGCGTTCCGCGGCATGACAGGATCATTTGCACAAACGCTCAACGCGATTCGTTGGGCCAACAAGATCGGCCTACCGATCCAGATCAACACCACATTCAGCCGCAGGAATATTGCTGAGATCGATACCATAGCCGCCCTGATAGAGAGCCTGAACATAACGCTCTGGAGCGTCTTCTTCCTGGTTCCCATGGGGCGCGGAAAACTTGACGATCTGCTGAATGCCGACGAGTTCGAACAAATCTTCGCGAAGATTTATAGCCTCTCAAAGACTGTGGACTTCGATATTAAGACGACCGAGGCGCAGCACTACAGACGTTTTATATTGCAGCAGAGAGTCGCCGAACGTAAGGCTGGCGCCGAGATAAGCGTGACCCAAGACAAGGCCGCTGATGCGATTGGTAGGGCGCCGCGCGGCCTGAACGACGGCAAGGGGTTTGTTTTCATCTCTCACACCGGAGAAGTGTTTCCGAGCGGATTTCTGCCGATGTCGGCGGGCAACATCCGCCAACAGGGATTGAACAGCCTCTACCGCGAGTCTGCTCTCTTCAGGAGTCTGAGAGATACATCAAAGCTGGAAGGAAAATGTGGCGCTTGCGAATTCAAGGAAATCTGCGGTGGCTCGCGCGCCCGGGCCTACGCGCTGACCGGCAATCCGAACGGCGAAGAGCCTTGCTGCGCCTACAATCCTAAAGGATACGTTCCGCTGCCTCCGAGCGTGAAGTGGGCTTCCAACCTTCATGTGCTTCAGGGAGCGTGACAGGTTTTCCCGTATGAGTTACCGCGCCGATTCGCGGTTTCATTACCTTTGGCGATCAAATAAATGCAAGGGAGAACACTGAATGGCGATACAAATAGGTGCGAAGTCGGATAGCGGATTTGACGATCCGATCGGCATGCTCAAAGACTGCCACCGCAGGATCGAGCGGTTTCTCCACATCCTATGGGTGGTGGCTGAGCGTGCGAACGACAGAGCATTGACGGACGAGGAGGCGGAGGCCGTGCAGTCGGCGCTCCACTACTTTCGCGTGGGCGGGCAGCGTCACACCGCGGACGAGGAAGAATCTCTGTTTCCCAGGCTTCGCGCAGAATCCACTGCCGGGAACTTCGAGGAGATTGGCGGACTCGAAAACGACCATCGCAACGCCAACGATCTGCATGCGACGGTGGATACTCTCTACTCGGCGTGGATTGCGGCTGGCGTGCTGAGTCCGGAGGACGAACAGATACTGCGATCCAGCACAGAAAAACTGAAACATCTTTATCAGGAGCATATCCAGATAGAGGAGAAGATCGTTTTCCCTCGGGCGGTCGAGATGCTAAACAGCAGAACCATCGCGGTCATTGGCCGAGAATTCCGCGCGAGACGCGAATAGATCCGTGCTGCATGGGAAGGGTTCTCGTGTAACGATCGCGGCTGGATCATTCGCAAGTATGAGAAAACCGAATCTGCACTCCTCAGGACCAAGGCTCTTACATGCCAGGGTGGGTCACTTCGTTCGCATGTGGCACCAGGTTCATGTAGACAGCGCGCGGGATGTTCGTCTGCCAGTGGTTCGTGGCCCTGGCAAAGAGTATCAACCCGAAGAAGATGTACGCGAGAATGCCGGTGACAGCCAGCGGTCCGAGAGCACGATGGAACCACCGCTGCGCAGGCGCTGCGGCCCGTCTCGGCGGCAGAGAGAATTGCAAGGCATTCTGTGCGGGGCAGGCCGCCACGCATACCATGCACGCGCTGCACTCCGCCGACCGGACCTGCACCAGGCGGTCGACCGGCAGGCCGGCCGGACAGACCCGAGCGCACTTGGCGCAATCGATGCAGGCATCGACATCACGTCGAATCTTGACCGGACTCAGCAGCGAGACCAGCCCCATAAGCGCGCCGTAAGGACAGAGATATCGGCACCAGAAGTTCTGGACCAGCATCGAGCTGAGAACTAATAGAGTAATGACAATCATCGCTGTATCGCCCATGTCGCGGAAGAAATTCAGCATTTTCACGTCTGCGACCAAGCCATAGGGCGCGGACATAAAGCTCTGTAACGCCTCAACTGACATGGCGCCGATGACGAAGACGAAGAATCCGAACAACAAGTATTTCAGCCCGCGCAGAGGAAGGTCGGCCCAGCGGGGCAGGCGCAGATTGCGCCCGAAGACTTTGCGTCCCAGCTTCCACAGGTACTCTGAGAGTGTTCCCACCGGGCACAGCCAGGCGCAGAATGTCTTTTTCAGCATGAGGCTCATCAACACGAAGGCCACAAACAGAAACATGGCCGCCGGGTGGATAGACGGCACACGCCCAGTGAGCAGGAAGTATTTGAAGTTCATGAGGCCAGCGATGGGCAGCCATCCCTCGGCTCCGGCGGGACGCGGCACATACAGGCTTTTTCCCCCTCGCTCGAAGTAGCGGACCCAGAGGAAGAACTGCACGCCCAGCCAGCCGTTCAAAGCCACAAACAGCCACTGCACGCTATGCCGGATGCGCTGCGAGCGGTCCGGCTTGGACCGGCGGATCAGCGTGTTCTTCTCTCCGTGTAAAGAAACTTCCTCTGCCGTCTGTGTGCCCATGTCCTCTTCTTCCTTCTGCATTGAAGGGTAGTGAAGGGGCAGAGCACGAGCTATGACTTTTATCACAGGCGTATCTAAGGCCTTCAAAAGCGACGTGTTAAAGGTCCCGTTGAGGCAAACCGGAATTCGACTCGCAATTGGCGTGGCGTGCTTCACATGATCTGAAGTCGCTAGAAGGGAATACTGTAAGTCCGGAAATCGTTCGGTCTCCTTCTCGTCCACCATTCGGAGAGTTGTAGGCCAGGATTTGTCCCGGGAAGTCGGCTAGGGTCCACAAACTGTGGACTATCAGAGGACGCTGCTCGACCAGTCTCCAGATCGCTTCTGAGTCACGTGCAAACCGGAAGCTGTTAGGCCATGAGGATGGAGTCACCGTGATTGTGGAAGCGGACGCGATAGTCGCCGACGCGGAGGAGGAACTTCTAATCGTTACAGGATTATGCCGTGAAGGATTACGACTGTAGTCGAAATTGTAGCGGTCAAAGCACCCAAGAACAATTCAGAACTACCGCTTTCAATGAGATGGCCGCAACGCATTCAATCTAAAACAGTTAATTTCACTCAATTTCAATAAAGGGAAATATAAGGCGAAAGCTGGTTCGGGACCAGGGGGTCGGAGGTTCAAATCCTCTGTCCCCGACCAATGTTTTCAATAACTTACAGTCTTTTCATCCTGAATGAAAATTCCAATGTAGATGAAAATGTAGCGGTCAAAGCCTCCAAAATCAATAAACAAACGTCCTCTATACTACTTATGTTACAAAGTAGATTCCTATGCTTCGGTTGTACTGGCACTTGTGATTGTTGGGCGGTAGGTTGAAGGCAATGAGCCGCCAAGTTCCGGATTTCTCCCGTCAAGGGGAACGTCTGCAAGCCTATCTGGATGGTCTGACCCAGGCTGCCGGGCATGCTGATCGTGTGGTTCCCATCGCGAACTACACCAAGGGCCTGATGTTGCCGATTGAGCGCAAGAGCGTCGAGCCGATGGCAGCACGTCTGGCTCCTGGCAACGTGCGTCAGATGCACCAGTCGCGCACCACATCGTGGCCGATGCGACCTGGAGCGATGATGCGCTTTTGAGACAAGTTCGCAGCCAGGTTCTTCCATCCATGATGCGCAAACATGCTCTGGCTGCCTGGATTGTCGATGACACGAGATTCCCCAAGAAGGGAACACATTCGGTTGGCGTCGCTCGTCAGTACTGCGACCAGTTGGGTAAGCAAGAGAACTGCCGCGTGCGGTGAGCGTATCACTGGCCACAGTATTCCCGCGGCCTATTGGCTCTATCTTCCCGAGACCTGGGCTAACGACGAGGAGAGACGCAAGCAGGCGGGCGTTCCCCAAGAGGTTCGTTTTCAGACGAAGCCTGATATTGCTCTCGGCCATATCCATACGCTGGTGAACGAGGATGTGCCACGCGGTGTGGTGTTGGCAGATGCCGCTTATGGCAACGATAACGACTTTCGTGAAGGGATGGTCTCGCTGGGGCTTTCTTACGCTGTCGGCATTCAGTCCTCTAGCATGCTTTGGCCTCCTGATGTCGTGCCACTGCCGCCTCAGCCGAAGGGCAAAATGGACCGTCCGCCCCGACTGCTGCGAAGAGATGAACAGCATCAGCCACTCTCGGCGAAAGACGTTGCCTTGTGTCTGAGTACCACCGACTTGTGCAAGGTCAGCTGGCGAGAAGGAACTCGCGGCAGGATGCGTTCCCGCTTTGCCGCCGTTCGCGTGCGCGTGACCCACCGTGACTACTGGCGCAAGGAACCGCATCCTGAGCAATGGCTGTTGATCGAGTGGCCGACGACGGAAAAGGAACCAACCAAATATTGGCTGTCGAATCTGCCCGCGTCGATCCCTCTGCGCAAACTGGTTGCCCTCGCCAAACTACGCTGGCGCATCGAGCGCGACTACGAAGAATTGAAGCAGGAACTTGGCCTTGGACACTACGAAGGCAGGAACTGACGCGGGTTTCATCACCATGTAACGTTATCGATCGCCGCCTACGGCTTCCTGGTTCTGGAGCAGTGCCTTTTCCCCTCTCAGGCAACTCGCGGCCACTCGAAGCAGCCAATATCCAGCTTCACATACCCCCTGTGCCATCCGACTACACGCCCCGAGGCGCTACCCGTACAGACAGAACGGCATAATCCTCAATCCATTGCCACGCTGCGACGATACATCGCAACCCACCTGGCCCGCTCGCAGCCCAGATGCCCGTGTTGCCTGCATGCTGTCTTATAACATAGTAGTACTAACGCGCAATCCGGAAACTGACCGCAAGGGCCACAGATTCGTACCGGGAACGCAATTGCACCGTCCATCTTCAACCCACGACTCAGCCATGAGATTCAAGTTGCGATGCCGACTCGTAAGGAACGAATCTATGGTCTCGACACACCTCCACTTTGCGTTAAGCTGGGCGGCCCGGGGTAGCGGTATAAGTGGCAAACTCGTAAACGAGATCGTCGGCTTCGCCGAACGTCATCAATCATCTGTACGCAGGCCCCAGACCCATGCTTCCAAAATCGGGCTGTTTGAAGCACCAATGTCGGCGCGGGCTGTAGCTGCCGCCCTGCTGAACGCAAGAACATCATCTCGCAATCCACGTTCCTTGTCACCCTGTCTGGCCGCGGCCAGTTTCATGCTCCCAAGGAACAATTCCTGTTCCTTTTCAACCTGTCTGGCCAAGACCAGTTGCACGCTTTAAGGGACTGATCTTAAATAGCATCTGCAAGAATATGAAGTTAAAGTTGTTATCTATCCTCTCGCTCGGCGAATTGCATTGAGATCCCAGTTAGCAGCAACTAAACCCTGCGATCGTTCCTGAACAGGAACCAGGCCGATTTTACTTTCGCGGGGGTTGGAATGGACTTGCCGGTATCGGAAGGCTATAGCAAAACCAGAGTCGCTGTATCCCGGAGTTTCAACTCCCATGCCAGTGCGACCAGCAGGAAGCGACGACTTGCTCGGAAATCACCAGGACACACCAACTCCGGCTTTGCCTAATCTAAATTCAGCCAGTTTATGGAACGTTGATTGTTGTGACGCTGTACGCGGGTAAGGTCAGCGTCAGCGACGAGCCACTGACCGCCATCGTCCCAATGGACACTGGCTTTACCGGACTTTGTCCCGAAGCTGAGGTTGCCGTGATTTGATACATGCTGGCCGTGCCAGACAGGCTGAGCCCACTGAGCGCCGCCACCTGTGTCGTGTTTGCCCGATTGATGGCCACTAACACCACCCGGCCGGGCGTTGTGGTGTCCGTGCTTACGTAGACCATCACACTCCCGGGGTTGCTGGAGATCGTTTGCACCGAAGTATTTCCGAAGTTCGAACCGGCGCCATCGAAATTACGGAATGCGCGGAAGCCCGCTAGCTCATAATCGTAGGTTCCGCTCGGCGGCCAGAACGTGGCCGCGAAGACGCCTTGACTGGCAAAAACGCCCAGCTCATCGGCCTGTGCGACCGTTCCGGCAATGTTATTGAATCCACCGGTTTCGTACTCAGTGACCGAGAGTTTCATCGATGGGAACTCAGAAGCGATCTTCGCTTGCAGTCTTCCCAGAATGTAGCAGGGCGCGCCTCCCAGCACCGAGTTGACCCACGCATTGCTGTTGTCGGGATCGGTGAACGTCGTATCCCAGAGATTGCGTGGAGCCTGCACGATCAGCTGCATATCCGCATCCGACAACGTCGCGGCGGTCATGCTGGTGACCCGCGTGCCGCCCGCATCGTAGTCCTCCGGATACCAGTGGAAGTCATAGACATCCACCAGCGGCTTTCCGTAAGTCGCAGAAGCGGTGCTCAGCGCTTCGAGATACATGTCGGTGAACCAGTTGGCACCGGTTGGAGTGGTGTCGGTGATTGCGACCTGCCAGTTGTAGATGCCGAGGAAGCCGTAATGCACCGGCCCAAAGATAATCATGCTCGGGAACTGATCTTTCAGCGCCTCGGTTATCGTCAGCGTCTTCGCAATGTAGTTGGCAGGCGTAACTTCAGTCGAGCCCTGCACTTCCAAATGAGTTGTATTCCAGAGCTCCGGTTCGTTGTCGAGGTCCACGAAAGTGGGTGTTGCCGTGGTACTGGTGAAAATCGCCTGCCCGGAGGCCTCCTGATTCATTGCCCACACGAACTCGTCCATGAAGACATCGCCAGTGTCCTCGCCATTGACCACAACAATGGGCGGCGTAGTCGTAAAGGGAGCGGAACTGACTGTGCTCTTCTGATTGACAACTTTCTGGAACCTTGCCAGATCCGGGGCATTGGTGGTGCTGACGTCACCGGCCTCATCTGCTGATACCAGTCCTTGCAGTTGCACCGTCATTATGGTAGCTTGTCCCGCGGCCATGTCGGCAGTGATCGTCGGCAGTACGGCTGCTCCTGCAACAGTGCTGCTGCTGAGGAAATTGTCGCTCTCGTAGTTATAGTCGCTGCCTGCGTTGGAGGCGTTCGTCGTCCAGTTGTAGGCTGTCCAGCGATTGCCGCCAAGGCGTTGGATGGTGATGTCTGGAACGTTGGGAATCCCACCGCTGACTGCGTTGATTCCATAAATCCAGGGCGAGATCGGCTTGGTATCGGCTGGATTGACGATGATGGTAACATTTGGAGGCGTAGCGGCGGGTTCGGCGAAGACCTGAGCCGAGATGGGACCGGCGCCAGCCGTGTTTACCGCCGCGACCACATAGTAATAAATGGTGCCGTTGGTCAAGCCGGTGTTGGTGAAGCTGTTTGTGGCCGATGTGCCGACCGTTGTGTACGGTCCGCCACTCATGGTCGACCGTTGCACATTGTAACTCGTGGCAGTCAAACTTGGGTTCCATGAAAGCGCGAGCTGTTGATTGCCGGATGTGATTGTCAACCCGGTCGGCGCCAGCGGAGGATCGCCGGCCAGTGGAGCGCAAAGGCTTCCATTCACAGCAAATGCCGTCGGAACCGCATTGCCGCTAACTATGTTGCCATTGAAGCCTATGTTGGTTACGCTTCCACGCGCGGCGACGGAGCCGTTGTAGCTCTCATTGGTCACCGTCACCAACGCGCCGCTCTGTGTTTCAACGCCGTTCCAAAGAGACTGGATCGTCTGTCCGTTGGGGAAGATCCACTGTAGCGTCCAGCTGGTCCAGGCCGTGGTTCCGGTGTTGTCAAGGACGACGGTCGCTCCAAAGGCAGTTGAACTCTGCGGCGTGATCGTGTAGACGACGCTGCACCCAAAGCCGGTGCTTGACGGGGCGGTGACGGTCAGCGAGATGGTAGTTGTCGCGGTCAGTGTTCCCGAGGTTCCGGTGATGGTGATCGCGCTCGTTGCCGCAGTGGCCGTGCTGGCTACCGTCAGCGTCAGCACGCTGGTCGAAGTGGTGGGATTGGTCGCGAACGCGGCGGTTACGCCGGTGGGCAGGCCGCTGGCGGCAAGAGTGACGCTGCCGGAGAACGGGCTGACATCGGTAACGGTAATCGTGTCGGTGCCACTCGCGCCTTGAGCGATCGACAGCGTGGCCGCCGACGGCTTAATCGTAAAGCTTCCTGCTGAAGTCACCGTCAGCGCGATGGTCGTCGTTGCGGTCAGTGTTCCGGACGTTCCAGTGATGGTGATGGTGGTCGTTGCCGCGGTAGCCGTGCTGGCAACCGTGAACGTGATCACACTGGCCGTCGTGGCCGGGTTGGTGCCGAATGCGGCGGTTACGCCCGTGGGCAGGCCGGATGCGGCAAGCGTTACCGAGCCAGTGAACGGGCTGACATCGGTTACTTTGATGGTATCGGTGCCGGTGGCGCCTTGGGCGATCGACAGAGTGGCCGCCGAAGGCTTAATCGTGAAGCTGCCCGTCGACGAAACCACGGTCAGCGAGATGGTGGTGGTCGCGGTGGTCGAGCCGGAGGTTCCGGTGATGGTCACCGTAGCCGTTCCGACCGTGGCCGTGCTGCTGGCCGTGAACGTCAGCACGCTGGTGCTGGTGGTCGGGTTGGTGCCGTAAGTCACAGTTACGCCGGTGGGCAGGCCATTGGCGACGAGAGTTACGCTGCCGGTGAATCCGCCTGTGTCTGTAACCGTGATGGTGTCGGTCGCGGTCTTGGCCTGAGTTATCGACAGCGTGGAGGCCGAAGGCGCCAGCGTGAAGCCGGCTTTGGCGGTGACCGTGAGGGCGATGGTGGTGGTCGCGCTCAGCCTGCCGGACGTGCCGGTGATGGTGATCGTCGTGGTTGCCGCGGCGGCCGTGCTGGCGACCGTCAGCGTGAGCACGCTGGTCGAGGTCGTCGGGTTGGTGGCGAAGGCCGCGGTCACTCCAGTGGGCAGGCCCGAGGCGGCAAGCGTTACAGAGCCGCTGAACGGGCTGACATCTGTAACTGTAATCGTATCGGTGCCGCTGGCGCTCTGGGCGATCGACAGAGTGGCCGCCGAGGGTTTCAGCGTGAAGCTGCCCGAGCCGCCCGGCGCGACGCCGTTGACGGAGCAGGCCGTTCCGCTGAGCGAGAACGCCGTGGGGATGGCGTTGGTGGTGCCGTTCCAGGTGCCGTTGAAGCCCACGCCGACGTAGGTGGCGCCGGCGGCGATGCTGCCGTTGTAACTTTCGTTGGTCACCGTGACGTTGGCGCCGCTCTGGGTCTCAATGCCGTTCCAGAGGGACGAAACGGTCTGCCCGTTGGCGAAGGCCCAGGTCAGCGACCAACTGGTGATGGCGGTCGTTCCGGTGTTCTCGATGTTGACCGTTGCGCCGAAAGCGCTGGTGTTTTGCGGTGTAATCGCGTACACAATGTTGCACGCGGTCGGTTGGGCGTGGGCGTTCGGCGCAACAAGGATCAGAAGTAATACCGCGAGTACTGTTATGTACCCACTCAATCGGCGAGCGCATGCGCGCAAGCGGGAGGAATTGAGCTGCTGAGACATGGTTTCTCCTTTACTTCACATAACCCACCCATATCCAATGGATGAGTGCCGTTCAACGACGCCGTGCGGAGCAGGTCCTTTGACCCGCTCCGCCCGCGTTTCGGTTATGGCAACTATGCGTTGCGGTAGCTTATTAGTTGACTGTGCAGGCCGTTCCGTTGAGCGAGAACGCCGTGGGCACCGCGTTGGTGACGCCGTTCCAGGTGCCGTTGAATCCGAAGCCGGAGTATCTTCCGCCGGCGGGAATGTTTTCCCATGTTTGGCCGGACTGTTCGCTCACCTTGACGTTGGCGCCACTCTGCGATACGGCTCCATTCCACGAACTGCTGATGGTCTGTCCGTTGGCAAAGGTCCAGGTCAGCGACCAGTTGCTCAGAGTGGTGGTTCCGTTGTTGATGATGCTAAGGGTCGCTCCGAACTGGCTCGAGTTTTGCGGCGAAATCGCGTAGTCAACCGTGCACGCGGAGCCGGTCCCCGAGGCAACGACGGTGAGGGTGATGGTGGTGGTTGCGGTCAGGCTCCCGGAGGTTCCCTTGATGGTGACCGTGGCCGCTCCGGTGGTGGCCGTGCTGCTGGCCGTGAACGTGAGCACGCTGGTCGAGGTGGTGGGGTTGGTGCCGTACGCAACCGTTACGCCGCTAGGCAGGCCGGTGGCGGCAAGAGTTACAGAGCTGGTGAACGGGCTCACGTCCGTAACCGTGATGGTGTCGGTTGCGGTCTTGCCCTGGGTAACGGACAGAGTGGACGCCGAAGGCGCAATCGTGAAGCTCCCCGACGACGAAACGACGGTGAGGGCGATGGTTGTCTTTGCGGTCAGGCTTCCGGAGGTTCCGGTGATGGTGACCGTAGCCGCGCCTACCGTGGCCGTGCTGCTGGCCGTGAACGTGAGCACGCTGGTCGAGGTGGTGGGGTTGGTGCCGTACGCAACCGTTACGCCGCTAGGCAGGCCGGTGGCGGCAAGAGTTACAGAGCCGGTGAACGGGCTCACGTCCGTCACCGTGATGGTGTCGGTTGCGGTCTTGCCCTGGGTAATGGACAGAGTGGACGCCGAAGGCGCAATCGTGAAGCTCCCCGTTGACGAAACGACGGTGAGGGCGATGGTGGTGGTTGCGGTCAGGCTTCCGGAGGTTCCGGTGATGGTGACCGTAGCCGCTCCGACAGTGGCCGTGCTGCTGGCCGTCAGCGTGAGCACGCTGGTCCCGGTGGTGGGGTTGGTGCCGAACGCGGCAGTGACTCCGCTGGGAAGGCCGGATGCGGCAAGCGTTACGCTGCCGGTGAACGGGCTCACGTCCGTAACCGTGATGGTGTCGGTTGCGGTCTTGCCCTGGGTAACGGACAGAGTGGACGCCGAATCGGAAAGCGTGAAGCTCGGCGTCGATGACCCCCCACTCAGCGGGAATTGCATTGTGGCCAGCATGGATTGCTTCAATGAGCTGACCGGCGCCGCATCGTAGTTACTGTCGAGCAATGCATAGCTATCTTCGCCGTTCAGGGCCCAATAGGTCCAGTTGAGAGCTGGATTCGCCTGCAGGTACGCCACCAGGTCCTCGAACCATTGTCCCTGGCTGCCCGCGGCTGTGTTTTGGATGTCTGTGCTGGTGTTGTCGGTGCCGAACTCACCCACCCAAACCGGGGCAGTGCCGGCGGCGCTTATATACTCCCAGTACTTGTTCCAAATGGCTTCCAGGCTGGCGTCTGTCGTGCTGCTGGTGAACCATGGCTGCGCATAGAGGTTCGGCCCGTAGTCGTGAGGGGAGTAGACCAGTTGGCCGGAGACACTCAGCACCACCGGGTTGGTCGCGACACCAGCGAGGTTCCCGCCTTGCCAGTCGCAGGAGCCGTCGTAGCAGTCGTTGCCCTCGACAAAGATCAGCAGTTTGGGATTGATGGCCAGGACGGCGTTTCCGGCAGCTTCAGCCGCCACCGGCCAGTTCTGGGAGGTAAGGCTGGCGGGGCAACCGGTGTAGGCGCCGTTAGTCTCTGTATCTCCAGTCCAGCAACCGCCGGTGTAGGCGCCATTCGCAATCAGGTGAGGCTCATTGCGGAGGTCCATACCGATCACGGTAGGGTTGCCGTCGATGGTGAATGTGCTGGCGCTGTAGCGTGTGGCCATTGTCTTCCAGTCGGCAATCCAGTTTGCCTGGGGATAAGCGCTGGTGTACCACAGGCCATTGGCTTCGTTGCTGTTGCCGGCCTCGGAACGGTGGTTATCGAGGATTACGCGCAGGCCAATAGAACCGGCGTAACTGATAATCGTGTCCATATCCTCGAGCGAGGTCTGCCCGACCAATGCAGTGTTGGCGGGTACGCCACCTGCGTAGGTCGTATAGTTGCTTGGGACTGGATCGCTTTCCACCATCTGGTTGGAGAACGGTATGCGGATCACGTTGTAGCCGAGGCTCTTGATGGTGTTCAAAATGGTCTTGTAATCCTGCGCCCATAGCCCGTTGATGAGGTAGTTGCTGGTCTCAAAACCATACCAATTGACCCCGGCTATGCGAACTTCCGTACCGTTCGAGTCGAGAATCTTGTTGCCGCTGGTATGCCAGTAGCCCGCGCCTTGGGCCCATGCGCTGGGCGCAAAGAGAGCCAGCAACAGAGCCGTGAGTACAAATACGCCAGGCGCCACCCGCTGACGGGTGCGTGCCTGTTTGTGCGATTTGGTGAATGCGAAATGCATTGATCTTCCTCCATATTGTGGATTTCAATTCGGGTTGAATAACATGCGGTTGCGGGCGGAGCAGGTCAAAGGACCCGCTCCGCCCGCGTTTCTGTTGTGGCAACTATGCGTTGCTGTTGCTTGCTAGTTGATGGTGCAGGCCGTTCCGTTGAGCGCGAAGTTCGTGGGTATTGCGTTGGTGACGCCGTTCCAGGTGCCGTTGAATCCGAAGCCGTTGTAGCTCCCGCCGGCGGGAATGTTTTCCCATGTTTGGCCGGACTGTTCGCTCACCTTGACGTTGGCGCCGCTCTGCGATACGGTTCCATTCCACGAACCGCTGATGGTCTGTCCGTTGGCAAAGGTCCAGGTCAGCGACCAGTTGCTCAGAGTGGTGGTTCCCTTGTTCTTGATGGTGATGGCCGCTCCGAAGGCGCTTGAGTTTTGCGGTGAAATCACATAGTCAACTTCGCATGTGGAGCTGCCGCCGGACGCCGACGTCGTTGCGCTGGCTTGAGACGATGCCGCAGACGTGCCGTCCGCGTCAACCGCTTCGATCTTGTAATAGTGCGTGGTCGAAGCCGCAAGGCCGGTGTTGGAGTAACTCGTGCTCGTCACCCCGCTGGCGATCAGGTTGCTCGATGACGGAGTGAATCCGCTGGTTGTGCTGCCGTAGACGCTGTAGGAGCTGATGGTGCAGTTGGCCGGCGGGGTATCCGCGGTCCAGCTCAGGTTGATGACGCTGGAGGAGGCCGCCGTCGCCGACAGCCCGCTCGGCGCCGAAGGCACGGTGGTGCATGAGCCGCCGGCCGAAGTCTTCGCGCTGGCTTGAGATGATGCCGCCGACGTGCCGTCCGAGTCAACCGCTTCGATCTTGTAGTAGTAGGTGGTCGAAGCCGCAAGGCCGGTGTTGGAGTAGCTCGTGGCCGTCACGCCGCTGGCGATCCGGTTGCTTGAGGACGGAGTGAATCCGCTGGTTGTGCTTTGGAAGACGTTGTAGCCGCTGATGGTGCAGTTGGCCGGCGCAGTATCCGCGGTCCAGCTTAGGTTGATGACGCTGGAGGAAGCCGCCGTCGCCGACAGCCCGCTCGGCGCCGAAGGCACGGCGCTGCAGGAGCCGCCGCTACCCGCCGCGGCGCTGACCGAGAATCCGCTCATGGCCAGGCCATCGCCGCCGGTCCAGATCTCAAAGCCGTATTCCACATCGATCAGGTACCATGTGGTTTCCAGACTTCCTCGCGATACGGCATCGGCGAAGAAGGGCAGGAGATTCAGGCTTGCGGACGTTACAGGAGATGTCGCGACATAAGAAATGACGTTCCACCCCTCGTTGCCCGTCCACACGTTATAACTCGCGCCATCGATTGTCGTGGTAGCCACTTCCGAGCCGTAGGGCTGCGGCGCGCCCTGGTGATTGATCCAGATCATGATTTCGGTGCCGTTGGGCTGTCCCGACGTGGTCGACGTCTGGTTGAACCAGATGTCGTAAGCGGCGTCATTTTGGGAACCGGATGGCTGGGTGATGCTGACGCTGGTGCTTGCCGAGGCGATGTTGCTCTCCTCGATGGGGAAGGGGTTGGAAGTCGTGCAATTGCCCCAATGGCATCCCCTGTAGATGGAGGTGTAGGTTGCGGGGGCGCCGTTGGTGGCATTGGTGAAGTCCGCGGTGGTAATGGTAAAGCCTAAGCCGCTGATGTTGACGCACTCCTGCAGGCTGGAGTCCCACTCGTTCATCTGGAAGTTGTACAAACCGCTGTCGAGGGCAAGTACGTAGGTCGTACCGACGGTCGCCGAGCATTCGGATTGGGCGGCGGCCGGAGCCGGCATCCCAAGGAAGACAAGGCAGATTGCGAACGCAATCGCCAACAGAATTACAGACCGATTTTTCACTCTGATCTCCTTTTTGAGTTTGGTTGCATTTTCCCTTTTTTGCGTCTATTCAAACATCGTTTTCCTGAAGATGATGAAAACGCGGGGCAGGCGAGAGTACCCTGCCCCGCAATTATTCCTTCTTCAGTAGGCGCTGCCGAGTCCAGGCGCTAGTTGATGGTGCAGGCCGTTCCGTTGAGCGAGAACGCCGTGGGCACCGCGTTGGTGACGCCGTTCCAGGTGCCGTTGAAGCCGAAGCCGGAGTAGCGTCCGCCGGCGGGAATGTTTTCCCATGTTTGGCCGGACTGTTCGCTCACCTTGACGTTGGCGCCGCTCTGCGATACGGTTCCATTCCACGAACTGCTGATGGTCTGTCCGTTGGCAAAGGTCCAGGTCAGCGACCAGTTGCTCAGAGTGGTGGTTCCGTTGTTGATGATGCTGAGAGTCGCTCCGAACTGGCTCGAGTTTTGCGGCGAAATCGCGTAGTCAACCGTGCACGCGGAGCCGGTCCCCGAGGCAACGACGGTGAGGGTGATGGTGGTGGTTGCGGTCAGGCTCCCGGAGGTTCCCTTGATGGTGACCGTGGCCGCTCCGGTGGTGGCCGTGCTGCTGGCCGTGAACGTGAGCACACTGGTCGAGGTGGTGGGGTTGGTGCCGTACGCAACCGTTACGCCGCTAGGCAGGCCGGTGGCGGCAAGAGTTACAGAGCCGGTGAACGGGCTCACGTCCGTAATCGTGATGGTGTCGGTTGCGGTCTTGCCCTGGGTCACGGACAGAGTGGACGCCGAAGGCGCGAGCGTGAAGCTCCCCGACGACGACGCGACGGTGAGGGCGATGGTGGTGGTTGCGGTCAGGTTCCCGGAGGTTCCTTTAATGGTGACCGTAGCCGTTCCGACCGTGGCCGTGCTGCTGGCTGTCAGCGTCAGCACGCTGGAGCTCGTGGAGGATGTCGGGCTGAACGAAGCAGTCACCCCGCTGGGCAGGCCGGTTGCGGTAAACGTTACGCTGCCGGTGAATCCACCCACGTCAGTTACCGTGATGGTGTCGGTGCCGGTCTTACCCTGCGCAACCGACAGAGAGGCCGGCGAAGGTGTAAGCGTGAAGCCAGGCGTCGTTGAGGCATTGACGGTGAGGGCGATGGTGGTGGTTGCGGTCAGGGTGCCGGAGGTTCCCTTGATGGTGACCGTAGCCGCTCCGACAGTGGCCGTGCTGCTGGCCGTCAGCGTGAGCACGCTGCTCCCGGTGGTGGGGTTAGTGCCGAACGCAGCAGTGACTCCGCTAGGCAGGCCGGTGGCGGCAAGGGTTACGCTGCCGGTGAAAGTCCCCACGTCGGTTACCGTGATGGTGTCGGTGCCGCTGCTGCCCTGGGTGACGGCCAGAGTGGTCGCCGAAGGCTTCAGCGTGAAGCTTCCCCCCGCTCCCGGAATGGTCATGGCGAGGGTTGCGGAATTGACAAGCGTACCGTCGGTTCCGGTCAGCAAGACGCTGTAGGTTCCAGCCGGCGTACTGGCTTGCGAAGTAAAATTCACCGTGACGGTGCCGCTGGCATTGAGCGACGAGGGAGAGAAGTTGGCCTGGACGCCCGAGGGCAGGCCGCTGGCGCTGAGGGAGACGCTGCCCGTTAGGCCGCCAACATAGGTGACTGTGAGAGTCACTGTAGGGTTGGTATTCGGCGGCAACGAAAGCGTCGTGGGAGATACCATAATCGTAAACTCCGGCCTCGCGGTCACGGTGAGGGTCACTTTGGCCGTTTCGACAGTAGAGCCGCTGGTTCCGGTTACTGTTATGGTGACTGCGCCTACAGTTGCCGTGGTAGTGGCTGTAAATGTCAGCGTGCTGCCCCCAGACCCGGTGACTGAGGTGGGACTGAAGCTGGCAGTTACTCCAGCCGGCAGGCCGCTGACAGTCAAAGCGACCGCGCTACCGAAGCCGTTGAATGCGCCAACGACGACGCTGCTCGTCGCGGTCGTTCCCTGCATCACGGTCGTTCCGGTAGCCGAAACGGTGAAGCCTGGAGATGTTGTCGATGGAAGCGCCGGATACGCGTTCTGTACGTCCTCAACGAACTCGGTTAACCAGAAGGTGCCGGCGGGCGGGGAGTTCGGTATCGCGTCAGTCGCAAAGCCGTTGGCCAGCGCATTATCATGCGCCGGGTCGCAGTTAGGATCGCCTGTAGTTGAAGTTACCCCGTTGTACACGCTGCCCGGATAGTTGCCGTCCGATTCTCCCGGCGGCTTGACCCAGACGTAGGCCTGCAGATAGGAGAGAGAGCCAGGGTTCACCGTCGGAAGCGCGCCGATTCCCTGATTGGCCTGGTTGCACCATTGGCCCATATCGTCGCGCTCGTCGATTTTGGTTGCATCGACGAAGGTGTTGACGACGGTGCTAGTGCTCGCGGCGGTCGGACGGAGCGGTCCTCCCCAGCCATTGCGCGAGGTGTCGATCAGGAACCCGATCGTGGAGGGGAAACCGGTGCCTGTCAGGCCCGTGTAAAACTGCTGGGCGTAGTCTACCTCATCGATTGAGGGGTCGTACGAATAGAAGGTGGCGGTCATAACTTCGGAGCCGCCGATCTCTTCCGTCGCGGTCATGTACGGCTCCTTGGTCGGGCCGTAGTTGGCGGTATTGGTGATAATTCCATCAAGGCTGGGGAAGCCGGCCGTCGTTCCCTTTGCCACATCGGCATAGAAAGGGAAGGCAAGGGCGGCGCCTTCAGGCCAGCCGAGCCATCCGTGGTGCCCGATGTCGAGATAGTTATAGGCATTGGGCAGGGAATGGAATTGGTTGAGCGCGTACTGAATTCCCAGCACATACACGCCGCTCATCGAGTAGGTCGGATAGCTCGCGCCGCCGTTGGCCGCGATGCAGTTGGCCAGCGAATAGCTATAGCCTGTGTTGGTAACGATATTGGGCAGCGAGTCGTCCTCAATCACCAGCACGAAGCGAACATTCGAGGGCGCCGCTTTCAGGATGTTGTAGATGGGAGTGATGTAATCGTTCTCGTACTCCTGAATGCCCGTGCCCGTCAGCGCCGTGGTGTAGCCCCTGGGCGTGTCGCCGCCGGCGATGCTCAGTTCGCCGTTCGAGGCCAATGCAGCGCAGTCGCGATCGGGAAGATCGTAAATGACGAGCTGGACGACGATCTCCGCGCCGTTGGCTTGGGCAACCGCGGCGTTGATATGTCCCTGGAGGCCCAGGCGGCCGCTGTTCACCGAACCGCCGGCAATGGCCGCGATACGGTCCAGCCAGACGAATGTCGGGGTTTTTCCGACTACAGTCATCTGGTTCGCGAGCGCGGAGCCAGCCGTTTCGGTTGCAACCGCGGTAGCGACTTCAGTTGTGTAGTCCGGGCTGGCGTACACCATTGCGCCAACGTAAGGATTGGCGACGTGGGTTTGCGCGAATGCACCCGGCGCCACAAGGGTTAAGAGCAAAGCCGCGAGTACGTTAAAGTACCCGCTGAATCGGTGAGCGCAGGCGCGCCCACAAGGGGGATGGAACTGCTGAGACATGGTTTCTCCTTTTACATCACATAGCCCACTCACATCACTCAATGTTTAAGTGCCTTTCGATACATGATGCCGGCATGGAAGTCGTATCCTGCAGGTAGGGGGAATAATGGTCTGACTCGTGGTTTGAGCGTGTGCGGGCTGTCGACCCGGACGAATTTTCCCTAACCGTAAAGGCTTCTTATGACGTTTGATAGTCAATTTTGGTTACTAATAAGAAAAAACTAAACTAAAGTAACGTACCACTCAGATCGTTGCAAATCGTGCAGGCCGATGTTTTTTAGATTGCTCTTAGTTCCGAAAAACGCCGAAGTATCCAGAAGATTCAAAGAGCGGAATTCAAGGAGGACGAAACGGAATCCATTATCCTGATTGGAGGATGTGTGGCCGATTCGCCAGAAAGTCCACCCAAGAGGTTCTCGCCGACTGGTTCGGCGTGGAACTTGAAGATATGCCGTGGTTTGCGCCCAGCTACAATGTCGCTCCGCAGAGCTTCCAGCCGGTGGTACGCCTGGATCGCGATTCCGGGAAGCGCGCGATTTCGTTGCTGCGCTGGGTCCTGGTGCCCTTTTGGTCTAAAGAAGCCAAGATCGGCTATTCCACCATCAACGCCCGCGCTGAAGAGGCGGCGTCAAAGCCGGCTTTGCGGGAAACTCTCAAGAAGCGCCATTGCCTGGTGCCCGCAGACCTCTATTATGAGTGGCAGCGACCTGACCCCAAGACGAAGCGTCCATTTGCTATTGCGCTTAAGAGCGGTGAACCACGCGCTTTTGCTGGCTTGTGGGAGAGTTGGCGCCCCAAGGACGGCGATCCGTTGGAGACTTTCACCATTCTGACAACCGGTCCAAACGAAATCATGGAGCCGATTCACAACCGTATGCCGGTGATCCTGGAGCCGAAGGATTATGACCGCTGGTTGGACGCCGGGGACCCTATCCGGCCGCCAGTGGACCTGTTGCGCCCCTACGCCGCGGAGCGCATTAAAGCCTGGCCGGTGAGCGACCGCGTCGGCAACGTGCGCAACAACGGCCCGGAGTTACTCGATGTTTCGACCTGATCATGATTGCTCTACCTGACTTCGACGCGCGGTCTTTAGCCGGTCCAGTTGCACGATTTTGCCGGTCTCCTTGTCTCTGTAGATTATGCCAGCGCCTGGAGTTGAGCCCGTGGTCCACATGAGCTCACTGCGTAGTGCTTCCTGGTATGAATGAACATACATAACTTCTACATTGAGTTGGGATGCTTGCTTGTCACCCCAGTCAATTGCACCATCCAAAGGGCCATCGTCCTTAAAGGCTTCTACCTCTGGGTCGTTCCCTGGGTACTTCAATCGGAGGGCGAATCGGCTGAGAGGGCAGAGCTCTTCAAGTAGCCGCTTCGCGCGCCCGGTTCGGAGGTGAAACCGCTCTCGTGTGAGAGCTCCGATCTGGCGATCTACCTCCACAGCAAACTCGAAAACGGAGCCGCGCATATCCTAGTCCCAGAAACGGCGCCAATCCACCCCTATCGCCGAATGCGATCAGGAATATACTTCCCGTCCACTCAAGTCAAGCACCATCTGTGAACATTGTCTTCGATGCCGGGAGAAGACAAGCCGCAACGCTGGTGAGGGTTCTCTAGGTTCTCCCAGCCTGGTTCCGGGTGTATTGTCGCCAATTCGGACAGAAGCCGGCTTGGAACTCATCTATGTATAATTCTCGAGAGTTTCCAAAAGAGTTGCGGCTTTGCATTTGAAGGGTAAGGAACTGTCTAGAAAAGGAACTCCGCGAGACATGCACGAGAGCTTCGGCTTGCCGGCAGAAGATTTGCGCGCTTTGCGAGCGCTGAAAACACCAGCGCGAATCCAGAAATTCATTGACGGGCTGACGTACCAGTACGCGAACACGGCGTGGTCTCCGCATCGCGTGCTGCGCGAGCGCAAAGGACACTGCCTGGAGGGAGCACTGCTGGCCGCTGCCGCCCTGCGTGTCAACGGCCATCCGCCAATGCTGATGGATCTGGAGGCCGTGCATGACGACGATCACGTGGTGGCCATCTATCGCGAAGGTAGCCTCTGGGGAGGCATTGCCAAGTCGAACTTCGCAGGGCTGCGTTTCCGCGCGCCCATCTACCGTACGCTGCGCGAACTGGCGCTCAGCTACTTTGAGGACTACTACAACCTGCGCGGCGAGCGCACTTTGCGTTCCTACTCGAGACCGGTGAACCTGAAGCGCTTAGACGGCTTGCACTGGATGACCTCCGAGGAAGACGTTTGGTGCGTCCCGGAGCACCTCATCGCGGCGAGGCACTACCCGCTCTTCCCCTACAAAGTAGCGCGTGCATTGCCGCGGCTCGATCGCCGCAGCTTCGAAGCAGGAATGCACGGCTGGACGAAGCACTGAGGAGAGTCCCATGCGACGTGGGCCGCTACAGTCCTGCATGGCGAGTTCTGGTCGTTTGGTCGCCAAGCCGTCAGTTACTTTCTGGTTAACAGTTGCCGTGGACAGATGCCGTGAGCCGGGACCGCAATGGACCAGCATGGGAGTGAGTTCCAGCGCCCCGTTACCCCAAAATCAACCAAAGTTGAGTCCGGCAGGCAGGATCGGTAACAGCAAGCGTTAGGCCCTTCTCGTACCCAATGAATTCAAACTGGCGAAAACCTCACCGCCGCCCTCGCCTGGAGTGCCCGGCAACTCCTGTACTGGTGAAAATGCGGCAGCGGCGCGTGGAGGACCGAACCTTGTAGCACACATTAAGTGCGGGCTGACTTGGGCCGAAAAACTCTCCGTAGGATTTGGACTTGGGGAATCGATTTCCACCTTATCAGGGACAAACAAATCCCTGATACGTAGGTGATAATTCCCTGTTCCGTTGCGTGTTTAAGTCAAGCGTCTGCCATCGGAACTCGCCTAGAATCATGACTGTAGGGAGTTGTGCCAGCGGAATCTGGAGTCCAAATTCGAGAATTTCCCTGTATTTTTCCCTGTTAGCAGGGAATCCAACTAGAGAACGGTTCGCAGGAGACTCTTCCCACCGCCACTGCATTGAGCAGTCTCTCGATATGCGCTCGCACCGGCCCGGGTGCTCGACGCGGAAGGCGGCCATTGGGGGACGAAGCTCCGCTTCGTGAATCTCAGGTATTTGTTGGCTCTCTGCTGGAATGCCGGTCGCAAAAAAGTCTCGCCGCCTCTGCCCCTTCACCAACGGCCCGGATGTAAGATGGAACCGATTGAGAAAATCGGTTTAGGAAACTTCCGCGGGTGAAAGAGGCCCGGCAGAAGGCTGAACCTTGAGCGGATGGGGAGCCTGGAGATGAGGAGTTTGGGGTGGAAGGCGGCGGTTTGGGCGGGGAGCGGGCTGAGCGTGCTGATGTCGGCTTGCGGCGGCGGCACACCTGCGCCAACGAACTACATGCTCACGGTGAACTCGACCAACCCGGCCAGCGGCGTGACGATCGGCGTCGGTAACCTCCTCAACAATGTCATCACCACCGGCACTACGAGTTTTACAGAAACCGGCGGGGCCGGCTCGACGTTCATGCTGACGGCGCCGGCCACCGTGGGCAGCAACAAGTTCTCTTCATGGTCCGGATGCACCTCCGTCAGCACCGTCAACTGCACGGTGACGTTGAGCGCCAATATGACGGTCACGGCCAACTACACCGTCCCCACGATCACGTCTGTGACCGTGACGCCGAATCCCGCAACAGCAACCATCGGAGCGCAGGCGCAGTTCACGGCCACGGTTGCCGGCAACGGCAGCTTCAGCAACACGGTGACGTGGTCGGTGCTGGGGCCTACGGGCAGCAGTTTGAGCGCGGGCACGATCACCGCAAGCGGCCTTTACACCACGCCCTACCCGGCTCCGCCAACCGTGACGGTGGTGGCCACCAGCACCCAGGACACGAGCGTGAGCGGCAGAGTGACCGTGACGCTGAACCCGCCGGCCGCGGCCGCCGGCCCGGCGCTGGCCGTGGACGCGGGCAACCAGACCCACGCCATCAACCCATTCATCTATGGCATGAATGGTTATCCCGGCAGCCGGTCTGCCGCGGCCGCATCCATCAGTCTGCCGATTGATCGCTGGGGCGGTAACGAGGCCACCAGCTACAACTACCTGTACGACCTTGACGCCAAAGGCAGCGACTGGTACTTCGAGAACTATATCGACAACAGCAACCCTCTCAACACGCCCAGCGGCGCTCCCAACACCAGCGGGTTCAACACACAGGTCGAGAACGATGCGGCTATAGGCGCCACAACGCTGGGCACGGTTCCCATCATCGGATGGGTGCCGGCGGACAACGCGAATTGCAGCTACTCGGTGAAAAAGTACGGCGCGCAGCAGGCGATTGCCCCCGACCGTCCCGACTGCGGCAACGGCATTCTGGCCAACGGCAACCAAGTGGTGAACGATCCCACCGACACCTACTACAAGGTCGTTCCCGCTACCTTCGATGCCGCATGGGTGAATTTCCTTGTGAACAAGTTCGGGAACGCGGCCAGCGGTGGCGTGGCCATCTACGAGCTGGACAACGAACCCAGCTGGTGGGACGGCGTACACATCGATGTGCATCCTCTGCCCTTCACCTATGACGAGGTGACAAACACCAGCATTGCCACGGCGGAGGCCGTTAAGACCGCAGATTCGACCGCCGGGGTGAGCGGACCGGTGATGGACTACTGGTGGGATTACTTCTACTCCAAGAAGGATGTCGAGAGCGGTTGGGGCAGTGGGGGTGGGCCCTGCTGGCAGCCGTGGAGCAATCCGGTCGACCGGGAGGCGCACGGCGGCGTCCCGTTCATCGAGTACTATCTCCAGCAATTCGCCGCTTACCAAGCCGCGAACAACGTCCGCCTGCTGGATTACCTGGACCTGCACACCTACTATGCGGCCACCTACAACGGAAATGGCGTCGGCTTCGCTACAGCGGGCGACACCGGGGAGCAGCAGGCGCGGCTGAACTCCACGCGCGTCTTCTGGGACCCAACCTATACCGATCCCAACGAGCCGCAACCGAACTACCCCGCCGACCCCAACTACTACAATCCCACCACCCATGGGAACTGCAATATTCCGCTGCAAGCTCCACAACTGATTCCGATGGCGCAATCCTGGGTTGCGAAGGACTACCCCGGCACCAAGGTGGCCTTCACGGAATACAACTGGGGCGGACAGGAGAGCATCAACGGTGCGCTGGCGCAGGCGGACATTCTGGGCATCTTCGGAAGCTACGGCCTTGATATGGCAACACTCTGGGGGCCTCCGGATCCGACCACGCAAGTTCCCGGCCTGATGGCATATGAGATATACCGCAACTACGACGGAAAAAACTCGATGTTTGGGGACATGGCGCTGGCCTCGACCAGCGGCAATCAGGGTACGCTCTCGGTCTATGGCGCGCTGCGCACCGCCGACAGCATGGTGACCGTGGTGGTCATCAACAAGACCTACGGCGACCTGACGGCGGCACTCTCGCTGGCCAATCTGACGCCCAACGGCACGGCAAAGGCATTCCTCTATAGCAACGCCAACCTGGCCGGAATCGTGGCACAGCCCGACGTAACGGTGACTCCGCCTGCGGTGGGCGGGACGACCAGCACCATCAGCACGACGTTTCCCGCGCAGTCGATCACCATCCTGGTTGTGCCGAAGCAATAGGCGCCTGCCGCGCCCGGCGCCAATGAGTTCCGCGCCCTGCCTTTATACTGAGGTGTTTGCCACTGGCAGGCGCGCGGGCCGGGAATCGGTCCGTCGAAGAGGACGGGGCTCCCGGCGACAGGTGTTCGTCAAGCTGGGGTGGAAGGAGCGGGCATTGGCTCAGGCGGAGATTGGCATTATAGGCGGCAGCGGGCTTTATTCGATGCCCGGATTCACCAACGTGCGCGAGGAGCGCGTGGAAACGCCCTTTGGCGAGCCTTCCGACGCCTTTGTGCTGGGCGAGCTGGAGGGGCGCAAGGTGGCCTTTCTGGCGCGCCATGGACGCGGGCACCGCATCCTGCCCTCGGAGCTGAACTTCCGCGCCAACATCTACGCATTCAAGAAACTCGGAGTCGAGCGCATCGTTTCCGTATCCGCCGTGGGCTCGCTCAAAGAGGAGCACAAGCCTACCGAATTCGTGATGCCCGATCAGTTCATCGACCGGACCTTCCATCGCATCTCCACGTTCTTCGGCGAGGGGATTGTGGGCCACGTAGCCTTTGGCGATCCGGTCTGCGCGACGGTGGCCAAGGCCGCGGTCGAGGCTTGCGCCACGGTTGGCGTAGTGGGCAAGCTGGGCGGCACGTACGTCTGCATGGAAGGCCCGCAGTTTTCCACGCGGGCCGAGTCGAACCTGTATCGCAGTTGGGGCGCGGACGTGATCGGCATGACGAACCTGCAGGAAGCCAAGCTGGCCCGCGAGGCGGAGATCTGCTACGCCACCGTGGCCATGGTCACCGACTACGACTGCTGGCGCGAAGGGCACGACGCGGTCACCATCGAGGAGATTGTGGCCGTGCTGCACCAGAACGCCGAGAACGCAGCGCGTGTCGTAAAGGCAGCGGTGGCCGCAATGCCCGCCGAGCGCGCCTGCGCCTGCGCCACGGCTGCCCGCTATGCTGTCCTCACCCAGCCGGATGCGATTCCTGCGGCGGCCAAGGAAAGACTGAAGCTGCTGTTCGGGAAGCACCTGGGTTGGTAAGGAAATAGCGAGCGCGCACCATCGAGTTAGAGAGGAAGATGAATGGCGATCACCGTTGTAGGCAGCGTGGCCTTCGATTCAATCGAGACTCCGGCAGGCCGGCAGGAGCGTTGCCTGGGCGGCGCCGCGACCTATTTTTCATTGGCCGCCAGTTTTTTTACCGATGTGCGCGTAATCGCCGTAGTCGGCGAGGACTTTGGCCTGGAGCAGGAGGCGGTCTTCCACGCGCGTGGCATCGACACGCGCGGCATCGAGCGGGCCGTGGGCAAGAGCTTCTTCTGGGAAGGGTCGTATCTCGACAACTTGAACGAGGCCAAGACCCACACCACGGAGTTGAACGTCTTCGCGGCCTTTGAGCCGAAGATACCCGAGGCCTATCGCGACTCAGAGTTCCTGTTTCTGGCCAACATCGATCCGGTATTGCAGCGGCGCGTGCGCGAGCAGATGCCAGACGTTAAGCTCGTCGCCGGCGACACAATGAATTATTGGATCAAGGATCATCGCCCGGCGCTGCTCGAAGTCCTGAAAGGCCTCGATATTCTGCTCATCAACGATACCGAGGCCCGTATGCTGGCCGGCAACAGCAATCTGGTGCAGGCGGCGCGCGCGGTGCTGGCGCTGGGGCCGCGCTTGCTGGTGGTCAAGCACGGCGAGTACGGGGCGACACTGTTCCATCGCGCTTCTCCAGACGGCGAAGAGTCGAAGACATTCCGGGCGCCGGCGCTGCCGCTGGAAGAGGTTGTGGACCCGACAGGCGCGGGCGACAGCTTTGCCGGCGGCTTCTTTGGCTACCTGGCCTCGTCCGCCGCGGCGGACGCACTCACCCCGGCCGCATTCCGCCGCGCCATGTTCTACGGCAGCGTCATGGGTTCCTTCGCGGTGGAGCGCTTTGGCACCGAACGGCTGCAAGCCCTCTCCCGCAAGGAGATCGACGGCCGTTTCATTCTGTTCCGCGAGTTGACCCACCTTGACTGAGCGTCCCATCTCTCGCGTGGAATGGCCAGAGTGGATGGCCGCGCTGGCCGGCTGTGCGGCAGCTTCGATAACGGCAATAGCGTGGAGCTGGCAACATGGGGCCATGCTCAACTATGGCGATGCGGTTGCCCACCTCCACATCGCGCGCCGTGTCTTCGATTCGCACCAGCCGCGGTTCTCGCAACTGGGCTCGGTGTGGCTGCCCCTGCCCCACGTGCTGCTGATTCCCTTTGTCCAGGCCTACGCCTGGTGGGCCAACGGGTTTGCGGGAGTAATTCCATCGGCGCTGGCTTACCTGGCGGCCTGCGCCGGAGTCTACCGGCTGGCCCGCAACTGGCTTCGCCCGGCCGCGGCCGCACTTGCACTAGCCTTTTTCGCCGCCAATCCCAATCTGCTCTACCTCCAGACCACGGCCATGACCGAACCGCTCTTTCTTTGCGAGACGATCTGGATCGCGGTCTGGCTGGTGGAGTGGCAGGCGTGCCCCAATAAAGGCAATCCGGATAGAAGCAATTCGGATCCCGAGAGCCGCAAAAGAGATTCGCGGCGGCCCGGGCGGCTACTCTGGTGGATCGCCGCTGCGCTGGTGGCTGCAATCTTCACACGCTATGACGGCTGGGTAATGGCGCTGCTCGCCTGGGTGTGCGTGGGCCTCGTACTCGCCCGTCGCGGCCGGTTGCGCTCGCGCTCCTTCTGGCTGGCAAGCGCTCTGGTAGTCGCCGCGCCGGCGGCATGGTTCATTTACAACGCCGCGTCCTTCGGCGATTGGCTTTACTTCCTGCGCGGGCCTTACTCGGCCAAGGCCATCGAGATACGCACTTCCGTGCCGGGATTTCCTCCGCATCCGGGGTGGCACAACCCATGGGTCGCGCTCATCTTCTTCCTGAAGACCGCGGAGTTGGACGCAGCCGCCTCCGCGTGGGGCAGCCTGCTGCTGGCGCTCAGCCTCCTTGGCACTGCGTGGGCCTGGCTCACGGCCCGCCGCCGTGCCTTTGCGTGGGCTCTCCTGTTGTGGCTGCCGGTTCCCTTCTACGCATACTCGGTAGCCTGGGGATCGGCGCCCATCTTTCTGCCCACCTGGTGGCCCTACTCCTGGTACAACCTGCGCTACGGAATGGAACTCCTGCCGGCCCTTGCCCTGGGCCTTGGTTTTGCCGCGCAATTGACAATCGCCGCCGTCCACGAGTTCAAGCCCCGCTGGGCAAATTACGCCGCCGCCGCGCTCTTTGCGCTCGTCGCCCTCAATGCATATCGGATGGTGCGCGAGCGTCCGCTGGTCTACATCGAAAGTACAAAGAACATTCAGGCGCGCCGGCCCTATGAGATCCATATCCCGCCCGTTCTGCGCGCGCTGCTCGCCGAGCGGCCAGGCGGTGTCGTCCTCATGGACACCTCGGTCTATCCCGAAATCGTCGCCCTCACCGGGATTCCGCTTCTCCAAACCATCAACGAGAGCGACCTGGAGTTTTATCGCGCCGCATTGGCCGCGCCCGCCGCCCATGCGGCCATCGTCCTGGCCTTCGATGGCGACGAGGTGGACCGTGCCGTGCATGAGCATCCCGCCGGCCTGACCGCGCTGCGCCGCTTTACTGCCACCGGCCAGCCCTCGGCCACGATTTACGTCTCCGGTACTCCTGCTTCACAAGCCCTCAACAAGCAGACCGGCTCGGTGGTAGCATCGGGCAAGGCAATTTGCAATCCGGAGGAAGATTGATTCCCTTTACCAAGGCCCACGCCTGCGGCAACGACTTTCTGATCGTCACGGAAGACGCGGCCCGATCCGCCGCGGTGGACGATTGGGCAGAATTGACGCGCCGCTTGTGTGCGCGAAACACCGGCATAGGCGCCGACAGCATCGAATTCTTTGCCTGGACCGGGCCAAAATCCGGCCGCATTCGCCTGCATAATGCCGACGGCTCCATCGCAGAGATCAGCGGCAACGGCACGCGCTGCGTGGCCGCCTGGATGGCCGATGCGCTCGGCTCCCAGCCGGGCGATACGCTGGAAATCGCCACCGATGCCGGCTTGCGCGTGTGCCTCGTGAATGCGATCAACACCTCCGGCGAATTCACCGTTGAAGTCACCACCGGTATGGGCGTTCCCACATTCGCGTCCCGGGCGGTCACCCTCGTGAGCAGCCTTCAGGTTGCAGGCGTCGAGGTCTCCACCGGCAATCCGCATTTCGTCATCGTTGTGGACAACGGGGAATTTGCGGTCGCCGGAGAATCATGGCAGGCCATCGGCGCGGAGATCTGCGTGCATCCGGATTTCCCCAACCAGACCAACGTCGAGTTCGTCCGGATCGTCAGCCCCACGCAGATCGAGATTCGCATCTTTGAGCGCGGCGTGGGACCGACCACCTCTTCCGGCACGGGCAGCTCCGCCTCGGCCACGGCAGCAATTGCCTTCCACGGCTGCCGCTCGCCACTCCCTGTGGTGGCTCCCGGCGGCGCGCAAACGGTTGAGTGGGAAGGGCCGGGCAGGGAACTGAGGCTCACCGGGCCGGCTGCTCTGATTGCCCGCGGCGAGGCTTGGTAGTATGACGCGTCTCCTCAGGCCGCCCTCTGTTCCACCCGGCGCAGGCATCAGCGTGATTGCTTCTGCCTCCTTTGCCCAGCCCGAGCGCGTGGTGCGTGGGCTGGAGGCGCTGCGCGGGCTGGGGTTCGTGACGCATGTTGGCCAACATGCTCTTGAGCGCGGCTCGCTCTTCTTTGCCGGAACTCCCGAGCAGCGGCTGGCCGATCTGCACGCGGCCTTCGCGGACGAGAGTACGGGCGCCGTCATGTGCCTGCGCGGCGGCTATGGCTCCAACTACCTGCTCAGCGGGCTCGATCTCGAACTGATCCGCAAGCATCCCAAGCCCTTCTTCGCCTACAGCGACTTGACTGGCATTCAGTTGCGTCTGCTCGACCACCTCGGCCTGCCCGCGTTTCATGGACCCATGGTTGCCGCCGATTTCTATCTCGAGGACGGCGTGCACCTGCCCAGCTTTCAGGCGGCGCTGGCCGGCGAGCCGTACAGCGTGGGGCCTGCGGAAGGCTTGCGCGTCCTGAAGTCCGGCCCGACATCCAGCCCTGCCCGCGGCGTCCTATATGGCGGCTGCCTCAGTATCCTGGTTTCGCTGCTGGGCACGCCCTTTGAACCGCGGACCGAAGGCAAGCTGCTCTTTCTTGAGGACACGGGCGTCAAGCCATACCAGGTGGACCGCATGTTGTGGCAACTGCGTAACGCGGGAAAGCTGAACGGCGTGTGTGGCATCATCTTCGGCGAGATGCTGGATTGCGTCTCGCCCGGCGCGTCCCCTGAACTGCTCGAAGAGATGATTCTGCGCGCTTTCGACGACTTCGACGGCCCCATCGCCATTGGCCTGCGCAGCGGCCACGTTTCGCGCTCCAACGTCACCTTGACCTTCGGCGTGGAGGCCGAGTTGAGCACCGCCAATCAGGCCGAGCTGCACCTGCTGGAACCGGCGGCCGCCCGATGACTCCGCTGTTCCGTCACATTCACTTGAGCGGCATCTGCGGCACGGCCATGTCCTCGCTGGCGGGTCTTTTGCAGTTGCAGGGTCACCGCATCACCGGCTCCGACAAGGCCGCCTATCCGCCCATGAGCGACCTGCTGCGCGGCCTTGGCATTCCCATCCTGGAGCCCTATGCCGAATCCAATCTCGATCCCGCGCCGGACCTCGTCGTCATCGGCAACGCGCTCTCCCGCGGCAACCCTGAGGTGGAGCGCGTGCTCGACGAGCGCATTCCCTTCACCTCGATGGCCGCCCTCTTGCGCGAGGAGTTCCTCGTGGGCCGCCAGTCGCTGGTCGTCGCCGGCACTCACGGCAAAACTACCACCACCAGCATGTTGGCGTGGATCTATCAGGTTGCCGCGCGCGAAAATCCGGCGCTGGAGCCATCGTTCCTGATCGGCGGCGTGGCAGAGAACTTTGGAACCAGTTTCCAACTTCGCCCAACGCGCATCTTTATTGTCGAGGGCGACGAGTACGATACCGCCTTCTTCGACAAAGGGCCCAAATTTCTGCACTACTTTCCCGACGCGCTGATTTTGACCAGCGTGGAGTTTGACCATGCCGATATTTACGTGGACCTGGCAGCGGTGAAGACGGCCTTCAAGCGGTTGGTGAATCTGGTGCCGAGGCGGGGGCTGATTGTCGCCTTCGACGGCAGCGCCAGCGTGACCGAGTGCGTGGCCGGCGCGCTGTGCCGCGTGGAGCGCTACGGCTTCAGCGACGGCGCAGGCTGGCGCATCCGGAACCTGCGCAGCGGGACAGCAAAGGGGGATGGCCTCACCCGCTGGGAGGTCTGGCGTAGCGGCGCATTGTGGGCCGAGTTCGGGATGCGCCTGGCCGGCGAGCACAACGCGCTCAACGCCACAGCCGCGGCCGCGCTGGCCGCGGGGCAGGGAATCGGCAAGGAAGCAATCCAGGCGGCGCTGGCCGGCTTCAAGAGCGTGAAGCGCCGGCTGGAGGTGCGCGCCCAGGTGGGTGGCGTCACGCTGATCGACGACTTTGCCCACCACCCCACGGCCATTCGCGAGACGCTGCGCGCGCTGCGCTCCGTCTACCCGCAATCGCGCCTCTGGGCCGTGCTTGAGCCGCGCTCGAATACGCTGCGGCGCAAAGTGCTTGAGGCCGACCTGATCGAAAGCCTGCGCGTGGCCGACCGCGTCATCATGGCCGGTGTCTACCAGCAGCAGCGCATCCCGGAGCATGAGCGGCTCAACCCCGAAGAGGTGGTGCGGGCGCTGAATGCGGCCGGAACCGAGGCCGAACTCTGCCCCGATGTGGAGGCGATCGTGAACGGGATTGCGCCCCGGCTAGAACCCGGCGACGTGGTCGCGATACTTTCCAATGGCGGCTTTGACGGCATTTATGAGAAACTGCCGGCGCGGCTCAGGGAGCGCTTTCCTGAAGGCGGCATGGCGTAGAGCCTGTTATGAACTATAGGGCGGACAGCGTTGCGAGCGAAAATCCGGCCAGACGAAGCCGAGCCCGAAGGCTGTGGCGGGTCCACCGTCGAGGGCGAGAATGAAGTATGGCCGGATTTTCGCCGCAACCCTTCGGGACGGGGCCAATTTTCCCCATTTCGTCGTCAATCGTCGCTAGCAGACACCCGGTATGCGTCGCTCCTCATTCCTTGAACTGCGAAAAATTGGCTCCCGTCGCTGCCGTCCTATAGTTCATAACAGGCTCTAAGTGTGAAGTTTCAGGAGGTTGTCCATTCGATCTGAACGAGAGAAGCTGGTTGTAACGAGCAATCAGTTTTTCAAGGAGAGATCGAATGGACTATCACCAGAATGCCCGATTGACCGTCCATAGTCGA
>Ga0224534_1000007_pt1 | contig 181819 bp, 174 predicted proteins | sample 714E12024metaG_FD_172012 | JGI IMG/M metagenome (GOLD analysis project Ga0224534, IMG submission 172012) | Peat soil microbial communities from Stordalen Mire, Sweden - 717 E1 20-24 | ecosystem: Environmental > Terrestrial > Soil > Wetlands > Peat | place: Sweden: Norrbotten County, Stordalen... | reverse complement strand
GGCCGGTCTTAAAAACGGCGGCCTGCGTTCAGGTGAGGTTTCGCGTCTGGATTTGATCGTACGCTGGGGAGGAAGACGCCGATTAAGCGGTTTTCTTCCGGTACAATCGATTTATGCGGATTTCTATATCCGGGATGAATATTGGCCAGATTTCGATCTACAGCATTTTGAGCACGCACTCGCCTGGTTTAAAAACCAGGACCCGACACTCGGCGGGTAATAGAGTGTATAGTGGATGCTGGTTTTAGGGCAATAGCCGGAAACGTTGGAAAAAGCTAATCCTATCGCATTGCCTTTTGGCCTTCACTCTGTACTACCCGTATGTGGAGCAGTTATCGGCAAGGAGCGAAGCATGAAAAAGATAGCGGTAGTTGCAAGTGCGGTATTGATGTCGATGGGGCTTGGAATGGCCGGAGCGCAACAAACTTCGTCCGTCGAACAAAACAAAAAAGGAGTCGTTATGAAAGGTTTTGTGCAAGACATCGAGGATCTCGCAATTAAGAATGACGATTTTCGTCGGGTGCTTTACACGACAAAGCAATGCCAACTCGTCGTCATGGCGTTAAAGCCCAAGGAAGAGATCGGGGCGGAATCCCACAAGTCCGACCAATTCTTTCGCGTGGAGGAGGGGACCGGTGAGGCGGTTCTCGATGGCGTTCGGACGCCGATCCGCGCTGGCTCCGCAGTAGTAGTCCCGGGTGGGATGAATCACAACATCATCAATACCGGCAATGTCCCAATGAAGCTCTATACGATCTATGCGCCGCCGAATCATCGGGACGGCGTCGTACACCATACCCGTGCCGCTGCGGAGGCCGACAACGAGCACTTCGACGGCAAAACGACTGAATAGAGAGTCGACTGCGCGCCGGGCCGATCGGGTAAGCCGGTTGTCGCGGCTGTATCTCGGGCGGTTCTTGGTTGTCTACATAAAGGCCTTCTTTCGGTGGCCTCCAGTGACAAGGAAACCACCTCACGCCCGATCCAGCTCCGCAAACATCTCGTTCAGCACCACGCGGATCGGCGTCTCCGGCACGGTGAGTTCGCCGGTCCGCACTTCTTCCAGTCCGGCAGAAGTATATCTATAGGCGATTCGCGGCTCCGGATCAATGATCCAGATATTCTGGACTCCAAAGCTCCGATACTCCGCGGCCTTCCCTTGCATGGCGCTGACCGAATCTTCCGGCGAAAGAATCTCGATAGCAATCAGCGGCGGATGCGTCACATAGCGTTCGAATTTGTCCTGCGCCCGCATCACCAGCACATCCGGAACCCTGAAATTCCTCGGCTTGGTTTGTGTGCGAAGTTCGGGAAACACCTCGACTCCCCATTCCGCGCGCTTAAGCATGAAAAGAAACGTCAGATACCGCTGAACGATGGAGTGCTCTTTCTCGCCCAAGTTCCGCTCCTCGATCCGCCCATCCACAAACTCGCGGTCCGGGCTCCAACTCGTCCGCAGATATTCCCGCACGGTCCAGGGTTCTTCCGAATTGGGCAGAGTCGCCATACGCTGATTATCGCCCCAAACCAACAGTCCCGCCAACGGAATCCCCTCCGGCCGGCCAGGCTACTCTGTGTCCGACTCGGCCGCATTTTCCGCCTCGCCCTCGACGGCGATGCGCAACGAGTGGAGAAAGTGGAGATCGTTCTGGGTAAAGGACGCGGCCTCGCCGCCCTGCACCGTAACGGCCTCGGCGTCCTCCTTGGCGGCCACCTCGTTCAACCCGATCGTGGCCTCCAGCATCAGCAACACGTCGAAACCGTACTTGCGAATATCCTGCACCACCCCGGCGATCTGCTCGCTCTCGATGACCGACTCGTGGATGGCCTCGCCCAGTTGCTGAATCAGTTCGCGCAGACGGGATGTCATGGGTACCTCCAGTGGCGCGGCCAGCGCAGGAAAAGGGCGCGGGTTGCGGCGTAGGATTCCTCTACCTTACTTCCATCGCCGTTCAGCGGCAACAGGGAAGCGGCCACAAACGGTGAAAAAGCGCCTCGGCGAGCGTCGCTGCTACCATCATAAACGGAATGAAGCCTCACTCCATCGGCCGCGCCCTGGGCATTGGCCTGCGCGTTGCCGGACGCATCGCCGGCCAGCGCGCCGCTGCCAATGCAAAAGCCGCCGTCAGTGCCCCCGCAACGGGTGTGTCCGCGGCCAACCTGCCCACCCGCCCGGTTGCCGGCACTGCCGCCCAAAGCCACGCCGCCGGTCAGGCTGCCGGCCACGCTGCCAGGGGCGTCGCACGCGGCGTGGGCGGCTTTTTGCGCCCCTTTCGCCGCGTAGGCGGCATCCTGTGGCTCGAAGTCACCGGCGTCTTCTTTTTCTTGCCCGTAGTCGTCTTTGCTCCAACCCTCTGGCGAACCAGAGCCAGCTACGCTCACAGCCAAGATGCTCTCGGCCACGATCACAGCACCTTCCTGCTCGCCGCCGGCGTCATGGCGGTCTTTCTCTATCTGAGCGTCAGCTCGTTTTGGCGCGCGCGGAAGAAGTAAATTGTCGAGTGTCAGTTTCCAGCCGCCGCCGTCGCAGCCTTCTTCGCAGCAAAGGTGTGAGTGGAGAGTATTTGGCAGGTCCTGAGGAGTAAATGCTCGGGAAAACAGCTTAAAACCGGCGCCGTTTCCGCCGCCTGAGCGCCCAGATCACCACCACCGCGAGTACCACTCCGATCAGCAGCCAAACAATATCGTTGCCCCTGAAATTGCCGTGAAAAAACCTGGACCCGCGCCAGCACAGCAGCGCCAGCGCATTGCACATTGCGATCCCCATCTCTTCCCTCCGCGTGCCGGTCTCAATGCCCGCCCGCTGCATCGGTAAGAACCCGGCGTTGCCTCGCGAGTTGCCCGCAAGGAAAATGTTGGCAGCTCACACCCGCCGCCGGTCCGCCTTCCGCGTCAGGTGCCACACCGCCAGCCCCAGCGCCGCCACCCCCAATCCATACGCCATCCATGCATACAGCCCCGTGTGAATCTTCCATCCCCGCCACAGCGCAATCCCCGCCGCCGCCAGCATCAGGATCCCCCGAAAACGATTCATGCTCGCACCCTTCCCACTTTCCCCAGTCCTCTGCCTCAGCTTCCATTCCGGTCCGGCGGTCCTCTTCATCCTAACCGCCATCCACCCCCGGTTTGACCCCGCCGCCGCCCAATCCCTATCGTGAGAAGGGTAGAGCAACAGTTGCTGAAAGGTATGCCCATGAATTCCCCAGTCCAGTCCACTCCCGTCCTCCCCATCGCCCCCCTGCTCAGGAAAACCGCTCTCAACGCCACCCATCGTGCCCTGAAGGCCAAAATGGTGGACTTTGGCGGCTGGGATATGCCGGTCGAGTACCCCAGCTTCACACCCCAGCGATCCGCCGCGGCGGAACCCGTCGCTGGGGGCCCCGGCCCCGGCGGCGGCGTCATCGCCGAGCATCTCGCCGTCCGCACCGGCGTGGGCCTGTTCGACGTCAGCCACATGGGCGAAATCCAGTTCCGCGGTCCCGGCGCTCTGGCCGCCGTCCAGCACATCGCCATGAACGACGCCTCGCGCCTCCAGGACGGCCAGGCCCACTACTCCGCCCTGCTCACCTCCGAGGGCACATTCGTAGACGACATTCTGGTCCACCGGCTCGGCGAGAACGACTACCTCCTGGTGGTCAACGCCGGCACCAAGGACAAGGACTACGCCTGGATTCGTAAGCAGGTAGGCACATGGCCCTCCATCCACCTCAGCGACTACTCCAGCTACTACTCGCAACTGGCCGTGCAGGGCCCGCGCGCCCTCGAAACGCTGCAAAAGCTGACCAAGGTCGATCTCGCCGCGATCAAAAACTATTGGTTCACCTGGGGCACGGTGGCCGGCGTGCCCAATGTGCTTATCGCGCGCACCGGTTACACAGGCGAGGACGGGTTCGAGGTCTACCTGCCCGCCGACGAGCCGACCACTGTGAAAATGTGGAACGCGCTCATGGAAGCGGGCGCGGAGTTCGCCATCCGCCCCTGCGGCCTCGGCGCGCGCAACACCCTGCGCCTCGAAGCCGGCATGAGCCTCTACGGCCACGAAATCTCCGATTCCATCAACGTGTTCGAGGGCGGACTCGACCGCTGGCTCAAGCTCGACAAGGGCGAGTTCATCGGCCGCGAAGCGTTGCTGGCCGTGCAAGCCGCCGGAGGCCCCAAGCGCAAGATCGTAGGCCTCGAAATGGTCGACCGCGGCATCGCCCGCGACGGGCACTCCGTGCTCTCACTTGACGGCGAACCCATCGGTCAGATTACCTCCGGCTCACCCGCGCCCTTCCTCAAAACCAATATTGCCTTTGCGCTGCTCCCCGCGGCCGTAGCCGCCAGCGGCCAGGATGTATTGGTCCAGGTCCGCGCGAATCAGGTTCGCGCGAAGCAGGTGCCGTTGCCGTTCTACAAGCGGGCGAAGAAGTAGCATTGCGCGTCTCAGAATTCAGTCTCGAAATGGAGCATTGAAACCGCCGCCTTCCAGTGAAACAATGGGAGTATGAATGCGATCCTGCGCAAGTACACGAGCTTCGATGAGATGAAGGCCGACGAGTATCGTTATTGGCAGAGCCGGCCCGTGCATGAGCGGATGGACGCGGTTGAGGAGATGATCCAGACCGCCTACGCGCTTAAAGGTTGGGAGATCGAGCCGAATGTACCAAGACTACAAAGACCTTTTGTCCGCCTTTCATGCCCATGGCGTTAGATACCTCATTGTGGGGGCATACGCGGTCATCTATCACGCACAGCCCCGCTTTACGAAGGACATCGACCTTTTCATCAAAGCAGACCCTGCTAACGCGCAAGCGGCGTACGCCGCGCTCTCCGCGTTCGGCGCACCGCTCCAGGGCATTCGACCAGAGGACTTCGCCGAGCGTGGCAGTTTCTTTCGTTTTGGAAACGATCCGCACGGGTTCGATATTCTTCCCGATATTCCGGGCGTCGATTTTGAGGCGGCCTGGGGAAGGCGCGTTGAAGGCGTAATCGATCCGAAAAGCGGCCTCAAGGCGTTTTTCATCTCCGCTTCCGACCTCATCGCGTCGAAGCTGGCCGCTGGGAGGCCTCAGGACATCGCGGACGCGGAGGCTGTTCGTAGGGCCGCAGAAGCGCGGCCGAAGCAACCCGCGAAAAGGAACCGTCCAGCGGAGCCGGGTGAAGACGGTCCGAAGCAGTGAAATACGGTTAGGCTCGCGTCTCGACCGAAGAGCTGAACACCAACTGGGAAGTCTCCTGACAGACTCATGGAGGCGGGACCGGTGCTGATTCTCACACCTGCATCACTTCCGCTTCCTTCTTCCGCGAAAGCTCTTCCATGCGGCGGATTTCCTCGTCGGTCATCTTCTGGACTTCTTCCAGAGCTCGCTTCTCCTCGTCCTCGCTGATCTTTTTCTCCTTGGCCATCTTCTTCAAGGCTTCGTTGCCGTCGCGGCGGACATTCCGAACCGCCGTCCGGTGCTCCTCGAGCACGCGGTTCAGGTGCTTGCAGACCTCGCGGCGGCGCTCCTCGGTCATGGGCGGAACGGGCACGCGCAGCAGCTTGCCGTCCGATATGGGATTGAAGCCCAGATCGGCGGTGCGCAGGGCCTTATCGATTTCCTTGATGACGCTGGGGTCCCAGGGAGCGATCAGGATCAGTTGCGCCTCGGGCGTGGAGACCTGCGCCAGTTGGCTGATGGGCGTGTGCGTGCCGTAGTAGTCCACCTTGACCTGGTCGAGCATGTGCACGTTGGCCCGGCCCGTCCGCGTGGAGGCCAGGCTGGCCTGGAATGTGGCCACTGCCTGGTCCATGCGCCGCTTCAGGTCGCCGGAGAGTTCTTTGAGCGCCGGAATTCCGGCCATTGTCGAGACTGCCATTGGGTTCGTCCTCGCTACGTCCAAAACACTATATTAGCGAATTACCCGCCGCGCAAAGGTACTCTACACGGAACGAACTGACGTTCAAGGAGCGATCTTCCGAATGATTGCGTTCTGTGCGGCAATCCATTACAATGTCGTACAGGAGGCTCCCATGCCAGTAGTCCGCCGCTCCCGCGTTTTCACCATCTCCATGCCGCCGGAAATGGCAGAAGGAGCCCAGTCTCTTGCCCGGAAGCAGAATCGTACCATGAGCGAACTCATGCGCGAGGCCTTCCGCGTCTACCAGAGGGACGAGATCAGTCGCCTGCTCGACGAGACGGCTGCCTATGCCGCAACACGGAATCCGCATGGATACACCGAAGAAGACATCCCCCGCTTGGTTGCTGAGGTACGGGCAGAGATGCGGGCGGAGAAGGAAGCCGCAGCAGTCCGGGCCCGCTTGTGATTCTTGTTATCGATACGAACGTGTGGGTCTCGGCCCTTCAGTTCGGTGGAAAGTACACCGCGCCTATCCGGTCGATCGAGAAGGCTCTGCGATGGCATACGCTCGCAACATCGTTGGAGATCAATGCAGAGATTCGGCGCATCCTGGTGGAGAAATTCCAGTGGTCTTCCGATGATGCTCAATGGCTGATCGCCGCATACCTCAAGAGAGCGATCCATGTCACCCTATCTGGCGCCACCCACGTTTGCCGCGACCCGAACGACGATATGGTGCTCGAATGTGCGGTGGTTGCCGGAGCGCAATTCATCGTTACTGGCGACAAGGACTTGCTGGTGCTCGATTCATATCACGGAATACGGATTGTGACCCCGGCGGAGTTTCTCGCGCAAGACTCATAGCCTCTACACCACCACCGTCAGCCCCATCGATGCCGCCTGCTCGTGCGCGTGATAGCTCGACCGCACCAGCGGCCCCGATTCCACATGGCGGAAGCCCATCTTGAGCGCTTCGGCCTTCAACTCGGCAAACTCGCGCGGCGTGTAAAGCCGGGCCATCGGCAGGTGGTCGCGCGAGGGGCGCAGATACTGCCCGATGGTCAGAATGTCGCAATCGACCGCCGCCAGGTCGCGGAAGACCTCCAGCAGTTCGGCCGTCTCCTCGCCCAGGCCCACCATCACGCCGGATTTAGTCATTCCCCCCGGAGCAATCTCTTTTGAAAACTCCAGCAGCCGCAGAGTCCGTTCATACCGCGCTCCGGACCGCACCACCCGGTAGAGCCGCGGCACGGTCTCGGTGTTATGGTTCAGCACCTCGGGCCGGCCCTCAACCACAATCCGGATCGCTTCCTCGTTGCCCTGAAAGTCGGGGATCAGCACCTCAACCCGGCAGCCGGGAGCCTGGCGGCGAATCTCCTCGATGACCAGGGCGAAGGCACGCGCCCCGCCCAACAGGTCGTCGTCGCGGTTCACGCTGGTGATCACGGCATGTTGCAGCCCCAGCGTAGCTACCGCCTCAGCCACCCGGCGCGGTTCGTCGAAGTCGATAGGCGCGGGCCTTCCCTTGGGCACCGCGCAGAATCCGCAGCGCCGCGTGCACAGGTTGCCCAGCATCATGAAGGTCGCGGTCTTGTGGTGCCAGCACTCGCCGATGTTGGGGCACTGCGCACTCTCGCACACCGTGTTGAGCCCCAGCGACCGCGCCAGCCGCTTCAGGCCGTGGTAGTTTTCGCCCACCGGGGCGCGCGCCTTCAGCCACTCGGGCTTGGGCGCCGGAGTTCGCCGCGCCGATTCGATCTGCACCAGTTCCATCACGCTTTCATTGTACCGGCAGCGGAATCCGCCGGCTGCGCCGGACTCATGCGGCGCGGGACAATCGCATGTACGTCAATTCGACGGGAGAAACAGGGTTTGGCACAGCCAGAGGCGGTTCTTGCCCTCGATGGATCGCCAAACGATCTGAATCCAGCCGGCCTGAGCCAGGAAATGGAGTAAATCTCTCCGATCCACTCGACAACCCCTTCCAGGCTCGCATTGGGAAGCCGCCTGGTCACGTTCCTCTCTTGGTACATCTCATTCCTGCAAATGCCCTGGGAAGAGGTACTGATCACAATAATATATGTGGATGTGTACGGTATTTCCGGACCTCCACGAGACCCCAGGGAATTCTGAATCGGTCATAAGAGGTGATGCATGGCATATCCCCCGGCCGGCGAGTCTGGCATCCTGCAGTTGGTTCGCAAGGCTCTCCTGCGCTCCATCGATGAACTATCCGTTCTTGCTGAAGACAACCAGTCCGAAGACTTGCGCGCGTCACTCGAAGCGCTCTCCGAGAAGTTGAAGAAGAATCGCTTCAATCTGGCTGTGTTGGGACAGACAAAGCGGGGCAAGAGCTCCTTTATCAATGCGCTGCTGGGCGCGAGGGTTCTGCCGACGGGAGTCCTGCCACTCACTTCCGTCATTACCAGGGTCACGTACGGAGAAACTCCCTCGGCGAAGATCTTCTACCGGACGGGTGAATCCGAGCAGATTGCAGTCGAATGCCTCTATGAGTACATCACTGAAGCCGGCAACCCGGAGAACAGAAAGCAGGTCGCTTCCGCCGAGGTCGCGTACCCTTCGCAGTTCCTGAGCATGGGCGTGGACCTCATCGACACGCCCGGAATCGGTTCCACTCGCCGGCATAACACCTCGACGACGGAGAATTATCTTGCGGAGGTGGATGCCGGCATTGCGGTTCTCTCCGTCGACCCGGCGATAACCGCCGTCGAGTCCGACTTTTTCCGGCGCCTTCGCCAGGATGTGCCCAAGCTTCTGTTCGTCGTCAACAAAACGGACATCGCCACGCCCGATGAAGTCGAAGCAGTCGTCTGGTTTCTTGAAAATGAGCTGCGAAACCATGTCGGCATCAAAAAACCAGAGGTGTTTCCGCTCTCCGCACGGCTGGTAATCAAAGAGCTGCTGGAAGAGATGCCCCCGGAGTCCAATGGCATGGATCGGCTCATGGCCCGTCTTCGCCACTTTGCCGTCGAGGAAAAGGAACAGGCGCTGTTTCAATCAGTGGCCATCGACTTGTTGCGCATTGCAGGCACACTGCGGTTTGTAGCCATGGTTGGGGAGCGCGCCCGATTCATGCGCGGCGAGGAGATGGCATCGAGGAAGAGCGCCCTCGAAGAGGCACTGGCTCGAGCGGATCAGGAATTGAAGGACGTGCGCCATCTGCTGCGGCAGGATACCGCCACCCTCATTGCCCGCATCGAGAACGATCTGAAGGAGCACATTGCCTCGACTGCGCCGCGGGTGCGCAGCCGGTTGAACAAGCTCAGGAACCAGCAGCCGAGCAAGAACCGCCAACAGCTTGGCGCGCTGCTCGACCGGTTCATGCTCGACGAGGTCGAAGCCGTCTTTGAGGACTGGCGGGCGCAGGAAGACGAGCGCATCCACATGGAACTGGCGGCGTTGTCGCGCCGGTTTGTGGAAAGAACGAACATTGTGCTGGAACGCTTGCAAAACGCCGCTGGTGGCTTGTTCGATGTTCCGGTCGCGCCTGTGGCTTTCACTTCATCCCTGTCTGTGGAGAGCCGGTTGCGCTATAGCACGGACCCCTTATTTCAACACCGGTATGACAAGCTGATCTTTGCCCTGCCGAAGTCTCTATTGCACAGGGTTGTCTTTGGCCGAATGATGGCCCGCATCGACGCGGAACTGAGCCGCAACGCAGACCGGATACACGACGACTATCTCGAGCGGCTGGAAAAGTCCGTTGCCACATTCGAGAAGGAACTCAAGGCAGCGGTTGCGATTGTCGCCGATAATCTCCGCTTCGTAGTGGAACCGCGGGCCAAGGACGCGAAGTATTCGCGATCGGTTGTTCCGCAAATTGCTCCGATCATCACCCAGTGCGCTGCGTTGGGCTGATCGCGCCTCTCACGGCCGCAGTCCTCCAATGCTCCGATCAGGCCGCCAACCGGCCAACCATTCACGGGCACTCTTGACCCGCGGTTCCATCGTCGCGCTCACCTTTGACGATCTGCCTGCCTCCCGGCCAGAACCGCGCCAAAATCGCCACTGCCCTCGCCGCCGAGCTCAAGGCCAACCACATGGAGTGGAGGGCGCTTACGGATTTGTGAACATCCACAGGCTCGAAAACGATTCCAAGGCGTGTCAGGCGCAAGCCATGCGCCCGGCTCCGGCAAGACGCAGGTCTTGCATTTGTCTTACGTCCGTAAGACGCCCGTCCACCGCCCGTAAGACACGTAAGACAAGGCGATTTTGCCCCCAAAACCCTCCCCGCACAACGTCTTACGCTGTCTTACGGAGGCCGCAAAAACGTTTGCCCAGGAATCCGGCAGCCCCCTACCGCAGCCGGCCGCGCACCTCGGTCCGCGCCAGGTAGAGAAAGAACACCAGGTTCAGCAGCCCCTGCACCAGGGCAGGCCCCTGATGGCGGCTGCTGAAGATCCACAGGTCGTAGGCCGCCAGCAGGAAAACCGCGGCCAGGGCCAGCGCCCAGGCCCAGCGCAACAGCAGCAGCAGCCCCGCGCTGGCGGCGATGAGGGCGGCCGCAAAGATGAGAAACAGCGGCGGATAGTGCCCGCCCGCGGCCACGCCCAGAATGATCACCCCGGACAGAACGAGCAGGTAAAGGCTGATGGCCGCCAGACCCGGCAGCGGCAGCAACTCCCGCCGCGGCGGTTGAGTTTCGTCCTTCCTGTCTTCGCCGGTCATAGCGAGTGCAGATAGGCCAGCAGGTCGTCGAGCTGCTCGCTGGTCAGTTGCGTGGCGGGCATCATCTGCCGTCCGTGCAGGATGACCTGCGTGAGCCGCTCGTCGGTGGGCGGCGCACCCGAAGGCATGGCCTTCAACTTGGTGAGCGCCTGCAGTCCCGGCCCGTGCAGCCCGCGCGTGGTGGTCGGGTAGTGACAATTGGCGCACTTCTGGCGATAGACCTCTGCCCCGCGCGCCTCCTCGATGGTCCACTGAGACTCCGGCTTGGAGGGCGGCAGCGAGCGGCAGCCGGCCAGTGCCCCCGCCAGCGCTCCGGCAAGGCCGATCGCAAAGGTCCACAATCCAAGGGAAGCAGTAAGAGAACGGGTGCGCATCTGCCTCTGATGATACAGAATTATTCCGCCGCCGCTATCGCTTCCGCGATGCGGTCGATGGCCTTCACTTCGGCTTCGCTCCCCGGCCTGTGGCCATTCACCAGGATCGAAAACGCCAGCGTCTTGCCGCTGGCCGCGGTCAGGTAGCCCGAGAGGGCGTTCACCTCATTCAGCGTGCCGGTCTTGGCCCACAGCCGGCCCCTGAGCGGCGAGTTCCTGAACCGGAGAGCCAGGGTGCCGTCTACCCCGGCCACGGGAAGCGTCTCGCGCCAGGCCGCTCCCCACGGCTGCCGCGCGGCGTACGCCAGTAGTTGCGTGCAGGCGCGCGGGGCAATGCGGTCGTCGGGACTCATGCCCGAGCCGTCGTAGAGGAAAAAGTCCCCGTCGTCCACGCCCGCGCCGGCCAGAAACTGCCGCACCACCCGGGTTCCCTGCGCAAAGCTGCCCTCCGTCCCATGGACCTTGCCCAGCAGGCGCAAGAGCAGCTCGGCGTGCAGATTCTGGCTCACCTTGTTGATGACTGCAATGTCCTCGGCCACCGGCACGGAGATATGCGTGGCCAGCACCCTGCGGCCCTCCAGCGACGCGGCGATCGTCGCCAGCTCGGATCGGGCCAGCTTGATCGGCTGGGCGCGCTCGCCGGCAAAATCCCCCTTTCCATTCGGATCCATGTGCCGGGACGCAGCCTCGCCGGTGACCGTAACGCCGCGGCTCCTGAGCGCCTCCTTGAAGGCTGCCGCCGTAAACTCCGCGGCGTCCTCCACGGCCAGGCTGGCATGAAAGCCTTCGGCCCGCGCCGTGCCCCAGGCCCGCACCTGCATGGAGCCTGGCCGCCGGTCCAGGCCGGGATGGGGCGTTTCACCCGCGGCCGCCGGCGTCATGCTGTTGTCCAACGTGTAGTAGTCCACCTTCGGCGTCCACTCGGCGGCTGTCGTTCCGTGCGCGGCCGGGTCAGCCGTTACGGTCAACTCCGCCGTGTTCTCGTTGAAGCTCAGCGCGGAGACTGGCGCCCCGCCGCTCCATTGCAGGTCGTCCCATCCCCAGGCCTGGCCGTAAGGCTCGTCGAGAAAGAAGCTGTCGTCGCCCACCAGGCTGCCGTCCACCGTGCGCACGCCGGCCTGCTCCACCTGCTCGGCCAGCAACTCCAGCACTTCCATGGCGCTCGGCGGCCTCTCCGCCTCGTCCGCGGCGGAAGCGGTAGCAACCGGGCCTGCCGAAGCCGGGCTTGCGGCAGCCGGATTCGGCGCCTCCGGCGCCCGGTACGGATAACGCCGCGCGCTCAGCGTGGGGTCGCCCGCGCCCAGCAGGATCAGGTCGCCGTGCAGCACGCCCTCGCTGTCGATCTCGCCCTCGGCCACCACGTTCGTGGTCCAGGTCAGCGTGTCGACGGGCAGCAGGGCAAAGGCCGCGGCCGTGGTCGCCAGCTTGGCGTTCGAGGCCGGAGTAAACAGCCGCCCTTCGTTCAACCCATAGATCGACCGGCCCGGCCGCCCGTCCAGCGCGGCCACGCTGATGCCAAACTCCGCATGACTCAGCGCCGACTCGGCCAGAATGGCCTGGATGCGGTTGCCAAGCGGTCCCTTCGCCGAAGCGGGGCGGGTCGTGGAATGCGCCACGGGCTTGGAGCTGCTTCGCGCAGGTGCCTGGGCAAACAGCCCGGTGGAAGGAACCAAAGCTAAGAGAAGCGCCAGAACTCGCCGAAAAGCCATCATGGACGGAGTTTAGCAGCCTTCGGCAATAGTATCTTCTCAACAAACCGTGCACAGATGCCTCTTGCTTTAGCGGAGGATGAGCAGAGTAGGATTGGAGTCACCGGAAAGTAATATCGAGGGAAATAGCCTTGAGCATGAATAGGAAGAAACACCGGACTCGGCGGCAGCTTATTCGGGATTATTCCCTGTACCTTCTGATCTCCGTTGCCATCGTGGCCGTTGCAATCTGGGCAGCAAAGAGGAGCGTGGCGGAAGAAACAATACACACATGGGGTTCGTTTGCTTTTGCAACTCCAATCCTCTTCGGATTTTTTGTTGCCGAATATCGCAGACTGTGGCGGAAGCGGCTCTTTTGGTTGGTGACATTTGCGCTCCTGGCCCTTCATTCTCTGGGCTATGCCGTCGTATTCGCCAGGGTCTCTCCCTGGAGAGGAAGTTGGACTTTTATATTGACTCTCATCGAGGCGTTCATCTTTCTTCAGTGCCGCAACTGGCTATGGCCGCTTACGCCTGAGGAGTGAAGACCCGCGACACAATGAATGACTTTGAGGGGTTCGGAAGAACAATGACATCACAGCACCGCAACCATTGCGTTTGGCGGCTGCGCACCCGCACGCTCGAACTGGGCCGGCGCACGCTGGTCATGGGCGTGGTCAACATCACGCCCGACTCCTTCAGCGACGGGGGGCAGTTTTTCGATCCCCAGACGGCAATAGCCCACGGCCTCGCCCTGCTCGACGAAGGCGCGGACCTCCTCGACCTGGGCGCGGAGAGCACCCGGCCCGGTTCGCGCGCGGGCGGGGCTGCCGGGACCGCGCTGGCTCCGGCGGTAAGCGCCGAGGAAGAGCAGGCGCGGCTGCTGCCGGTCCTCGAAGGCATTCTCGCCGCGCGTCCCGAGACGATCGTCTCCGTGGACACCTACAAGGCCGCGACGGCGCGCGCGGCCCTCGCAGCCGGCGCTGAGATCGTCAACGACGTGAGCGGCTTCCAGTGGGACCCCGGGATCGCAGCCGTCTGCGCCGAGTTCAAGGCGGGCGTGGTGCTGATGCACACGCGCGGCCGGCCCGGGGAGTGGCGCGCCCAGCCGCAGTTGCCCCCCGATGAACTGCTGGCCACGGTGCGCACCGGCCTGACGGCAAGCCTGGCTGCGGCAGCCCAGGCGGGCATTCCGCCCCAGTCCATCGTGCTTGATCCCGGCTACGGCTTCGGCAAGCGTTTCGCCGAGAACTACGCCCTGCTGGCCCGCCAGGCGGAACTGCTCTCCCTCGGCCGGCCGCTTCTCGCCGGCGTCAGCCGCAAGTCTTTTCTGGGCCGCACGCTGGCCCCGCTCTTTGGAGGGAACGATGCCCCGGTCGAGGCCCGCGAGACGGCCAGCCTGGCCGCCCTGGCCGCCGCCATACTCCACGGAGCCTCCATCGTCCGCGTCCACGCCGTCCGCCCCGCAGTCGAGGCCACCCTCATCGCGGACGCTGTCCTGGCGGCTGCTCGCGGTGGTCCAATGTGAGCAGACATTGGCCTTAGCCGCTTCTAGGATGATACGTAGTGAAGGTGCGAGACGGTGGTTATAAAGGCCGGTCCAGCTTCCAGCAAGGCTCCCAGAAGGCTGCGTAATCCATGCCCGCGAATGAGATTCTGCAAGAAGCCACGAAGCTCCACAAAGTGAGCGACAGTCTCGACGTGCTGGCGCAACAACATGCGCCCATCTCGGAAGCGCTCTCGATTCTCTCGGGAAGCGTTCGCAACTCCGCCACGCTGCTGGAGGTGGTGGTGGCGCTGAAGCTGCGGCCGGCCCCAGGGTTCGATCCGGCAATCAACTGATTTCCACCCCGGTTGCCATCCCAGCGGCGAAGGCCTCGCCGCGGCGGGGCGGGGATCCCGGTTGCGTCTGGTGAAGGGCGAAAGTTCTCCAGTTCCGGAAATCGAGGCCCTTCGGCAAGCTCAGGGGCAGGCTCTGGGGCAGCCGGCCTCAATCGAGGGCGAGCGCTTCTTTCCCGGTTTGGGGTTAGTGCAAAGGCCATAAGTCTGTTGACGGTTGACATAAAATGGCAGTAACTTAACTCGCAGATATGTATCGAAAGAATCATAGGCTATGCGCGGATCCGCAAATAACGTGGAGTTTGCGGGGACAGGTCAAAGTAGCTCTGTAAATAACCGTGCGGCGCGTCACACTAAGGCATGAAAAAGATTTTGCTTGGACTGGTTCTCGTCTTCTGCTTCGCAATACCTTATGCGGCGCAGGCGCAGGTGGTCGTCGAAGTAGGCCACCACCACCATCACCACCATTACCGGCATCACCACCCCTATCGCATGCAGTAAGCGATGTGGATGGGAATCTACGAACGCGCGAGTTGGCAGGTCGAAGTGAGATGTTAAGGGTCAAGCGCGCTACCTTCCGTATTCAAAGCGCCAGAAGACGGCATCTCGAACCTACCCCTACAGATATTTCCCCCAGCCCATATTTTCGATTCATAGGGACTTGCGCCAGTCTCCACGATGGAGCCGGTAGAGCACATAGCGCCGCGAGGCGTGGCCTTCAGGGAGGCGCGGATCGTCGAAGTCTGCGCCGGGATCGTGAACCATGCCGAGCTTCTTCATTACGCGGCGAGAGCGCAGGTATTGAGGAACGGTAAAGAAGACCTGTCTCATTGGTCCGTGGGCGCGACGGCGGCGACCGGGAGTTCCGCCGCAAGCTCACGGGATGTCCCTCGTCCGCCTTGATTGAACGGCGCCAGTCTCAGGCCGCGGACGCCGCTTGTCAGAGCGGCGAATGCACCCAGGGTTTATCATCAAAAATGGCGTGGGCCGGTTGGCCGCGCCTTAGTTTTGCTGCCCAGGTGTTGCGTGCGCTTCATCAAAAGCCGTCGGCGCGCCGGGCTGTCTCTCTCTAAAAACGCGCTTCGGGGAATCGGATCGACATGCGAGCAAAGACGGCGGTAGTGCTGGGCGCCCAGTGGGGCGACGAGGGCAAAGGGAAGATAGTGGACGTGCTGAGCGAGCGGTTCAGCGCCGTGGCGCGGTACGCCGGCGGACATAACGCAGGACACACGGTCATCATCTGCGGGCAGCGGTTCGTGCTGCAGTTGATTCCCTGCGGAATGCTGCGGCCGGGGTGCAAGGGCATCATCGGCAACGGGGTGGTGCTGGACCCGATCGCTTTCCTCAAAGAAGTGGCCAAGCTGCGGGCGCTGGGCGTGGGCGTGGATGAGCAGCTTTTTGTGTCGAACCGGGCGCAGGTGATTTTGCCGTACCACCGGATGATCGAGCTGGCGGAGGAAAGCGCGCCGGGGCGGAAGAAGATTGGGACGACGAGCCGGGGGATTGGGCCGGCATATGAGGACAAGATGGCGCGCAGCGGGCTGCGGGTGGTGGACCTGCTCAGGCCGGATCTGCTGAAGACGCACATCGAGGCGGCCTGCGGGGAGAAGAACGCCATTGCGCGGGCGCTGTTCGGGACCGATCCGCTGGACCCGGCGAAGATGTACGACGAGTATGCTGCGGCGGCGGAGCAGGTGAGGCCGTTTGTGGCGGATACGGGGCGGCTGCTGAACACGATCCTGGCCGAGGGCGGGAGCGTGATGTTCGAGGGGGCGCAGGGGACGATGCTGGACATCGACCACGGGACCTATCCGTTTGTGACTTCGTCGTCGGCGACGGCGGGCGGGGCGGCTACGGGAACCGGGGTGGGGCCGACGGCGATCGGCACGGTGATCTCAGTGACCAAGGCCTACGTGACGCGGGTAGGCGAGGGGCCGTTTCCGACCGAGATTCACGATGCGGCGGGCGAGGAGTTGCGGGCGCGGGGCAAGGAGTATGGCGCTGTGACCGGGCGGCCGCGGCGCTGCGGCTGGCTGGATATTCCACTGCTGCGCTACTCGAACCAGGTGAACGGGGCCGAGTGGCTGGTGGTCACCAAGCTGGACGTTCTGGACGAGTTGGCCGAGATCCCCATCTGCATCGGGTACGAGATCGGCGGGAAGGTGACGGACGAGATTCCGGCGGACGTGCAGGGGTTGGAGCAGATCAAGCCGCGGTATACGGCGCTGAAGGGTTGGCGGGAGCCCACCGAGGGGATTACGGAGTTTGAGAAGCTGCCGCTGGCGGCGCGGGAGTACTTGCGGTTTCAGGAGCGGGAGAGCGGAGCGCGGATCGGAATGGTCTCGACCGGCCCGGATCGGGACCAGACCATGGTGCTGCCGGAGTTTGCGGCGGCGCTGGATCGGATTCACGCATAAACTTGAGAACGTCTTGAGAATGGTCTGGGGCTTTGCTGCCCAGGCAGGAGAGAAGCCGATTCTATGGTCAGCTTTATGGTTCGTCTGAAGTTTGCTTCTGAAGATCGCGCCGATGTGGCCGAAATCCTGCGCCAGTTGACCTTGGCCTCGCGCCGGGAGCCGGGATGCGTGAGCTACATCGCCCACCAGGTACACGGCGATCCGGACACCGTGCTTATTTATGAGCAATACCAGGACCAGAGCGCGCTGGATGCGCACGCGAAGTCGGCGCACTTCAAGCAGTACGCCGTGGGGGGACTCTACCAGAAGATGCGGGAGCGGAGCCGGGAGGACCTGGTCGCTCTCGTTTGAACCCTGCCCGAGTCCAACCGGCGGGGAGCCCGGCATGGGCAGTGGCGGCGACATTCGCGGAAAGTTGATTGAGCGGTGATGCGTGCCTTTCTGAAATCGATTGACCGGCGCGGCCTTGCGGGGCTACCATCCGTAACGATTATGCACGCAGCCATGATCAACCCCTCCAAGCCCCTCCGCCGCCGGCTGGCGCTCATTGCGACGTTCGCCGCGATGCTCGCCGCAGTACTCACGCAGGCGGCACTTGCCAATCCCCAGCATCCCGGAATGCCGCGCGGGCAAAGGCACGAGAGCCGGCACGAGATCTTCCAACTGGAAGAGACTTGGCGCGACGCCCTTCTGAAGGGAAACACCGCCGCGATGGACTCTCTGCTGGCGGACGACTACATGGCTATTACCGACTCCGGGATCCTGCAAACCAAGGAGCAGACCCTGGCCAACCTGCGCAGCGGCAAGGTGCGCTTAACGGCTCTCGATATTTCGGACCGCAAGGTGCGATTTTACGGGACAACGGCGCTGGTGACTTCGCTGGCCGAGGTGCAGGGCACGACACCCGAGGGAAACATCTCCGGCAGCTATCGCTTTACCCACGTCTATGCGCGCAATGCGCAGGGTAAGTGGAAGATTGTGAGCTTTGAAGCTAGCAAGATTCGGGAACCCGGCGAACATAAGTAGTCTTCTACAATGGATTGATGCCTGAACTTCCTGAGGTCGAAACCATTGCCCGCGGCGTCCACGAGCGGGTGCGCGGCGACCGCATCGTTCAGGCTTGGTTTGGTTCCCATCGGCAACCCTTCAAGACGCCGCCGGCGCGACAGGCTAAGGGGCTTGAGGGGCGCGCGATTCTGGCCGTTCATCGCGCGGGAAAGCACATCGTCTGCGAGTTGGGGCTTGCGGTGAGCGGGCTCGGTGCAGGCGGGCCGGACGGCGCGCCACAAGCCCAATGGATCGTGCATCTCGGGATGACCGGGCGGCTGCTCGTTACTACTCCCGATGGTCCCATTGCCCCCCATACGCACGCCCGCCTGAGCCTTGCCAGCGGCCGGGAGCTTCGCTTTGTGGACCCGCGGCGGTTTGGGCGGCTGGAGTTCCGCGATCTGCGCCGCAGCCCCGGCTTCAGCGCAGCGGGAGCCGACCCCCTGGCCGTGATGGCGCAGGCGTTTGCCGAGCTCTTCCGCGGCCGGCGGCTGGCCATCAAGGCTGCCCTGCTCAACCAGAAGCTGCTCTCCGGGGTGGGCAACATCTACGCCGACGAGAGCCTGTTTCGGGCCGGCATCCGTCCGCACAGGAGGGCGGGACGGCTGACCAGGGCGGAGCTTGAGCGGCTGCGGCTGGCGTTGCGCGAGGTTCTGGAGCACGCCATCCGGCTGGGCGGCTCCTCGGTCTCCGATTATGTGGACGCCGACGGGGTGCGAGGGTTCTTTCAACTCGAACACCGCGTCTACCTGCGCACCGGGCTGCCCTGCCGCCATTGCCAGACTCCGATTCGGCGCATCGTGCTGGCCGGACGGGGGACGCATTACTGTCCGCAATGCCAGCGGTGAGGCACACTTCTATGGTTTTTAGAAGTTTTCTTGCATTAGAAGTTCCATAATCCAGATATTTCCCGCCTTGCGAAATCCACAAGTCCTTGAAAAATAAAGAATGTATAAAATGGTACAGCAATTGCTGTTAAATAAGCGCCAGTGATGTTCCGGCTGCTGGAGAGAAATCCGGTCAGCCCAAAGAACAGCAGACACCCGGCAAGAGCAACCGCCAACGAAGCGGCCCTCATAAAAAGGGATGGACCGGTCGGGGAGTCTGCAGTAGGTACGGTGGAGACAACCACCGTCCACACGCTATTTGGGAGGCCAGTGACCAGCGCAGAACAGCGAAACGCCACTCCATTTGGAGTGGCGTTTTCTGCTTTTGGGGAATTTACGGGAGCCGATCGAAGATTCCGCGGGCAATCTGACCGAAAGTGGACTTGCCAGCCGGGATGCTTCGCTGTAGTATCGGAATTGCCTATCAAGCGGCTGACGCGGGCCACCCGAATGCGGGCAGAGCAAGCTCGCCGCCAAGCAAGGAAACTTCGCCGACCGGATCAATCCTTACCAGGCTGCACACGGCGAAAGCTCCCATAGGAAGGGCATCACCGGAGGAAAGCGCCGGCCGCGCTGTTTCAATCCCGGCAAAGGGCTCGGCAATGGGCCTGGCAGATGGGATGGATCGGCGGATGGAGCTCCAGCAAGGCTCCTGTGTATATGGCGGCAGATCTTCTGGGAATCATGGTAAGTTGCGCGCGGAGTTCCGCTCCGCGGCAGTTTGCCCGAAGCTCTCAAACGATTAGACCGCCAGCCGTCGTATTCCCCCCGTCCAAACCTGGACAGGCGGCAGGCAAACGGGAAGCTCGGCGCCAGCTTGCGGCTGGGCAGAAAAAGGCTGAGCCTGAAAGCGCGATGCAGAAGCGCAATACACCAGGAAACGCAATGCACCGGATTGCAAAGTGCCAGGAAGTACACTCATGACGACAGAATCGACGCAGCCCCAGACTGAACTGGGGCCGGCTCCGGCCAATGGCCAGGGGCAGTCGCAAGGGCATCGGCGCCGGCGGCGCCGGCGTAAGAATAAGACCAGCCAGGCGGGCGCGCCCCAGGCGCAGCAGGCGCAACCTCAGGCGCAACGCCCGGCAGAACCGGCTCAGCCCAAGGCGGCGCCCGCGCGCCAGGCGCACCACAGCCACCAGGCGCAGCAGGGCCAGGGGCAGCCGCGGAAGAAGAAGAAATTCTTCCAGAAGGGTGCGGCCACGGCGGCGCAGCCCGGCAACAGCATTTCAGGTCCGCCGCAGGGCAAGCGCAAGGGCCGGCAAAAGGGGCCCAGGGAGTTTGTCGGTCCGATGGACCACAGCTACCGCGCCGTCAATGGCAACATATCCGACGGTCCGCCTTCCACCATTCAAATTATGAGCAACGGCCGCGGCAGCCATTACCAGGAGGCCTATGTGCCGGAGCCGGCGGTTCCGGTGCGGGAAGACGCCCCCACACGCATCTTCTGCTTCATCGAGGATCTGTTTTTCCAGGCCAAGATCCAGGAGACATCGCGGAAGCTGGGCGTGAAGGTGGAGTTCGTCAAGGGCGACAAGGAGTCCGTGGCAAGGCTCACCGATGTGCCGGACGCCGAACGGCCTACGCTGCTGGTGTTCGACCTGAACAACCTGAATGCCAAGCCGATGACGCTGATCCCCAAGTTCAAGGCCAAGCTGAAGAAGGCAACCTCGATCATCGGCTTTCTGAATCATCTGCAGGGCGACCTGAAGATGAAGGCGATCGAGGCTGGGTGCGACACGGTGATGCCTCGGTCGGCTTTTTCACAGAGTCTGCCAAACCTGCTGCGCCGCTATGGGCTGGATGAGGAAGAAGAGTACGCCCAGCAGCCGATGTGAGCCGGGCGGGATGAGGATGATCGGAAGAGGGCGTCCGCCGCGGCGGACGCCCTCTTTTCTTGCTACTGTCAACGCTATCCCGGTGGCCAGGTGAGCGGGCGGCCGCCGAGCAGGTGGACATGGAGATGATCGACGGTCTGGCCGCCGTCCGGGCCGGTGTTGACCACCACGCGATAGCCCTTGGGCAGGCCCTTGGCGCGGGCTATCTCCGCCGCTGCCCACAAGAGGTGACCGAGCAGCGCGCAATCGTCGGGATTGGTATCGGCCAGCGAGACGATGTGCTCGCGCGGCGCGATTAACACATGCACCGGTGCCTGCGGATGAATGTCCGCAAAGGCGTAACACTGGTCGTCCTGGTAGACGGCGGTGGAGGGAATGCTTCCATCAACGATCTTGCAAAAGAGGCAACTCATAGCGGAAACAGTGTACAGGAACGTGTCGCCTCATGGAAGCAACCAGTTCGACTCGCGACAGTTCAAACCGTGCGTTCCACCGGCGGATGCTGTCGAGCGGCCGGCAACGCGTCTCTCTCATGCCACAAGTGCGCGGCTCTCCGCCGCCTTGCTCTCTTGAGCGATGTCTATCGTCAATTGTGCCGGCGCCGACGCGGGGAAGCTGTCCTCTATCTGGCGGCCACCGAGCAGGTGCAGGTGGAGTGTATCCGCGGTTTGACCGCCTTGCTCGCCGGCATTGACAACGATGCGGTAGCCGTCGGTTATTTTTTTGGCCCGGGCGATCTCTGCCGCCGCCGACAGCAGGGGACCGAGCATCGGGAAATACTTCTTATCGGAATCGATGAGCCGGGGGATGTGTTCGCGGGGCACAATCAGCACGTGCACCGGCGCCTGGGAGTTGATGTCCGCAAAGGCGTAACCAGGCCCGTCCGAGTAGATGGCTGTGGAGGGAATGCTTGCTTCAATGATCTTGCAGCATTGGCAGCTCATAATGTGACCAGTGTACAAGGGCATTTTTGCATCGGGGAACATTTGGATCGTAACGTCTGTGGTACGCCGATTTGCGGGTTTCATTTCGGGCCACGCCGTTCCAAATTGGTGTGGTCGAGGATAATCTTCCAGCCTTGCGGCCCCTCGCGCCAGACCAGGGAAAGATGCCGTCGTCCTTCTTGGCCTCGCCTTTCGCGGCGCGTTCGAGGTGAAAGGCGCCGGTGTCTAAGGCAAACTCGACCTTGCCGCAGGAGGCGGGCAGCAGGCGGACTTCGAGATTGCTGAAGGTGAGTGTGCCGTCCCTGCTGCTAGAATGTTGCGCATGGAAACAATCCAGTACAACCTGCCGCAAAACCGCATCCCCCTTGCCTGGTACAACATTGCCGCCGATCTGCCCAAGCCGATGGCGCCGCCGCTGCACCCTGGGACGCTGAAACCGATCGGACCGGACGACCTGGCGCCGCTGTTTCCGATGAGCCTCATCATGCAAGAGGTGAGCACGGAGCGGGAGATCGAGATTCCCGGCGAAGTACGGCAGTTGTACGCGCAGTGGCGTCCCTCGCCTCTCTACCGGGCGCGGCGTCTGGAGAAGGCTCTGGATACGCCGGCGCACATTTACTACAAATACGAGGGCGTGAGCCCGGCCGGCTCGCACAAGCTCAACACCGCCGTGGCGCAGGCTTACTACAACAAGAAGGAAGGCACAAAGCACCTGTCAACGGAGACGGGGGCCGGCCAATGGGGATCGGCTCTGGCCATGGCCTGCGCGTTCTTCGGCTTGGATTGCAAGGTCTTCATGGTGCGGGTGAGTTATGACCAGAAGCCATACCGCCGCGCCCTGATGGAAGCCTTTGGAGCCTCCGTCACCGCCAGCCCGAGCACGGAGACGGAGTCGGGCCGCGCCATTTTGGCCGAACATCCGGGGACGAACGGTTCGCTGGGCATTGCGATTTCAGAGGCCGTGGAAGTGGCCGCCAAGGATCCAAACACCAAGTACGCGCTGGGCAGCGTGCTCAACCACGTGCTGCTGCACCAGACCGTCATCGGCCTCGAGGCCATCGAGCAGATGGCTCTGGCCGGCGACGAGCCAGACGTGATTATCGCCTGCGCGGGCGGAGGATCGAACTTTGCCGGCCTGGCCATGCCCTATGTGGGCCGCAAGATCAAGGGCCAAAGCAAGGCGCGGATCGTTGCCGTGGAACCGGCGGCCTGCCCCAGCCTGACCAAGGGCAGATTCACCTACGACTTCGGAGACACCGGACATCTGACGCCGCTGGTGAAGATGCACACTCTGGGCAGCACCTTCATCCCTCCGGGAATTCATGCCGGCGGGTTGCGCTACCACGGCATGGGACCGCTGGTCTCGCACGTCAAGGACCTGGGCTTGATTGAAGCCGCCAGCGTGCAGCAGTTGGACGCCTTTGCCGCCGGGATTCAGTTTGCCCGCGCGGAAGGTATCGTTCCGGCGCCGGAAGCCAACCATGCCGTCGCCGAGGCCATCGCCGAAGCCCTGCGCGCCAAAGAAGAAGGAAAGCAGCGGACGATTCTCTTCAATCTCAGCGGGCATGGGCACTTCGACATGCAGTCGTACATTGCCTACCAGGCGGGGAAGCTGGAGAACTACGACTATCCGGAAGAGGAGATCGCGATGGCGCTGGCTGGCTTGCCCGCGGTGGGGTGAAGGCAGGGGTCAGGGGTCAGGGGCAGTCCGGAGGATTGGGCTGCTTGGGGCTCCCACCCTTCCGCGATGAGGCTGCGGAAGGATGGGGCACCCGGCTCCATCTTGGGAGCAGAGTGAGGAAGTCCATGGAAGAGGCTACTGAATCCGTAAAACATCCGAAGGAGCCGGTGCCGCCATCGCGAATCCGAAAGTCCAGCGGCAAGCCCCTGTGGTTGGACTATTTTGACACCTTCTCCAGGGTGGCTCTTGCCGTTATTGGTGCCTCTTGGGCGATCACAAGCTTCTACGCCCAAAGGGCGCAGAACGAGCATACGCTTCAAATCCAGATAGAGAGCCAACAGCGGGCGCTCGAGTCCCAGCGTGAGATTTCGGAAGCTCAATTGGCCGCCAATCTCATCCCACACATCAAATGTGCCGATGACGAACAGAAGCTCATGGCACTGCTGATACTCGACTCAGCCTCGCCGCGTTCTGCGGCTTCGGTTGCGAACGCACTTCTGAAGTGTGAGCAGCCCCCCGCTGCAAAGAGTGCCGCGCAGAGCTTTGCTTTGGCCACGTCCTTGACAGAACTTCGCGCCAATTTCTTGCGCCAACTCTCTGACGCAAGACAGTATCGTAGATTTGGCTTAGATCAACAGGCTGCAGGAGAATACGAGAAGGCGTACAACATTTTGCCTGTTGCATTCAAGGCCGATGTTGATCACTCCGCAGCTACTAATGCACGCCTCGCGCTTGAATCTGCCCGGTTCGCCGAGGCAGCAGCTTGGTTCGAAGATGCGTTCAGGAAGATTCAGACCTCTCCATAGTTGAAGGGAAGGACCCAATGACTCCAATCACGAAGCTGAACAGCGTTCTACGCTCAGTCGCTATTGCATTTCTCGTGGGCACGAGTATGTCTCATCTGCTTGCCCAAGAAAAGTGCTCTGTTGAGATACTCACGCCACTGTCTGGCGTGACCGTGCAAGAAAACACCCAAGTAAAGGGCACTGCATCTTTCTCGCCAGGACGGTTTTTATGGGTGTTTGCACACCGGAAAGGCCTAGCCTTATGGTGGCCCCAAGGCGCTGGGTCGGCTGTCGTAACGAGTGGCAGGTGGGAGGTTATGGCAACGTTAGGTCAGGATCGAGATGTAGGTCGAGAATTCGAGATTGTGGCTGCAGTAGTCGATGCGAGCACCAACCAAGATCTACTAGCCTGGTTCAAAAGAGCTGAGGAATCGGGCAACAATCAGGGTATAAATCTCCCATCCACTGTGGGGGAATGTCGCATCGCGGCAACAACAGTGATGAAGACAAGATGATCATGGATCGGACCCCGCCGAGAGAAAACCTCGGGGGGTCGTGCGGCTTGGGTCAATGTTCCGAGACCTGTATTTCCAACCCTACGGCACAGTGGGCATGACTCGATGTAGTCGAGGGCGGCGGGGTCTTGGCCGTCGGGGCTGCCTTCGACGCGGAGGATGTCGCCGGGGTTCAGGTCGATGTTGGGGATGGTGCGGCGGGTGGAGTTGTCGCCGTTGGGGCGGGGGTTGCCTGGTTGATAGACTGAGTTGTTTGCTGAAGCGAGGAGGATTGCCCGCGATATGTCTGCCACCATGCAGGCGGTAGTAAAAGCTCACGCTGCGCCCGGCATCGAGTTGCGCGAGGTTCCGGTTCCTGCGCCCGGCCCCGGCGAGGTGCTGGTGCGGGTGCAGGCTGCCAGCGTTTGCGGGACCGACCTGCATATCTTCAACTGGGACCCATGGGCGCAGGGGCGCATCCATCCGCCGCTGATTCCGGGCCACGAGTTCTCGGGCGCTGTGGCCGGAGTGGGTCGCGGCGTGACTACGGTGAAAGAGGGCGACCTGGTTTCGGCGGAGATGCACGTGGCCTGCGGCAAGTGCATGCAGTGCCGCATCGGCGAGGCGCACATCTGCCAGCACGTGCGGATTCTGGGCGTGGATGCGGACGGGGCGTTCGCGAGCTACGCCATCATTCCCGAGAGCAACATCTGGAAGCTGTCGCCGTCGATTCCGCCCGAGTACGCCTCGCTGCTGGATCCGCTGGGGAATGCAGTGCATACGGTGCTGGCCGGGGCGATTGCGGCGCAGACTGTGGCCGTGACCGGCTGCGGGGCGATCGGACTGTTCTCGATTGCCGTGGCCAAGGCTTGCGGAGCGGCACGGGTGTTTGCAATCGAGGTGAATGCGCGCCGGAGGTCCGCGGCCGCCGCGATGGGCGCCGACCTTGTGCTGGACCCCGCGGTGGACAACGTGGAGAAGCAAATTCTGGAGGCTACAGGAGGCACCGGCGTGGACGTTCTGCTGGAGATGTCGGGCAGTCCCGAGGCCATACGGCTGGGCTTTGCGCTGTTGCGGACTGGCGGGCGCGCATCGCTGCTGGGCATTCCGTCTAGGCCCTTCGAGCTGGACTTTGCGCGCGACATTATCTTCAAGGGCGCCATTGTGCAGGGCATCAACGGGCGCAAGATGTTCGAGACGTGGTTCCAGATGGAGGCATTGCTGGCCACCGGCAAGCTGAATCTGGAGCCGGCGATTACCCACCGCCTGAAACTGAGCGAGTTTCCCCAGGCCATGGAATTGCTGCGGACGGGCGAGGCGATCAAGGTAGTAATGCGGCCGGAGTAAGGCTAGTCTTCCCAGTCGATGGCTACGGTGCGCAGGCCGCGGACGGCGTTCGATAGATAGACGGCGTCGGCCTGGCGGAGATCCTGGGGATAGAGCACTCTTTCTTGCACCCCAGCGACGAAGACCTGTCGCTGGGGACCCCGTTCTTCCACGTTAGGTTGCGTTTCCAAAATATGGCGGCGATGGACGCCTGCCAGCAACCCACACTCGATGGGCGGCGTGAACCAGCGGCCGTCTTTTTCCACGAAGATGTTGTTGATGGCGCCTTCGGTGACCTCGCCGCGCAAGTTGAGAAACAGCACATCGTCAAAACCGGCCTGGGTTGCGGCTTTGAGGGCCTCCGTGTAGAGGGGTCTATGCGTGGTTTTGTGGAAGAGCATGGGGTCCTGGGGATCGGTGCGCTGGGAGGCGATGCATGCGCGGAGCGGCTTGGCGTGGCCGTCGCTTGCGGGCAGGACTTCATCGCCGATGTGCAACGTGCCTTCATGGTCGAGGAGCAGACGGACCTTGCGGGGCTGCTGATCCCCGAATGCTGCCGCGTAAGCGAGCAGCGCTGCCTTCGCCTCGGCGCGGTCGCATAGGAACGCGAAGTAGCGCGCCGAATCTTCGAGCCGGTCGAGATGGAGTTCGATGAGCGGGAATTCGTGGCGCCAGAGCAAGGTTTCGATGAGGGAGAAGCTATTTGGGAAGTACTCCGGGGGCCGGGTGAGAAATTCGGCCTTCAAGAGACATTCGCGGAATTCCTCAGCCGGGTCGGAGTCGATGACGATGCCGCTGCCGATCCCCATTGTGCCGCACTCGCCGTCGAGCTCCCCGCTTTGTCCGTCCAACTCAAGCGTGCGAATGGCGACGTTGAAGACGGTGCGCTCTTTTGAGAAAAAGCCGATGGCGCCGGTGTAGACGCCTCTCGGTTGCTCCTCGAGCTTTGCCAGAAGTTGCATGGCCCGGACCTTGGGCGCGCCGGTGACGGAGCCGCAGGGAAAGAGCGCGCGGAAGATCTGGTGGAAGCCGACTTCGGGGCGGAGTTCGCCGGTGACGGTGGAGGTCATCTGCCAGAGGGTCGGGTAGCGCTCGACGGCGAAGAGGTTTTCGGCGCGGACGCTGCCGAAGGCGCAAAGGCGGCCGAGGTCGTTGCGCAGCAGGTCGACGATCATCACGTTTTCGCTGCGATTCTTGGGGTCGTTGCGGAGCCACTCCGCCAACTCGCGATCTTCGCGGGTGGTGCGGCCGCGGGGCGCGGTTCCCTTCATGGGGCGGGTGGTGATGCGCCGCGTGGCGCCTTGCTCTTCCAGGCGGAAGAAGAGTTCGGGCGAAAAGGAAAGGATGCGGCGGTTGGGCTGCCAGTGGAGAAAGGCGCCGTAGTCCACTGGCTGGCGGCTGCGGAGGCGTCGATAGAGCGTGGCGGGGCTGCCTGCGGCATGTACGCGCAAGGGAACGGTGAAGTTGAGTTGATAGATATCGCCGGCGCGAATCCACTCGTGGATGGCGGCGATGCGCCCGGCGTATTGCGGTTCCGTGAGGCCGAAGGTGGTATCGAGCGGTAGCTCAGTTGCCGGCTCTTCGGCGGCGGCGCCGGAGGAGAGCTGGGCAAAGCCGGGAGGATCGCCGTCGAGGAAAGTTCCTGTCCGATGGTCGAAGAGCCAGGGATGGTCATAGATGCCGAACCAGGCCAGCGGCTGGCCGGGCCGGCTGGGCCGCAGGCCGGCCGTGGGTTCAAAGCAGTTGCCGCATTCGTAGGTAAAAAAGCCAGCGGCAAAGAGGCCGGCCGCGACGGCGGTCTCGACCTGTGCAAAGAGCCTTGGGAGTTCCGCTGATTCGTTGGCCACAACGACGCGCAGGGGAGCGGTGAAGAGGCGGGATAAGGAGTCGGTGTAAGACTCTGTTGCCCCGGGCTTTGCGCACTCCAACAGCACCGTCGCCGGCGCATGCTCCACCAGCGCGTACAGTTCCGGCGGAGGGGAATGCCAGCGGTTCATGCAGCCTGAATCACTTGACCGTCAGCGCTATGGTGGTGTAATTCGTGATGGCGGTGACGCCGTTGCTGGACTGTGCGTAGACGTACACCGTGTAAGTACCCGCGGGGGTGGCGGGATTCGTAGGCGGGCCGTGGTTGTAGTAGTTGTAACGAGGATTGCAGGCCGTTGTGCCCAGCATGGTGACCAGGCCGACCAGGGCAAGCAGCGTGAGCCTGTTGAGCCAGGGGCGGCGGCGGACTCCCCAGGCGAGTCCGCCCAAACCCAGCGCGCCGGGCAGCAGAAACGCCCAGGCCACGAGATTGGAGCGGGGATGAGCCGCCGAGGCTGTCGCTTCCTGCGTGGTAATAACCATCAAACTGGTGATTGCGGTGGTGGCGTTGGGCAGGATCTCAACGTTTTCTGGGGTAAAGGTGCAGGAAGACTGATCGGGAAGGCCCGAGCAGGAGAGCGTTACAAACATCGGAGCCGTCAACGCGTCGCTGTTCTGCGGCGTGACGGAGGCCGTGACCGTTCCCGATTGGCCGGGGGTGAGAGAAAGGGTGGCCGGCGCGACGGAAACAAGAAAAGTGGGCGTGGAACTAGCCTGGACTTGCGCGCCGGATGCCTGGGAGGTTGAGCCCTGGTGAGTGGCGTCGCCGGCATAAACCGCGGTCAGTGAGTGATCGCCGGCTGGCAGGGCAAGCACAATGCTGGCCTGGCCCTGAGCGTTCAGCGCCGCACCGGCCAGTTGGCTGCCGTAGTCGCTGATGGCGACCGCGCCGGTTGCTGGAAGCCCATCCTCGCCGGTCACGGTCACGGCTATGGTGGCCTGCGTGCGCCCACCCTGATCGCGGGTCTCCACGGTCACCGCGGTCTGCGTGGCCAGGCGCTGCGAGTTCTCCGCGGCCATTGCCAACGTAGGCATCGCCAGCGCGACACCTAGTCCTGCAACCAACTCAAGCCGCAAACTGCGGCAGATTATGCCTCTCACGCGCACCTGCTCCAAGATTCAAGATCGTGGTTCGCCCATTTGCCGCAGCGTAAAACCCTATTGTATCCGGCGGGGGCGCGCCGGAGCCATTGCCGGCACATTCTTTGGACGCAACGGAGGGGAGAATGGCGTCCTTTCGCCACCGAATTGAGGACCTGGAGCCGGTGGGGCCGGACCCTGGTTCCCCGGTCCTGGCCGCGCTATGCTCTTTCTTTGAGGTGCATCGCCATGACCCAGGCCGCTATCCGCCCCCAGCTTGCCCACCTGACCGCCGCGCTCGATGACCTGCGCGCCAAGGGCACCTATTTCAAACTGCGCATTCTCGACGATCAGCAGGCGCCGGTCTGCCACTACGACGGCAAGCAGGTGATCAACCTGGCCAGCAACAACTACCTCGGACTGGCCAACCACCCCAAGCTGATTGAGGCGGCGCTGGCCGCGACGCGGAGGTTTGGCGTGGGCTCGGGCGCGGTGCGGACGATCGCCGGCACCATGCGCATCCACATGGACCTGGAGGAGAAGATCGCCCGCTTCAAGAACGTCGAGGCTTGCGTGGTCTTCCAGAGCGGGTTCACGGCTAATGCGGGGACGGTGAGCTCGATTCTGGGCAAGGAAGACTTTATCCTCTCCGACGAGCTGAACCACGCCAGCATCATCGACGGCGCGCGCCTGTCACGAGCCAAGATCAAGGTCTTCCGCCACAAGGACGTGGACCACTGCGAAGAGCTGCTCAAGGAGGTGGCCAGCGAGCCGGGCCGCAAGCTGGTGATCACGGACGGCGTGTTCTCAATGGACGGCGACATCGGCCCGGTGGACAAGCTGGCCGCGCTGGCCGAAAAATACGGCGCTATCATGATGGTGGACGACGCGCACGCTAGTGGTGTGCTGGGGCGCAACGGGCGCGGATCGGTGGATCATTTCGGCGTGCACGGCAAGGTGGATGTGCAGGTGGGCACGCTCTCCAAGGCCATTGGCGCGCTGGGGGGCTATGTCTGCGGGAGCCGCGATCTGATTGACTACCTCTACCACCGGGCGCGGCCGTTCCTGTTCTCCACCTCGCATCCGCCGAGTGTGGCGGCGACGTGCATTGCGGCGTTCGACATTCTGGAGGCTGAGCCGGAGCGGATTGAGCGGCTGTGGGCCAATACGCGCTACTTCCAGGGCGAACTCAAGCGGCTGGGATTCAACATCGGCGGCGTCACCACGCCGGCCACCGAGACGCCCATCACCCCCATCATCGTAGGCGAAGGCCGCGCGGCCATGGAGTTCTCACGGGCGCTCTTCGACGAGGGCGTGATGGGGACGGGGATAGCATTCCCGACGGTGCCGGAGGGGAAGGCGCGGATACGGCTGATGCTGACCAGCGAACACACGAAAGGGCAGTTGGACCAGGCGCTGGAAACATTTGAACGCGTCGCCAGGCGGCTGGGGATACTACAATAGGGCACCATGATCGCTCACCTGCGCGGAAAGCTCATCCACAAACAGCCCGGCCAGGCCATCGTCGAAGCCGCCGGGGTGGGCTACGACGTCACCATCTCGGTGCCTACCTTTACGGCGCTGCCCTCGGTGGGGCTCGAGGCGGCTCTGCACATTCACACCCAGGTCAGCGAGGATCAGATTGCGCTCTTCGGCTTTATGGATCGCGAGGAAAAGCGGCTGTTTGAGCGGCTGATCACCGTCAGCGGTGTCGGCCCCAAGCTGGCTATCAAGATGCTGAGCGGGCTCTCGCCGGAGCGGACGGTGCAGGCGATTCGCGGCCAGGACCACGCGCAACTGACGCGCATTCCGGGCGTGGGCAAGAAGCTGGCCGAGCGGCTGGTTGTCGAACTCAAAGACAAGCTGGATGATTTTGCCGCTCCCCCCGTGCAATCCGCCGTGCAAGGCCCTGCTGCCGAAGACGTGCTCTCCGCGCTGGTCAACCTGGGCTACCAGCGCACCGCCGCCGAGAAGGCGATCCAGCAGGCCGTGGCCAAGGACAAGACCCTTGCCGCCGATTTCGACGGCCTCTTCCGCGGGGCGCTGAAGGTAATCCGCTGATCGGAGGGAGCAGGGGCCTTCAGGCCCCTGAAGGACGTATGCGATAAGAGCGGCTTCAGCCGCGGGCTTTTCACCCATGCAGCCCACAAGAGGAACGCAATGCTGAAATACGTTCGTGCGGTCATACCGATGCTGGTGTGCCTTGATGGCGCGGCGGAGATCGAATTCTGCAAAGCCGCGTTTGGCGCCGTCGAGCTGGCGCGCCGCTCAGGCCCGGATGGAAGCGTCGTCCATGCAACCCTGGCCATCGGCGAGGCGATGATCATGGTGCATGGAGAGGCCGAACACCTGGCGAGCCATGCGCCGCGGCAGGACGGCAGTTCGCCGGTGGTGATCTACGTTTATTTGGAAGATGTAGACACCGTGATTGAGCGGGCGGTTGCTGCCGGAGCGAAGATTCTGCTCCCGGTTGAAAATGCTTTTTGGGGGGATCGCGTCGGACGGATTGTCGATCCATCGGGGCACGTTTGGAACGTTGCGAGCCGCGCCGAAGAGAGTTCGCCGGCGCGCTGAAGGTGATCCGGTAGAGTGCAGGATCCCTTCAAACGAGCAAGAAGTGAGGATTCTTTACCTTGTGAATTTTCGCACGCAATTCAGTATCTCGACTGGGATCTGAAACCTTTTGTCCGATCTGCCTGTCCTGATCAATAACGGTCGGTGGACCTCTATTTCTGAGTGATAGCCTTCATATGATGGTGTGTTTGCGTTTGATCGTCGCTCTTATCTGGCTAGGTCTTGCCACCAGCAGCCGCGCCCAGCCGGTGCAGCTTCCGGACGCACCGCAGCCGTCGGCCAGCCTGCTGGCCGCCGACGCTTCCGTGCCCGATTCCGGCGGATCTTCTTCCTCGACCGGCCTCACCGAGCCATCCGGCTTGACCTTCTCTCTAGACCTCGCGCAGACCGGCCAGTCCGCGCAGGACGCCAACCGCGGCGACGCGCGCCCCAAGCCCAGCTCCAACGTTCCTCTCGACGCTAACGGCAATCCCATCCCCCTCGATCTTCGACAGCCGAAGCGCATTCTCGGCTTCATGCCCAACTTCCGCTCCGTCTCCGGCGGATCCGTCCCCCACCCGCCCGGCTGGAAATACAACTTCACCGTCGCCACCCACCAGGCCACCGATTATTCCAGCTTCATCTTTCTTGGTCTCACCTCCCTCACCGCCGAAGGCATGAACATGCACCCCGTCCTGGGCAAGGGCATCGGCGGCTTTTACGCCTACACCTGGCGCGGCTTCCTCGATAAGACCGACGGCACCTATCTCTCCGCGTGGCTGTTGCCCAGCCTCCTCCACGAAGACACCCGTTACTATGCCCTCGGCAAAGGTCACAGCATCGTGATCCGTTCTCTCTACGTGATCAGCCGGCAAGCCGTGGCCCGCACTTACGGCGGCCGCCAGACGCCCAACATCGCCGGACTCGGGGGCAAGGTCCTCACCCAGGTGATCTCACGGAATTACTACCCCTCCAGCGCAACCACCTTCAGCGTCCTCGCCACCAAGTTCGGCTACTCCGCCATGCGCGACATAGCGTTCTCCGCCGTTCGCGAGTTCTATCCCGACATAGCCGCGCATTATGTTCGCAAGCATCGCGAGAAAGTAGCCCGGCTCGCCGCGCGGGACGCTGGTTCCGTTCCTTAGACTGTCGGCTGGGTTGCCGGGGGATCGCACCGGGATTCGCTTGCCTGGGTCGAGGGAGATCGCGAAGGTTCATACAAGGACGAGTGGCTGAGTAGGAAGAATCGCCAACCAGCCAACAATCCGGACCCGATTTCGCAGCCGGCGATGCCGCAGATCGAAGCCCATCGCGGCAGCGATCAAGACCATAGAGACGAAAGGGATTCCGAGGCAAAAGGCAATCTCGCAAATGAGCATTGCCTGTTCGCCGCGCAAAGGCCCTGGCGCATTGAGCCCCTAAGATGAATTTTTTTTGCTAACCTTCCTACAGTATGCCTCGTGCCGCAAAATCCGCTGTAACCGAATTCACCTCAGTCGCCCCCGCCGCCCACCTCCGCCCCGAAGGCCTCGCCTTTCTGCGCAACTTGGCCCGCAACAACGACCGCGAGTGGTTCACGCCGCGCAAGGCCGTCTTCGAGTCGGAGCTGAAGGAACCGATGCTGGCCATCATCCGCAAAGTCTCCGAGGCAATGGAGAGCTTCGCGCCGGCCTATGTGCGGCCCGCGGAGAAGTGCCTCTTCCGCATCTATCGCGACACCCGCTTCAGCGCCAACAAGCTGCCCTATAAGACTCATGTAGCGGCGTGGTGGTCGCACCAGGGGCTGGAGAAGACCTCCGGGGCCGGCTACTACTTCCACGTCAGCGCCAAAGAGGTGGTGATTGCCGCAGGAGCCTACATGCCGGAGAAGGATCAGCTCACCGCCATCCGCCATTGGCTGCTCGACAACCACGCGGCGTTCCGCAAGCTGCTCCAAAAGCCCGCCGTCCGCAGGACTTTTTCTGAGTTCGAAGGAAACTCGCTGATCCGCCCCCCCAAGGGCTTTTGCAGGGACCATCCGGCGATAGACCTAGTGCAATGCCGGCAGTGGGGGTTGAGCACGACGTTGCCGGCCGCGGCGGCTCTTGAACCGGACTTTGCCTCGACGCTGATTCGGCATTTCCGGCTGGCCGCGCCAGTTGTGGACGCACTGAACACGCCCATCGCCGCGGCTTTCACGCCCCGAAAAAAGGTGCTCTTCGGTCTGAAATAGCCGGCTTCCTCGGTGGTCTCGTCCATAGATGTCGTGTGGGGGACGTGGGCCGGCTCGACCGGTCAAAACCGCCGAAACCGGGTGAAATCGGGCAAAAATCGGCAAAAATGGCACAAAATCCTAAGATATTTGTGGAAATCGGGCTTTTCCCATTGACTTTGTCTGCCCGGAAGCCGCATTGTAACCATCGAAGGGTTCTGCAGAACCCGCATGGATACAGGGGTTTCATGCAAGCGTTGTCCCGGTCGCATTCCCTCCATGCGGTACGCATTTCGCGGCGGAAGCCCCGGCAGCACCGGCAGCCCCAAGGGCTCGCCCAAAAGGAGAACAGCACATGGCAACTGGACTGACCAAAACCGCCCTGACGCGGCTACTGGCCGAGAAGCTGGAACTGACCAACAAGCAAGTTGCGGCCTTCCTGGATCTTCTGGCGGATACCGCCATCAAGGAAACCAAGAAGAACGGCGTCTTCGTGATCCCCGGCATTGGCCGCCTCGTGAAGGCAGAGCGCAAGGCCCGCATTGGCCGCAACCCCCAGACCGGCGCGGCCATCAAGATCAAGGCCAAGACGGTGGTCAAGTTCCGCGTGGCCAAGGCCGCCAAGGACGTGATCGCCCCGGTTAAGAAGTAATTTCCCGGACTGCGGACAAGAGGGGAGGAGCCCACGGCTCTTCCCCTTTGTTCTTGTCCAACTCACGGGCCATTGCGCCTCGAAGTGTTTCGAGCGCCTTACTCCGCCGGAGCGGCTTCCTGCCGTGCGCCCGGCATCAGCACCCGCGCCACCAGCGAGATGACGGAATAGAGTAACTTGCGCCCTGGCGCGGCGGGAGTAGAATTCTCTGCTGTCAGCGGCTTTGAGGCAGACCCTTTGCAAGTGAGGAGATGGCAATGAAGAAAGTCCTTGGTTCAATCATCCTTCCGGCCATTCTCTTGTTGAGCCGGCGGCGGCCGGGTAGATATAGTGAAGCTGCTGCTGGACCGAGGCGCCCACATCGACGCCAAAAGCAACGACGGGACCACGGCGCTCAAGCTCGCGGTCGGCAACGGCAAGCCCGAGGTGGCGGCGCTGCTCAGGGAGAGAGGCGCGTACTGAGGCCTCCCCACCGGTATCCGGACCGGGCTCTGCCTCTACACTAATTCCAGCTTATGGCTGGCCCAGAGACGAATACCGACACCATTGCCGCCATCTCCACGCCACCGGGCCGCGGCGGCATCGGAATCGTGCGGCTGAGCGGACCCGAGGCTGCGTCGATCGCCGCGCAACTGGTGCGCCTGCGCCAGCCGCTGGAACACGCGCGGGCGCGGCTGGCCGATGTGCTGGATGTACTCGATGCGCCGGACTCGGGCGTCGATGCGGGCCACGACAGTCTCGCCCGCATCGACGAGGCGCTGGTCACCTTTTTTGCCGCGCCCCACTCCTACACCGCCGAGGATCTGGTGGAGATTGCAGCGCACGGGTCGCCGGTGGTGCTGGAGCTACTGCTGCGCCGGGCACTCGATCTGGGCGCGCGGCTGGCCGAGCCCGGCGAGTTTACCCAGCGCGCCTTTCTGGCCGGCCGGCTCGACCTCACCCAGGCCGAGGCCGTCCGCGACCTGATCGAGGCGCAGACGCTCACCCAGGCCCGCCAGGCGGCCAGCCAGATGGGCGGCGCTCTCAGCCGGCGCGTGGGGCCCGTCAAGCAATCTCTTGTCGAACTGATCGCCCTGCTTGAGGCCGGCATCGACTTTGCCGAGGACGACGTGGACGTGACGCCCGAGGCCGAGATCGCGCGCCGCATTGGCGAGTTGACGCCGCCGCTCAGCGCGCTCGAAGCCTCCTTTGCCCGCGGGCGCATCGTGCATGACGGGCTGACGCTGGCCATCGTGGGCCGCCCCAACGCCGGCAAGAGTTCGCTCTTCAACTGCCTGGTGGAACGCGAACGGGCCATCGTGACGGCGACGCCCGGCACAACCCGCGACACGGTCACAGAGCGCATCTCTCTGGACGGCATTCCGCTGGAGCTGGTGGACACGGCCGGCCTGCGCGAGACCTTCGAGGAGGTCGAGCAGTTGGGCGTCGCCCGCAGCCGCGAGGCGCTGGCAGACGCCGCCCTGGTGCTGGTGGTGCTGGACGCCACCCAACCGCTCAACGACGAGGAGCGCCGTCTGCTGACTGCCGTTGAGGGGCGTCCCGCGCTGGTGGCCGTGAACAAGAGCGATCTGGCCGGGGAGGGCTCGGCGGCACAGGAGGTCGCCGGTGTTTTGGCTGGTGTCCCGGCGCTGGCAACTTCAGCGCTGACGGGCGAGGGCATAGCCGCGCTGCGCGAGCGGATTCTGGCCCTGGCCACCGGCGGAGCCGCCTCAGAACCGGGCATGTTGACCAGCCTGCGCCACCACCAGGCCATTGAAACCGCTCTGGCGGCCCTGGCCGATGCTGCCCAGGCCAACTCGACCGCCATCCCCCACGAGATGATCCTGCTGGACCTCTACCGCGCGCTCGGGGCCCTCGACTCGCTGACCGGCCAGACCACTTCCGACGACATTCTGAATTTGATTTTTTCTACGTTCTGCATCGGAAAGTGATGAAGGAAGAGGGAGCGAAGCAGAACTAGCCGTGCGCAGGCGCTGCCTTGCTGCCGGCGGCTTCCATCAGAATGCAGAAGGACTGGCCTTCGGTCGAGGTGCCGGGGCGGTCGAAATCGGGCGCGCCGCAAACGCCTTGGACGTAACCGTAGGCGTCCATCTTCTCGCGGGCGGCGGCGCGCATTCTGTCCGCGTGGGCCCGGTAGCTCGCCGGAAGCCACGCTCCCGCGACGCCTTCATAGACTGCAAAGGCCAGCATCTGCGCCAGGTTGGTTTCGACGAAGGTCGAAGGTTGGTCCACCACGTCGTGAAACAGCCCGTCGGCCCGCTGGTGCTGGAGGCAGCCGTCCACGATCTCCCGGGCAAAGGCGGCAAGGCGCTCGCGGTCCTGGCGGCGCTCGCGGGGCAGGCTGCGGATGACGCGCGCCAGGCCTGCGGCGGCCCAGCCGTTGCCGCCGCCCCAGAAGTTCCCGTCCTTGAACTGCCGCTTGCCGTCGTCCCAGATGTGCGCGAGGAGTTTCTTTTCCGGGTTCCACAGCCGCTGCCTGAATCCCTCGATCTGGGCCAGCGCCTCATCGTAGAAGCCCATCGCCGCCAGAAAGGGCGGAGCGCCATTGAAGCCGTCCGACCACATCTCGGGCGCGCCGAAGACGTGATAGAGGACGCCGTCAGCATTGCGCGGCGCCTTGACGCGGATCCAGTCGAGCAGCTCATCGACAGCCAGCCGGATCTGCGGGTCTTTGGTCCATTCGGCGGCCTTGGCGTAAGCTGCGCCACCCATCGCCGGGTCGGTCGTCCCGCCAGACAGCACCACGCCCAGCCGCCCGTCAGGCGTGCGCTGCACAATGGCCGCCTTGGTGAGAAGAATGACCCGCTCGCGGTCGTTGGCTTCGAGCAGCGCTTGCGCCAGGATGCCTTGCTCCCAGTCGCGGCGCTGCATGGCCACGGCCGCCGCTGTGGCCTTCTCGATGCGCCGCGCGCTTTCGGATCGCGGATTGCTCTTGGAATTCTCACTGGCCGGGCCGCGCACCGCCTGGGCCAGCGCGCCTGGAATGGGAGCCAGGGGAGCCGCAACCAGCGGAGCGCTGAGCACTGCCGCCGTACGAAGGAAGGAGCGCCGATTCACAGGAAAGCCTCACAGGGAGAGGGAGAGTTAGAAGAGTTTCGGAAGCTCCTATAGATGCCCCCTCAGCCGATCTCTTTGTCCCACCCCTCCAGCGTCTTCTTCAACTCGCCCATGAACCTGCCCGCGTCCGCGCCGTCGATGGTGCGATGATCGAACCCCAGGCAGAAGTGCTGCATCGACCGGATCGCAATCGTGTCGTTGCCCTCGGCGTCCGTCAGCACCACCGCCTCCTTCTTCAAGCCGCCAATGGCCAAAATGGCAGATTCAGGCTGGTTGATGATCGGCGTGCCGAACTCATCGCCGAAGATCCCGGAGTTGGTCAGCGTAAAGGTCGACCCCGAAGCCTCCTCCGGCTTGAGCTTCTTCGTCCGCGCGCGCTCGGCTAGGTCGGCAATGGCCCGCGCCAGTCCAGGGAAGCTTTGCTCCTCCGCCTCCTTCACCACCGGTACAATCAGCCCCCACTCCAGCGCCACGGCAATCCCCAGATGGATGTGCTCGTGGTACCTGATGGAGCCGTTTGACCCATCCGGCCCTTTCTCCATTGCCGCGTTCACAATCGGAAATTTCCTGAGCGTCTCCACCACCGCCTTGGCGATGAACGGCATGTACGTAAGCTTCACGCCGTTTTTTTGTTCGAACCTGCCCTTTTCCCGCTCGCGCAGCCGTGCAATGCGCGTCATGTCTACCTTGTAGACGGTATGTACGTGCGGGCTGATCGCCAGGCTCTCCACCATGCGCTGCGCAATAATCGCGCGCATTCTACTCAGCGGCGCCAATTCCCCAGATAACTTTGGACCAGCAGCCGCGGCGCTGCCCGGTCCATGCTCGCTCAGGTGGCGCAGCACATCTTCTTTCGTAATGCGCCCGTCCGAGCCCGTGCCGGCTATCAGGCCGAGGTCGAGGTTGTTGTCTTTGGCAATCCGCCGCACCAGCGGCGAGGAGCGGAGCCGCTCGCCGGCGTTGACCGGACCTGCAAGAACTGCTGAAGCAGGAGCTGCGTTCGCCGCCGGCGCAGAAACCGCCGCTGGAGCCGGAGCTGCCTGGCCTGCCTTGGCTGTTTTGGCCGGCCCTGCAAACGGAGCCGCGCCGCCAATCACCGCGACCACCGTATTGACCCCGACGGTTGCTCCTTCAGCCACCTTGATCTCGCTTAAGATCCCGGCCACGGGCGAAGGAATCTCCGCGTCCACCTTGTCGGTCGAGATCTCAAACAGCGGCTCGTCCTTCTCCACCGTGTCGCCGGCCTTCTTGAGCCATTTGGTAATGGTGCCCTCAACGATCGACTCGCCCATCTGGGGCATAACCACGTCGGTTGGCATGGATCCCTCTCTCCGCGATTCGGTACTCAATTGCGCGCCCGGTTCCAGCCGGATTATAAATCGCGGCACATACGCCAGCCGAACAGGAACGAACGAGCAGAAGCCGCAAATTACAAACTGGGTTTCCCATCCTTGCGACGTTCTTTGGCGCAAGGGTGGGAAACCACGAACCCATTCAGCAGACCCGAGCCGGCCTCGCGGCATTGCCCCTCAGACGTTCAACCTCGGCTGGAACCTGCATCGGCGTGTCTTCAGCAGGAAACTCCGCAGCGGGCAGAGCAGCCTCCGCCTCAGCCCGCAGCGCCGCCAGGCTCTCCACCGCCAGCACCTGCTGGTCGAAAACCACCCCGAACTGCCGTGCTGCCTGGTGCGCCACAGCCTCCAGCCTAGGCAACTCCCCCGGCCGTGCAATTCCACAATCCAAAGCGAGCTCCCGCTCCAGGCTGGTTACCGCGTGGTCGGGAATCCCGCAAGGAACGATCAGCTCAAAGTCGCGCAGGTCGGTCGTCACGTTGAAGGCAAACCCGTGCGAAGTAATGCCCCGCGAAACGTGGATGCCGATCGCGCCGATCTTGCGCTCCGTTCCAGCAGAGGCGGCCTGGTACCTCACGGTCTCCTCGGTCGGGTTGCTGACCCCTGATCCCTGATCCCTGATCCCTGTACTCACTCCGCACCACACCCCGGTCAGCCCGGCAATCCGTCCCGCCCGCACCCCAAACCCGCCGCACAGCCGGATCAGCGCCTCTTCCATCAGCCGCACAAAGTCCACCGGCCCCATCCGTCCGCCGTTCGGGTTCCGCAGGCTGCGCAGGTCGAAGATCGGGTAACCCACCAACTGCCCCGGCCCGTGATAGGTCACATCGCCGCCGCGATTGATCTCGTGCAGCGTCACGCCACGCCGCGCCAGCAGCTCGTCCGACGCCAGCACATTGGCCCGGTCCGCATTCCGCCCCAGCGTCAGCACCGGCGGATGCTCCAGCAGCAGCAGCACGTTCTGGACGCGGCCCTCCGCGAGCAGCCCGGCAATCTCCGCCTGCAAGCTCAGCCCCTCGTCGTAGCCCACCCGCCCGAGATAGAGATACTGGATCATCGTTAGCTTGATTGTAGCGACAGGGTTGGGCTGGAAGTTGTTTTGGGGGTATCATAAAAGGGTAGTGGGAGGGTACCGTGGCTACACAGATTGCCCGCATCGGCGGCGCAGCTACCGTGGAGATTCCGGAGGAGTTGCTGCGGCGGGCAAATCTCGCTGTCGGCGATCCTGTCGAGTGGACATTGACCTCGGCAGGAGGTCTCTCGCTGCGCACACCGAGCAGCGCAGATGAGTCTGCCGTGGAAGACAGCTACGAGGAATGGAAGCTGGCGGAGATTCAGGCGGGTTTGGCTGAGGCGGAGGCCGGAGAAACAGTTTCTCACGAGAAGGTTGTCAGTTGGCTGCGCAGTTGGGGCACCGGAAATGAGCTGCCGCCGCCGCTATGAAGATTCGGTGGACCAAACGGGCCATTCGCAGCCTCGCTTCGATTCATTCCTATATCTCCAAAGACAGTCCCGCCGCAGCTGCGCGGGTTGCCGCAGCCATTGTGGATGCTACCGATCAGCTTGAGCAATTCCCGCAGAGCGGGCGAACGGGAAGGATCGAAGGAACCCGCGAACTGGTTGTCCCCGGACTGCCGTACATCATCCCCTACCGCGTCGTAGGCGATTTGATCGTGATTCTCTCCGTCATTCATACCAGCCGCAAATGGCTGGAGAAGTTGTAGATTTATAGATGAGAGGAAAGTCGAAACTCCGCAATGCGACCGTCTGAGGTATTGCCGCAGCATCGGGAGACGATTCGCCAGCTTGTGCTCCAGGCGGGCATGGCGAATCCGCGTGTCTTCGGCTCGGTGCTCCACGGCGACGACCAGGACGGCAGCGACCTCGACCTGCTGGTGGACCCGGCGCCCAAGACCAGTCTGCTGGATGTGGTTCGCTTGCAACGAATGATAGAGACGCTCGTGGAGGTACGTGTGGACCTCCTGACACCGGGGGACTTGCCGCCAAAGTTCCGAGACCGGGTGGTTGCCGAGGCATTGCCGATATGACGTCTGAGATCGACAAGTCCGATTTGCGCGCGCCGGATTATTTTGGGCACATGCTACAAGCGTGCGACAGAATCCTGCAATACACCGCGGAGATGACGCGCGACCGGTTCATGGCGGATTCATTGGTCCAGGACGCGGTGCTTCGGAACGTAGAAATCCTTGGCGAAGCAACGAATAACCTTTTCCAATGCGTACCCCAGTTGGAATCCACCTATCCAGACGTTCCTTGGATCGATATATACGGCATGCGGAACCGAATCGCACACGGCTACTTCTTCATCAACCACGAACTCGTATGGACGGTTGCGGTTGAGCAAATTCCAGAACTACGGCGCCAGATTTTTCAAATCCTTGAATCTTTGAATACCAAATCCAAGTAGGACAGATTCTGGTGTGAACGGTCTCTACGTGGAGAAATCCGAGAAAACCGCGATGCGAGTAAAATAAACCCTGGCAGGAGGACCGGGCGGTCGCTGCCGGAGGTCCGCTACGGCGGATCACCGGGGGAGGAAAGTCCGAACTCCGCAGGGCAGTGTGCCGGATAACGTCCGGGACGTGGGCCTCAAAACCCATGGACGGCCAGTGCCACAGAAAAGATACCGCCTCGGCTACCCCTCTTTCGGGAGGGCCGCCCTGGGCTACCGGAAGGGTTCGCCCGTCCGGCAAGGCCCAGCGCCGGGGTAAGGGTGAAATGGTGCGGTAAGAGCGCACCGCTCGGCCCGTAAGGGCCGGGGCAGGGTAAACCCCACACGGAGCAAGACCAAATAGGGAGGGAAGCGTCCGCCAAAGAGCCAGGCGGCGCTGCGCACCGGCCCGGCGCGCCCAGGCGGCTCAAGCAAGTGCCGGAACCTCCGGGTAGGTCGCTGATGAGCGTCCGCGGCAACGCGGCGCCTAGAGGAATGACCGCACACGACAGAATTCGGCTTACAGGTCCTTTTGCCGAATACTGGGGTCCCCAACGACCGGGGTCCCCAAGAAGCGGATTTGGCTTCTTGGGGTGGTAACGACAGGTCTTCGTCGTTGGGGTAGCAGACGACAGCCCCGGCCGGGAATGTTCCCAGCCGGGGCTGACCATTTTCTGGCGAACCCGTCCTGCGATACCATCAATCCATGCTCCGTGTAAAGCTGCTCGAACCCAGCGCCCGGCTCCCCGTGGTCGCCCACCCCGGCGAAGACCTGGGCTATGACCTGTTTGCGCTGGAAGCCACGTCCCTGGCGCCCCATACCACGGTAAAAGTCCGCACCGGCATCGCCGTCGAGGCCCGCCATCCCGCCACCGGCGCCCCGCTCGGCCTCCTGGTCCGCGACCGCTCCTCCATGGCCGCCAAAGGCATTGCCACCACCGCCGGGGTCATCGATGCCGGCTACCGGGGCGAGATTCTGGTGCTCATGACCAACCTCGGCCAGGCCGCCGTCGAGCTCAAGGCCGGCGAAAAGATTGCCCAGATGATTCCGGTTCCCGTACTCACCGGAGCCGTGGAGCAAGTGGTCAGCCTGGAAGACTCGGCCCGCGCGGAAAAGGGGTTTGGCAGCTCAGGACGGTAGTTTGCCGCCGGATGCCACGCCGCTCTGCGGGTCGAAGCCTCTGTAAAATCGGCCCCGGCTCCGTTTCTCCGCGGACACCGCCAAGCTCCGGAACCGTCTGGCGCAATTCTGCGTATCAAAAGAGGCAAATCAGCTCCGGATTCGGCTGCTTTTCAACCCGGAACGCGGCCTGAGGGGCCTGTGCTCCGTCAATAGGAATATCCATCCGGGAATCGCGGTCACCGGCGATTCCGTACACTAGGGGAACCGGGCAGGAGCCATGGAACGCTCCTGTCGGCGGAGGCGGCCTCGCGCGATCGTGCCGTGGTTGCGTGCTGATGCCGGTTCCGGCAACGAAAGCGAGACCATGCAATTCACTGAGGCCATCAAACTCGCGCTGCAATCCCTGTGGGCCAACAAGATGCGCTCCATCCTCACGCTGCTCGGCATGGTCATTGGAGTTGCGTCTGTCATCACGGTCGTCACCCTGACCAACGGCGCCAAGCAATTTGTGACCACAAAGATCAACTCTTATGGCGCCAGCGTGGTCACCATCAGTAAAATGCCGCAAACCTTCATCACCATCGACGAGTACCTCTCCTTCCAGAAACGAAGAGACGTTACGTTCGACGACTATAGGGCCATCGTTTCCGATTGCAAGTCCTGCGTGTCGGTCGGTGCGCGACGCAACACCACCGGCAAGATCGTCTACCAGACCAAGTCCACCACGGACACTGACATTCGCGGATGGACCTGGACCATGCCTCCGATTTCAAATCTCAATATCGACGAAGGGCGCTCCTTCACTGAACTCGAGGACGAACATAGCACCCGCGTCGCCATCATCGGCTATGACGTTGTCGACAATGTGCTGGGCTCCGGCGACCCGCTCGGCAAGGAGATTCGCGTCGATGGATCTCCCTATACGGTGATTGGGGTTGGCGAGCGCCAGGGCAAGATGCTGGGCATGAGCATGGACAACTGGGTCGTTATTCCTCTCACCGCATTTCTCCATTCTTACGGCGCTCACGCCAGCATGGCCATCTATGTGGATGCCGGCGGGGGTGGCGAAGTCATGGACGAGGTTTCCGACCAGTTGCGCACCATTATGCGCGCGCGCCGCCATCTGGCGCCGGGCGCCCCGGATAGTTTCTCCATCGATACAAGCGCAACCTTCGGCAACCTGCTGAGCAAGATACTCAATAACTTCGGAGCCGTGGTCGTAGCCATCGCCGGCATCTCCCTGGTGATCGGCGGCATTGTCATCATGAATATCATGCTCGTCTCCGTCACTGAGCGCACCCGGGAGATCGGCGTCCGCAAGGCCCTTGGCGCGCGCCGCAAAGACATCCTGCTTCAGTTCCTCATCGAGTCCGCAATCCTGGGGCTGCTGGGCGGCCTGATCGGCGTGATTTCAGGCATTAGCTTGGCCAAAATCATTATCCTGATCATCTCGTTCCCATCGGCGGTGGAACTCTGGTCGATCATCGTCAGTTTGTTTGTCGCCATCGGCGTTGGCCTGTTTTTCGGCGTTTACCCGGCGGCCAAGGCTGCGCAACTCGATCCCATTGTTGCCCTGAGATCGGAGCTATAGGCATGAGGCTAAGCGACTCAAAAGAATCCGTGCTGTTGGCGCTCGATACGCTGCGCAAGAACAAATTGCGCTCCGGCCTCACCGTTCTCGGCATCGCCATCGGCATCGCCACGGTGATTCTCATCTCCTCGGCCATTAACGGACTCAATGGCAATATCGATCAGTTCATCAAATCTCTGGGCACCAACGACCTGTGGGTCTTCCACTTTCAACCGTTCGGGAAGCGTCCCACCACCGAGGAACTCAATCGCAAACGGCTTACCTATGAGGACGGCATTGCCATGCGCAGCCTCCCGTATGTCGTTGCCGTCGATCCCGCTCTTACCTACCAGAATTGGCAGACGGGCCTCGGCAGCGTGTCTCTCAAGGCCGGCACGCACAAGATTCAGAACACCATTCTGAATGGCAGCTCTTCGGCGGTCAAAGAGACTCAGGATATCGAGCTGATCGAAGGCCGCATGTGGACGGATTCCGAGGAAGAGCGCAGCGCCAAAGTGGTTGTCCTGGGCCATGATGCCGCCGAAGATCTTTTTCCCGATGGGTCTCCTCTCGGCAAGGATATCGAATGTGAAGGCAGCATCTTTACGGTGATCGGCGTGCTCGATGTCCAGCCGCAGCCCTTCGGAAGCGGGCGCAACACGCAGGACAACTCCGCTTACTTCCCTCTTGAGACTTTCCGTAAGCTCCATCCGGAGATCCTGGACTTCTGGATCACCTTGAAATATGACGATCCCGCCCACAAGGCGCTCGTCGTTGACGAAATTCGCGAGCTCCTCCGCCGCCGCCGCAACGTTCGCCTGGAGCAGGACGACAACTTCGCCATCTTTGGCCCCGACTCGCTCACGCGTCTATGGAATTCGCTTACCGGCGGACTCTTTCTGTTTATGGTCGCCGTCTCTTCCGTTGGTCTCATGGTGGGCGGCGTCGGCGTCATGAATATCATGCTTGTCTCGGTGACTGAGCGCACCCGGGAAATTGGAGTCCGCAAGGCCATTGGCGCAACCAGGAAAAACATCCTTCTCCAGTTCACGTTGGAGGCCGTCACCCTTTGCGTGGTTGGCGGCCTGCTCGGCATCCTGGCTGGAGCTCTATTCACCCTGATTCTGCATTTTGCCGTATCGTACCTTCATGCTGCTCTTTCGCTCACCTGGGTTTTAATCGCCTTTGCGGTCTCCTGCGCCATCGGCTTGGTCTTCGGCATTTATCCCGCCTGGAAGGCAGCCTCCATGGACCCCATCGAGGCCCTCCGGTACGAGTGAGACAGCTTCCAGCCTCTAGTACCGAGGCCGCGTGATTGTGGAATGTCAGGAATGTAGCGCCGGTCTCCAGACGGCTGTCGTGCGGGCGTCCGCGCCCGCACTTGTCCAGGAGCAATTACCAAATTACACAGCCAAAGCACTAGCTGCTAGCCCACGGCATGAGCATGTCCTTATCGATCGTGTATCAGCGATTGACTGCTGCGCTCAAGAGGAGAGCTAAAAGCTAGAGGCTAGAAGCTGTATTCTTACCCCTGTGATGCCACATGTTTTAGCCCAATCCGTGGAGATTCTCGCCACGGTGCTGGCCGTGGCCGGCATGGGCTACTTTCTGGCGGCCATGGTTGCCGCGCGCGTCTTTTTAGCGGCCCGGCGCGCCCCGCTGGCGCCCTTTGCGCCCGGCGTCAGCATCCTCAAGTCACTCAAAGGACTTGACTTGGGAATGATCGACGCCTTCCGCAGCCACTGCCGCCAAATCTACGCCGGCGAGGTTGAACTGCTCTTCGGGGTTTCCTCGCTTACCGATCCTGCCGTGGCCGCCGTTGAACAGCTCAAACAAGAATTCCCCGCTCATTCCATTCAACTTATCCTATGTCCCGCTCGCCTTGGAACCAACGGCAAGGTCAGCGTCCTGGTCCAGCTTGCCGCCCACACCCGCCACGACTTTTTGCTCATCAACGACTCCGACATCACCGTCTCGCCCCGTTACCTGGAGCGGGTCATGGCTTGCTTCGCCAAGTGTCAGGGCACGACTTCAGTCGTGCCGCAAATGCAGCAAAATGAACCGGGGGCTTTAGCCCCTGAGGGTAAATCTGCCAATTCTTCCACGGGTACATACTCCCCTAAGCCTCACCCGCAGATCGGTCTGGTGACCGCCCTTTATCGCGGCCGCGCCCACGGCACGCTCCCTTCGCGGCTTGAGGCGCTGGGCATCGCCTCCGACTTCCAGGCCGGCGTCTTGCTCTCAAAGATGATTGAAGGCGGCCTTCATTTCGGCCTGGGCTCCACGCTGGCCGTAAGCCGCAATGCGCTCAACAAGATAGGGGGCCTCGCGCCGCTGGTGGACCACCTCGCCGACGACTACGAACTGGGCGCGCGCGTGGCCCAGGCCGGCTACCGCGTCGCGCTAAGCGCCGAAGTCGTCGAGACCGCCATTCCCGCCTACGGCTGGCGCGGCTTCGTCGATCACCAGCTCCGTTGGGCCCGCACCGTCCGCGACGCCCGCCCCTGGGGCTACGCCGGCCTGATCTTTACCCATGGGCTGGGCTGGGCTGTACTGAACGTGCTGGCCAGCGGGTTGAGCCCGTTGAGCTTATGGCTCCTGGGGTTGAGCTTCTTCCTGCGCCTGACCCTGGCCATGATGGTCGGCGCTGAAGTGCTCGGCGACCACCAGGTCCTCTCCGGCCTATGGCTCCTGCCGCTGCGCGACCTCGTCGCCATGGGCGTCTGGGTAGCCGGCTTCGCCGGAAACACCATCGTTTGGCGCGGCGAGCGCTTCCTGCTCAAAGACGGAAAGCTCGAAAAGGCCAGCGAGTCAGCAAAGTAGCCTGGCGGAGCTAGAGTCTGCCCTAATTTCCCGTGGTCGCCGCCGCCGGATCCTGCGCGCTGATGGCCGCGCAGTCGATGGACAGGCAACTGCCCAGTTCGTTGAAGTTCTTCTCCCATTTCGGCCGGTCGTCCGCCGCCAGCGCGGTGAGCGCGTAGCTCGAGGTGCGCAGAATCTCATACCAGATGTTCTGCGCCTGCCAGAGGTTCAGTTCGAAAGGCAACTCGACCAGGGTGCGGGCCAGCGCCAGCGCCCGGTCGAGCATCTCCAGCGACCCCGAGGACATCACCAGTTCGATCATGGCGCGCTTCATGCGCAGGTCGGCAATATAAGAGAGGTTGGCCGTCTCGAGCGGAACCTGGTCCGCCTTGGCCAGCGACAGGAAAGACCGCAACTGGGCCTGGTCGATGGAGTCGGCCTCCAGTGCCCGCCGCAGTCCCGCGTTGACGGCAAAGCCTGCGGCCAGGGTGAGCGCCGGCGGCTTGGGCAGACCGGCCTGAGAAAGATAGTGCAACAGGCTGGCGTGGTCCTCGTAGATCGTGGTCAGCGAGTTCTCAATGTCCTGGAGCGTCGAGTTGAGGATGACCTGCACAATGCGCCGCTGCTCGTCGGTAAAGAGCGAGGTCAGCGAATAGTCCACGCGGCCGTAATAGCGGTCGAGGAGGCGAATCACCTCAGGGAAGTAAGCACGCTGCACGTGTTCGGCGGCCTGTTTGGCAAAGGCTTCGAACTCGGCTGCATCGGCGTCGTTGTAAGCCTTTACGGCGGCGGTAATGTTCTGGTCGCCGAAGTGCAGAACCGCGAATGAGAAGCTCTGCTGGTGGCCGGTGATGGCGCTGGCGATGTGCGCCCGGCCCAGCGCCAGCCGTCCGCGGCCGGAGGTATAGATGTCGTAGGAGATGCGGCGGACGTGGTAGCAAAACAGGTCGGTCTCCTCGGCAAACGAGGAGAAGACGGAGCTAATGGCGTAATGGGCCGCCACCTGTTCCAGGCCCAGTTCCATGGTGGCCACGCACTTTTTGTAAATCAGGGCGCCATCGCCGGCGCTGGCCACGTTGGAGCGGGCCTCTGCCAAGCGGGCCAGGAACGCCGGTTCCAGCGGTTCGGCCTGCTGGCCAAAGAGTTCCCGCGCCAGTTGCAGCACTCGCGCGGCATAGGCGATGATCTGCACCGTCTCGATGCCCGAAATATCATCGAAGAACCAGCCGCAACTGGTGTACATGAGCTGCGCGTGGCGCTGCATCTCCATCAGTTCCAGGGCGCGCACGCGCTCCGGTTCGGATAGAATGTGGCTCTCATGCGCGCGGAAGAAGCGGTCCGCGGACTCGGTGCCGCGGTCCAGCACCACTTCGATGTAGCCGTTTCGGGCGGCCCACACGTCTTTGAAGAGCTTGCCGCCCTCCTGCTCCGTGAGCGGAGCCACGGCGTCGCGCAGCTCGTCCAGGGCCTGGCGCAATGGCGCCCGCCAAAGCTGGTTGAATCCCGGCTTGCCCCCGTTGCAGCCGCAGTTGGAGCGCCAGCGCTCCACTCCGTGTACGCAGCTCCATGAGGTGTTGTCGGCGATCTCAGCTTCGTACTCGGGCGGAAACTGCTCCAGAAAGCCGCCATAATTGGCCAGCTTCACCGTCTTATCCGCTTCAAGCAGGCGCAGGGCGTAGGCCAGCGCCATTTCGCCGTGCTTGTGGTGGTGGCCATACGACTCGCCGTCGGTGGCCACATGGACCAACTGAGGCTGCGTGATGTCCTTGAAACCGGCTTTGAGCCGCGCGGCAAGGTTCTCGCCCGAGTTCAGCAGCCCCTCAAACGCGATCGCCCGCGAAGCGGCGCTGTTGTAAAAGAACACCGTAATCGAAACCCCGGAGTCGAAGCGCACCAGGTAGGGGCGGGTGGTGTCCATTGTGGCGCCGGGGGTGTCGGTCCAGCCCGCGCCGTCCTTCAAGGCCCGGATGCGCCTGCACTGGTGCGGCGCCAGCACCGTGAACTTGATGCCGTGTTGAGCCAGCATCTCAAGCGAATCTGTATCGGCCGCGGTCTCCGCCAGCCACATGCCTTCCGGCGGCGCGCCGTAGTGGTGCTCATAGTCGGCAATTCCCCAGCGGATCTGGGTGATGCGGTCGCGGGAGTTGGCCAGCGGCAGAATGATGTGGTTGTAAACCTGCGCCATGGCCGAGCTATGGCCGCGAAAGCTCTTGCGGCTGCGGCGCTCGCCGTCCAGAATCATGCGGTAGGCTTGCGGCGCGTTCTCCTTCAGCCAGCTCAACAGCGTGGGCCCGAAGTCGAAACTGATGCGCGCGTAGTTGTTCACGATGCGCTGGATCTGGTTCTTGTTGTTCACGATCCGCGCCGCGCCGTTGGTGGCGTAGCACTCCGCGCAGATGCGCTCGTTCCAGTCGTGGTAGGGCGCGGCCGTGTCCTGTGTTTCCACCGTCTCCAGCCAGGGATTTTCGCGCGGCGGCTGGTAAAAGTGTCCATGAATGCAGACAAAACGCAACCTTGCGGGCATGAGTTTTCCGATCTCGCACCGGCATTTCGTAATGATGGCCCGGCTGTCTTCGCTATTGTAGGCTCGTCCGTCCGGAGGGGGCTGTGGTTTTGGCCAGATCGCATGCCCGCCACAGGTACCAACTGGCCACGGAGCGGAACGGCGCCCAGCGTTTTCCCCTTTTGAGCAGCACCTCCGGCTGAGGCAGGTCTTTCGCGTCCAGCGGACGGGTCTTCGGGATTCTTTGAAATGTCAGCGCGAATCCCTTGCGCACGCCGTAGTCGGTCACCGGCAGCACATCGGGCCGGCCCATGCGAAAAATCAGCAGCATTTCCACCGTCCATGGGCCAATGCCGCGCACCGCCGTGAGCCGCTCAATAATCTCGGCGTCCGTCATCTTGCGAATCGCCGCATGGGTTGGCACTGTACCGTCCAGGGTGCGGGCGGCCAGATCGCGTAGCGCCTTGATCTTGTTGCCGGAGACGCCAGCAGCGCGAAGCGGTTCATTCGGGGTATCGAGCAGGGCCTGCGGCGCGGGATCGCCGCCGAAGTACTCGCGCACCCGGCGATGGATGGTGGCCGCGGCCTTGCCGTGCAACTGCTGGTAGAGAATCGACTCGACGAGCGACTCGAACGGCGAGGGCGAAGGATCGAGCCGCAGCGTGAACGCGCCCGCCCGCTCGATCAGCGCGCCCAGCTTGGCGTCGTTGGCCTTCAAGTGCGCCACCGCCTCGGCGGGGTCGAAGGGAAGTTTGCGGCTCCGGCCGTCGTGGATCATAGGGGAACAGTGTACCGTGACGGGACTGGGTCGCGGCAGAGGCCGCCTGAAGCGGCAGAGAACCTGCCTACACTCGCCGCACCCTAGTAACATCAAGGGCAGATAAGCTCAAGGAGCGCCAACGCCATGAAGATGCGGCCGGGAACGCAAACGGGATTTCTGTTGTGCGGCAAGGAGTGGATCGACGGCGAGTCGTTTGAAGTCCGCTCGCCCTGGGACCAGGGCCTCGTCGGCCGGGTCACCGTGGCCACCCGCGCCGACGCCCGCCAGGCCGTGAACCACGCCGCGGCGAGCCTGCGCCGCGCCCGCGCCCTGCCCCGCTGGAAGCGCCGCGAGATCCTCGAGGATGTAGCCGCCGCGCTGATCGAGCAAAAGGAGCGGTTTGCCCAACTCATCGTCGCCGAGGCCGGCAAGCCCGTCCGCCTTGCCCGCGCCGAGGTGGATCGCGCCGTCCTCACCTTCAAGACCGCCGCCGAAGAGGCCGCGCGGCTGGGCGGCGAAAGCCTTCCCCTGGACCTGACCGAGGGCAACGAAGGCCGCTGGGGACTGGTGCAGCGCTTCCCGGTCGGCCCGGTCCTGGCCATCACTCCGTTCAATTTTCCCTTGAACCTGGTGGCCCATAAGGTCGCTCCCGCGCTCGCCGCCGGTTGTCCGCTGATTCTCAAGCCCGCCCCGCAAACTCCCTTTACCGCGCTGGCCCTGGGCGAAGTGATTTTGAAGGCCGGCTGGCCGGGTGAAGCGCTGGCCGTTCTCCCGCTCAGCAATGCCGATACCGCATGGCTGGCCGAGAAGGAAGACCGCATCAAACTGGTGAGCTTTACCGGCTCGGCCAAAGTGGGTTGGGAGCTCAAGGCCCACTCCGGACGCAAGCGCGTGCTGCTCGAACTCGGAGGCAATGCCGCGCTCATCGTCCACAGCGACTGGCCCGACCTGGACGAGGCGGCTGTCCGCACCGCGCACGCTGCTTTCGGTTATGCGGGCCAGTCCTGCGTAAGTGTGCAGCGAGTGTTTGTGGAGCGCGGCGTCTTCCAGACATTCTTGTGGAAGGTGGTCGAGCACACGGCCAAGCTGGTCGCCGGAGACCCGTCCGATGAAGCGACTGAGGTGGGCCCGCTCATCCGGCTCAGCGAAGCTGAGCGCGTGGAGGCTTGGGTCAAGGAAGCGGTAGAGGGAGGCGCAAAGCTGATAGCCGGCGGAGAGCGCCGCGGCTCCGTGATCGCTCCGGTCATTCTTACCGGAACCAAACCCGGCATGAAGGTGCGCGACGAAGAGGTCTTCGGCCCGGTGGTAGCCATCGAGCCCTACGACGATTTCGAGCAGGCGCTGGCCGATGTGAACCACTCGAAATATGGCCTGCAGGCCGGCCTGCTCACCCGCGACGCCGGACGCATCCTCACCGCCTACCGCGAACTCGAAGTGGGCGCGCTGATCGTCGGCGACACCCCTAGCTGGCGCCTCGACCCCATGCCGTACGGCGGCGTCAAGGACTCCGGCCTGGGCCGCGAAGGCGTCCGCTCCGCCATCCAGGAGATGACTGAGCCGCGCATGTTGGTGATGACCGGACTGAGCTAGCAAATGCCGAAGACGGCATCTTCTTACTTTGCGATCATCTGGAGCATGGCTTTCACATCGGCGGCGTGAGGGCCGTCGGGGGCGAGCGCCAGATACTTTTCCAGCGCCTCTCGCGTCTCGGGCGAGGCTATGACTTTGCCTTGTGAGTCTATAGGCGAATCGGCAAAGAGATCTGATCCGAGGATGAACCAGGCATTCGCTCTGGTGGGGTCCGCTTGCACGCACTTGCGGCAGGCCGCCGCCGAATCATGCGTGTTGCCGTTGTTGTAGAGCACGGCGCAGACATTGAAGTAAGCCAGCCCGGCATTGGACGCTAACCCGGCCGATTGGTTATACGCCTCGATCGCCTCTGTAGTGCGTTTGAGCTTGAGCAGCGCATTGCCCTTGCCGATGTAGATCTGTGCCAAGCTGTCTTTCCAGTCGTTCATTGGCTGGCCTTCGGCGGCCTTTTCCTTTTCCGCCGCGGCCAGGGCCTGGTCATAGGTCGCCAGGGCAGCATCCGCCGAGCCGGAGTAAAGCTGCGCATTCGCCAGCAACCTCAGGTTGAGAGAGGTTGCTTTGAGCGCTACCAGTTGCTGTGCGGTGGCGGCGGCGCGAGGCCACTCCTTTGCCTGCATGGCCTGGTTATATAGAGCAGTCAGTGCTTCTGAACTTTGTTCACCGGCGCTGTTGGACGTTTGCGAGGCGGCCGGCAAGACGAAGAGCAACGGCAACAGAGCCGCTGCAAGAATTGGAATGGACCTGTGTATCGCGTACCTCCGTTCATTGCAGACGCTTCGATTGCTGGCAACACATTAAACCCGAATGCGGCGGGTAGCAAGCCATTTCGGCAGGGAGTCTTTCCAAGGAAATGGTTGCGGCCTGATCCGGTTGGATTACCGCTGGCCATGCGCCATTGAGAGCGGATTGAGAGTAAGCCGCCCGGGTCAGGAGCCGGTCCTGGCGGAGCTTTCTTGAGAAGCCAGCCGGTTGGACGGCTTGCTCTGTCCATCAATCTACGAACGCATCGACAGATCGGTTATCGCATGGATGCGGCCTTGCATGCGCTGTGCCTGGTCCCGACACAACACCAGTGCGGCCGGATGGAAATCACTGAGCATTGCCATCCACCGGACCGGCCAACTCCTGCGGCCTTCAGCGCAATGAGAAAAGAAGGCGGTTAGTCGCTTACGCTTCCTTCTTGGCCTTGGCTTTCTGTGCGGCCCACCGCTTGCGCTGCGCATCGGCAATCCGCTTGCGCGCCTCGGGGCTCAAAACACGTCTCTTCTTAGCCTTCGCTTTGGCCTTGGCCGGCGCCTTCTTGGTTTTGCTCTCAGTTACTTCGGCAGCGATGGTCTCGATGTTGGCAAGCAGGGAGCGTGCATGCGTCAGCGTTGCAATCTCCGCGTCGATTTGGGCAAGAATGGAATCAATAGACATAAGTCAAGCATAACTCAGAATTCCGCTTTTGCGCGATTTGGCTTGAAATTTTTCCGGCTTGCGAAAAAAGTTTTTGAGTATTTCACTCCGGCTTGCCCACCGTTTTCTCCAAATAAGCCTTCTGCAGAATGAAGAACGCCTGCTTTTTCTGCCCCTGATCGGAGATAAGCCCCTTGCGATTGAACTCATCCTGGATGCCTGCCAGAGGCCGGTTGGGCGAATGGAAATCCATCAGTATCCACGGGCTCATGCCTCTCAGTTGCGGTATCCGGTTGAGCATTCCGAATTGGTGGCGGTAGATACTGGCCTGATACTCCTCGGTCCAGCGCTCGTTTTCTCCGCCATGCAAACCGGCCTTGGCGTCGCCGCCAAACTCGCTCACAATCAGTGGCTTTTGGTAGGCGATGCGCCACTCGGTCGTATCCGCGTCCTCCGGGCGCTGCTCATACCAGCCGATGTATTCATTGAAGCCGATCACGTCCAGCGCCTTGCCCAGCGGATCGTCAATGATCTTGGTGTGTCCCTCTCCGCGCACCAGCAGCGCCGCGGTAATCAGCCGCGTGGGGTCAAGCTCCCGCGCGCGAGCGGCTTCGGTTTCAATGAAGCGCGTCCGCGCCTCGTAGCTAGGCGTCTCGTTGGCCATCGACCATAGGATGATGGCGGCGTGATTGCGCGAGGTTCCGATCTCCTCGTCCAACTGCTGCTCGGCCTTGGCCAGCACCTTGGGGTTGTCGAACTGCAACGCCCAATAGACCGGATTCTCCGACCACACCAGCAATCCCATGCGGTCGGCGGCGCGCAGCATGGTTTCATCGTGGGGATAGTGCGCCAGGCGCACAAAGTTGCAGCCCAGCTCCTGGGCCCATCCCAGCAGCGTCTCCGCGTCCTTGTCGGAGTAGGCGCGGCCGCCGCGAAAGGGCGCCTCGGCATGGATGGAGATGCCGCGCAGGAAGATCGGCTGGCCATTCAATAAAATCTCGGTTCCGCGCGTCTCCACGGTGCGGAAGCCCATCAACTCGTCGATGGAGTCCTGCCCGGCGCTTACGACGACTTTATAGAGCTTCGGCGTCTCCGGCGACCAGCGCTCCAGCCCCTTTACTTCAAGCCGGATCGCGGCGCGACCGTCCGGGCCAGCCGCCGCTGTTGCCTTTGCCCCTAACTCGGGAATATTCACCTCAACCATTGCGCCTGGCTGGCCGTCCTTTACGTGTACCCAGCCCTCAATGACGGAGCCTTCGCCGCGATCGAGATGCAGGTCGTATTGATCGATGAAGGCCTCGGAAACCTCGATCAGCGAGACTTCGCGGGTAAGGCCGCCATAGTTCCACCAATCGGTCTGCAAACCGGGAACGCCGTCTTCGAGGCGCGTATTATCCACCGCGGCCACCACAAAGTTGCCGCCGGGATGAACTGCCGCGGTGATCTCGCAATTGATCGCGGTGAAGCCGCCTTCGTGCTCGCAAACCTTCCGCCCGTTGACCCAGAACCAGGAGCGGTAGTTGGCCGCGCCCACATGGAGAAAGACGCGCGTGTGCTCCTTGGGCTGGTAAGTGAAGTCGCGCTCGTACCAGATGGGACCCTCGTAGTAAAGCAGCGACTCGCGCTGCATATTCCAGTCGCCGGGCACCTTCAGCTTCGGAGCCCTGGAAAAGTCGTACTCGTGGAGGACTGACTCGCCCGGCGTATACTTATTGTTCATGAACCAGCCGTCCTGCTTCTCATGATGATGAAAGCTGAACAGGCCGGAGAAGTAAGGATCGACGATCGCGGCCCAGTCCCCATTCAGCGAGGTGGCCGGTCGCCGGTCGGCGCCGGTGAGGATGATCGGCGTGGGCGCGGGCGCAGCCCAGGCAGCGGTGACGGCAAGCGGCGCGGCAGAGATTGCGGCGAGAACCATCCTGCGGGCGATCAGTGCGTTGGCGTGTGCAAACAGGCGGACAGACAGACGCTTCATTCCAGAGCCTCGTGAATTTCAATTCGGATTGGAGTCCTCGCCGCTTTTCAACGTGCGCTGGCGGCGATTTCATGCGGACCGCCTATTCTATCGCTTTACTCGGTAGCATGTATATTCCCGCCTGCCGCGCGATCATTTTTCGAGTCGCGCTCCAGATGCCGGACTTACGCCGATCTCCCCATAAGCGCCGTTCTAAATCCCTACGGCTGCCGGCGCGCGCCGCCAGGCATACAGCGGGAACCGGTTGGCCAGTTCGGCCACCTCGCCGCGAATCCGCTCCAAAAACGCATCGTCGTTGCGCTGCTCCAGGGCCTTCGTGATCCACACTGCAATCTGACGCATCTCCGGCTCCTTCATGCCGCGGGTGGTCAGCGCCGGCGTTCCGATGCGGATGCCCGAGGCTTTGAGCGGTGGATTGACGTCATACGGAATGGTGTTCTTGTTGACTGTGATCCCCGCCTTGCCCAGCGCCAGCTCTGCCTCGGAGCCCAGGATGCCCTTCTGGAAGACATCCACCAGCATCAGGTGATTGTCCGTGCCGCCCGAGACGATGCGGAATCCAGCCTCCTGCAAGGCCGTTGCCAGCACCTTCGCGTTGGCCACAATCTGTGCGGCGTAGCTCTTGAACTCCGGCCGCAGCGCCTCGCCAAGGGCCACCGCCTTGGCGGCGACGATATGCACCAGCGGACCGCCCTGCTGGCCCGGAAAGACCGCCTTGTCCACCGCCGCGGCCAGTTCCTGCCCGCAGATGATCAGCCCCGCGCGCGGCCCGCGCAGCGTCTTGTGGGTCGTGGTGGTAGTGATGTGCGCGTGGGGCACGGGCGAGGGATGCACGTCCCCTGCCACCAGCCCGGCTATATGCGCCATGTCGAAGATATAAACCGCGCCCACCTTGTCGGCGATCTGCCTCATGCGGGCAAAATCCCACAGGCGCGGATAGGCGCTGGCGCCGCCGATGATCGCCTTGGGCTTCTCGCGCTCGGCGATGGCCTCCAGTTCGTCGTAGTCGATCAACTCCGTGTCGCGCCGCACGTGGTAAAACGTGGGCCGGTAAAGCTTGCCGCTGAAGCTCAATTTATGCCCGTGGGTCAGGTGCCCGCCGTGGGAGAGGTCGAGGCCCAGAATCGTGTCGCCGGCCTGCAAAACCGCCGCGTAGGCCGACGCGTTGGCCTGTGAGCCGGAGTGCGGCTGCACATTCACGTGCTCTCCGCCGAAAATCTGCTTTGCCCGGTCGCGGGCCAGGTTTTCAACCACGTCGGCAAACTCGCAGCCGCCGTAATAGCGCCGCCCAGGATAGCCCTCGGCGTATTTGTTGGTAAAGATCGAACCGGCCGCCTCCAGCACTGCCTCGGAGACGAAGTTTTCGCTGGCAATCATCTCCAGCCCCTCGTGCTGGCGGAGGGTTTCCTGGTCAAGAGCGGCGGCCACAGCGGGGTCGGCCTGGGCAAGGGAGAGAGACATGCGGTCGGTCATAGTTGAATTTTAGCGCGGACGGGCCTGTCGCGCGCATCCGCGGTAGAGCAAGGGCAGGTATTCTTTCTCTTGATGCGATTTCTCAATCTCCATGCGCCGGGCCAGTGGCTTGCTCCTTTTCTTTGCGTGCTGGCACTCTGGCTCACGCCAACCCTCGCTGGCTCTCAGTCCCCTGCCGTTTCGCTCAACCCAGCCGTGGTCGAGGCCGGTTCGCCGGAATTGATCCGCGTGGAGGCAAGCGGCGTCACCAAGATCGAGGGCGAATGGATGGGCCGCAAGCTGGAGTTCTTTCGCGGGCACGGTCGAGCTGAGTGGTTCGCGTTGGCGGGCGTAGACGTTGAGGCTCCCACTGGGCTTTCAATTTTAAAGATCACAGTTGAGGAAGACACTGCCGGGAATCTGGTCCAAATGCAAATCCCGATCCATCCCGCTCATTACCGCACCGAATCGCTCAGCGTAGCGCCCGGGTTTGTCTCGCCCGGCCCCAAGGCGCTCAAGCAGATTGCGTCAGAAAACGAGTTCAAAGCGAAGGTCTTTGCCGTGAGCGCCCCTCAGCCGCTGTGGGCGGCCAGCTTTCGCGCGCCGGTTACCGCCCAGCCGACAGACAGCTTTGGCGTCCGCCGCATCTTCAACGGAAAGCTGGCCAGCATTCACAAGGGGATGGACTTTCGCGCCGCGAAGGGAACGCCGGTCCGGGCCGGCAATAGCGGAGTGGTGGTGCTCGCCCGGCCGCTCTACTACGAGGGCAACTGCGTGGCCATCGACCACGGGCTGGGCCTGTTCACGCTCTCCATGCACCTGAGCCGCATCGACGTGCAGGAGGGTCAGCGCGTGGCCACGGGCGACCGCCTGGGGCTCAGCGGCGCCACCGGCCGCGTCACCGGGCCGCACCTGCACTGGGCCGTTCGCTGGCAGGGCGCTTATCTTGACCCCGCCAAACTGCTGCGGCTGGATCTGAGCGCCGTCCGCTAGCGGGATACGGCTTCCTCTTCCGCCTCGCGCGGAAGGAGAGCTGCCATCCTCAATCCATCTGCCTTCTCTTTCCGCAGAGCCTTGAACGCGCGATAGACAAACCAGCCAAGGTACCAGCCGTCGATGAACTTGTAGGGAGTTTCGCCCGTGGTGTAGTGGCCGCAGGGCAGCACCCGCAACTCGAAGTTGAGGCCATAGCGCCGGAACGCCTCGACCACCTGGAGCGAGTACTTCTTGGGGAAGGTCAGGTCGTAATTAGCGTAGACCATCAGCACCTTTTTCCCAGGTCCGCCGGCTTCCCGGCTGGCGATTTTGGGGTAATAGCTGCACGGGCTGATGGCCGACCACAGGGCCCGCAGACGGTCCTGCGTAAGGCCGGCTTCCTCCAGCGCCTGCTTGACGTGGCGGGTGCTCTGACCGGCCCAGGTCACGTCCCCAAAAGCTGTAGATGCGTGGTTGAAGGCGTTCACCCGGATGCGCGGGTCGTGCGTACTGGCCAGAAAGGCGTAGCAGGAGCCGAGGCTGGTTCCCAGCACGCCGAAGTGCTCGTAACCCTGCTCCTCCAGCCAGTCCACGCAACAGCGAATATCCACCACCGCCTGCCTGCAGGCCATGATCGTCCGCCCGATGTTGGCGCTCCCCGCGTAGTCCGACCGTTCCAGTTCTGCTGGGCGGCGAATGTCGTGGTAGGGCATGGAGAGCCGCAGCGCCGAGATGCCCATGCGATTGAAGATCGTGCACAGCGAGTTGTGGCTGAAGCCGTCGGAATTCCAATGCGGCAGCACCACAATGGCCTGCTTGGGCCGTGCTGGGTCCTTGTGCGCCAGGGCTGGATACCAGCGGGCGTTTACCTGGTCGTTCTCCGGGAAAGGCGTCCGCTCCGGCGAGGTAAAGCGCAGAAACTGCGCCGGCGGGATCTTCCCCTCTGCCGCCTGCTTGCGCAGCGCGGCGTCTTGCGCCAGGGTTTCCGGGCGCACATTGGTCGGGAACAGTTGCGGATGCCGTTCTTCCAGCCGGAAATCCGTTGGTCGCTGGTACCCGAAGAACTGGTCGCTGTGGCGGATAAGAAGCTCGTTGATCCGCACCATGGCCGCTTCGGCCGCCGCGGCGTCTCGCACGACCTCCGGGCTCGGCGCCGCTGCGCCAAAACCGTGAGCCTCAAGAAACGGCTCGATCCACTCGAAGCCCCACTCCAGCGGGCGCACCACGCGGTTTTCGTCGCGCATGGTCAGCCGCGTCTCCCACTCGTACATCCAGCGCGCGTATCTCTCTTTGAACATGGTGTAGTTCAAGTTTATCAGCGCTGCATGAACGGCGTATCAAGCCGGAACGCCCGGCGCACTCAGGCCGCGCGGCTGGCCCGCTTCAGCGCAATATATTCCTTCGCCAGCCATCCCAGGCTCAGCAGCGTAATCAGCGCGATGATTCCCTGCGAGATGACGCAGTAGAGGCACCACACCTGCAAGGCGAATTCTTCGATAAAAGTCAGCCGCAGGGCAAAGCCGAGCCCAACCAGAGCGCCCACAAACAGCAAGAACCGCTGCCGTGCCAGCGCCAGGCCCGCCAGCGCCAGATAACCGGCAATGCCGATCGCCGCCACGGGAATGTGCGCGACCTCCGCAAATGGGCTGTGATTCACAATGCCGCAGTCCCACTTCTCGTTGATGGAGCAGGGCTGGGTATCGGTGCAGTAATGAACGTGCAGTGCCAGCGCGGAAACCACCACGCCGGCCAGGGCCAGAATTGCAATCAGATAGCGCATCGTCTTGATTCCGATGTTACCAGAGCGCCGCATGACCCCGGCGTGTGCAAGATACGATAGACAGATGGAACAGTTCCCATGCGGCCGTCGCGTCGCATTCTTCGGCGGCAGTTTCGACCCGCCCCATCTGGGCCATCTGGCCGTGGCGCGCGCTGCCCGCGCTGCCCTCGGCCTCGATACCGTGCTCTTCGCCCCGGTCGGCGCGCAGCCGCTCAAGCTGTATGGATCGACCGCCAGCTTTGAAGACCGCCTGGCCATGACCCGGCTGGCCATAGCCGGCGAGCCTGGTTTCGCGATCTCCCTGGCCGATGCGCCCAAGCCCTCGGGCGCGCCCAACTATACTCTGGAGACCCTCCAGAGCCTGCGCGCCGGGCTCCCGCCCGATGGCGCTCTGTTTTGCCTGATGGGCGCCGACTCGTTTGCCGGGCTGCGCCGCTGGCATCGTGCTGCGGATATTCCTTTTGTGGCGCCTTTGATCGTCGCCTCACGGCCCTCCCAGTCTCGTTGGCGGCTGGACGGCCTCAAGGCCGCGCTGCCGGAGGGATTGGCGATTGAAGCAGCGGTGGAAGCCGGCGTAGCCGAGTCCGAAATCGAGGTTCGGCGCTGCCTGCTCCGCAACCCGGCGGGTGACAGCGCGCCGTTTTACCTGCTGCCGGGGCTGGAGGTCGAGATCAGCGCCTCTGAGATTCGGGAGCAGGTCCGCGCGGCTGCCGGAGGCCGGGCGCCGGTACGCGAACTGCTTCCCGCTCCCGTTTCGGCTTACATTCGCGCCCACGGACTCTATCGCTGACTTGCTCCTGTCTGATTGAAGGGCTACGATGAAGCTCGGAGAACTATCGCAACGAATGACGACCGAGACAAAGCAGCAAACCCGCATCCTCGTGCAAGCCGCCGCCGCGGTCTGTGAAGACAAGAAGGGCGAAGACACCCGCATCCTCGAACTCGACCCCATCGACGCCGGCCTGTCCGACTTCTTCCTCGTTACTTCCGCCACTAACGACCGCCAGGCCGTCGCCATCGCCGATGAAATCGAGCACAAGCTCAAGAAGGAATTCGGCGCATACCCCAACTCCGTCGAGGGCCGCCGCCAGGGCGAATGGATCCTCCTCGACTATGTGGACTTTGTGGTCCACGTCTTTCTCACCGAGCGCCGCGCCTTCTACGACATCGAGCGGCTGCGCAAGTCCGCACGTCCGCTCACCCCGGCCGAGTTCGACGCCGAACTGAAGGCCGCCCTCGCCGCCCGGACCCGCGCCGCCCGTAGGAATGCCTCCGCCAAGGCCAGGCCGGTCGCCGCCAAAGTTGCGGTCGAATCCACGGCGAAGAAGTCCGCAAAGAAGGCGCCGGCGGCTGCCAAGTCCTCTGTTGCGAAGAAGGCGATGGCGAAGTCCGCCGCAAAGAAGGCCCCAGCACGAAAGTCCGCGCCAAAGAAAACTGCCGCGAAGAAGGCTGTTGCCACGAAGAAGACAAGCAAGAAGGATTGACCGGTTCGCGGCTTCGGGTTTGTGCGGCAAGCCCTCCGGTTTTGAAGGAGTCAGAACAATACAAAGGGCGCCCCGAGGGGCGCCCTTTTTGTTGTGGCCTTCGATTCAATTAGAAGACAAAGGTGCCCTTCAACTGGATCAGCCGTGGCGAGGCGTCGCCGCCAAGGAACGCGCCCAGGACCGAGGTTGGCGTGCTGGCCGCGCTGTAAAGGAGGCCATCGCTGGATCCGTCAGCCACGTCGGAAAGCGGAAGCTGGAAGTTCGTGTGGTTGAACAGATTGAAGAACTGCACTGCAACCTTCAGCTTGGCCGTTTCCATTCTGGGGATCTTGAAGCCCTTGGACAGATCCAGATCAAAGTCCGTGTAGTTCGGCCCATACAGTTGGTTGCGCCGTTGCTGCCCGTAGTCGGTCGCGGGTACAAAGTGGGAGGCAAAGTCGCAAGGCGTGGTGGCATGCGCCTTGCCGCCGCAATGGTGGTTGAAGTTGTTGTCGAGCTGCATGGCGAGCGCACCAACTCCATAGGTAGGAGTAGTGGTTCCATCCGCCACCGAGAAGGGATAGCCGGAGTTGTGGAAGACGGTGCCGGCCAACTCCCAGTTGTCTACCAGAATCCTCGGCCCGGCAAAATGCGGGATGTTGATGGTGTAGTTGGCGCTGATGTAGTGCCGCGTATCGTAATCCGCGTTGCCGTAGTTCTGGGCAAGGATGTGGGGATTGATCTGGCCGATGGGGTTGATGCCGAAGGCGTCGAAGCCGCCGTTGGAGCTGGTATCCAGCGCGTGGCCATAGACGTAGTTGAACTGCAGGGTGATCCAGCTGAGGCGGCTGGTTGCGGTGACCTGCAATCCATTGTAGTTCGAGCTCGAGCCGCTGTAGAACTCGGTGACCGAGCCCAGCGAGGCGTTGGGCCGGGCAGCAGGCAGTGACGCGATCACACTGCTATACGCGTTTGGCATCCGTTGGACAGGCTGATGATAGGTGTGGTTGCCAACGTAGGTCACCGCAATCGCCGTGTTCTTGGCAACCTGGTGCTCGATGGCAAGACTCCACTCTTCATAGGTCGGCAAGGAAATCTTATGCGCCACCGATATGAAGGTCGGCCGGGTAAAGACTCCGCCGGATGTGTGACCGCCGGATGTGACGCCGCCGGTTGCGCAATAGATGCTGAGCGGATCCGGGCAGGTGCCGGCCGCATTCAGGTAATAGCCGCCTAAGGGAAACAGAGCCTGGAGCGCGTTGTTCGAGGTGACTGCGATGGCGTGGCCGCTTCCCGTCTGGGTGGGGCCAAGAGGAGTAGCAGTGCCCCCTGAACTATAAGAATAACCGGTGGCTGCGCTAAAAGCCGCACCCAGGACGGTAAACCGGTCTTCGTTGGGCACGTTTCCGACCAGGTCGCCCATGATCTGCGCGGGGAAGTAATCGGCAAACATGCCAAAGCCGCCGCGGACCGTGGTCTTGGAACCGGGTCCGCTGGGAAGATACGAGAAGCCCACGCGGGGTTCCCAGGCAATATTCTGCTGCTGGAAGAAGGCTTGCGACCGGCCGGAGGCGATCAGGCTGTTGTACGGGGTCGCTCTGCTGGTCGGCAGCGAACTGAAGTCCTGCGAGAAGTTCGAAACGCAGTTGGTGCGGCAGAGCGGGTTCGAGTTGTGCTCTACTCGCAATCCGGCAGTGATCGTCAAGTTCGGAATTGGCTTCCATTGATCCTGGACATAGAAGCCCTCCACGTAGAGCGCAACCGGCTCGGAAAGACGCTGCGGGAAGCGCTCTAACCATTCATCGCCCCAGCCGGCAGCAAAGGAGCCCTGATCAAGGACTACGTTCTCGCCGCCGCCGAATTTGATGTTGTGCTCGCTATCCGTATAGTCGGTGATGTCGTCCCGGCGGAAGGCATAGCCGACCTTCCAGTTATTCTTGCCCTTGGTCCAGCTCAGATCGTCGGTGAACTGGTAACCGGTTACGTTGCGGCCCTGCGGGAAGGCATAGTCCGCGCCGCCGACCCAGTCGGAGGCACTCCCGGAGATGTCCCAATCGCCGCCGGTAGCATAACCTTCAGGGATCAGCGTGAAGGGAATGCTGGAGCTTCCCAAGGTGAGGCCATTTGTGTTGGTAAAGATCGCGCGGTAATAGCTCGCCGCGAACAGAAACTGGTTGGTGAGTTGCGGGGTGAAAGTGTGCGTCTCGTTCAACTGTCCTTCATAGGAAGGCTGCGGGCTTGCCGCGTCGAAGATTGGATCCAGGAAGCTGGTTTGCGTCGGCTGCACGCCATGATCCACCTTCGAGTGGATATAGATGTGATCGTTGGCGGAGAGATTCACATCCAGGCGGTCGTTTACAAGCCATTCCTGGGCGAAGTTGGTGGTCTGGCCGTTGAATATCCAGGTGTCGGGATCGGCAGTATCCTGGGACCCTGCAGAGTAGTTCCTAGCATTATTGTAGTAGCCGAAGATCTTCTGGTACATCCCGGATTCCGCGGAGAGGCCGTTGTACGCAAGGTTACCGTAAGGTGCGTACGCGTTTGTGGCTGATGCGCCAAGAATAGCGGCCTGATAGTTGGGGCTGGGAGCATAGACAGGTCCCCGGACCGGAATAATAACCCGGATCCCCTCCGTATCGATGAACCCGTATATCTTGTTCTTCTTGAGGGGCCCGCCCACCGCGGCGGCCCACTGGTTCGCGTTGTCAAAGTTGCGCGGCGAACCGTAGTACTTGTTGAACCAGCTGTTTGCGTTCATGGCGCGGCCGTTCCACAGGTAAAGAAGATTGCCGTGCCACTTGCTGCCGCCGGAGCGGGAGATTTCGTTCACCTGCGCCCCGCCCAGGCCGCCGAAGGCCGCGTCGTAGCTGTTGGTGGTAACCGTCACAGTCTCGACGTCGTTGGCGCCCAGCAGCAGGTTCGTCGCGCCTGAGTTGTTCAGGTTCAGGTAGGGATCGCCCTCGTACCCGCCGTTGACGGTAAAGGTATTCGAGGTACCCGGCAGACCGTTGGTGGAGAAGTTGCCGTAGCCGCCCTGGGTATTCATCACAGCGCCGGGAGTGGTCTGAGCCACGAAGGTCAGGTCGCCGCCGGGGTTGGGCAGGTTCTGGAGCTGCTGCAGGTCGAAGCTGGTGGAAAGCTGCGCGTCTTCCACGTGCAGAACCTGGATGGCGCCGCTGCTGACCTCAACCGTGGTGGAGGCCTTGCCGACTGTCAGCTTGACGCTCAGTTGGGTGACGACGCCTGCGGAAACGTTGGTTTCCTGGGTTGTCGTTTCGAATCCGGCTGCAGTGATCGATACCTTGTACCTGCCCGGCTCAAGCAACGATACGCGATAGTCACCGACCCTGTCGGTCGTTACAGTCTTGACCTGGTCATTCGCGTCGTTGGTGATTGTCACCTGGGCACCCGGCAGAATGGCGCCCGTCGCATCCGTCACGGTGCCGACAATGTCGCCGGAGATGTTTGATTGGGCGTAGGCAACCGGGGCTGTGGTATTCGCCACAAAACCGGCAACGGCCAGTAGGCTCAACACTAGGGCCGCACTCTGCAACCGGAAAATTCGCATCGAACTCCTCCAAAGAATTAGTGGCGGCCGGAAGGCTCCTTTCGGAAGCTTTTCGATCCGCGTATTGCGCTTCGGCGTCTCGGTTTGGGGGGTGAGCCCGATCCGCAGTGAGATGCAAAATCTGAAAACGTTAACACGAAAGAGATAAGGTCAGGCTTCATCCTGCGGATCGCGCAATGCCGAACGCAATCCCAGGCGATGCCAGGGACAACTCTCCATGATAATTAGTGCATGACGGATGCCAATCTGCACCTATGCAAGAAATAATTTGTTTGTCATTGAAAATAAACGATTTATTAACATCCTGTTCACCCCCCAAATATTGATCAAATATGAAATTGCGGAGAATTTGGCTCCCATATTCCAAAAACGGGCAGTGCCTCTCGTTTTTGGGGAATCCTCGCCATCCCCAGCTTCCGGATATCGGCGCCTTGGGGTATCCTCCTCCCCATGCACCTCACGCTCGCCCATATCGGCGCCCGGCCCGGCTCCAAAGACGAATTCGACGCTCTCACTCAAATCTACCTCGGCCGTTGCTCGGCGTTTGCGCGCTGCCAATCCGAGGCATTCCGCACGGAGGAAGCGATGCTCGAGTGGTTGGCCCGGCAGCAGGGCCGCACGACCGCCGTCGCTGTGCTGTTCGACAGCCGCGGCCGGCAAATGACCTCCGAGGCCTTCGCCGCTTGGCTGGGCGCGCGCCGCGACGAGGGAACCCAGCACATCGTCTTCGCCATCGGACCGGCCAGCGGGTGGTCCGAGCCCGCTCGCGAGCGAGCCCAACTGCTGCTCTCGCTTGGGTCCATGACACTGGCCCACGCGCTGGCCCGGCTGGTGGCAGCCGAACAGCTCTACCGGGCATTTACAATTCTGACTGGCCACCCCTATCACGCAGGCCACTGAGGACTGGCCGTCCAGGCAATGCTCTTCGTCTTCCGCGCTAAGTCAACCTATACTGTCAGCAGGAACGTGAATCGCCGTCGGCTATTCCCTGTTCCCTATTCCCTGTTTCCTGATCTCTCTTATGACCGACTCCCGGCGAGGACTGATCCTGATCAACACCGGCCCCGGCAAGGGCAAGACCACCGCTGCCATGGGCACGGCCCTGCGCGCCGTGGGCAACGGCATGAAGGTGCTCATGCTTCAGTTCCTCAAGGGCTCCTGGCATTACGGCGAGCTCGATGCTGTCCAGGCCTTCGGTTCCAACTTCATCCTCAGGCAGATGGGCCGCGGCTTTGTGAAGGTGGGCGGCGCGGAGACCGACCCTGAAGACATCCGCCTGGTGGAGGCGGCCTGGGCTGAAGCGCGCCAGGCCATCTACTCCGGTGAGTGGGATATGGTGATCCTGGACGAGATCAACTACGCCATCGGCTACGGAATGTTGGACCCCGCGGTGGTGGCCGAGGCTCTGCGCGGGCGCCCGGAGATGGTGCATGTGATCCTGACCGGCCGCAACGCCCACCCGCTGCTGCTGGAGCTGGCCGATACCGTTACCGAGATGCGCGAAGTAAAACATGCCTACCAGAAAGGCATCCTGGCCCAGCGCGGCATAGAATATTGATGCGACCACAACTTGAGGCGCGGGTCTTTCCCCCGTCACTTTGAACAAACGCGAATTCCGCCCCCGATTTGAGAAAGAGTTTGAATGTCCTGGTTCAAGCGTGATGACGGCAATTACGAATCCGGTTCCGGCGACGATAGCGCCGTGGACGCGGCCGGCAAAACGGTTCGCACCGAGGGTCTGTGGATCAAATGCCTGGGCTGCCGCCAGCCCATTTTTAAGCCGGATCTCGAAGCCAACCTGAACGTCTGCCCCAAGTGCCGGCACCACTTCAAGATCGGCGCCCGCCAGCGCATCGGCCTGCTGCTCGAACCCGGCTACGAGCTGGTGGACGGCGGCCTGCGCTCCACTGATCCGCTCAACTTCACCGACGTAAAACCCTACAAGAAGCGGCTCCGCGCCGCGCAAGAAGCCACCGGGCTCGATGATGCCATCCTCAACGCAGTCGGCCAGCTTGGACCCCACGCGGTTGTCCTAAGCGCCATGGAGTACAGCTTCATCGGCGGCTCCATGGGCGCCGTGGTGGGCGAGACCATCGCCCGCGCCGTGGACCGCGCCCGGCTGGGCCGCAAGCCGCTCATCGTCGTCGCGGCCTCCGGAGGCGCGCGCATGATGGAGGGCGTGGTCAGCCTGATGCAGATGGCCAAGATCTCCACCGCGCTGGCCCAGTTGGACGACGCGTGCGTGCCTTACATTTGCGTGCTCACCGATCCCACCACCGGCGGCGTCACCGCCAGCTTCGCCATGCTGGGCGACCTGAACATCGCCGAGCCCGGCGCCCTCATCGGTTTCGCCGGCCCCCGCGTCATCGAGCAGACCATCCGCCAAAAGCTCCCCGAAGGCTTCCAGCGCTCCGAGTTCCTGCTGGAAAAGGGCTTCCTCGACGCGGTAGTCCATCGCCGCGAGTTGAAATCCTACCTGATCCGCGCGCTGGAGTTCCTGAAGACCCCGGCGATTGGCTGACGGCCACTCTCACTCTGCCGGTTTGGCAAGCAAGTACCGTTCAGGGATTCTGGTCGACGCGGCGATCCATCTCATCGCATTGGGGAAGAGTGAAAGGCAGAGCGGCGCCAGCTTGCGGCCCACGCTGGTTACCATGGCTCGTGAGAGCAATGTTGCCAAGGCCATGCCGCGCCTCAGTTGCGAGTGAAGCCTGCGGTGGTAATCTTCCGCGCCCGCGCCTGCCAGGTACATCTCCGCAGCGAGGCTTCCGCTGTGCAAGGCGATCGACATGCCGTCTCCAGTGAAAGAGGGGATCACAGCGGCTTGATCGCCTACACGCCAAAGGCTGGAGACACCTCCTGCAAGATAACCATACGGAATGGAAGAGATGGCCAGCGGCCGCTCCCACAAGGCCTTTGCGCCTTGCAGACGCTGCCGTATCTGCCGGTTGTCATCGAGTAACGCTGCAAGCAGCTCAGTCCATCCGCCTATCCTGCGCAATACCCTGCGATGCACCACCAGGCACAAGTTGGCCACGTCGCCTTCTACCAGAGAGAGTCCTCCATATCCGCCCGGGAAGAGAAAGAGCTCCATGAACTCCCGCAAAGCCTCAATCTGGACCTGCGCCAGTTGCCAGTGCAGTTTGAAGCCGATGAGGTCGCCCTGCGCGCCGCGCCCGCGCTCCCAACCGCGCAGATCATGCTTCCCGTTGGCAAGGAACACTGTCCGCGCGCATAGCGATTCTCCGTTGCGGAGTTGTACAAGCCAGACATCGTCGCGCCTCGCAAGGCTGTCAACAAGTGCGCCGAGCCGTAGTTCGCACCCACTCTCTGCCGCGCGCGCCATCATGGCCGCATCCAGTGCGCGCCGTGAAAGCGAGAGCGCGGTGAAGGGCAGAGCCGCTTCCACTACCCGTTGCTTTGAAGACAGCCGCACAAAGCGGATCGTGGCCGCACCGAGAGCGAGTGGATTGATTCCAGCAACGCCCAGATACTCCACAGTTTCGCGGCTCAAGAACTCACCGCAAACCTTGTGGTGGGGGTAGCGCTCTTTCTCAAGCAGAGTAACATCGCGTCCCGCGGCTGCAAGACGCATGGCAACCATTGATCCCGCGAGACCACCGCCGATCACCAGATGGTCGATTGTTCGGCGTGGCGCGTTCACTGCGGCTTACTCCGTGCGACACATAGCCGTGCCGGTTTGAATCCCTTGATAACCACCTCCCGATCGCCCAGACCCGCAACCGCGCACATCCTTCGCCAATCTTCCCGCACAAAGGAGCGCGCAATAGAAACAGGGCCGTCGTGCCGCACAAAGTTATGGAGCCCGGCCAACTTTGAGAAGATGCGGAAGGAGTAATAGGAAATCGCGCCGCGGGATAGATCGTTGATAAACCATCCCAGCTCGGTATGCCGCTCCATCCATTGCAGAAATCGAATCACATCGGCTTCGGCAAGATGGTGTGTGAAGAGGGAACTGACCACGAGGTGAACTGGCTTCTGTGGCGCATACGCAAATACATCAGCGGTAACCCACTGGATGTTGCTCTCGGCAGCACTGGCCTCCGAGGCGATTGCGGTAGCGTCCGCATTCCGGTCGAGGCCGGTCAGTTCCACTTGAACTCCGCGCGCCTTTGCCCATTGCTCAATCCGCCGTAATCCATCTCCGTAGCCACAGCCCACATCGAGGATACGAAGCGGATGGGCGTGGGGCGGTAATGCCAATGCGTTGAGCCAATGCAGCATGGGGCGATAGGCCATCAGCCAGCGGTTTGTCTTGGCAAGATCGCGCAGGCAGGCGCGCAACTCCTCGCGGCTGCAAGGCTCATCCATTCGCTCGGTGAGCTGTGCGCGGCGGCTGAAATCCAGCGTGTTAGGCAGCATGGAAGAGCATCGTCTCCGCCGTCAGCCCCGGCCCAAACGACATGGCGCAGCCTTGTTGTCCCGGCTGTGAACGCTGCATCGTCTGCTGTAATACAAACATCACCGTTGCAGAAGACATGTTGCCATATCTTGCGAGAACATCACGCGAGCAGGAGAGCGCATTCGCATCCAGTCCCAAGCTCTTCTCGACTGAGTCGAGAATGGAGCGGCCTCCTGGATGCACTGCCCATAGATCGATCGACAGTGGATCCCTCCCGCGCGTTAATCGCCGGCCCATCTCATTGAGTGCGCGGCCTATCTCGCCGGGAACCTGTCCTGATAAATGCATGTCGAATCCAAGATCGCCGATGCGCCACGTAATAAGTCGGCTTGCCTCCGGGATAGTAACTGCCAGAAAACTTTCGATAGCCAGTCCTTCGGGGCGCGCACTTACAAGGCTCGCGGCGCAGCCGTCGGCAAAAAGCAAAAATGAGAGCACTTGCTCGATATCCTGCGTCTCCTGAAAATGCAGCGTGCAAAGTTCCAGGTTCAACATCAGAACTTTGGCCTCAGGCTCAGAACGAATGATGTGATGAGCTGACTTCAAAGCATTGATCGCAGCGTAGCAGCCCATGAAGCCGATCATGGTGCGTTCAACCGAAGGATCGAGTTTTAAGTGGTTCACCACCTCGAAGTCCAGGCCCGGCGCGTAGAGTCCCGTGCACGAGGTTACAATCACATGCGTAATGCCGCGCCGCTCTTCTTCGGTTAGCGCAAGTTTGTCGAGAGCGCATTGCGCAAGTTGTGGAGCAAAGCGCTCGAACAACTGCATGCGGCGCGCTGTTGGTGGAAAGTCGCTCCGCCCATAGAGATCTTCCACATCCTTCCAGGAACCGTCTGGAGAGGTGAAGGGTTGCAGGAAGGAGTAACGGTGTTCAATGGCCGAAAGGCGCGCCATGCGGCGAAAGAGATTGCGCACCGTGCCCTCGGCGAGCATGCTGGCGGCAAAATCGATGAAGGCGCCATGAACATCGTGGGGAGGAACTGCTGTCGAAATGCGATTAATGTATGCGGTCGTCATTCCGGCCTCCTGCTCTCCAGAACCACCCTAAGACAATCCACGCAAGAAGATGTCATCCAAATGTAATCCTTGGACAAGGGGAATGATGGGTCGAGAATAAGCTCATGCCAGCCTTGAGAAGGACTGCCGAACGATCATGTACCGGCGCGGATTAAGTCTGGAACGACTGCTTGCGGTCAGCGCTGTCAACCACCCGCGAGAGTATTCCGCCAATGTGGAGAGCCGCTGAGCGCCAGCGGCAGAGACGCAGACGCCCAATAGCTCCTCTGTGTGACGGACCTCAGATGCGCATCGGCATCAGCACATAGCGGTACTTGTACTCCGCATCCGGGTCCTCGGGCCGCATCTGCCCCGCGGATTGCGAGTCCTTGAACTCCAGCCGCACCTCGCCCTCGTTGCCCAGGGCCTTCAGGAAGTCCAGAATGTAGCCGGAGTTGAAGCCCACCACGATGGGATCCCCCGCGTACGGCGTATCGATGGTGTCTTCGCTCTCGCCGGATTCCGTGGAGTTGGCGCTGATTTTAAGCTCGTTGCTCTCCAGGCGCAGACGGATGGCGCCCGAGCGTTCGTCGGCGAATTGGGCCACGCGCTGGATGGCCGCCGAAAGCTCGCTGGACCGGACCACGGCGAATTTGGTGTTGTCGCGCGGCATCACCGCCTCGAAGTTCGGGAATTGCCCGGAGAGCTTGCGCGTGCTCAGGACGCGATGGCCCACGCGGAAGAACAGGGTGTGCTCGTCGTCGGCAAACTCCACCTTTTCGGCGTCGGTGGCCGACAACAATTGCTGCAACTCCTGCAAGGCCTTGCGCGGAATGAGCACGCGCTTCTCGCCGCTGATGCCCTCAAGAACCTCGTTCGGCTTCTCGACAAACGAGAGCCGGTGGCCGTCGGTAGCCACCATGGCCAGCGACTCCGCCTTGATCACCAGCAGCGCGCCGTTCAGCGTATAGCGCGACTCCTCGTTCGAGATGGCGAAGATGGTGCGCGCGATGAGCGTCTTTAACGCCAATAGCGAGATGCTGGTCGCCGCTACGGCGGGGAACTCCGGCACCTGCGGATAGTTGGCCCGCGCCATGCCCACCATCTTTGTATTCGACCGACCCGATCGAATCTGTACCCAGTGGTTCTCAAGCAGCTTGATCGAGATGTCGCCCTCGGGCAGCAGCTTGATGTAGTCGTATAGTTTGCGCGCGGGAATGGTGCAGGCGCCCGGCTTCTTCACCTTCACCTCGGCGCTGGTCCTGATCGCCTGATCGAGGTCGGTAGCGGTGATGTTCAACCGGTCACCCTCCGCCTCGATAAGAAAGTTCGACAGAATCGGAATGGTAGTCTTGCGCTCTACCACGCTCTGTGTCGCGGTAAGCTCCTTCACCAGGTTCTCGCGGCTTACGATAATCTCCATCGCTGCCCCCTGTGCGGCCGGCTTCTCTGCATCTGTTTCCACGATCGGCATAGGCCCACCCTCGCTTCAGAAGCCAAATTTCTGCACTGGCCACACTCTACAACACATAGTGGCCAAGTGGATATGGCTGTCTTTTCTTCTTCTTGATTGTATTCACCTCCGCATTAAAGTGTGCGTGGAAAACAGGGTTGTTTCTCTGGATACCGAAAACCGCTCCTGCTGAATCGCTCAACGGGTGTTTGCTTATGAACAACGTGCGGCGAAGGATTGGTTTTTGAGCGTTTGTCCGTTTGGTGCGACGGGGAGTGGGGAAAACAGTAGGAGATTAAAAGAAAAGACAGTAGTACCCGTAGTTCAGGCTGGAAAAGTGGAAATTCATCCGAAATGACTATGGGGGCAGCGACTTGACAGGCTGTCTGGTTTTCTAAATCGACGCTGTGGAATTCAGGAGTTCTGGAAATTCAGCATCGGAGTTGCATCAGGAGCCCCTGTTTCCCACGGCTCCCACAGGCAACCCCGAAAGGCCTGTGTAAAGCCGATGATTTGTGTGAAAAGTATGTCTAAGACCGTAGGGAACAAGGGGTTGGAGAAGCCTCGCCCTCCACAGGAAACCCCCTCCACACTTTGCACAAAGCAGAGCGACGAGGAGGATGATCTCGCTGCAGGCTGCTGGATTCCCGTCCAAGTTTGCCGGATCGACAGCTTCCCATTCCAGCACCGAACCGGTCCCGAAATTTATTGTGACAAAGGAAATAGAAGTCCATGGCTCGTAGACTTGGCTGGAAGGAAGAGCTTCGATCATGACCATCGATGTTGGGCGTTTGGAAGACCAACTCCTGCAGATGTCCGCGGAAGGCGCGCCGGGCCGGGAGTTTTGCGAGGCGATCTCTGAGCTGGCAAGAACCGGCCGCTTTGCGCAGTTGCGAGACGTGCTGCCCGGCATCGTCTACGACGAGCTTTGGGCGCGCTACCAGCAGGCCCCCGCGGCCTTTGTGGCTGGATGGCGGATGCTGGCGCAGGAGATGCGGCAGGGGTTTGTGCAGCACGCGCGGCAGCGGCTGACCTCGCTGACGAAGCTGCAATATGCCGGGTACGAAGGGCCCACGCCGGCGTGGCAGGAGATTCAACGCGCCCTGGATGGCCAGCAGAACGACCTCCTGCGCGCGGCCTTCGCCATGGAGTTGCTGGAGGTGGTAGAACCTGCCGTGTTGCGGGCGACTCACCTGCGCGAGTGCGTGGTTGCCTCGCCCAGCTCAGAGGAGGCTGACCGCTACCTTGACGAGGCCACCCGCTGCTATTTCTTCGGTCTCTTTACCGCCTGCGCCGTCATGTGCCGTTCGGTGCTCGAAGAGGCCATCAAGCAAAAACTGCCCCCCACGCTTATCCGCCTGATCCGCACCCGCTACCGCAACACCGCCACCCTGGGCAACCTGCTGCACGAGGTGAACAACAATCTGCAGCTCACAGGCATCGATGCAGACTTTCCCCGCGTCGCCAACCAGGTGAACGACGCCGGCAAGAAGGCCGTGCACCAGGGTCTTCTCTCCGAGGATGAGGCGCGGGTTTGCCTGCAAAACGCGCGCCAGGCCCTGCAACTGCTGTTGCGGCAGTGAGTCCGTCATGCCACTGACAGGACAGTTTCTGGATTGGCGACGATTCGGACAATGCTCGCTGCGAACACCGGTCAAGGCAAGGGGAGCCAGTTCTGAAAGGACGGTCGAGCATTAACTCACTGTGGGGAAAACTGCGGAGTCCGACGGGATCGAATTCTCGCGCCGGTTTAGTCTTCTCTCATATCGCAAGAGCAGATAGCCAGCTCCAGTAAAGAAGGCTCCAAGCCCGGCGCATAGCATGGTGACGAACCATATCTGCCAGAACGAATTCAGCTTTGCAGATGCAGGGTCCGTTCTGAGGTACAGGACACGTACAGTTTGCCCGACTTCAAAGCCGGGAGGGTTGGTAGCAACGCTGGACATCACGGTGTAGGTGCGTCCGTCCTCTGCCTTGAAGGTGAAGCTAGGAGCGTAGTTGATTGTGCTGTCCTCTTGATTCGAGACAACAGATAAGCCGACGATCGTTCCTTCAATTGAGGCGCTTCGGTAGAACCAGACGGACGTGTAAGCACCGAATCCGCAGGCTGCCGCGATTGTGGCGAGGCCGCAAAAAAGCCAAGCCCGGCAGAATGTCCATAGAATTCGTCTAAGGAGCCTGTGTAGTCTTGTTCTTGGCATACTCGCAAAATACCACGATGGATCCCCGTGCAACCATTCTGCTGTATCACCGGCAAACCGGAAACTGGTCAACCCGGCCCATCCCCAACAATTGCCATGCGCCTTCTATACTGATCTTTCCATGTCCTATACCGCGGCCATCGATCAACTGAATGCAATGGCGCCGGAGCTCTACACGCGCTCAGGCCAGCCACGGCGCAAATTCTCGCTCGAAGAGATTCGCATCCTGCTCTCCGTCCTCGGCGATCCGCATCGCCGCTTTCCCTCCGTGCTGATCGCCGGAACCAACGGCAAGGGCTCGACGGCCGCCACGCTGGCTTCTATCCTCACCGCCTCCGAACTGCGCGCCGGCCTCTACACGTCGCCCCACCTGGCACGCGCCAACGAGCGCATCCGCCTGGGCCCCGTCGAAATCGCCGACGATGTCTTTGCCGCTCTCTACTTTCGCGTCCACGATGCCGCGCAGCAACTGGTGCTCGATGGCCGGCTCCCACAGCTCCCCAGTTTCTTCGAGATTCTCACCGCGCAGGCGCTTTTGTACTTTGCCCAGGCGCGCGTCGACATTGCGGTGCTAGAAGTTGGCATGGGCGGGCGGCTGGACGCGACCAACATCGTCGATCCGCTCATCTCGGTCATTACCGACATCTCGCTCGATCACACCGAGTGGCTGGGCTCGACCATCGCCGCCATCACGCGGGAAAAGGCCGGCATTCTGCGCCCTCGCGGAACCCTGATTACCCTGCCGCAGCACCCTGAAGCCAACCAGGTTCTCGGCGAGGTGGCGGCCGGGCTGGACGTGCGCGGAGTGAGCGCGGCGCCCTATATGCCGCCCATCGGAGCCGGCACGGCTGGTCCTTACTTCGTCGAGGCTCTCGGCGCCGCCATCGAGGTGGATTCCCCGCTTATTGGCGCCCATCAGCATCGCAACCTGGCGTTGGCCATCGCAGCGGCCGTGGAGTTGGCCGGCAACCATGGTTTTCCGATTACACCGGCCGCCATCGCGTCCGGCATTCGGCAGACCCGCTGGCCGGCCCGCTTCGAGCGCATCCGGAGAGACGGCGTGGAATGGATTCTCGACGTGGCGCATAATCCCGCCGGAGCCTGGGCCCTGCGCGCCAGCCTGAACGCCGGCCTGACCGGCGCTCTGGGAGACGGCAGGCCGCGGGCGCTCATCTTCAGTTGCCTGCGCGACAAGCCGGTCGCGGAGATGGCGCAAATCCTCTTTCCGCTCTTTGAGCAGGTGATCATCCCGCCCATCCATACTGCCCGCGCCGCTGCCCTGAACGACCTTTTGGCCGCGGCCTGCGCCACGGGAACTCCTGCAGTCGCCGCCGAATCGGTCGGCCAGGCCCTGCAACTTGCAGAGGAGCGCGCGCGGGGCGGCGTCATCGTGGTCTCCGGATCGGTGTACCTGGTTGGCGAGGCGCGTACCCTGCTGCTCGCCGAAAAGGGGGTACAAGCGTGAACCGGCGGCCAAATCCGCTGCCCAGGCTCTACCGCTGGCGCACCAACCTGATCCACGTCCCGGTCATGGCTGTGGTTACGGCCGTTTGCGGTTCGATTTCGTTGCTGGTGTCCTTCGTAGATAAGCGCGGGCGCGCACAGCACCGTATCGCGCGGATCTGGGCACGGGCCTTGGTATGGGGCACCGGCTGCTCGCTCACTGTCCGCGGGACAGAGAACCTGCGCAAGCATCCGGTTGCCGTCTACGCCTCCAACCACACCTCCTACATGGATACGCCGGTGATCTTTGCCGCGCTGCCCTTCCAGTTTCGCATTCTTGCCAAGAAGGAATTGTGGCCTATCGCATTCATAGGATGGTACTTAGATCGCTCTGGGCAGATTCCGATCGATACCCGCAACCCGCGCGCCACGCTCTCCAGCCTGGGCGTCGGCGTCAAGGCCCTGCGCTCCGGCATGCCGATCTTCGTCTTCCCCGAGGGCGGGCGGACATCCACCGGCGAACTGCGGCCGTTCCTCTCCGGCGCTGCCTACCTGGCCATTCGCGCGCAAGTGCCGCTCGTGCCTATCGCGCTCAAGGGAGTCTACGATCTGCTGCCGATTCACGCCCACCACTTTTACCCGGGAGAACTGACGCTCACTGTGGGCGAGCCGATCAAGACGACAGGAATGACCCCGCGCCAGACGGACGCGCTGACCGCGCGACTCCGCGATGCCATCGAAAGCCTCAGGCACTCGGAGAGCGCAGTCGCCCAGGATTCAGTTGAGGAAGCTGCGGTTCGCGCTGAAGTTTGATTCGGAGCGGCATGAAAATCTCTATCGTGCCGGCCGCATCTCTCATTACACTGGTGTTTCCATGACCGTCCACATTGCCATCCCCGAGCCCACCGGCAGCGATCCTGTCTACAACGAGCGGTCGTTGCCCCTGTACCTCACCGCCCTGGAAGCCGCCGGGGCAACGCCGGTCATCGTGCCGCTGCACGAGCGCCAGGACCGGGTGGCCAGGGTTCTGGCGGAGGTGCAGGGAATACTGCTGCCGGGCAGCCGTTATGACGTGGACCCGCAAAGATTTGGCGAAGATCCGATCCCTGAGTGCGGTGAGCCCGACCCCGCCCGCACCGCCGTCGACGAGCTCCTCTTGCAGGACGCCTTCAACCTCCACAAACCCATCCTCGCCATCTGCCACGGCGCCCAGACCTTGAATGTCTGGCGCAACGGGTCGCTGGTTCAAGACCTCAAGACCTCAGTCAATCATCGGCCGGGCCGGGAAGTTGTCGAGGCGCACCCGGTTCGGATCAGGCAGGGGTCGAGGCTGGCCTCGCTTCTGCCGCCCGGTGAGCAGGATGAACCTCCGGTCAACTCCAGCCACCATCAGGCGATCCGCCTCCCCGGCGACAATCTCCTGGTGAGTGCGATCTCTCCGGAAGACGGGATCATCGAGGGCCTGGAGCTGGATTCGCCCGAGCACTTTGTCCTGGCGGTGCAGTGGCATCCGGAACGGACCTACACGCAGAGCGCCTTTTCCCGCGCCATCTTTGCTGCCTTTGTAGAATCGGCAAAGGCATGGGAGCCGCGCCGGATTGAAGAGTCCGGGGTCCCCGACGACAGGTCTTCGTCGGCGGGGTGGGATTCGGTCGCGCCAGAATGAACGTCGTGCCGTGTCTTCCAGAAATAACCGTGCCCCATCCTTTCGCCTTTTCCCTGGCGAAAGGGTGGGAAACCTCGGATCTCAAACGGTTCTCTTCACTAGGAGCGAAAGCGTGGATGCTGGCATGAGCGAAGAGCAGCATCGTGTGAGTGCACGCCTCAATGCCTTTCTGGCCGCCAGAGGCCTCGAACCGCTGGATTCCGCGCTGGCCGCTCGTTTCGAAGACTATCTTTCGCTACTTCTTCGCTGGAATGTCCGCGTCAACCTGACTGCAATTCGAGACGAAGAAGGCATTCTCTCCCGCCACTTTGTCGAGTCGATTCTCTGCGCCCGCGCCCTTCCCGCCGGCATCGCCACCCTGCTTGACTTTGGCTCCGGCGCGGGATTCCCAGGGATTCCCATCGCTCTCTGCCGTCCTGAGATCGCAGTGACGCTGGCCGAGTCGCAGGGCAAGAAGGCCGCGTTTCTCAGCGAGGCCGTGCGGCAGTTAGGGCTTGCAGCGAAACAGACAGCGGACAGACTCGACCCGGAGGGAGCGGTTGATACGGAGGGAGGCGGGGGTTTCAACCCCCGCATGACGCCAGCAGAAACAGTGGGGGCTTTAGCCCCGGCAGGCTGTAGTGTTTACTCCGGCCGCGCAGAGACCCTGACCGCAAAGTTCGATTGCGTCACGTTGCGCGCCGTCGACAAGATGGAGCGGGCCGTTCAGTCGGCGGCAAAGTTGGTTCGTCCCGGCGGCTGGCTGGCGCTGATGACCACGGGAAAGGAACTGGATGCGCTCAAAGCAGGCGCCGTAGCCGAGTTCACCTGGCGCGGCGCGCTTCCACTACCCGGCGGCGACCGCCTGCTTGCGCTCGGCGAGCGAAGGATCAGTTCGCCAGCTTGATGACCGCGAGTTTGCGGACCGCAGCCAGGTCCTTCGCACCCTTCACCATAAGCCGCACGCCTGTTCCCTCCGCGTAACGTGGCGCCTCGTCGAGAAGTTTGAGCACGCCTTTTGAAAGATCGCTCTCCCGAGCGGCCGCCACTGCCCTGTCGCCAAGGACGAATGCCACTCGGAAGCAGCCATCGCAGGGAGCGAGATAAACGATGGTTCTCTTCTTCAGTTTGAGGCGCAGAGACCAGCCGTACTTGAGTGAACCCGATTTCCACTCCTGATCGGCCACGCCCTTCTCAACCGCCAGCCAGTCCACTAATTGTTTCCATACCCCAGCGGTTGCTCCCAGCGCCGCAGAGACTTCCTCCGCCGTGGGCTGAAGAGTCTTGTTGATAAATGCGTTCTGAATGTCCACATGCTTCCTTCCTGCGCAGGAATGCGCTGGTTGTTGCATTGATCCCCAAACGGCGGCACAAGAGGTCCGCTCGGCCTTGGGGTCCGTTCCATTAAATACCTGCGGATTGCGGGGCGGCTTGAGACCCCCGCCAGTCCGGTTGATTCCGAGAGGGATTGTATCGCGGCGCCTGCAGCCGCGCAGTGATCCATGGAGGACACAGCAATAAGAAGAGGGGTTCATTGGCCTGCGGTGGAGATGTGGAGCTGCCCTTTGTTCCACGTGGAACATCTTGGGAACCAGCCCAAAATGGAAAATGTTCCACGTGGAACAAAAGCCAACCTGTCCCAAATCGGGCGCAGATTCAAATTGGAACAGCCAACCGGAAATGCCCACTCCCGCCTCAAGAACACGGAAGTTTTCCACCACAAGCCCCTTTTCGCATCCCTCCATCCTCCGCCCCATCGCCCGTGCGCAACTCCTTCCCCCTCAACCGCTTCCCCACTCCCCGCCGGCCACCGCCCTGCACGCTTTCCACAGCCAGGCCCCGTTCTCCACAGCGCAACCGCCTACCCTCAATCCGTCCTTCCCTTTAATCTTGATTGCAATGGGCAAGATACTCGGCGTTGTCAACCAAAAGGGCGGAGTTGGCAAAACCACCACAGCCATCAACCTCGCTGCCTGCCTGGCGCTCGAAGGCCTCAAGACCCTCCTTGTCGACTGCGATCCCCAGGCCAACGCTACCTCCGGACTCGGCTTCCAGCGCGACGATAACCGCCACTCCATCTATGATGTCCTCATGGGCAATGCCCAGGCCGTGCAGGTCATCTTGTCCACCGAGATCGATTTGCTATGGCTCCTGCCGGGCTCGAAAAACCTTACCGGCGCCAACATCGAGCTCGCCGCGGCGGGCGACCGTGCCCTCCGCCTGCGCCACGCGCTTCAGCCCATCCAGGACCGTTTCGACCTGGTGATCCTCGACTGCCCGCCGGCACTCGACCTCCTCACCCTCAACGTCCTCGTGGCCGCCGATACCCTCATCGTTCCCATGCAGGCCGAATACTTCGCCCTGGAGGGCATCTCCGAGTTGATCTCCACTCTCGAGCGGGTCCGCGCCGCCTTCAATCCGAACGTCACCATCGAGGGCGTTCTGCTCACCATGTACGACGACCGTACCAACCTCGCCCAGCAGGTCACCGAAACCCTGCGCGAGTACTTCCGCGAGCGGCTCTACGTCACCGTAATCCCCCGCAACGTCCGGCTGGCGGAGGCGCCCAGCCACGGCAAGCCCGTGGCCCTCTACGATCCCCGCTCCCGTGGAGCCGAGGCTTACTTCGAGCTTACGGGGGAGTTCCTCGCGCGCAACCACATAGACAGCCCGCGCAGAGCCGAGCGCAAAGGCGCAGCGTCCGTTCAGCATCTCGCCGTCCCGCCCAGTGAGGTCCGATTCTGGCCATACTCCTGACAGCCGCCCCCGATTCCGGCCGTCGCACCCATACCCATTGCCAAAACCCCAGCAAACGCAGATTCGAGAAGGTCCGGCAGGTTTTGCCGGGATAGAGGATTTTGAACCATGACCATCGCCGCCATCGACCCAAAACGCCGCGCCCTGGGCAAGGGCCTCGACTCTCTTCTTCCGCGGGTGCAAACTCCCGCTGCCGCCGCCGAGACCGAAGGCGGGAAACCCCGCGAGATTCCCCTCGATCAGATCGATCGCAATCCCTTCCAGACCCGCTCGCGCGTCAACGAGGAGCTGTTGGCAGAGTTGGCCGCCTCCATCGTTTCCAATGGCGTGGTCCAGCCCGTGCTGGTGCGCCCGCTGGCCAACGGCCGCTACCAGCTCATCGCCGGAGAGCGCCGCTGGCTGGCCTCGCAATTGGCCGGCAAAGAGACCATTCCGGCCATCCTCCGCCAGGTCTCAGACGAGCAGGCGATGGAGATCACCATCGTCGAAAACCTCCAGCGCGCCGACCTCAACCCCATGGAGCAGGCCCGCGCCTTCGAACGGCTCTCCCGCGAGTTCCACATGACCCAGGAGCAGATGGCGCAGCGCACCGGAAAGGATCGCGCCACGGTAGCTAACTTCCTCCGCCTGCTGAGGCTGCCGGCCACGGTGCAGGCCCGCGTCGAGTCGGGCGAACTCAGCTTCGGCCACGCCCGCACGCTCCTGGCCTTCGAGCACGCCGAGGAAATGGAAAAAGCTGCGCAGCGGATCGTTGGACTTTCGCTTTCTGTTCGCCAAACAGAGAATTACGTCCAGGGTCTCCTGCACCCCGAAAAGACCGCGAAAAAAGATCCCAGGCCCAAGCCCCCCATCGACCCCAACGTCCGCGAAGTCCAGGACCGGCTTCAGCGCGCCCTCGGCCTCAAGGTTCACATCGAAGACCACAACGGCCGCGGCAAAGTCATCATCGAATACGCCCGCCTGGAAGACTTCGACACCCTCCTCGAGCAGCTCGCCGGGGACTAAAGTGTGTGACAAGCAGGCTGGATTTTCAGCTGACTCGCCACCTGATCGTCTCTTCGACGGGCTCCCTTTTAGGCCGCCCTTGAACCCTGCAAGAGTGCTGCGGCGGCATAAGAGCAAGCCCCCCGGATATTGGCTTCGCCGCGTGTTTCGTAACGTTGACATATCTTAGGGTGTGTGTGTTAGGCTTCGCATTTCCACCATAAAATAGCCGGCGCTTCAGGCGTACCGGAGTGATGAGGCCCACGTGAAAGCAGCAAAATTGACAGTTCCGCTGGAAGACCGCATTTCCATCAAGGAGAAGATCGCATACTCGTTTGGAGATTCGGCTTCGAATCTCTATTGGAAGGTCTTCGAGTTCTTCCTGGTCATCTTTTACACCGACGTCTTCGGCCTTCCGGCGGCCGCCGTCGGCACCATGCTGCTGGTCACGCAACTGATCGACGCGGCTGCGGATCCGGTGATGGGTTCGATTGCCGACCGCACCAAGTCGCGCTGGGGCCACTTCCGGCCCTATCTCATTTGGGGAGCCGTCCCGCTCGCGGTGGCCGGAGTGCTGACCTTCTCCACGCCCCACCTGGGCAGCGGAGCCAAACTTCTCTATGCATACATTACCTACAGTTGCCTGATGCTCATCTACACGGTCGTGAACATTCCGTACAGCGCGCTGATGGGAGTGATGACACCGAACTCGCTGGAGCGCACCACGATCTCCTCGATTCGCTTCCTGGGAGCCTTCACTGCGGCGGTTTTCGTACAGTACTTCACGCTTCCGCTGGTCAAGTTCTTCGGCCACGGCAACGATACCCGCGGCTGGCAGTTGACCATGGTGCTATACGGCGCCCTCGCCGTGATTCTGCTGTTCATTTGCTTCTCGATTACTCGTGAGCGCGTTGCCCCTCCTCCACAGCAGAATGCAGACATCAAGCGCGACGTGCTCAGCCTCTTCCGCAGCCGCCCTTGGATCGTTCTGGTCGGCGTGCTGTTGCTGACGCTGGCGGCCTTCGCTGTGAAAGGCTCGGTCGGAACGTACTACTTCAAGTATTTTGTGAAGCGGCAGGACCTTCTGGGGCCGTTCCTGGTATCGAATGGCCTGGCCTTTGTGGCGGCCGTCTCGCTCACCTCCTACCTGACAAAGTGGATCGGCAAGAAGCAACTGTTCATGCTGGCGCTGGGAGTGGGCGGCGTGATCATCGGATTCTTCTGGTTTCTGAAGCCAACAGATATCTTCTGGATGTTCGCGCTGCAGATCGCCTCCAGCTTTGTGATCGGCTTCAACTCTCCGCTGGTCTACGCCATGTTCGCGGATACGGCCGACCACGCCGAATGGCTCACCGGGCGGCGCAATACGGGATTGGTCTTTGCCTCGGCTGTCTTCGCCACCAAGGTCGGGGCGGCGGTTGGGCTATGGCTCTTCGCCCACGTACTCGCCTTTTTCGGATACGTGGCGAATACGGAGCAAACCGCCCGCTCGATTCACGGGATTATTCTATCCACCAGTTGGATTCCCTGCGTGTTGCTGATCCTGGCCGCCTCAACCATGGCGTTTTATCCGCTCAGTGAACCCCTGATGGTGAAGATCGAGGCGGAGCTGAAAGAGCGGCGGGGAGAGATCAAGGCGTAAAACTGCCTGCATAAAGGCGGCTTTTCTTTGCGCGCCTGCGCCCGGCCAGACGGTTGGGCGCCGGTTCGCTGCGAAATGGATTTTTTCAAGCAGGACGATCAAACTAGTACCTAGACCGTGTGATTGTGTAATCTCTGGAATGTAGCGCCGGTCTCCAGACCGGCTGTTGCGCGGGCGTCCACGCCCGCATTTGTTCTGGAATAATTACCAAATCACACAATCTCAGCACTAGAAGCAGATCGAGATCAATCTGAAACAACGCGGGAGCTTGCAATCATGAGTGGAACTGACTATGCGGGAGTGAATACTGAAGGAAAGAAGGCCGTTTCGCCGGCGCGCGCGGAAGGCCGATTCCTGGATTTGAACGGCGGGCGATTCTACTGCATCGCGAATTACGATGCGCTGCCCCCGTTCTTTATGAGCATCGTCAGCGCCTCCGATCACTATATGTTTCTCTCCAGCCGGGGCGGGCTGACGGCTGGACGCGTGGACCCGGATCACGCTCTCTTTCCTTATTACACTGATGATCGCATTCATGATGGAAGCGAGGATACCGGAAGCAAGACGATCTTTCGCGTGCAAACGGACAAGGGGGTCGTTCTATGGGAGCCGTTCAGCATTCGGAGTCCCAAAAACCGGGACGGAGAAGGCTCGGGAATTATCCGTAACCTTTACAAAAGTGTTTATGGCAACAGGGTTGTCTTCGAGGAAGTGAACAACAACCTCGGCCTGTCTTTCTCTTATGAATGGGCAACCAGCGAGCAATATGGATTTGTGCGCACGGCGCGGCTGAAGAATCTGCGTTCTGAGCCGCAAAAAGTTGAGGTGCTGGATGGCTTGCAGAATCTATTGCCATCCGGTGTTACCAAGCGGTTCCAGCTTGAGTTCAGCACCCTGGTGGATGCATACAAGACCACGGAATTGGAACCCGCGAGCGGACTTGCGATGCTGCAATTGACCTCGGTGCCGGTGGATCGGCCGGAGCCGAGCGAATCCTTGCGCGCAAATGTCGCATGGTCGATTGGCCTGGACGATCCCTGCCGGCTCCTCAGCGGAGTCCAGCTCGATTCCTTTCGCCAGGGACGCGGAGTTACCGAGGAGACGAATATTGACGGCCGCCGGGGCGCGTACTTTGTCTGCTTTCCGATCGAGCTTGAGGCTTTGGCCACGCGCGAGTGGTATATTTTCGCCGATGTGAACAAGGATGCGGTTGGCGTTCGCAAACTGATACAGGCGCTGAGGCAGAAAAGCGAACTCGCTGCGAAGGTGGAAGAAGATATAGCCCTTGGAACCGAGAACCTGGTGCGAATCGTCGCCGGGTCCGATGGCCTGCAGCAGACCAGGGACGAAGCCAGCGTCTGGTATCACTTTTCCAGCACCTTGTTCAATGTGATGCGCGGTGGAATACCGGATGACGATTACTGGATTACGCGCGCGGATTTTTCCGCTTTTGTCGGAGAGATGAATCGTCCGGTTGCGGCCAGGCACGAAAGATTTCTCAAGCAACTTCCTGAAAAACTCTTGCAAAAAGACCTGCTGCGCGCGATCGAGGGCCTGGCAGATGCCGATTTTGAACGTATTGCATACGAATACTTGCCTTTCACCTTCAGCCGCCGTCATGGCGATCCCAGCCGTCCGTGGAACGTCTTCAATATCCGCATCAAGGATGAAAACGGGCGCAAGATTCTCAACTATCAGGGAAACTGGCGCGACATCTTCCAGAATTGGGAGGCTCTGAGCTACTCCTATCCCGGCTTTACCTCCGGCATGATCTTCAAATTTCTCGATTCCTCAACAATCGACGGTTACAACCCATACCGGATTGGGCGCGATGGATATGACTGGGAGGTTCTGGACCCGCACGATGCATGGTCCTTCATCGGCTACTGGGGCGATCATCAGATCGTCTATCTGCTCCGTTTTCTGCAACAAGCCCGGCGTTACGACCCTGAACTCCTGACGCAATTGCTTACTCGCGAGGTCTTCACCTTTGCCAATGTTCCTTATAGGATCCGGCCATACGCCGACCTGCTGAGAACGCCGCAAGACACGATTGTCTTCGATTACGCGGCCCATCGAAAAATCCTGCGCAACGCGGCAAAGCTGGGAGCCGACGGGAAGGCGCTGGCCGATGCGAACGGAGAATTGATTCACGCAAGCCTGGCGGAAAAGCTGCTGATCCCGCTGCTGGCAAAGCTGTCGAACTATGTGCCGGAGGCCGGAATCTGGATGAACACGCAGCGGCCGGAGTGGAACGACGCGAACAATGCGCTGGTCGGCAACGGCACATCCATGGTCACGCTTTACTACCTGCGCCGCTTTCTTGTCTTCCTGCAAAGCCTTTTCGCAGACAGCGGCCTGCAGGAGATTTCGCTCCCGCAAGAGCTGGTTGACTTGTTTGAGTCCATACTGGATGCCTTCGAGCGGCATGCTCCTTCCGCTGAAACGTCTCTTTCTGACAGAGAGCGCAAGACAATTCTGGATGAGCTTGGGCAGGCAGGATCAAAATATCGCGAAGGACTCTATGCTCGCGGTGTCTCCGGCAAGCGATCCATCCTGTCTGTTCCCAAACTCATTGGCTTTTTCAAGAGCGCGCTTCGCCACATCGATCATTCCATCCGCGTAAATCGCCGCGAGGATGGGCTGTATAACGCATACAACCTGATGGAGGTGGATGGCGAAGAGATTCACGTTCATCATTTTCCGCTTATGCTGGAGGGACAGGTCGCAGTGCTCAGCTCCGGCGCGCTTGCGCCGGAAGAGGCAGTCTCTCTGCTGGATGCCCTGCGCAATAGCGCCCTCTATCGCGAGGATCAAAACAGCTACATTTTGTACCCCTGTAAGACGCTTCCTTCGTTCCTGGCCAAGAACAACATTCCTCCGGCATCGGTTGAAAAGTCAAAGCTGCTGAAGAAGATGCTGGCGCAGGACGATCGGCGGATTGTCGTCCGCGATGGGGAGGGCGGCGTCCACTTCAATGCCTCGCATCTCAACGGTTCCCTGTTGCGCCGGGCGCTCGAGGAGATCAAGGATCGGAAGCTGGCCAGGCTTGCCAGGCAGGAAACTTCTCAGATTTGCGATCTATATGAGGAGGTCTTCCAGCACCGCTACTTTACCGGGCGCTCGGGAACGATGCATAAATACGAGGGCAACAACTGCATCTATTGGCACATGGTCTCCAAGCTGCTGTTGGCGGTGCGCGAGGTGCTGACGGAGGCGGTGAAGGATGGAGCCGATGAGCTCTTGCTGAGCCGGTTGCGCGCGCGCTACAACAGCATTCGATCCGGACTTGGAATGCACAAAACGCCCGCTCAACAAGGCGCGTTTCCTACCGACCCCTATTCCCATACGCCCGGATTCGCCGGCGCCCAGCAACCGGGGATGACTGGGCAGGTGAAGGAAGACTTTATCGCCCGCGTTGGAGAAATGGGCCTGATGGTTGATTCAGGAGAGATATGTTTTGCGAGTCAATTGATTACCGGCGATGAGTTTGTGGAGGAGACAAGTACTTTCAACTACCGGGATTCGGAGGGCAGGACTCAAGAACTGCAACTGGATGCGGGCATGTTGGCCTTTACCTATTGCCAGGCGCCGGTGGTGGCTCATCTTGCGGGGCCACGGCAAATAGCCGTTACCTTCGCGGACGGTTCGAGACGGACCTTCAGCGGATGCAAGTTGGATCGAGATCTGAGCGGAAAAATCTTCGGACGTACCGGTTTTGTCCGGCGCGTGGACGTGTATTTTGCATTTCCCGCCGGTCGCCTGCCGTCCTAGATGTTTCGTCCCGGCGTTTGCGCTTGTGTTGCCGCTTGAAGAGGTCTTGCGCCGGCGCGGCCTTCGCCTGGGTTATCCCGCCCACAGGAAGCACAGCCGCGGAAGCCCGCGGTCAATCCCAATGGGATGGCGGTCCAACCCGGTATTCTTGTCATCATGCGCTTGCCGGCGGGGGATCGGGAACTGGTGCAGATTGTGGACGCGGCGCTGGCCGAAACGGCGCGGCGGGCGGGGGAGTGGCTCGTCTGCCGGCTGGGGTGTACGCAGTGCTGTTATGGGGCCTTTGCCATCAGCGAGCTCGACGCGCTGCGGCTGCGCGCGGGGTTGGATGCGCTGCGGGATGCGGAGCCTGCGCTGGCGGCGGAGATCGAGCGGCGGGCTCGGGCGTGGATTGCCGAGCATGGGGCTGATTTTCCGGGTGATCGGGAGACGGGGCGGCTGGGCGATTCGGCGGAGGAGCGGGAACGCTTTGAGGAGTTTGCTAATGAGGCTGCTTGTCCGGCGCTCGACCCCGCGACGGGGCGCTGTGATGTGTACGAGTGGAGGCCGATGACATGCCGCGTGTTCGGTCCGCCGGTGCGCATGGGCGACGGCAATGCGCTGGGGCACTGCGAGTTGTGCTTTGCGGGGGCGAGCAAGGCCGAGGTCGCAGCCTGCGAGATGCCGGTTCCGCATGAGCTGGAGGCCCGGCTGCTGGATGAGGTTGGGGAGAAGGGCGAGACGCTGGTTACGTTTGCGCTGTTGCGATGAGGAGGGCCGCGCGCTCGCGATAGACTGATGCTTGGACAGCCTGATGCCAACGCGCCCCTGCTGGGTTGAGATTCGCACTCGTCCCCTTGAAGAGAACTATCGATTTCTCCTCGGCCTTGCCGCTCCGCACGCGGAGTTGCTGGCCATCGTGAAGGCGGACGCCTATGGGCACTCGCTGGCGCTGTGCGCTCCGGCGGCAGTGCGCGCGGGGGCCCGGTGGCTGGGAGTTACCAGCGTGGAAGAGGGCGTGGCTGCGTGCGCGCTTTGCCCCGAGCCCAAGGTGCTGGTGATTGGCGGCGTCTTTCCGGGGCAGGGCGCGGAGGTGGTGCGGCACGGGCTGACCGCCGTGGCCTGGGAGTCGTGGCAACTGGACGAGCTGGAAAGGGCTGCGCATGCGGCGGGAGCCCTGGCGGGATCGTTGCCGATTCACATCGAGATCGATACCGGCATGAGCCGCCAGGGCGTAAGTCCGGATGGGCTGGCTCCGGTATTGGCGCGGTTCGCTCCTGGGTCGCCGCTCCGGCTTGAGGGCGTGATGACCCATCTCTTCGCCGCCGACGAGGCGGACGGCACAGTCACCCAGGCGCAGCTTGCGAAATTGGATGAGTCGCTGGGGCGGATTGAGGCCGCGGGTCTCTATCCGGATTGGCTCAATGTGGGCAACTCGGCCGCGCTGCTGGCGGGCGAGGCGGGCAGGATTGCGGCCCTGGCCGGCCGGCACGGCATGAGAGCCATGCTGCGGCCGGGGCTGGCGCTCTATGGCCTGGTACCGCGATTCGATCCGCCGTTTGCGGCCGGGGAGCCTGTGGGTGTGGCTGAGGCGCGGCTTCGTCTCAAGCCGGTGCTGAGTTGGAAGGCCGCTGTGGTGGGCGTGCGCGCGGTTCCAGCGGGCGCGGTGGTGGGCTATAACGGCGCCTTTGTGGCCACCGAGCCGATGCGCCTGGCGCTGGTGGCAGCGGGGTACGGCGACGGCCTCGACCGGCGGCTTGGGAACCGCTTCAGCCTGCTGGTTCGCGGCGAGCGAGCGCCCATCGCAGGCCGCATCAGCATGGACCAGACGGTGCTGGACGTGACGGAGATTCCTGGAGTCGAAGCCGGCGACGAGGTTGTAATCCTGGGAAGCCAGGGCGGCGAAACGATCACCGCCTTCGACCACGCCGAGGCCACGGGCACAATTCCGTGGGAGGTCTTTACGCGGATTGGGGCGCGGGTGCGGCGGGTTGCGGTCTAAGGGCTTCGCTGGTCTTCCGCCGCGGCGGACGAGAGATGGGGCATCCGGCATCCGTGATGGCAACGAATCCCCCGCGAGTGGAGCATACAACGGCAGGCGCTCAGAACGGAATAGGCGCGGGAGATGATCTCTCCTGCGCCTATTCGTAGTCTTTCAGTTGGTTGGCGGTCTTATTGCGTGACCGGTTGCGCAGGCAGCGCCTTGGGCGCCTTCAGGTGGGGCGCGTTGGGCGCCGCGGGAGCCTTGGGCGCGGCCGCCGCGGTTGGCGCTGGCGGCGCGGGCGGGAAACCCGAGCCTTTCTTGATGCGCACATCGCCGTTCTCCGCGCTCAGGACGATCCTCGATCCGCCGGAACCGATTCGCCCGGTGACCGTCTTGCTCTCGTCGCCACTGACCGTCAGGCTAAAATCCGAGACGATGTCTCCATTGCGGGTGCGGCCGTCGACGGTGGCCGAGGCGTTGGGCGGCAGGGTCACTTCCACGTTGCCCTTGCCGTTCTTCGCCTCCACGCTGTAGTTTCCGGCCGGCTCCACGGAGATGCGGCCGTCGCGGTCTTCCACGTAGCTGTCGCCGTAGATCTGGCTCAGGTCGATGTCCTTGGAGTGCGTGACTACATGCACAGGCCCTTTGGCCTCGGTGACGCGCAGGTCATCGGTGTTGAGGGTCAGATCGCCGGGCAGCGACGCCACTTGAACGTCGGTAATGTGCGTGTGCAGGTGGATGGCGCCGGAGACGTTCTCCAGATGCACATCGCCGAGGATCTCGCCGCTCTGCGTGACCTTGCCCTTGATCTCGGAGAGGGTGAAGTCGTTCAAGTCGCCGTCGGCGGTGAGGTCGCCGTCCACCTGGTGGGCGGAGAAGTCGTGCTTGCTGTTGGAGAAGTGCGCCTGGACCGAGCCCGCAATCGCGCTCAGATGCACGTCTCCGTGCGAGGCGCTGACGTTGATGCCGGCGCCCAGGCCGGCGGCTGTAATGTCTCCCTTGCCGGAGTTGATGGTGACGCGGGCGGATTTGGGCACGGTCACGGTGAGGTTGAGGCGCCCGCTCGAATTGCTCTCCGACTTGACCAGTACGTCGCCGTCGTTAACGCTCACATGCGCGGCCTCGGCGGCAAAGATTTTGGCTGCATCGAGATCCGAACTGGCGAAAGCCACTGCGTGCGCGCGCACCTCAATGTTGGGTCCGTCGCCGGCGGTAATGCTGACGTCGCCGCGGGGATTCTCGATGTCGACGGTGGCGTTGGCGGGAATCTGCGAGCTCAGCGCCTGCTGGTCCATATCGTGCTGGGGCAGGCCGAAGGCGTTGAAGAAGTCGTCTCCCCGGTCGCCAAACTGGGCGCGGAAAGGGCCCCACCAGTTGTTCCATCCAGCCGCGGCAAAGCCCAGGATGGCGAGCAGAATGAGGATGCCCACAAAGCTGCCGCCGCGGCGGACCGGGATCTCGCGGCGAACGTCGAGCGCCCACTCGCCCAGCAGGGCCACTCCGGCGCCGATCAGCAACAGCGGCCACCAGTGGCCATACCAGGCCCAGAATTCGCCGGGCGCGATGTGGCCGGTAAGCACAAGCAGGGCGACGATGCCGATGCCGATGAGGATGATGGGGCCGACCACGGAGGGAACGCGCGGTCCGTAGGCGCCCACGTAGCTGGCCTTCCAGGCGTAACGCTGGGCCTTCCAGGCTTCGCGCTGCGCGCGCCATGCGGCTTTTTGCTGCTCCCGGTGGATACGCCACTGGGTCTTTGGATCGTAAGGCGGAAACGGGGGCGGCGCGCCGCCCGGAGGTGTGGTTGGAGGTACGCTGCTCATAATTGCCCTCCCTCGGATTCATTTCTGGAGTCCTGTGAGTGAGCCGGAACGTTGGCCGCCGGCTGCCCGGGGCATGGTGGAACGCCCGTTGCCGCGGCTGGATCAACCGCACCGGCGTAAGGAGCGCCGGGGTAGGGTGAGCCAGGATAGCCGCCTTCGGCGGCCAGCGCCGCGCGCTCGGCCAGCAATAACACGCCGGCCAGGATGAGATACAGCGGCCAGCTCTTATCCCAGCCCAGGATATGCGCCTGAGCCAACAGGGCGATCACGCCGACCAGCAGAACAAAGGCGGGAACGCGAAGACGGCGAATCAGAATGTAACGGCTCATTTGAATCCTCCTTGCGAATCTCCAAGACGGCGAACGATCAGCCAGACGCCCAACGCAATCAGCATCAGCGGCCAGGCAAATTCCATGAAGCGGCCGTGGAAGACATCCAGCTGCCCCAGCAGAAACAACAGCCCCAGGGCAATCAGCACGATAGCGCCGACCGGCTCCTTGCGTCCCCAGAACAAGGGGCGGCAACACTCGGGCGGAACCGGCGGAATGGGCGGAACGGGCGGCGTGAATGGGGCCTGGTATGGCGATTGATAGGGCGGCTGGTACTGTCCCGCATACGGAGGCTGATAGCCTCCCGTAGCCGGCCCGGCCGGACCCTGCCCTGCCGGGCCGGGAGTGTAGGAGCCGGGGTTCACTGGACCTTGTTCGGCGCCGGGTTGGCCCGGGTTCCGCATCCGCGTGCCCAGGTTCAGCCAGTTGCCCACCTCGTTCAATCCGAACGGATCGGGCACCGGCTGGCCGTCGCGCAGCGCCTTGGCCGTGTGGAAGGCCTCGAACGACTGGTAGAGGATCCAGGCCGCAATGAACAGGCCGAAGATCGGGTAATGGTCGGTGATGCTGATGAGCACCGCGAAGACGACCACGTGGATGAAACCTTTGAAGAACTGGCCGTTGTACATGGCGCCCACGCCGGGAATCAGACCCAGCACCGCGGCTGCCGAAGGGTTGGGCCCGCCCTGATGCGGTGGGACAAAAGGCTGTTGGAAGGTCTGCCATGCCGTCCAGCAGGGTTCGCAGAGGATCTGCCCTCCAGCCGCGTTGCGCACGCAGCTGGCGCAGAGCGCCTTGCCGCAGTTCTGGCAATAGGCGGTTGCGGCGTTGCCGCTGTGATTTACGCAGTCCATACTGCGCTCCTTTCCCGTAGTGCCGTAGCGGAGCCGCCGGAGAGCGCGGGCCGGTGCTGAAACGTGAGGGAAGTTTCAAAAATGTCGTTGGAATCGTTGATGGCCGGGCTGACCGACTGCTGTGGAGAGTCCCCGTGAGAGCCCCCATCCTTGCGGCTGGGAGCCTGTTTTGACTCGCCCGGCGCGGCGTCTTTCGGTTTCTGCTGGTTGTCGTTGTCTATGCCCTGTCCCTCACCCTGTGTTGCCCGGCGCAGTTCGCGCATCCTGGACTCAACCTCGTAAACAAAGCGCAGGTGATCGTAGTAGCGGATGATGGGGGTCGAGGCCATGGTCAGCCGCCGCTCCATGATCGAGCGCACCGCGGCGGGGCGCAAATCGGCTAGGCGCAGACTGCTCAGACGCACGCCGGTCAGGTTGAGTGTGAGAGTGATGGAGAAGAAAGCCATGGCGGCCGTCATCAGCAGGCGCGGCTCGGCAAAGCGCCGAACCTGGCCAACCAGTCCAGGACGCTGCCAGGCCGGGGTGGAGGCCGGGATCCACGGCGCGCGACCTTTGCGTGCAGGGGCGGAGGTGGGGGGCATGGGCAACACGTTGCCGCCGGCCGCCAGGCCGAAGCCTTCCATCTGCCCCGGACCCGTCTGGGCCAGAATCCTGTCCAGCAACCCCGCGGGAACCTCCGGCTCGGGCGAGAGGAACTCCAGCCACTCGCGGCCTCGCCGGGCCTCTTCAAACAGTGCCGTGCAGGCCGGGCAGACGGCCATGTGCGCGGTAAAGGCCGCCTCGTCTTCGGGCTTCAGCAGCCCGTCCAGCGCATCGGCCAAAAGTGTCTCCCACAGGCCACAGGCCGGGGAACTCGGAATGTTTGTGCGGTCTGCCATTACATCACCTCCCGTTTAGTACGTTCCAGCAGCCTCGCCAGTTCCGCGCGGCCTCTGCTGATGCGGGACTTGACTGTCCCCTCGGGAATGTCCAGCACCTGGGCGATCTCCTTGTAATCCAGGTCCTGGAGGTCTCTTAGTATGACGGCCTCGCGCAGCTCCACGGAGACGCGCGCGAGGGCATTTTGCACCATCTTTGCCAGTTCCTTGCTGGCCGCCGACTCCAGCGGCGAAGGACCGCCGGCGGTGAGGCGGTCCACCGGTTTCAATTCCTCAGCCGACTCCCATCCGTCGTCCAGCGAGCTGGTTGCGCGCAGGTTGCGGGTGCGGCGGAAGTTATCCACCAGCAGGTTGCGGGTCATGGTTGTGATCCACACCTGCAGGCTGCCGCGGCCGGTATCAAAGCTGTGGAGGTTGGAGTAAATCTTCAAAAAAACATCCTGGGTCAGGTCCTCGGCGTCGGCCGGGTTGCCGGTGAAGCGGTAGCAGAGCCCGTACACGCGCCGGTGCTGCGTGCGAACCAGCTCGGCCCATGCGCCGGAATCCCCGTCCATGCAGCGGCGGACGACTTGGGACCAGTCGATCTCCAGCGGATTCCCCTCCACGCGCGCCTGATGGACGACTGGGGCAATAGCAGCACCGCCCCGGGCCGTTCCGCTCGGAATCTGACCGGCAACCGGCAGCCTTGGGCCGCCGCCACCCTCGGTTCGGGTTCGGGGTTCCAGGTCGCGCTGGGACGGCTTGGCCGGGGTCCCCGGCGACGCCAGCCCCATCCCGTTCCAGCTTAATGTACCCACGCATTGCATATTTTGCTAATACGCGGGATTTGTGAAGATAGTTCCCGTGCCGAAAATCTCCGTTCCTCGCCGCGAGAATCTCCGGCGGCGTCCGGCAAAGGCCAGGTCGCGCGTCCCGGCGGCAACCTTTTCCTCAGGAACGCATCTCACAACTGCCAGTTCGAACGGAAACGCCCCAGGAGATCCCCATGCCCAGCACAATTGCCCTGCGCAGCACCCTCTTTTCCCTGTTGATTGTCACTCTCTTGTCTGCCGGGTGCCGTGCCGCGGCGAAAACTCCCATTCCCGCTGCCGCCAGCGATGCCCCACTGGCGCAATCGCCGGGAAAGCAGACGGCGGTCTTTGCCGGGGGCTGCTTCTGGGGCACGCAATCGGTCTTCGAGCGCGTCAAGGGGGTGCTGGCCACGACTGCCGGTTATGCCGGCGGCTCAGCCGGGACCGCGACCTACCGCCAGGTGACCACGGAGACGACCGGGCACGCGGAATCGGTTCGCGTGGTCTACGATCCGTCGAAGATCACCTACGGACAACTGCTGCGGGTCTTCTTCTCCGTGGCCCACGATCCGACCCAGCTCAACCGCCAGGGGCCGGACGTAGGCTCCTCCTATCGCTCCGCCATCTTCTACACCAGCGAAGAGCAGCGCCGCATCAGCGTGGCCTACATTGCGCAACTTGACGCCGCCAGGGTCTTCCCCAAGCCGATTGTGACCCAGGTTGTGCCGCTGAAAGGCTTCTACGATGCCGAGTCCTACCATCAGCATTACACGGACAACAACCCCGACAACCCCTACATCCTGGTCTGCGACCGCCCCAAGATCGAGGCGCTCAAGCAGCAGTTTCCCGAGCTGTTCCGGGAATACAAGGGGAAGTGAAGCACGTCGCTGCTTAAGAAATGGGTCAGTTTCCGGTTTGCCGATGATACGTCCAGAACCCCAATCTGGCACTTGCCAGCCGTGGATAAATGGATCGGCGATTTCGTGTGTCACCCAATATCGTTTTCGTCACACTTGATGAATCGAACGGTTCAGTTCACTGGTCGGCGCAGAACGCCAGATTTCGGCACGCCCTTGAATGGACCGACACTTGTGAGGAAGTTAGAGAGAACAATCTCCATCTGGGCATCGTAATCAGGAGGATTCTTAGGAAGGTGAGGCCACGCTATGCGAACAGAAACGCCGCAATCGGCGATTATGCGACGACAATCCCAAATTACGTACTGAGTCTGGTTCGAGCGTTGTATCGCCGAGAAAGTACTGCACCCCCAGCCATCTACGAGCTTCTTCTCCAGCGCATTGTGGTCGGTGCTTGATGCTTGCGTTTGGAAGGCATCTCTATCCTGAGCGGTCCTCAGGTCTGTCGCGATAATCGACAGATTTGAGGAGTCAGAAGTGCCTTTGTCGGCAGGGTTCGGGATTTGGAATGCAAATACTGTCTTTTCACTTGTAGACTTGTTCGCTATTACTGGCCAGTTGGCAGGCACCGAGAATTGAACACGGTTCACAATTGTGAAATCAACCAAGTCCGTTGCCGCTGCCATTGCTGGTGCCAATAGACCTGTCACAAATAAGAAAAGAACGAATGTTTTTTGTGCCATAGGATGATTGTACGGCATGGTACTTCGAACAGCCCGATGCACTCGTTGAGGGAAATAGTTGGGTCGCTTCTGCGCGTTCTGGTCGTATGGTCGCCTATCCGGAAGTTAGGGCAATTCCCTCCGCTTAAGTCAGCTTGACGAAGTGCATGGCCGCCGAATTCATGCAGTAGCGCAGGCCCGTCGGGGGCGGTCCGTCATTGAACAGATGGCCCAGATGCGCGTCGCAACGGCGGCAAGAGACCGCGTCGCGCTCCATCCCCAGGCTTGAGTCGCTGGCAACCGCGACGTTCTCGCGCGCAATCGGCTGCCAGAAGCTCGGCCAGCCGGTGCCGGACTCAAACTTGGTCTCCGAACTGAACAGGGTCGTGTCGCAACAGATGCAGCGGAAGATGCCTCGGTCGTGCAGGTTCCAGGTGTCGCCGGAGTAGGCGCGCTCGGTGCCGGCGTGACGGGTCACCTCATACGAGATCGGCGAGAGCTGGCGCCTCCATTCGGCGTCGGACTTGACGATGCGGGCAACGGTCACCTTGCCGGTCTTCTTGCCGTTTCCTGCAAACTCCACGATGGTCACATTCGCCGGAGCGCCGGAGGCGGCCACCGGCTGCGGTTCTACGAGAGCAGCGCGGCGCAAGGCCCAGAAGGCCGCTCCACCTGCCGCGCCCGCGGCCGCAATGATAAATGCGCGCCTGCCCAAATCCGACCTCCCGTTCTCACGAGGGGGCTGTAACTTCTCTTGCACTGGATTCTTCATAAAAACCTTCCTTTCTGAAGGGGGATTTCTTCATCTGAAGGAAAAGCCTGGGTGCTGGGTGCCCCAGGTCTGGATTTTCAGACCTGGGAAACCGAGAAGCCGGGGTGCCCCACCCTCGCCGTCCGCCGCGGCGGATTTTTGCGGCTAGGGTGGGAAACCACGTACCTCAATCAGCCATGTTCATTGGGAGCATTCCGACTTGCCGCGCCAAGTTACAACTGGAATGAACCCCCGCCAACTTGCTAACTTGCCCGCCCGCGAAGCGGGGCCAACTTGCTAATTGTTGTCCCATCTCATCTTCGATTTTGGAGAAAAATGAGAAGATTCCAAACTCAACCAGTATTGTTCATGAGGAACCTGCTTATCCGAAGGTAAATGCAAATGCCTGCACGCCCGGAGTGAAAAATTCAATGCGAAACACACGATCGCGCACGCCGCTCTTTTGCCGAATCAGTTGGTACAGGCGGCTTTCGGTCACTGTGCCGAAACCGTTCTCGTCGCAGTCTTCGCCGTGGTCAGCGCCGGGCGGTTTCCCGTCCAGCGTAACGCGGAAGCGAACCGGCTTTCCATCACTGCCCGGCCCCAGGACAAGATGAAGGTCGCGGGCATGAAAGCGGTACACAATGCCGCCCGTTGCAGAAAGCAGTGTTGCGGTCTGACCCTCGTCCTTCCATCTGGCGGTCAACGCCCATTCATTCAGCTCAAGCCGGGCAGGTGCTCGATAGAGCTGCGCATCATCCTCGCTGAATCCGCCCGGCGAGGCAAAGTTCTTTGCCCGTATGTATCCGATATAGGTTTCCGGCGACTGCACCATCTGGAGGTCCGACGCGGCCTCCGCGCCGCTGGCGGCGATCTTCATTGCGGAATTGGGGGGCGGCTGGTGGTTCCTCTCCTCCAGCAGTCCGCGAATCCAGGCCTCGGATTCATCGTAGCGGCCCTCGCCGAAGGAGTGGTAACGGACGCGCCCCGTCGCATCGATGAAGTAATGTGCGGGCCAATACCGGTTATTGAAGCCGCGCCAGATGCGATAGTCGTTGTCCATCGCGACGGGGTAGTCAATCCCCAGTTCCCGAACTGCGTTGCGAACGTTCGACTCATCCTTTTCAAAAGGAAACTCCGGGGTGTGAACGCCGAGGACCACCAGGCCGCTGTCCTTGTACTTGTCGTACCAGGCCTGGATGGTTGGCAGCGAACGCAGGCAGTTAATACAGGAATAGGTCCAGAAGTCCACGACAACCACCTTGCCGCGCAGCGATTCCGCGGTCAGCGGCGGCGAGTTGATCCAGGCAGTGGCGCCGGAGAGATCGGGCAGCGTCACCGGCACAGCGGAAGCATTGCCGCCGGCAGACATCATCATGGCCGGATTGGCGTCGATCTTCATTGTCTGGTCCTTTGGACCGGCGAGGGCAACCAGCCGCTCTTCAAGATTCGACGTGCCGGCCAGAGAGAGCCGTGTGAGGATGCCGCGGTCCAACCCAAATGCGACGGCTGCCACGCCGGCCAGAACGGCGACTCCGAGGATGCGGCGAATCCATTCCTCCGCGCCGAGAGAACGCTTCATCGCCGCGAAGACGCGGCCTCCGGCAAGCAGCGCAAGAGCCAGCGAGGTAGCCGCTCCGGCGGCGTAGACCAGCAGGAATATCGCCGTGTGGGCGCTGGCGCCGCTCAGGGCGGCTCCGGTGAGAATGAGCCCCAGGATGGGGCCGGCGCAGGGCGTCCAAAGCAGCCCTGTTCCGATGCCGAGAAGAAACGACTGGCCCAACCCGGCGCTTGAATCCGGATTCCCCGACAATCTGCCGCCCAGTTGCACCAGCGGGCGCGAGAGACGCTCGGCGAGTGAAGAGAAAAGCAGCGTGAGGCCGAACAACCCGAGGAGGATAAGAGCGGCAAGCCGGCCAAACTGATTGGCGCGAACGGCCCAGGCGCCTCCCACTGCCGCCAGGCTGGCAACCAGCGTGAACGTGGCCGCCATGCCGGCCAGCAGCGGCAGGCTGCTTTTGAGGAATGGCCGATCGGAACGCGCGAAGACGAAAGGCAGCACCGGGAGAATACACGGGCTGAGAATCGTGAGAATGCCGCCGAGATACGCCAGGAAAAGCAATAAAATCAAGCCGAATCTCTCCTTCAGTCCTGTGCTGGTCTGTCTTCAGTCAAGGCGCGAACGGGGAATGTCCCTCGTACCCTATGAGACTCCGATGGCCCTGCAAAAGTTACACAGATTCCTACAGCTTGATTTTCCAGGTCAATTCGATTCGCCGCAATGCCGCTCAATGAAGCTCCCGACGATGCGCGCCGTTTCTTCCAGGAATTGGCGGTCGATCTCCGTGAAGGCCGCCGGCGCATGGCTGTCAATGTCGATCTCGCCCACTACCTTTCCGTGCGCGCGGATGGGGACAACAATCTCCGATTTTGTCTTGATCGAGCAGGAAAGATAGCGCGGGTCCGCGTGCACGTCGTCCACGACAACCGTCTCGCCTAAAGCCGCCGCCGCGCCGCAGATGCCTTGTGAGACAGGGATGCGTACGTGCGGAGTCGGCTCGCCCACAAAAGCGCCGAGCACCAGCGTCTCCGCATCGCCGGGGTCGAGCCAATAAAAGCCGGTCCAATTGTAATGCGGGAGCCACGCAGCGATGGCCTCGACGATGCTTTTCTCCAGCGCCTCCAGCGAGGGCGCAATCGAGGCCATCTCATGAAAGCCAGCCAGAAGCGTGTATATCTCCGTGGTGAGGTTTGGGGCAGGCATTGTCGTCTCACTTCCATATGTAGCACAGCGATCCCAGGCCTCAAAACCGAGAGTTGGCTCAGCACCTCAATAAACTGGAATTAGTTTGCGTCTATGTGTAGAATTTCTCTTATGAGCGCCAAACGCTTGATAATTGCCGCACTGCTTCTGATTTTGACTCCTGCTTTCGGCCAAGGGCCGACGGGAACAAAGAAGTTTGTCCTTTATCCAGCAGACGCAAAGACGAAGAAGCAAACAAGTACCGTTATTGCAACGGAAATACACATCAGGGAAGCTGACCACGAGGTGGTATATCAGGTTTTTTGGTCGCGGACTACACCGAAACGAGAGTTGTTTCGCCTTGAAGTTGGTCGTTATTTCACTGGGAAGCTCGTTCAGTTATGGAATTATGGTATCGCGAATGAAGGCGACTTCAACGGTGACGGTTTGCCGGATTATTCCTGGTATGGCGGGGACGACACCGGGGAAGAGCGATATTTGTTCTTGTCTTCAGAAAGCGGATACAAACGCGTTGATTTGTTGAAGACCGTTGAAGCAGCGTGGCAGCGCCGGTTCAAAAATACCCCTCCTGACCTTGGACTTTTAGATGGCAAATATGAACTTGACGATATTGTGCTTGAGTATTCAGCGGCGGGTTTGGTGCTCGACGCAACAGTTCGCCCCAATCCTATATCTATGGCGACCATTACGACAAAGCGAACCTACCGTTTCAGCATTGGACAAGCCGATTTCAAACCGTAGCGTTGCGACGAATCCCAGGTCTCGAAGAAAAGACTTCAATAACCCTGCGAGAACTCCGGCTCGACGGGATTCTCAAACAGCGAGGCGTCGCGGGTGACGATGGTCAGGCCCGACGGCGTGACGAAGTAGCGGCGCTTGTCCTCGACCGGATCGTAGCCGATGATAGTGCCTTCGGGAATGTGGACGTGGCGGTCGATGATGGCTCTCCGGATGCGGCAGTGCCGCCCGATGTTCACGTGCGAGAAGATGATGCTGGCGTCCACCGTCGAGTAGGAGTTGACACGCACATCCTGCGAGACCACGCAGTTGGTCACCGACGCGCCGGAGATGATGACGCCGGCGGTAATCACCGAGTTGACGGCCATGCCCGAGCGGCCCGGCTCGCCGAAGACGAACTTGGCCGGCGGATACTGGCGCACGCGGGTGCGGATGGGCCAGCTCTTGTCATATAGGTTGAAGACCGGCGAAACCGAGCACAGGTCCATGTTGGCGTCGTAATAGGCGTCCAGCGTGCCCACGTCGCGCCAGTAGAGCGCCTGCTGCTTGTTCTCGTCCACAAAGCTGTAGGCCATCATCTTCTTCTTGCCCAGCAGGTTAGGAAGAATGTTATGGCCGAAGTCGTGTTTCGAGTCCGGGTCCTCGGCATCGGCGATCAGCGCCTTCAGCAGCACCTCGGTGTTGAAGATGTAGACGCCCATCGAGGCATCCACGGCGTTGGGATTGGTGGGCGAGCGGAAGCTGGTTGAGGCCGGCTTCTCCTGGAACCCCAGCACCTCGCCCGTCTTGCCCACCTCCACCACGCCGAGCGACTTTACCTCGTCCGGCGCAATCGGCAGCGTAGCAAGCGTGATTTCGGCATGGGTCTCCTTGTGCTGCTTCAACATGCGGCTATAGTCCATCTTGTAGATGTGGTCGCCGGAGAGGATGATCATGTACGTCGGCTGTTCGCTGCCGATCGAGTAGATGTTCTGGTAGACGGCGTCGGCCGTGCCCATGTACCAGTCCGAGCCGGTGCGCTTCATCGGCGGCAGAATCTCAAAGAACTCGCCCAGCTCCTGGGCGACAATCCCCGTCCACCCTTCGCGGATATGCCGGTTGAGTGACAGGGCCTTGTACTGGGTCATGATGTAGACCTTGCGCAGGCCGGAGTTGATGCAGTTGGAGAGGGTGATGTCGATGATGCGGTAGTGCCCGCCAAAGGGCACTGCCGGCTTGGCGCGATCGCGGGTAAGCGGAAAGAGCCGTTCTCCGGCCCCGCCCGCAAGCAATACTCCAAGTGTGTCTCTCATAGCCGTTTGACCTTGCCTTCGTTCCTTTGCTTGCCTGGAACTCCCCACGCAAATGAGTGCCGCTATCCGTTACGGCCTGTTTTCCGGCGACATTTATTCACAGAGTCGCCGAACGGTGGAGAATACCACACGCAGATGAACTTGGCAGCCCATCCATTTATATCGATGTTATTGCATCGAGGATGGTTGGCCCAAACGCAAGCGCCAGGATCCCCCGGCAAGCGCGGGGTTGGCTTGGCCGGGTGGGAGAGCCGTGGTCCCTGCAACGGGTTCGTCCCGGGGGCACGGCTTGAGAAAAACACAGTTGGGCGAAGTGATTACGGGACCCGCCCGCTAGTACCGAGGCCGCGTGATTGTGTAATGCCAGGAATGTAGCGCCGGTCTCCAGACCGGCTGTCGTGCGGGCGTCCGCGCCCGCACTTGTCCAGGAGCAATTACCAAATTACACAGCCAAAGCACTGGAAGCCGCCTTGGAGGGCGCCGCGCTACCGCTTCTTCTTGAACTTGTACTCCACCCCGACCGAGATGCCGAAGTTCCAGTAGGGATAGGTGGCCTTGTTCCCGTAGTTGATGCCGTAGCGGGTATACAGAGCATCGGGTGTGATGCGGAAGACCCAGCGCGGCGAGCGGTTCAGGTCGATGTGGCCGCCGATGATGGCCGCCGGGGCTAGCTGATTGTTGAAGAAGCCGACTGCCTGAACGTCCGGTGAACTCAGGTGCGTATCAAAGTATGCTCCGCCAATGAGCGCGTGGGCGAAAAATGCGCCGTGCTTGTTGTGCGGCCCCAGCCATTCCGGACCGGCGGCAAACATGTATTGGCTGACAAATGGTCCCTTCAGGTCCCCGCCCTCACTCCCCGCATGGTTAACCAGGGCGCCGCTGGAGCCCAGATACGCGCGCCCCGTGCCTTCCACGGCAAAGTGCTTGCTGAACCAGTAAGAGCCGGTCAGATCGAGCCCGCCCAGATTGGAGCCTTCGAGCAGCGGGGGTGGGCCAGCCTTCTGGTGGCCGTAGGCCGCGCCCAGCGAGGCATCGAAGCGGTTGTCATAGCGCACATTGGCCAGTGGATCGACGACAATGTAGGTGCCGTTGCCGGCGGTCGGGGCGGCGGTGCTCTGGGCTTGGGCGCAGGTTCCTGCACAGAGAGCCAGGGCGGCAAAGGCTGCGAAAGAAGCTGAAAATCTTACTTGGAGACGCATCACCATCCAGCTTACAGGACCACGCCGATGAGGGACAACGCAAAGCGGGCGGAATTTGTTTCGGCTACGGCTCGCAACGCTCGGCCCAGCGCGCCCATATCAGGTAGCGCATAGTTTTCAAGGTTTCGACGGATGTGGCGGCGCTAAAGTTAGCCGCTGATTCCGGCTCGAGCGGGGGAGCGGCGTGCGTGCGCCACTCCAGCGGCAGGCGGCTGAAGATGAGCCCTGCGCGGGGCAGGTGGCTGGCGCTGGAAACCACTTCAGCCGAACGCCAGCCGTGCGCTTTCATGATCCGCTCAGCGTAGCAGGCGTTCTGGATGGTATCCCTGGCCTCGGGTTCCACAAAGATGGCGGACTTCGGAATCCCTTGCGCATGTGCGGTTTGCGCCATCACGCGGGCCTCCACAAAACGATTGAAGACTGCTCCTCCCGTGAGAATGAGCCGCTGGGCCACGCCACGCTCGTACTCATGTACCGCCTCGGTGACGCTGGCCAATTGGAGCGGGGTCGGATTGCCGTCGGCGTCGGCTGGGTAGCCCAGCACGATGATGGCGTCAAAGCGGGTGAGCGAGGTGTTGAAGGTTGGCGCAAGCTGGCGGGCGATGGCCCCCCAGGCGACCAGCGCCCCCGCCAGTCCAACTGCGGCTAACACGCCACGCCTCCACCAGTTACGCGGGCGGGTGCGGATGGGCCGGTGACGGGATCTGCGAGCTGCAGATGGACGGCGAAGCGGTCGCCGGGGCGGCGGGGTGCGGGTCAAAGGGAATTCCCTCCAGCCTTTACTTTAGCGCGGGGGCTGGAGGCATGGTTCAAGAAGCCGTTTGCTCTTGACGTCGATGAAAATCAGCCCAGGTCCGCGGGAGAGCCCCAGGCGGAGAAGACGAAATCCTTCAATGGTTTGCGCTGGCGGGGAGCGGTCTCCTGAGCGAGCATCTGCTCGTTGCTCAGAGCCGCAGGTTCGCCTTGATAGCCGAGGGCGATGACGGCGCCGAGGGCGTAATCCTCTGGAATTGCAAAGGCTTGGCGGGCGGCATCCTGATCGTAGCCGGCCATCTGGTGGGTTGAGAGGCCAAGCGCGGCGGCCTGAAGAGTGAGATAGGAGCTGGCGGCGCCTAAGTCATAGAGGGCATGGCGGTTGTCTGTGCCGTTGTGGGCGAATTTGGTGCTGGCTGCGCCCAGAATCAGCACCGGGGCGGAGCCAGCCCAACCCTGGTTGAATCCGATGAGAGCGTCGAATATCTTCTTATAGGTCAGAGAGTTACGGGCGCCAACGAGGAAGCGCCAGGGCTGCTCGTTGTAGGAGGAGGCGGCCCAGCGGGCGGCTTCAAAGACTTTGGCCAGGTCGGCGGGGGCTACATCGCGGTCAGAAAACGAACGCGGGCTCCAGCGCTGGTGGACGACGGGCAACACGCCCTCGACGGCTGGGGCCTGCTTCAAGTTGTTGACTTCACTGGCAGATAGGGTCATGGGCGTAGGGCTCCTTAAAGGAAGATCGAGGGGGGAATCGGCTGCGCTTGTTTGATTCCGTAAACGGGGCGGAGGATTCCTTCCGGGGCGTGAATGGTGTTTGGACGGGCAATTTTTGAAGAACATTTTTTCGAAATTCAAGATTCCCTTTGACTTGCCGATGTATCAAATGATAGGTTGCACAATATCGCCGACTTCTGCTAGTATCAAATGATATGGCGAGGGACTGTGGGCGATACGAAAGAGAAGCTGGCAGAAATCGCGCGGTTGGGACGGTACGCGAGTTCGCGACGGCAAGACTTCTCTCCCTCTTCTCCGTGTGTTTGGTGTCCGCACGTGATCGTAGACCCTGAAACCGGATTGCCCTTTTCGGACGCGAGTGCTTGGCAGCTCATTTGCAAACATTTGGATGAGTGTCCCGAATCGTTCCAGGAGGTGAGGCTCAGGAAGCCGCCTGGGCAGATCGCTTTCGAGACTGTATTGACGCTGCCGAGCAATGATCGTGTCTACATCAAGGTCCATCTTTTCCAAGGGAAGGCGTACGGGAGAAGCTTCCATATATCCACTAAGGAGTAGGGGATGTATCAGGACACAAACGTTACGCATGATTCGAGGGAGCTTTGCGTCGAGTGTGGTGGTGCAAGGCTCATCGAGCGGATGAGGGAACAGAGTTTCGCTTATGGGCCTCCAAATGACCAAGTGATTCTCGCCGCCTCGATGCCGGTCTTCACTTGTGAGGATTGCGGATACGAGTATTTCGACGAGAGGGGTGAGGCCGCGCGGCATGAGGCGGTTTGCAGGCACCTCGGCGTCCAAACCCCTGAGGAGGTTCGTAAGACCCGCGAAGGAACTGGTCTGACCCGAGTGGAGTTCTGTCAGCTAACTGGCTTCGGGTCTGCGTCTCTTCAGCGTTGGGAGTCTGGCATGGTTGTTCCCAACGCGTCAAGTGACAGACTGATTTTTCTCCTCCGGTACCCCGACAATGTCGAACGTCTAAGGAAACGGGCGACCGCTATCGCTCAAGGTTTGCTCCAGTTTCAGTCTGCAAGTGCAGATCCGGTGGCAAGAATTAGCGCGGGGATACCGGAAGTTCATACTCGGCGTGGGATCAAGAGGTTCGAGCGCTTCGCCGACCGGCCACGTATTGCTTTCCAGGCGGCAAGCTGGAATCTGAGGCGAAGCCAATGTATGTAGTTACGTTTTACTCATTCAAAGGCGGGACGGGGAGATCGATGGCTCTCGTGAACGTCGCCGCGGATTTGCTCGCGCGGGATCGTAAGGTTCTTCTCGTCGACTTCGATCTCGAGGCGCCAGGTCTTGACACCTTTCCGATGGAGCTTGACCGCCCCGTAAGCCGCGGTCTGGTCGAAATGATCGCAGATTACTTGGACTCGAATAGCGAGTCGACGCCAGCGGTCCAGGAATATGTATATGAGGCACGGATTGATGGCGTTAGTAATGGGTCGTTGTGGATAATGCCAGCGGGCAGCCAGGACACCTCGTACGATTCAAGGTTCAAATGCATCGACTGGCAGGATTTTTATCAGGATCAAGGGGGCTTCCTCTTTTTTGAGGATCTCAAGATTCAGTGGAAGCAAGCCTTCAACCCGGACTATGTGTTGATAGATTCCCGGACCGGGCATACCGACACAGGTGGTATCTGCACCCGTCAGTTGCCCGACTGCGTCGTGGCTATGTTCTATCCGAATGAGCAGAATTTACGGGGTCTTGCTCCAGTAGTCCGGGATATTCGGAATGAAGAAAGCGGTCCTCTTAAGAAGTCAATCGATCTCCATTTCGTCATGGGAAACGTGCCTGACTTGGACGATGAAGACGCAATTTTATCTGACGCATGTTCTGTTTCTAAGGCTACGTTGCATTACGAGGAGCTCGCCGCCACAATTCACCACTTTAACAGTCTAAGCATGCTAACGCAGCGACTATTTCTGGTTGACAGACCGAAGTCAAAAATCGCAGCTGAGTACAGGCAACTTGCGTCTGCCATAGTTCGCAGGAATCTTGAGGATCGGGATGGGGCGATTTCTTTTTTGAATGAGGTGATCAGTGGCCTTCGCGGTGAAAGCGAAGTAAGCGGTGATCGTCCATTGGAGGTTACACTTCAATCAATTCGCACCCTCCACTCTCATGATACGGAGGTCCTGCAGGGTCTCGCAAAGTTCCGAAGAATGCAACATCGCACGGAGGAGGCGTTCGATCTTTTCGAGCAAGTGTTGCAGCTAAGTGAACAAGATCCCGAGAGTCTTGTTGGAAGGGCAGAAATCTTAACCAACGCGAGTCGGAAAAATGAGGCTCTAAGAGACCTCGTATCCTTTTTCGGGCTCAAGAATGTTTCGCCATTTAGCTTTGAGTTGGCCACTCGGCTCTTGTTGACAATTGACAAGGGTCAAGTTCCCGTCATGTTGGGGTCGCCAGCAATCCCGTCTCTTCCGGTGGATACCGTTTTGGGTATAGTACGCGATCTCCAAAGCACTTATGAGACCTGCAGCTATGGCGTTTCGCTCCTACGGGATTGGTGTGTCTCAAACAGTGCCTCCGATAGGGGCGGTGAGATATCACTTGACCTGTCTATTTGTTTAATAGGTGCGGGACGTTTCAAGGAAGCGCAGGACGAGATTGATCAACACGGAATGTTTGGCGAATTGGACCTGGCTAATCCTTTTAACTACGCAATGGCGGACTGGGGATCGTCCGGAAAGGCTTCGCAAGCACTCTTTGAGAGGGTTATCCCGAAGATAGAGGAATCAGTGGGTGATACGGACGTAAACCACCTGCAATGCTTCTCTCTGGCCTACTGGGCGATCGGCAATACTTCTCGCGCTCTGCAACTTCGTGATGAGGCGATTACTCGGTTTGCTAGCGCACCAAGAACGATATTTAGTGCCTGGAGCTACTTGTACCGTTCTCCAAAGGACTTTAGGTTGGATCTTGATGCGATGGGCGCCATGTACAGCACAAACGAGGGCAGGCCTGCCTTCATTCGTGAAACGCCTGATCTTCTCTAGTCCCTTCGATGTTGTAGGATGCGAAAAAGCACTGCGATGCGCGGGAATTTGGCAGAGGGTGACAGGGATTGGGATGGTGCCGGGGTTGAACCCCGGCCGCCTATCCGCACCCTCCGAGGCCCGCTACCGCGCCGCAGCTCGCATCGTCCCATTGCTCCTGATCCCTGACCCCTGACCTCTGACTCTGACCTCTACGCCCAAAGGCTGACAAAAGAGCCCTCATTTCAGGCCAAAAACGGCCCAAAATCGCGCAAAAACGCACCATTTTGCATCAGTTTTCAACAAAAGGTCCGCCCCGGCGCGGGCGTTTCGCGAAAATATCTCCGCCCATACCCCGACGTTCTTTCACGGCCAACCGCGCCCCTCCAATCCGTCGCCCTGGAGGTAGACAAAACGGCCCGTTCTGTAGGCTTATAACACTACACAGTTTCTGTGAAAGCCTAAATCCCGCATTCCATTCCCTGTCCACTATCCACTGCTTCACGGGTAGATGCGATGCAGCGTCCGCGCGAAGGGGATGGTCTCCCTTACGTGGTCGAGGCCGCAGATCCAGGCTACGGCGCGCTCGATGCCCATGCCGAAACCGCTGTGGGGGACGCTGCCGTAGCGGCGCAGGTCGAGATACCACTCGAAGGCTTCTTTGGGCAGGTTGTGGTGCTCGATGCGGGCGTTGAGCAACTCGTAGCTGGAGACGCGCTGCGAGCCTCCGATGATTTCGCCGTAGCCTTCGGGGGCCAGGACATCGACGCAGAGGGCATAGCGGGCGTCGGCAGGATCGGGCTCCATGTAAAAGGCTTTCACGTCGGCGGGGTAGCGGTGGACCATGACGGGGCGGTCGAACTGGCTGCTGAGCCAGGTTTCGTCGGGGGAGCCGAAGTCGTTGCCGTAGGTGAAGGGGGCTTCAAGGTGGCCGTCCTTGTGGGCCTGGTTGAGCATCTCGCAGGCTTCGTCGTAGCGCAGGCGCGGGAAGGGCGGGCAGATGGCTTCTAACTTGGCGGGGTCGCGGCCGATCACCTGTAACTCCGAAGCACGGTTCTTGAGGACGCTCTGGACTATGTGGGAGAGGAAGTTCTCCGCCAGTTCCAGCAGGCCGTCGAGGTCCATGAAGGCGACCTCCGGCTCGATCATCCAGAACTCGGTGAGGTGACGGCGGGTTTTGGATTTTTCCGCGCGGAAGGTGGGGCCGAAGCTGTAGACCTTGCCCAGGGCCAGGGCGGTGGCCTCGACGTAGAGCTGGCCGGATTGGGTGAGGAAGGCGGGGTCGCCGAAATAGTCGACGGGGAAGAGGGTGGAGGTGCCCTCACACGCCGCGGGGGTGAGGATGGGCGGGTCGGTCCGTATGAAGCCGTTGGAGTCAAAATATTCCGCCGCCGCGCGCATGATTTCAGCCCTGATGCGGAGGATGGCGGACTGGCGCGGGGAGCGGACCCAGAGATGGCGGTGCTCCATCAGGAAGTCGACGCCGTGCTCCTTGAGGGTGATGGGGTAGGGGTCGGACTCGGGGACGCGCTGGACGACCTGGAGGTCTTCAATGTCCAACTCGAAGCCGCCGTGGGCGCGCTTGTCGGCGCGGACCTTACCCGTGACGATCACCGAAGATTCTTGAGTCAGGCCCTTGAGAGCTTCGAAGACGACAGATGAGACGCTTTTGACATGCGCTACGCCCTGAATTGTGCCGGTGCCGTCGCGAAAGATCGGAAACAGCAACTTCCCGCTCTCGCGGAGGTTGTAGAGCCAGCCGCGCAGGGTGACGGATTGGCCTTCATGCCGGGCGAGGGTGGCAATGGTGGCCACCTGCGGTGGGGCAGACGCAGCTTGCGCGGGCACCTGCGGTGCGGCAGACGCCGCTTGCGCGGCAGGGGTGGTTGGGGTAGGGAGATCTGTGGACATGGGGTTCCTTGGTGGCCGGTGGGATGATGGCGCGGCCGGACTACATAGGATAACGCGGGGGCTAGGATAACGCGGGGTTGGCGGGCAGGGGGCGGTGCGGGCGGTATTGACGGGATGGATATTCTTTTCGTCCTGGTGAATACAATGCTGGCGGCGGGGCAGGTTGATTTAGTGGGACAGAAATATTTTTTGATCTGGACAAAGTTTTTTCCGGAAAGCATTCTATGTGCAGGAGGGGCCGATGGGCAAGCTGGCGGCGGTGAAGAGCGAAGAGACGCAGAAGACCCAGGTGGATCCGGAGACCGCGGAGCGAGTGATTGAGGAGAAGCGGATTGGGGAACGGATCAAGCGGCTGCGGCTCAAAAAATCGATGGGTCTGGTGGAGCTGGGCAAGCATTCGGGGCTCTCGGCGAGTTTTCTGTCGCAACTGGAGACGGGGCGGGTGGTGCCGACGCTGAGGAACCTGGCGCGGATTGCGTTGGTGTTTTCGAAGGACCTTTCGTACTTCTTTGACACGGATCCGAGCGCGCGGTTCCGGATTCACCGGCGCAAGGACCGGGTGAGGCTGCCGCAGACCGGGGTGGAACCGCCGGCAACCTTCATCGAAAGCCTGGGGTACATGGCGCCGGACCGGGAGATGGACCCTTACTTTGCGGAGTTTCAGCCGCTCGCAAAGGAGATGGAGCCGAAGGCGCACATGCACGCAGGGTACGAGTTTCTTTATGTGCTGGAGGGGGAGCTTGGAATTCGCCACGGCGACCAGGCGTGCACGCTGGAGGCGGGCGACGCGGTGTATTTCGACTCGAGCACGCCGCACTCCTACCAGTGCGCGGGGAAGAAGGCGGCGGGGGCGATCATAGTGACTAGGAAACAGTGAACAGTGGACAGTGGACAGTGGACAGTGAACAGTGGTCAGTGGAAGTTGAAAATGATGCCCTGCAAGTCTACAAATTTGTTGACCTGCAAGGCCCCAAACAGCAGGTTTGAAGAGCAATATGCGAAAAAGTCACGCTCCAGGTCGTCATAAAAACGCAAAAGGTCCGGCTGGAACCCTCCATAACAACGTAAAAGTACTCAAAATTAGTCGTTTTTGACGTGTTTTTGCGCCCTTTTTGCGCGCATTTCCGGCCCAATCTGTACATAATTTGTGTACAGATTGCCGTTCTGTCCAGGGCTCCGGTTCCCGGGCGGGATGCTCCGGAGCGTCATCGAATCGGTCCATGGAGGGACGTTTCGGGGGATCTATACGGCAGTGCGTAAATTCCCCCACGCTTTCACTGACGATATGCCGACTTCAGGGGACTAATCCTTAGATGAAAGCTGTAAACAATAGATTTAAATGCGAAGCTGCACACCGGCCAACCGGGATCACGCCGTTTGCTGTGTAGATAGCCAGTTTCGTTTAGGTCCAGCCCCAGCAGCGCGTTACAAAGCCTGCCTGGTGGTCTCACTCAATGGGAAAGCAAACGGACAAGTCCGATCTACCGGGATATAAGTTCGATTTTGATCATCCTTTGGGAGGCTTGCGGCTTGATGATCCCAATTGTGAAGAGCCCAACGGTTCGGTAGCATCTGTCGAAAATAACAGTACAAGCCGACATGCAAATGTCTCAGAGTCCATGCTCTTGCTTCCATCGAGGAAAACAATGACCCCTGTCCCACTTGAAGCGGTGAGGTCGGAAACTCGGCCCCGGGCCGCCGTTGTCGTCGCTCACCCGGACGACGAGACACTCTGGTGCGGCGGCTACATACTGGCCCATCCGGAGTTTCTTTGGCGTGTCGTCACCTTATGCAGAGCACTGGATCCGGACCGAGCGCCAAAATTCCGCCAAGTCTTGCAGCAATTGGGGGCGGAGGGTGAGATGGCGGATATGGATGATGGACCCGATCAGGTACCGCTACCGATCGTGCAGGTTGAGGAAACCATCGTACGAGTATTGTCTGGGGGCAGCTACAGACTGATTTTGACCCACGGCCCGATGGGCGAGTACACACGTCACCGCCGGCATGAGGAGTGCTGCCAAAGCGTGGTTGAACTTTGGCGTTCGGGCGTTATCGACACCGGGCGATTATGGATGTTCGCCTACGAAGATGGCGGGCGGGCGTACTTGCCTCGGGTTCGCGACGATGCAGATCGACGGGATATGTTGACAGACGATATCTGGCTCGAAAAGCGCAGATTGATTACAGATTTTTACGGGTATGGGCACGACAGTTGGGAAGCGCAGAGCACACCAAGAGAAGAAGGTTTCTGGTGTTTTGATTCAGTACAAGCAGCGGTAAAACGCACAGCATTCTGGGAGCAACAATCGTGAAAGTACTTGTGCTTACCGAATATCCGGCACCGGCGGCCGGCTTGGCGCTGCAGGGCGAACTGTTGTGCAGGGGCCTGCGTGAGATGGGCGTGGATGTCTACCCGGTGCATTTGGAATCGTCCCTGGAAAAGGAATGGTACTATCGCTGGTTCCAGCCGGACGTGGTGGTCGGCGTAGGGTTCTGGGGCCATATTCCGAACCTGGTCCTGCACCCGCAAAAGTTTGGAATGAAGGCCGTTCCATGGCTCGTGGCCGATGGTTATATTGCGGAACACCGTGATGTTCTGAACGCTCTCCCGCTGATCCTGGTTACCTCCAACTGGGTGAAAGAGGTGTATGTCAGGGATGGCATCAGGGGAGACAACATCGTGGTGCTTCCTGTGGGTTGTGACACGGACCGCTACGCGCCGCACAGCCGTGATGACTTGAAGGTCCAGGCTATCCGCGAGGCTCTGGGAATAGCGGATGACCAGGTCATGATCCTGACAGCTGGCGGGGATGGTGCGTCAAAAGGCGCGCAGGAGGTGATGCAGGCGCTGGCGTTGATCGATGCCGAGGCACCCGACTGGAGATATGTCTGCAAGGTCTGGCCTCAACCCCGCACTGTCCAACAGAACCTGATCGACCTCAAACTGGCGGCGGACCTGGGCATCGACAAAAAGGTCATCTACTCGACCAATATGGTCTCGCAAAATTTCATGCCCTACTTGATAGCCGCCTGCGATATCTACGCTGCACCGTCGCGGCTGGAGGGTTTTGGAATGATTCAAGTGGAGGCTAATGCCTGCGAAAAGCCGGTGATCGCGATCGACGCGATGGCATTTCGCGACACGATGGTCCACGGGAAGACAGCATTCCTGGCAAAAGTGGCCGAGGAAAGAAAGATCACCGAGGCGCTCTACGGCGAAGGCCACGACTACAAGAGAAGTCATCGAATCGTGTTCAAAAATGCGCGCACAGTTGAATACCGAGCCAGCGTGCCCGACATCGCCAAGTACCTTCTGACGCTCATGAAGGACAGTGCACTGCGGCAGCGCATGGGCGAAGCGGGGCGAAAACACGTGACCGAGTTGTTCGATTACCGCCAGGTTGCCAAACGCTTTGTGGAGATTGTGTCCGACCGATTGGGAATTCACTAGAAAGGTTCGCGATGAGGCGTGAGTGCTCGTCGACCGAACCCTGCACGCCATTGAGGTGGCCATGTCTGTAGACGAGAAATCTCTTGCTTCCATTGCGCAGGCCAAAGAGGCGACTCTGCACATCCTGCTCCATAACGCACGGGGACCGTTTCAAGGCCTGCCCCGGACCGCTGGGTGGGGATACCCGGAACCTTACACGCGGGACCTGATGATATCAGCCCTGGGCTTTCTTGCCACCGGCAACGAGGAACTCGCGGACGCTCTGCGGCGCACACTGGTGGCGCTCGCAAGCAATCAGACGTCGCGCGGCCACATCCCATCCCTCGCACACGATCCTGATGACCGTGGCGCCAGCGATACGACGCCGCTATTCCTCTTTGGCCTGGCGCTGTACAGGAAATCGGCCAATCAGCCGGAGTTCCTCAACGAGGCAGCGCAGAAAGCCCTGAAGTGGATGCAGTACCAGAGCCCTGACGACCGGGTGATGGTCTCCCAGTTACCGACCAGTGACTGGCGTGACGAGCAGTGGGTGATGGGTTATGGGCTATATGTGAATGCGCTGGTTTATGCGTACCTTCTGCTTTATGGCGAGCACGAGTCCGCCGCTCAACTGCGCGAGTTGATGAACCGTCTGGAGGTTTGTGGTAAGGAGAAGAACCCCCATGAGCACGAGGGTCTTGTAGTGCCATCCAAGCCCTACTACGCGCTCTACTCCTACAAGGTCCTGAACAGCGACCGTTTCGATCTGCTGGGCAACAGCCTGGCTATTCTGACTGGGATTGCTTCGCCTGACCGGGCACGAGACCTCTTGGCATGGATTGAAGCCGAATGCGAGGCCATGCGGGATCGCGGAGAGCTGGCCGTGGATTTGCCGCCCTGTTTGTTTCCGTATATCCTGCCCCATCATGCCGATTGGCACCCGCGATACGAGCGATATAACCGGCCCGGCGACTATCACAACGGTGGTGTGTGGCCATTTATCTGCGGTTTCTACGTGGCGGCATGCGTAGCGGCGGGGCAGATGGAGTTAGCGGAGTGCAAGCTGTTGGCTCTGACCGAACTGGTCAAACCATGGCACGAGAATGAGGCGGAGTGGGGTTTCAACGAGTGGATTCATGCGCAAACAGGTAAGCCCAGCGGTCGGGATTGGCAGACTTGGTCGGCAGCCATGTACCTCTACGCTGCTGACTGTGTGCAGCGGCAGACGACCCCGTTCTTCGATGAGATGCGCGCAGGCAACCCAGTCGCCTGATTCCGTGCCCCATCCTGGAAATGCCCCAGCTGTACGATCCGCTTCGGCCACCAACTGGAAGGCCATTCAGAATTGGTACCGGTAAACGCCCTAGCGTCCAGGGACTCGGTCAGCGGTTGAGTAATCGGCGGATTTGGGGCTTGCCGCGCCGTAGCTGTCCGGATCGGGTCCGGGGTTCAGTCCTTGACCGCGGCGAAGTAGTCGGCGACTTGCGGCCCGTTATCGGCGCGGCGCGAAGCCGAGGTCTGCTTACCGGGTGCTGGCTACATCGTTGCCGTAGGTGGGATAAGGCTCGGGCTCGGTGCTGGTTGGCATTGCGGCGAGAGTTACAAGGTCGGCCTGCACTTGCGCCCATTGCGCGGGGTCCTTCTTGGTGGTGATGGGTGAGTCTGGATTGGCGTAGTAGGTTTGGATGTCTTCCTTGATGCCCGGAGGAACGGGCTGCGCGGGCACGCGCGTGAGGCGGTGGAGCAGATCGGCGTAAGTCGAGTCAGTGAGCGAATAGCCGCCGGGCTGGACCACTCGTCCGGTGTCGAGATCGCGATTCGGCAGCGGATGGCGCGGGTCTAGTGAATGGCGTGGCACAGCCTGACTGGCGGAGGGATTTGCGGGCAAAGGACGCGAAGGCGGAGGCAAGGAGTGCGTATCGGCCGCTGCGGCGCTGGCGGCGGTTGAGCGGGTGGCGATGGGCGGGGTAAAGCGGGCGAGGCTGTAGCGAAGCTCCGATATGGACAGGTCCACGCTGCGGATGTAATCGGCTTCAGTGGCGGCGGTGGGGCCCTTCACGGCAATCATCGAGAGCGGACCGACCTTCGGCAGTACGAAGAACAGGCCGGCGAGGGCGTAGGTGCCGATTCCCGCCTTGCGGCGATAGGTGTCCCATTGAGAGTTCGCGGCCACGGCGGCCACTTCCTTTTCAATTTCCGCGAGCTCGGGCGTATCCGGCTCGGCAGGCTCGTGGCGGCGATGGAGGATGGTGATGGCGTACGCAATGCGTGGGATGAAGGCATGCACGGCGAAGCGGTAGGCACGGACGTTGACGCGGCGGCCTCGCGTACCGGAGAAATCTTCGCTCAGGCCGTAAGTCTGGTAATAGGCGAGCGCAAGCTGGCGCAGAGGCACTTCAAGTCCAACATGGCGCAGATAGTGGACCGGGGCGACGCGGTGATGCACGATCTCGTCGATGTCGAATGCGAACTCGGTTTGGACATGCTGGTGCTCTCCCTGGGCGTAGGTCACAACCTTGCCGTATTTTGTGCCCAGCTTTGGGAACTCAATGGCGACCGCGAGATTGGTGGCCTCAGAATGACCCATCGTGTCTCCAATGTAATGGGAGAGCGCGCCGACGGCGAAGGCAAGCTCATCGGCGTTGCCCGCGTTGCGGAAGAGGTTGACGATGAAATCCCCGGAGCGGACATAGTGGGTGAAGTTGGAGAAAGATTTGTCGCCAAAGGGGTAATAGCCGATGTCCTGGATGACGCATCCACCGTAGGCGTAGGCGCGGGCATGCTCCAGCTCGGCGGGGGTGAGCGTTGGATAGCGGCTGAGCAGGAGGGGAACGATGGAATCCTGCCAGGTGAGATCGATGAGCATCTCATGCGTCAGCAAGGAATACGCGGACGCGCGCCTCTGGCATGGGAGCACCAGCAGCAGCATCAACATCACGACCGCTCGTAAACGCGCCGGCCTCATCGTCTATTCATCGTAGCTGAACCCCGCAATGGAAATCCGTCCGCTATTGCTCATGATGCTGCCGAACGCTCTGGGGTTAGCTGGCGATGGAGGCGAAGTACTCGGCGACTTGTTGCCAGTTGTCTACGCGGACGAAGCCGGTGGCGGTCAAGTTGTGGGGGGCGGTGTAGAGGATTCCCTGACCTTCAAAGCGGAGGAGGTTTTTGGGCAGGTCGTCAATGAGGTAGTCGGCGCGGAGGATGGACTTGTTGCCGCAGAAGACGTAGTGCGTGGGCGGGATGAAGGGAAAGTGGCGCTGCAGCCAGCGGTATTTGGGGCCGAGGGAGTTGGGGACGGCCATGGCCTGGGTGGCGATGAAGATTTCAAAGCGGGCGGAGAGGTCTTTGAGCACGTCCTGAGCGCCGGGCATGAGGGGCAGGTCTTCAAAGAAGTCCTCGGCGTCAAGGAAGGCGCGGAGCTGCTGCTGGCGGTCGAGGGGGGCGATCTCCCACAGGCCCTTACCGGCCAGGTCCAGCGGGGTAACGTCCTCGTCGAAGGCCTGGTTGTAGCGGCGCAGATGCTCAGAGAGCGTGTCCGCTATGACCTCATCCATGTCCACGCAGATGCGCCGCATTGCAGGTCCTCTAGGCTCCGGCCGGGTGGGGTTTAGGGATGCGGGGGCGCGCGGCGGGGGTGTGCGCGGGTTGCGGCTCTTTAGGGGCGGGAGCCATGGCCGGGTCCCAGTAGAGGAGGCGGCCGCAACTGTCGCAGGTGAGCAGTTCGCCTTCGCGGAGCTGGTTCCACATCTGCGGGCGGACGCCCATGCGGCAGCCGGTGCACTGCTGGTTATCGACGCGGGCGATGCCGGTGCCGCGGGAGCCGGAGATGCGGTCGAAACGGATGAGCCGCTCGGGGTCGATGAGTTGGCGGAGGGCTTCGCGTTCGGTGTTGAGAGCGGCCAGCTCGGCGGTGAACTCCTGCTGGCGGAGGGCGACGCGGGCGCGGATTTTTTCGAGAGCGGCGGCGAGGGATTCGACCTGGGCGCGGGCGGCGGCGAGTGCGGCTTCCTGGGCTTCAGAGCGCTCCAGGCTGGCGAACTCGTCGTTTTCGAGGCGGTCGGCTTCGGCGGATTCGAAGGTGATTTCGTGCTCCATGGCGTTGGCCTGGGCGGGGGTTTTTACGGAGTCGAGCTGGGTGCGGAAGCGGGCTGCCTTCTGGCGGTGGGCGGCAATTTCGCGCTCGAGGCGGGTGCGCAGGGATTCCTCGCGGTTGAGCAAATCGGAGGCCACCGCGGACTGGCGCTCGGAGGCGGCGAGAGCGGCTTCGGCCTGGGCGATCTCAGCCGGCAGGGCGCGCAGGGCGAGGGTGAGGCGGGCACGCTCCAGGTCGACGCTTTGCAGCTTTACGAGATTTTCAATGTGCGCTTGCATCCGTCCGATGAAGTTTACGGCATTTGGCGTCTGTTAAGGAAATCCGGGGCCGGGCGTCGGACGGGAATGGGGCACCCGGCATTTGTGGATGGGGACGGAAGGGCGCAAACGCTTTGCGGGGAAAAGGAAAGTGGCGGGCAGGCCCGTTATTGATTTGTAAAGGGACAGAGTCTTGCGCCAGGAACCTGACCTGCCGGGTCACGGAGCGCGGAAGACGGACCGGCTCTCTTGACCCGCTGCTCTCCTGGGGGTTGATTTGCGGATCCGTTTGCGGGTCAGGGGCAACCCCCGGTCCGAAGTTTCCCCTTCCTCCAGGAACCCATAAACGAGAGGTGTTATGACATTGGAATCGGTAGAGATAGCCAAGCGAGTCGAGCGCCGTGTTCCTCCGGAACGCGCAACTCCGGTGACGGTTCAGGTAAGCCCTCGGTCCGTCTGCTTCTTTTACCATCCCCAGGCGCCGGGACGCCGGTTGCAACTGGATGCCGACGACCGGGGCCTTGTGCGCTTTCATGCACGGGCGCTCACAGGCGCCGAACCCACTGAGTTTCATTTGGAGTGCCATGGAAACGATGGCCAGATCGAGTTGTACACCATCTCACTCAGTTCCGATATTCGCTATACGGCCTGGATGAGCGGAGCCGAATTGGAGCCGGCAGCGATGGTGGAGGGGGAAGTGCGTCCCGCGCTCGAAGGCGACCCAATGGCGCCGTCGAACCTGGAGTTGGTTTCCAGGGGATATCCACTCAGGCCCGATCCGGCGAAGGCTCCGGCGCAATATGCACGCTGGCTGAAGAATGTTTCGCGGTCCTACACATGGATAAGCACGCGCCTTGTGGCACATCCGGAGTATGGCGATGTAAGGCGCGGACCGTTCGAGAAGAGCCGGCTGGCGCCGGTGCCGAGGGGCGAGCCGTTTCGGCAGAGCCCGCAAACCGTAACGGGATGGATGGCCAACCACACCAGCAGCAGTTGGTGTGGCGCCTACTATACGCATCCCATCAACCAGTTCGCGTACATCCAGGCCGACTGGATTGTGCCGCAGGTCTTCGATTTCCCCAACTCGCCGGGTTTTTCAGCGGTTGTGGAGTGGATCGGACTCGACAATGCAAAAGTGGACCTGTACCAGGCAGGCACGGGAAGCGAGTGCTTCACCATTTTCGGTTACCAGATCACGACCTACTTTATGTGGATGGAGAGTCTTCCGTGGAGCTGGTGGGAGATTCCCAACTTCCCGGTGTCTCCCGGCGATGAGGTCAGCGTGGACATCTGGGTGGCAAACGAGTACGGCACGACCATCTACGAGGATGGCAGTTTTGACGGACTGACGTGTGAGGACAACAGCGTCTGGTTCTACGTGAACAATGCGACCAACGGCGCCAGTTTCATGGGGACGTATCCGACGGCTCCCGAATCCGTTTATGGGCTGAACAGCACGGGCTTTTCCGGGTACACTGCCGAGTTCATCCTTGAGCGGCCAACGATTAACGGCATTTTGACTCCCCTCGCGCTGTTTACGCCGACCCCGATGTCCAGTTGCAGTTACGGCGATGCGGAGGATGGCGAGTACAACCTGTTTGCGCTGGGAGCCGACAACGGGATACCGCTGTTCGACCGGCAACTGACCTACCTGAACATGGTGGACCCGTCCGACCACAATCGACTGCTGGCGGAACCGTTGGCGATTCCCGACCCGAACAACAGCGCCGATGCCCAGGCGATCCTGTTCGCCCGGCAGATCTACCCATAATCCGGATCAGGAGAAGCTGCCGCGGCCGCGAGGGGTACGATCCGCAGCCCGAAGCAAACCTGCAGAGCCGAGGCAAGTCGGCAAGCCGGCGGGCTTTTATGGTTTTCCTCCCGGCATTTGTGGAAGTATCGGGTGACTTCTCCGAGCAAAGGATTGCGATAAACCGTCTCCATTTGCCGCGCCCATGTGATAGTTTGGCTTGGGTCACACCGTTGCCGAATCTACGAGCGGCGGAAACTCGGCGAGGAGACTGCAATGCACTGGACCAAATGCATCCCAAGGACCATCTTAAGCTGCGCCTTAGGCCTGTTTTCAGGGGCTGTGGCGCTGGCCGCGGGAGGACAAAACCTGCCCGCCCATCAGACGCCTCAACCCTCACATGAAGCCAGCGCCGCCAGTGAGCGGAACTGGTGGAAGAACGCCGTGATCTACGAGATTTACCCGCGCAGTTTCCAGGACTCGAACGGAGACGGCATCGGCGACCTGAACGGCATTACGCAACGGCTGGACTACCTCAAAGATCTTGGCGTGGACGCCATCTGGCTGACACCCTGCTATCCCTCGCCGCAAGTGGACTTCGGCTACGACATCTCCGACTACAAGAACATAGACCCGCGGTACGGGACGCTGAAGGACTTCGACCGGCTGGTTGCCGAGGCGGGCAAGCGGCATATCCGTGTGATCATGGACATGGTGATGAACCACACCTCGGACAAGCATGAGTGGTTCATGCAGTCGCGGTCGTCGCGCGGCAATCCGTACCGCGACTGGTATATGTGGCACGATGGCAAGGGCGAGACCGCAACCGATAAGGGCGCGCCGCCGAATAACTGGCAGTCGTACTTCGGCCACTCGGCGTGGCAGTGGGACTCTGGTACGCGGCAGTACTACTACCACAAGTTCTATATCCAGCAGCCGGACTTGAACTGGGATAACCCCAAGGTGCATGAGGCCTTCAAGGACATCATCGGCTTCTGGTTGAAGCGCGGGGTGGGCGGGTTCCGGTTCGATGCAATTACGAACCTTTTTGAGGACCCGAAGCTGGCCGATGAAGGCATCGTCAAGAACAAGAACGGCAACCCGGTCATCAATGCATACGGCGACCCGCAACTGGACGACTCGAAGACCAACAACCTGCCCGGCGTCCACCCGGTGATGCAGGAGATGCGGGCGCATGTGGACACGTTCAGCTCGGATAAATTTCCCGGCACGCGGGTGCTGATCGGCGAGACCTACATGGAGAACATCGCCGAGCTGGCCAGGATGTATGGGCCTGCGGACAAGCCGGAGTTTCATCTGCCCATGGACACGCAGGTAGCGTTCATCAACAAGCTGGATGTGGCCGTGTTCCGCGCCCGGCTGACCGGCGTGGAGACACAGATCGGCGACAACACGCCGCTGTTGCTGTTTGACAACCACGACAACCCGCGGCTGGATGCGCGCTACGGCGACGGGGTGCACGATACGGACATTCAACGCGCGATTGCAACGGTGCTGTTTGCGAGCCGGGGGGCGGCGCTGTTTTATTACGGTGACGAGATCGGCATGAAGACCACGCCGCCCACGCGCAAGGAAGACGTGAAGGACCCGATCGGCGTGACCGGGTGGCCCAGGGAGAAAGGCCGCGACGGCGAGCGCACGCCGATGCAGTGGGACGGGGGCGCGAACGCAGGATTCTCGAAGGCTACGCCGTGGCTGCCCGTGCCGCCCAGCGCCGCGACGATCAACGTGGAAGCCGAGAAGAGCGATCCGAATTCGCTGTTGGCGTGGTACCGGAGCCTGATCCGGCTGAAGAAGACGAATCCGGCCTTTACGCACGGCGAGAACACGATGCTGGACACCGGCAACATGAAGGTTCTGAGCTGGCTGCGGCAGGCGGCAGGAGCGCCGGCGGTGGTGGTGGCGGTGAACTTTACGGCCGAGCCGCAGACCGTCAACCTGACCGCAAGCGGCGCGGGCTTGCAGGCTGCCCACGTGAAGACGCTGCTGAAAACTCCCGGCGCGGCCGATCCGGTTTCGCTGCATCGGGTCGCGCTGGGGCCGTATGGGATTTATATCGGGGAAGTGCGGTAGCGGGTTCGGTTGTTGTCGTTGGCCGTGTAATTTGCCGGTCTTGGCGATCCCGTATAATACAGCGTTGTCCGCCGCGGCGGTCAAGCAGGAGCTGGATGCGGACATGGCGACCTTCGGCTTCGAGATTGTGAATGTGCTGGTGACCGATATCGTTCCCGACGCCAAGGTGAAGTCGGCGATGAACGACATCAATGCCGCGCAGCGCGAGCAGGTGGCCGCCAACGCGCGAGGCGAGGCAGAGAAGATTCTGGTGGTGAAGAAGGCCGAGGCCGAGGCGGAGAGCAAGGCTCTGCAAGGCCAGGGCATCGCCAACCAGCGCAAGGCGATCATTGAAGGCCTGCAAGTCTCCATCGAGCAGTTCCAGAAGGTGGTGGATGGGGCATCCTCGCGAGACGTCATGCAGTTGGTGATGGTCACCCAGTACTTCGACACGCTGAAGTCCATCGGCGAGAGCGACAAGACCAACACGCTGTTTCTGTCTCATTCTCCTGGGGCAGTCAAGGAGGTCTCGGAGCAGATTCTTGAGTCCATGGTAGTGGCGGAAAGGGCGAAAAGGATGGGGCGCACGGCTCCGTCGGCTCTTGTAGATTGAATATAGAGAACGAGGGACGAAATGACCGCGGACGACCAGGCTCCGTTGCACCACGAAATCATCCTTTATGCCACGCCGGATGGCAACGTCCGCGTCGAAGTGCTATTTGAGAGCGAGACTTTCTGGCTCAGCCAGAAAAAGATGGCGGAACTGTTCGGCGTCGGTGTGCAAACCATCAACCACCACCTTCAGGAAATCTATAAGTCCCATGAATTGATTGAGATGGCAACTATACGAAAATATCGTATAGTTCAAACCGAGGGCGCTCGGGAGGTTGCCCGCGAGGTGGACTTTTACAATTTGGACGCCATCATCGCCGTCGGCTACCGGGTTAACAGCCGGCAAGCGACGCAATTCCGAATCTGGGCCACTCAGGTTCTGCGCGAGTACCTCATCAAGGGCTTCGTCCTGGACGATGAACGCCTCAAACAGGGCAAGCGCTTCGGCAAGGATTACTTTGATGAGCTGCTGGAGCGGATTCGCTCCATCCGCGCCAGCGAACGGCGCTTTTATCTCAAGATCACGGACATCTACGAGCAGTGCAGCATCGACTACAACCAGAATGCCGAGATCACGCAGGTTTTCTTCAAGACGGTGCAGAACAAGCTGCACTGGGCGATCACCGGCAAAACCGCAGCCGAGTTGATTGCTGAGCGCGCCCAGGCCAGCCAGCCGAATATGGGGCTCAAGACGTGGAAAAGCGCCCCTCATGGCCGTATTCAAAAAGCAGACGTTGCCATTGCGAAGAATTATCTGGAAGAGGGTGAAATCAAGGCTCTTGAACGGATTGTCAGCATGTATCTGGACTATGCCGAGAATCAGGCTTCCCGGCAAATCCCCATGCGCATGGCCGATTGGATTGAAAAGCTGGATGCCTTCCTGAAGTTCAATGAGTACGATGTGCTTGCGAATGCAGGCCGGGTCTCGCACGAGGTGGCGAAAGAATTGGCGGAGAAGCAGTTCGAGGCCTTCAATGTCGTCCAGGACCGCAGTTTCGAGAGCGATTTTGAGCGTGCGTCGAAGAAGATCCTCGGACAGAAACGCAGCGCCACGAAAAAACAAATTGTTGACAAGTAGCGTCGTCTTCTTGCCCGCACTTAGCCGGGCGTGTTTGACTGGGGTCCGAAGGCGGACCTGACACATGGCTTACATCCTTGCACTGGACCAGGGGACGACGAGTTCCCGCGCGATTCTGTTCGATGAGGCGGGGGCGATTGTTGCGACTGCGCAGCATGAGTTTGAGCAGTTCTACCCGCGGGCGGGATGGGTGGAACACGATCCAACGGAAATTTTGACGAGCCAACTCGCCTGCGCGATTGAAGCGCTGGGGCGGGCGGGCGCGTATCCCAGGGACGTGGCGGCCATCGGCATTACCAACCAGCGCGAGACGGTGATTGTGTGGGAGCGGGCGACGGGGAAGGCGATTCATCCGGCCATCGTTTGGCAGGACCGCCGGACCGCTGCCAAGTGTGCGGAACTGGAGGAGAGTGGGGTTGGGGATGACGTTTCAAACCGTACAGGGTTGGTGCTGGACCCTTATTTCTCGGCGACCAAGATTGCGTGGATTCTGGACAACGTCCCGGGCGCTCGGCCCAGGGCGGAGCGGGGCGAGCTGGCTTTTGGGACGGTGGACAGTTGGCTGATCTGGAATCTTACGAGCGGGAAAAAGCATGTTACGGACGTGACGAATGCCTCGCGGACGCTGCTCTACAACATTGTGAAGGGCGAGTGGGACGCCGAGCTGCTGCGCATTTTCGGCGTTCCTGAAAGCATGTTGCCGGAGGTGGTTTGGTCGAGCGAAAAGGTGGGCGAGGTGACCACGACGCTCGGCCTCGGCGGCGTGGCGATTGCGGGCATTGCGGGGGATCAGCAGGCGGCGCTCTTTGGGCAGTTGTGCTGGGGCGCGGGCGAGGCCAAGAACACGTATGGGACGGGATGCTTTCTGCTGCAGAACATCGGCAGGGAGTTTGTGCGCTCGAAGCACAGGCTGATTACGACGGTGGCGGCGAGCGCACGGAAGCGCCTCGAGTATGCGCTGGAGGGGAGCATCTTCATCGGCGGGGCGGTGGTGCAGTGGCTGCGGGATAACCTGCGGCTGATTGGCGCGTCGGGTGAGGTGGAGGCGCTGGCCGGCAGCGTGCCGGATGCGGGCGGGGTGGTGTTTGTGCCGGCGTTTGTGGGGCTGGGCGCGCCGCACTGGGACCCGCACGCTTCCGGATTGCTGATCGGGCTGCGGCGCGACACCAAGCCGGGACACATTGCGCGGGCGGCACTCGAGAGCATCGCGTTCCAGGTGGCCGATGTGCTGGAGGCGGTGGAGAGCGAGACGGGAACGCCGCTGGGGGCGCTGCGGGTGGATGGCGGCGCGGCAGTGAACGATTTATTGATGCAGTTCCAGGCGGATGTGCTGGGCGTGCCGGTGGTACGGCCGCAGGTGACGGAGACGACGGCGCTGGGCGCGGCTTATCTGGCAGGGCTGGCGACGGGATTCTGGGCGGGACCGGAGGAGTTGCGCGAGAGACGGCAGAATGACGTGCGCTTTGAACCGAGGATGGATGCGAATGAGCGGGCCGAGCGGCGCGGGCTGTGGTCGCGGGCCGTGGAGCGGTCCAAGGGCTGGAGCGAGTGAGCTAGGCTAACTCCACCTCGATCTTCTTGGTTTCGGGGTCGAGGGCGACGATCTTGAATGTGCGGATCTGGCCTTGGGTCAGGGGTTCGGGTTTGGATTCGGCGGCGGGGGCGTTGCCTTGCCAGCGGGCTTTGAGCAGCGACGAGAGGCTGGCCAGGTTGGGCCTGGGCTCGGACTTGGATTCGGGCTTTGTTTCGGGCGCGGAGGCTGGGGAAGCGGTGGCGAAAGTGGTGTGGCAGGTAGCGCGGATGCCTTCGCCTAACTCGACGTGGGTCAGGGTTGGGGATTGCTCGACTACGCGGCCGGAGACTGTGTCGCCGGGTTTGTGCTCGGCGATGTATTCGTCGATGTCGGTGGGGATGAGCTGCTTTATGCTGAGTTTGATCTGACGCTTTTCGGGGTCAATGGCCAGGACTTGCGCTTTGACGATCTGACCGGCGCGCAACACATCCGAGGGGTGGTTGAGGCGGCGGTCGGCGCTGATCTCGCTGACGTGGACCAGGCCCTCGACGCCGTCGGCCAACTGCACAAACGCGCCGAAGTTCATCAGCTTGGTGACCGGGCCTTCAATCTGCGAGCCGACGGGGAAGTTACGAGGGACCTCGGACCAGGGGTCGGTGAGGGTCTGCTTGAGGCCGAGAGCGATGCGGCGCTCTTCGGGCTTGACGGAGAGGATGACGGCATCGACGCGGTCGCCCTGCTTGAGCATGTCGGAGGGGTGGCGGAGCTTCTTGCCATAGGACATCTCCGAGATGTGGATGAGGCCTTCCAGGCCGGGTTCAATTTCGACAAATGCCCCGAAGTCGGCCAGACGGGTGACGGTGCCGGTGATGCGCTGGCCGGCGACGAGGCGCTCGGTGGCGGTCGACCAGGGATCGGGTTGGAGCTGCTTGAGGCCGAGGGAGAGTTTCTTGGTTTCAGGGTCGATTTTGAGGATTTTGAGTTGAAGTTCCTGGCCGACGGAGAGCACGTCTTCGGGCTTGGCGACGCGGGTGTGAGAGATGTCGCTGACGTGGAGCAGGCCGTCGATGCCGCCCAGGTCGACGAAAGCGCCGTAGGGCATGAGGCTGCGGACTTTGCCGGTGACAGTGTCGCCTTCCTTGATGGAGGCCTGGAGGGCGTCATGGCCGGCCTGGGTGAGGGCGCGGGCCTGCTCCTCGAGGACGACGCGGCGGTCTACAACCACATCTTCGTCGGTGACGTCGAGCTTGGTGATGCGACAGTTGATTTCCGTGCCGACCAGCTTTTCGAGCTCGGCGGCGTCCTTGGTTCCGCTGCGGCTGGCGGGCATGAAGGCGCGGACGCCGATGTCCACCGAGAGGCCGCCCTTGATGACTTCGGTGACGGTGCCGACAATGGCCAGCTTCTCGGCAAAGGCCGCTTCGAGGGCGGACCAGTCGCGGGGCTGCGCCACTTTGAAGCGGGAGAGTTGGTAGTAGCGTTCTTCGTTGCGGCCGGTGACGGAGACCGGGAAGCTGTCGCCGGGTTTTACTGCTTCGGCGTTGTTGGGGAAGGCGGAGCGGGGGAGAACGCCTTCGGTTTTGTAGCCGATGTCGAGGAAGACCTGGTCGGCGGAGAGGGAGACGACGGCGCCCTGCAACTGTTTTGCGCCGGGCGCGGCCTTGTGCGAGTGGGTCTTCTCGAATGCGGAGAGAAGATCGGCGAAGGACTCCGTTGGCTCGTCGATGAGGGGCTCGGCGATTGGTTCGGTGTCCCGATTGGGCTCAGGAGGGATTGCGGGGGCGGATTCTGGAAGACTGTCGTTTGTCATGGCGGCTTACTGCTTCATTCTCCCATGAATCAACGGCTGGCGTTTTGAGGCGAATTCCTGGTGTCGGCTATCTCCTTCCATCGGATACGCTCTGGGTGGTGTTTTTTCCCGAGCAGGACAATGTCGATTGGGCCGCCAATGCCGCTTGGAGCCGGAACAATATTCGCAGTGCGACTAGCCGCTTGGATAATATCGACAGTGGCCGCAACAGCTTGATCGAGCGGAGCCTCGGTGACCGGCTTGTCAACAAGAATGAAGTCTTTCGTAGGCTTGCTGAGGTAATCGCGGCCGAAACCGCCAAATACGTAGCGGTTGATGTAGTCTGTTTCGCCATATGACCATACGCCCCGTCTGCTTTGCGGCGATATCGTGAGGTGTGTAAATCGATCAACTCTAATCTCATGCGTTGCCACATCGATTCGGACAACAAAGTTCATAATCGTCGAGGTTTTAGATCTTAGGTCATAGTTGGCGATCACCACGGAGAAAATTTCGCCCCCGGCAGATGAATCAAATACGCCGGGGTTTGAATTCTGGAGCCGTTGGCTCGCCGCAACGCATTCAGACGCCAGGTCTTCGAGTGACAACTTGGAGAAGTCGGGGACCTTGCGTTCGAGATAGGCCTTGACGACCAAGGCAATATCAAGCATGCGTGGGGCGGACTCGAGATAGCGGCACATGTCTGCCTCTCGCGCGTCCGGCGCTTTGATAAAGGCTATGTTCCCTGTAACCGCGACCGCTGTGCGGTGTGGTCTTCTCACTTCTGTGATCTTGTACTGATCATCGCAGCGGGTGCCCAAGAGCGAGGTCCGGCTGTCCGCGGCAATCACGAGACCGCTTGCCGATGCGGCGATCACCACGAGCGTTCCGTTGGCCGGCGCCGGCGCCATGCAAGCCAACAGGATGATTGCGAGAAAGCGCGCCATGCTACCAGTATCCACTAGGACGCGTCCGGCAACGTGCCGCGCAGTCTCTGGCCTATGGGAATTGGGTGACCTTGGGGGTGACGCGGGGGTGGATTGAGGTGGGGCCGCCGGTCGAGTCGATGACGTTGCCGATTTCGCCCTTATCGCCGAGGCAGATGGTGATCATGCTGTGGAAGCGGACGTTGGGGTTGACGGGGACTTCGATGGCGCGGGTGAGCACGACGTTGGGATGGCGGAAGACCGAGTAGATGCCGAGGCCCCATGCTTCGTGGGTGGTGACGCGATCGGCCACTTTGTAGGATGCCCAGCCGTCGATGCGCACGCCCTTCGCGTCCAGTCCGCTGGTGTAGCTGGCCTGGTCAGGAGGGTCGTAGGGAATCTCGGATTGATAGAAGTAGGTTCGTCCGCCGTTGCCGTTCCAAAGGACCTGGAACTCCTGGTGATGCTCGACGAAGAGGCCGTAGACGGTGACATTGTTGCCGTTGACGACCAGGCCGTTGGCGCTGGTGTTCAGGTTCCAGCCGACGCCGGCGCCGTGATCGGCGCGCCAGATCCAGGTGTGATCGACGATGGTGTCGTTGCTGTTGATGCGGAGGTTGACCACCGCGCGGCCCACGCCTGCGCCGCCCACGCGGAAGAAGACGTCGTGGAGAGAGATGGGGTTTTTGGCGTGGTTGGCTTTGCTTCCCTCAGGGCCCACTTCCAGCAGGACGGGCGAGCTGGCGGGGCCGGCATCGAAGAGCAGGCCGGCGAGGATAAGGCCGTCCACGTCGGCGGTGGTCATGGCCGCAGTGCCGTCGATGGGGCGCAGAGTGGCGAAACCAAGCCCCATGACCACGGTGTTGGGCCGGGTGACGCGGATGGGTTCAGTGACTTCATAGATACCGGGCGTGAAGAGGAGATTCTTGCCGCTGGCCAACTGGGCATTGATGGTTGCCGCAGTGTCAATGCCGGGGTGGGCGATGTAGAACCTGTCGATGGGGATGGATTTTCCCGGCGTGGACCCGCCGTGCCAGGTGATGCCCGCAGTGTTGGTGACGAGCGACGGGACGCGGACGCTGTAGTTGCCTTGGGCATCGACCTGGAGGAAGGGCTTTTCGCGGACGATGGGGGTGAGGGCGACTTTGGTATAGGGTGGATTGGGCCATTCGCCTGGCGGGGAATTGGGGACGCCGACGAAGACCATGTTCCAGTTGGCGCCGGTCCAACTGCCCCACTCGCTGTTGCGGGAGATCCATTGCTGCTGGCTGCCAGACCCGACGTTGCCGTCCACGAGGGAGTCGGACATCCAGCCGCCGCTGGCCGAGCCGTTGTTCTGGTGGAGCACGATATTGCCGCGGACGTGCATGCGGCGGAAGGGGACGGCCTGGGAAACGGCCCACTGCATGGTCCCGCCGGTTGGCGTAACGGAGAAGCCCTCGGCGGCGCGCCAGAAGGTGGTGGTGGCGTTGTTGTTCTTCCAGCTTGCGTCGGCGTGGACGTTGCCCGTGATGTGGACGCTGTCCGGCGAGGCTCCCAAACCCAGCACCTGGGTGTAGAAGCCTACCGGGACATCGATGCTGTAGTTGCCAGGCAGAAACAGGAGGGCGTTGCGCTCGGGGCCGAACTTATTTCCGTGCTGGACGGCGTAAACCTTGTCGATCTGTTGCTGGATCTCGGCTGACGGCAAGGATGGGTCGAAGATGAGTACGTTGGGGCCGAAATCCGGCTTTGCGGCGGCCGCCAGCGCTGGGCCGGCGGAACACGCAAGCAGGCCCAGCAGCAGGGCGAAGCGAATGGCCGGTCTGCAATTGCTTACGCCGCGCCAGCCGCGATACATCGGCATTTTCATGTTCTGCCTTCCCGCTCCGAGCGAGTCCTGATCGTCCCCGCGAATTTGGCTGCTTCTCTTCGCCGCTTCCAGGTTCGCATGGTATCGATCGGAACGGAGATCGACAATCTCGCCGCTTCCCGGTGGTGGGTTAGATGATTTCCATAGATTAACCCGAGAATACGCCTTGTGGTGAGCGAAAGGCGTCAAAATCCATATCCCGTATACTCGACCCAGAGTATGTCTACCCGTCTTGAGACGATTCTGGCCACGACGCGGGCCACGGTGGCCGCGGCGAAGGCGCGTGTGCCGGCGGCCGAGCTGGAGCGGCGGGCGGCGGCGCACCAGCCGCGGGGCTGGGCTGCGGCTTTGCGGCGGCGGGCGGCGACGGGGCCGGCGGTCATTGCCGAGATCAAGAAGGCTTCGCCCTCGAAGGGGCTGATTCGCGGGGATTTCGACGTGGCGTGGCTGGCCGGGCGCTGCCAGGAGGGCGGCGCTGCGGCGCTTTCGGTGCTCACCGACGAGCCGTATTTCCAGGGCAGCCTGCGCAACCTGGAGCTGGCTTCGGCGGCGGTGGCTCTGCCGTGCCTGCGCAAGGATTTTACGGTGGACGAGTACCAGATCGTGGAGGCGCGCGCCCACCGGGGAGACGCGATTCTGCTGATTGCCGCGGCGCTGAGGGACGACGAACTCAGGCGCTTTGCGCAGGCGGCCCGCGGACTTGAGTTGGATGTGCTGGTCGAGGTGCATACGGGCGAGGAGCTTGACCGGGTGCTCAATGCGCTTGACGTGATGGGCGCGCAGTGCGGGAGCGGCGCCCTCGCGATCGGCGTGAACAACCGCGACTTGAAGACCTTTGAAGTCCGCCTGGAAACCTCGCTTGAACTGGTGGGGCGGATTCCGGCGGACGTGGTGCGGGTGGCTGAGAGCGGGATTTCGACTGCGGAGGACCTTGCGCGGTTGCGGGCGGCGGGGTTTGACGCATTCCTGATCGGCGAGAGCCTGATGCGGCAGGTGGACCCCGGCGTGGCGCTGGCGGGGCTGCTGGCGGGAGCGGCGACGCGATGAGCCTCATGCCCATTTGGATCAAGATTTGCGGCAACACCTCGTTGGAGGACGCGCTGCTGGCCGTGGAAGCCGGGGCCGACGCGGTGGGGTTTGTGTTTGCGCCCAGCCCGCGGCGGGTGACGGCGGCTGAAGTTGCAGCCATTGTGGCGCATCTGCCGGCAACGGTGGAGAAGATCGGCGTCTTTGTGGATGCCGAGCTGGACGAGATCTACTCGACCGTGCGGGAGTGCGGACTGACCGGCGTGCAACTGCACTTTGACGCCGGGCCGGAGCTGCCGGCGAAGCTACGCGAGCGGCTGGGGCCGGAGCTGCGCATCTTGCGCGTCGTGCACTTGGCCGCTGCACAACCTTTGGATGCGAACAGCTTTGTATCAGGGCACGACTTCAAAGCCTGCCCTGAGCGGAGCCGAACGGGTGCCGCAAGCATCGCAGAAACAACGGGGGCTTTAGCCCCTGAGGCATGCTTGCGCGACCCTGACGTAGACGCAATCCTCGTCGATTCCCGCACAAGCACGGCCGCCGGCGGCACGGGCGTGACCTTCGACTGGCAACTCGCCCGCAAAACACTCTTCCAAAACGCGGAAGCGCGGAAGCTCATCGCTGCCGGCGGGCTGAATCCGGCCAACGTGGCTGAAGCCATCGCTACGCTGCGGCCGTGGGGTGTGGATGTGGTCTCAGGCGTAGAGGCTGCGCCGGGCAAGAAAGACCCCGAAAAGGTGCGGGCGTTTATCGCCCGGGCCAGGGCGGCGGAACGAACGCTCACGGCAGGCTGAACGTACCAAGCGGTTTGTGTAAAGCCGGTTGTGCACAAAACAGTTTGTGTAAAGTTAACCGCCTTTTGCTTTACGCATTTCTTGATTATGTAATGCAATTGAATTACAATTATGCCACGGAGTTTTCCTCATGGCTGCAAATGCATTGGTGCAAACACGGATCGATCCCGCAGTGAAAGAACGTGCGGCTGCTGTATTGGGCGAGATGGGGATCACGGTCTCGGATGCGGTGCGAATTCTGTTGACGCGAACGGCGAATGAGGGTGCGCTTCCGTTTGCGCTGGCCACGAATACCGCCGAACACGACGCCTGGTTCCGAGCTAAAGTGCAGGAGGCGTTGGACGACCCGCGCCCCGCCATTCCTCATGAGCAGGTTGAGGCGTACTTTGCTGAGCGACGCGCAGCCGCGTTGCAGAAGGTGCAAGGGTAACTCATGCATCTGGAATGGTCGGTTTTTGCGCGAGCCGATCGCCAGGCGATCTTTGATTATATTGAAGAGGATAATCCTCGGGCAGCGATTACTGTCGATGAGCGTATTCGTACACGCGTGGAAGATTTGGCGCAGTTCCCGGAGATGGGGCGTCCTGGCCGGATTGAAGGAACGCGGGAGTTGGTCGTTTCCGACACGCCGTATATTGCCGCCTACCGGATCGTCGGCGACACTGTGCGGATATTGCGGGTGCTGCACGGCGCCCAGCAATGGCCGGAGACTCTGCCAGATTGAGGGTGAAGCTTGCAGGTGAAGAAGGCGGCGTAAGGCGGAATGGAGTGAGCAGGGATGAATGCTTTTGAGCAAGTGGTGAGCGATATTCTCCGGATGGAGGGGTACTGGGTTCGCAACTCTGTCAAAGTGGAGATCAACAAAGAAGAGAAGCGGAAAATCGATAGGCACTCCTCGCCACGATGGGAGCTCGACGTCGTCGCGTATAGTGGGAGCGACAATATTTTGCGTATTGTTGAGTGTAAGAGCTATTTAGACTCTCCTGGTGTCCGTTTGCGCGGAGTTGACGGGAGCGATCCTAAGGAATCCAAGCGTTATAAACTATTTACCGACCCGACACTTTATGATGTCATCTCCAATCGTTTGAAGATTCAGTTCGTGGAGTCTGGTGCGTGTCCATCGGACGCTCGGATTAAGCTCTGTCTAGCTTGTGGGCGAATTGTGTCTGAAAGCGACCGGATTGGACTGCATACACTTTTCAAGGGAAAAAAGTGGGACCTTTGGGATGAACATTGGTTGAGAGATCGCTTAGAAAAAATGGCTGAGCCTGACTTTGGATACGAGGACCAGATTACTGCCATCGTTGCTAAGCTTCTTCTGCGACGCAAGCCCAAGCAATGAGTTCAACAGCCAGCCAGCACAACATTTGCGCTTGTTTTCCCTTGTACACTGAAAAGTTCCCTACTTTTCGTGCTCATGTCCAGGAGGCCCTATGGCATCGATCATTCTTCCGGCAGTTCCTTTGGAGTCGCGGGCGGGGCGGTTTGGCGTGTATGGCGGGCGGTATGTGCCGGAGACGCTGATGGCGGCGCTGGTGGAACTGGAGCGCGAGTACGCGTCGGCCAGGGCGGACGCGGCATTTCAAGCGGAGTTGGCCGATCTGCTCCACAACTATGCCGGGCGGCCGACGCCGCTCTACTTTTGCAAGCGGCTGACGGAGCAGTTGGGCGGGGCCAAGATTTATCTCAAGCGCGAAGACCTGCTGCACACCGGGGCGCACAAGATCAACAACGCGCTGGGCCAGGGGTTGCTGGCCAGGCGGATGGGCAAGAAGCGCGTGATTGCCGAAACCGGCGCGGGGCAGCACGGAGTGGCTACGGCTACGGTTTGTGCGCTGCTGGGCATGGAGTGCGTGGTCTACATGGGCGACGTGGACATGGCTCGGCAGGAACTGAACGTGCTGCGCATGAGGCTGCTGGGGGCGGAGGTGCGCGGGGTTTCGTCGGGCTCGAAGACGCTGAAGGACGCCATCAGCGAGGCCATGCGCGACTGGGTGACCAACGTGCGGACCACGTACTATCTGCTGGGCAGCGCGCTGGGCGCGCATCCTTATCCGACCATGGTGCGCGACTTCCAGCGCGTGATCGGCATCGAGATGAAGGAGCAGATTCTACAGAAAGAAGGCCGGCTGCCTACGGCCGTGATCGCCTGCGTGGGCGGCGGGTCAAACGCGATTGGCGCGTTCTACTCGTTCCTTGGCGACTCTCAAGTCCGGCTGATCGGCGTGGAGGCCGGGGGCTGCGGCACCGAATTGGGGCAGCACGCGGCGCGATTCAGCGGTGGGTCGCCGGGGGTTTTGCAGGGCACATATTCCTATGTGCTGCAGGATGAGAATGGGCAGATCGCGTTGACGCACTCGGTTTCAGCTGGCCTCGACTATGCGTCGATCGGGCCGGAACACGCGGCGCTGCACGATTCGGGGCGGGCGGAGTACGTCTCGCAGGACGATGCGGCGGCTCTGGATGCGGTGGTGAAGCTAGCGCGGACAGAGGGGATTTTGCCGGCTCTGGAAAGCGCGCACGCGGTGGCCGAGGCCCTGCGGATTGCTCCGGCAATGGATTCTCATGACATACTGGTGGTGAATCTTTCTGGACGCGGCGACAAGGATATGGGCATCCTGGCGCGCGAGTTGAAGATTCAGGGGGCTTGATGAATGATGCTGATGAAGGGGGGGAAGATGAGTAAAAGTGCTTTTTGGGAACTCATACCTGAAATCAACAGTCGAGAATCAGCGATTCAGGTTACACGTCAAGGTGTTCTGGCTGCAGTTTTTACTTGTGTCACCACAGTTATTGTGGGTGTTCTGTCTTTATTGGGATTTAATCCCTACAGCCTTGTCGATGCCATCATTTTTGCCGTCGTGGCATGGAGAATTTACCGTCTATCCTTTTCATGGTCTGTAATTGGCCTTGTCCTTTTTACAATCGAAAAAGTTGATCAACTCTTCAAAAGTGCTATAGTTCATCCAAACATATTTGGCTGGATTGTCGCCGCCGTACTTGCAATGTGCTACGTGAACTCTATCCGTGCAACTTGGTATCTTCGGAAGAACAAAGAACCGATAGTCGAACCATCAGATCAGATCAGCATTTCAAATTAGGATATTACGAAGATTTCGATGGCGATACGTTTCGATCACAAACCCGGATTAGTTGTTTATCTGACAGCCGGCGACCCTACGCTCGATGCCACGCGCGAGATTGCGCTTGCGGCTATCGATGCGGGGGCAGATGTGATCGAGTTGGGCGTGCCGTTCAGCGATCCGCTGGCGGATGGGCCGGTGATTCAGAGGGCCATGGAGCGGGCACTGGCCAAGGGAACGCGGCTTGCGGATGTGCTGGCGCTGGCGCAGGAGATTCGCGCGGCGCGGCCCGCTGCCGGTCTGGTGATTTTCAGCTATCTGAATCCGATTTTGCGCTATGGGATGCACAAGTTTGCGGACCAAGCCGCGGCGGCAGGCGTGGACGGCGTTCTGGTGACGGACCTGATTGTCGAAGAGGCGGGCGAATATCTCACCGATATGGCCCGGGTGGGGCTTGCGCCGATTTTTCTCGCAGCGCCCACCAGCCCCGACGAGCGGCTCAAGGCCATCGCCACTCATTCCAAAGGATTTGTTTACGCCATCTCCCGGGTTGGCATTACCGGCACGCAGCAGAGCCTGACGGCCGATGCAGCCGCGCTGGTGGCGCGCATCCGGCGATGGACCGGGCTGCCGGTAGCCGTGGGGTTCGGCATCTCCAACGCGGAACACGTGGCCCAGGTGGGCCGGTTCGCGGATGCCGCGGTGATCGGCAGCGCGATTGTGGAGTTGATCGAACGGTCAACCCCGGGGACGGCGCCGGGCGCGGTGGCTCGATTTATCAAGGGCCTGCACCTACGTGAGGCGGTGCTGGCCAGGTAACACTCCGCATGCGGTCCGCGAGGCGGACGCCGCGTAAGATGGATTCAACTCTTGCTCCTTTGCACCCGGTGAGGTCTTCAATGGAAGAAGCCTGGCATCCGGGAGGCAAGACATGGGGGCGCATTACGAGGATGGAATGACGCTGGAAGAATTGCGAGACCAAATCGATGCTCTGGACCGGCAACTGGTGGAGTTGCTGAGCGAGCGGGCACGCGCCGCGCAGATGATCGGTCACCTGAAGGTTGCCACCTCGTTGCCGGTGTACGAACCGGTGCGCGAAAAGGTGATCTACGCGAATGTGCGCGCGGCCAACAAGGGTCCCTTGCCGGACATCGAACTGACGCATATCTACGAGCGCATCATCGACGTGATGCGGGCCCTGCAGAGGGACGAGTTGGCATCGGAGAGGAACGCCCAGGCGGTTACATCGGGGTCCTCGGCGACAGGTCTTGGTCGCGGGGGTGATCCGCCGGGCCACGGTGCAGGCGCAGAGACGCCCGAGACAGGGAACAAGCAATGATCGTAGCCATGCAGGAGAAGGCCACCGAAGAACAGATCGACGCCGTCATCGAAGCGATGGAGGAAGCGGGCGTCGATGTTCATCGGACAACAGGAGCGACGCAGACGATTCTGGCCGCTGTGGGATCAACTGCCAGTCTGGACCTGAGCAAGTTCGAAGTTTTCCCGGGCGTGCTTCACGTTCATCGCATCAGCGCGCCTTACAAGCTGGCCGGGCGCGCATTTCGTCCGCAAGGCACGGTGGTGGAGTTTCCCAACGGGGCCAGGATAGGCGGCGAGCAGGTTGCCGTCATCGCCGGTCCGTGCGCCATTGAGAACCGCGAGCAGATCTTCGAGACGGCTGCGCGCGTGAAGGCGGCGGGCGCCAGCTTTCTGCGCGGAGGCGCCTTCAAGCCGCGCAGTTCGCCTTACGCCTTCCAGGGACTGGGCATTCCGGGACTGAAGCTGATGCGCGAGGCAGCCGAGGCGAACGGCTTGCTGACGGTGACCGAGGTCATGGAGATCGCGCAGATCGAGCCTATGCTGCCTTACACCGATTGCTTCCAGGTGGGGGCGCGCAATATGCAGAACTTCAACCTGCTGCGCGAGCTGGGCCAGATTCGCAAGCCGGTTTTGCTCAAGCGCGGCATCTCCGCCACCATCGAGGAACTGCTGCTGTCGAGCGAGTACATCATGGCCGGCGGAAACTACGACATCATACTGTGCGAGCGCGGCATCCGCACCTATGAGACATCCACGCGCAACACCATGGACATTGCGGCGATTCCGGTGGTGCACAAGCTCTCCCACCTGCCCATCGTGGGCGACCCCTCGCACGGCACAGGCCGCCGCGACATGGTGGGCCCCATGGCCAAGGCCGCCGTGGCCGCGGGCGCGGACGGCATCTTGGTGGAGATTCACCCCAACGCCGACAAGGCAGCCTCCGACGCGGCGCAGACCTTGTATCTGGATCAGTTTGAAAAGCTGGTGGGCGAGCTGAGGGTGATTGCCGCGGCTGTGGGACGGACGCTGTAAGAATGATGTTTCTTTGAAGCGATGACTCTCTAAAGGCGAGGTTCCTGTGCTATTCCTCACGCCCGATCAGCAACGAGATGTATTACGACGTTTGGTCGATCTCGGTGGTCGAGCAGCTAATGGCGTACCTATTGCTCAGACCGATCTTGGGTACGCCTCACTTATGATTTGCTTTCTCCTCCAGAATTTGTCGGCCGCAGAAACCTTATTGCGAATTTCGAATTCATTTGGCAGTGAATGGTACCCCGTCACTGTAGGTTATACGATAGCTCGCACGATGTTTGAGGTTGATGTGACAGCCCACTACATCACGAAAGCTCCGATGGAACGTGTTCCTCAGTACATCCAATTCACTGCGGTCTTGAACAAGCGTGCAATGGATGCATGTAAGAAACATCGCGGCAGTAAAGATTCCCAGTGGCGAGAGGCGATGGACCTTCTTTGGCAGAATCACTGGGCGCAGCGAGAGAATGAGGTTGTTAAGAATTTCAACGCTGTCGTTCATCAATTCACACGTATAAATAGGAATGGAAAGACTTCCGAGTTCCAGAACTGGTCCGGTAAAACGATACGCCAGATCGCGTCCGAAGTTGATCATGAAGAAGCCTACGACATCTTCTACGCAGAACTTTCCTCTTTCACTCATGCCGACGTGCATCTCGCCGATCGCTATCTTCAGCTTCGTCCTGATGGCCCTGTCTGGTCGCAAAAAGCAAGCGAATATGATGTCGGTAACGTGTTTAAACATGCTGCGTCATTCCTTGCATGTAATTTGGAGCTTTTCGGTGGACAATTCAAGACTTGGACCGAGGTAGAGGTGAGTGACTGCTTGAAAGTTAGTTAGTGGAAGAATGACTATAGTGATTGATGAGGACTGTGGAATGATCGAGCGCATCGCGATTCTGGGCACGGGCCTGCTGGGCACATCGGTGGGCCTTGCGCTGCGCGCGGCGGGCTATCGCGGCGCAATCACCGGTTGGAACCGGGGCGCGGAGGGGGCGCAAGTTGCGCTGGCCGCTGGAGCCATCGACTCCATCGCGGCAGACCCCTTGCAGGCGGCGCGGGAGAGCCAGGTGGCGCTGCTGGCCGTGCCCATCTACGCGACTCTCGATTTCATGGAAAAATTAGCCCCCGTGCTTGGCTCCGATCACCTGGTCACCGACGTGGGCAGCACCAAGCGGCAGATATCCGAGGCCGCCGGCCGGCTCTTCAACACGCCGGAGCACGCGGCCTTTTTGCCGGGGCATCCAATGGCCGGCAAGGAGCGGGGCGGCGCGGCGTTGGCCGATGCGGAGCTGTTTCGCGGGACGGTGTGGCTGTTTACCGACGATCCGGCGGCGGAACGCTCCCCGCACTCGGCGGCGCTGGTGAAGGGCTGGCGGGAGTGGGTCGCCGCCATGGGCTCGAAGACTCTCGATCTGGACCCCGCGCGCCACGATGAGTTGGTGGCCTGGGTCAGTCATCTGCCGCAGTTTGTGGCCACGGCCCTGAGCGCGCTGCTTCAGGAAGAAGTGGGCGACGCGCCGGAGCTGAAGGACGTGGGCGGACGCGCCCTGCGCGAGATGACGCGCCTGGGCGCGAGTCCGTACTCCATGTGGCGCGACATTGCTTATACCAATACCGAGGCCGTGCAGGCGGCGCTGCTCGCGTTGGAGCAGCGACTGGCCCACCTGCGCGAAAACCTCCGCACGCCGGAGCTACGAGATGAGTTTGAGCGGGCGAATCGCTTTCGGCGGGAGTAATGGACTCAGATACTCATTGCTTGCGCAGACTTCTCCAGGCCGCAAAGAAGAGAAGAAAGAATGCGAGGTCCGCCCAGGCACATGGAATCCAAAGCTTGGGAATGTCCCCAAGGAGTTCGTGCCAAAAAACCAAGCCGAAATAGGAAGCCTTCAAGCCCATGCCAAGCAATATCCATTCACGGCGGCCGTGAGGATCTCTGGCAATGCATATAAACATGATGCCAAAGAGGATGACGAGCAATGCCGGAAACTGAACGTACCCCATGTGATTCGGTGGCGTGACTCCCGTCAGTCGAAAAATCTCGACGCCAAAGAGAAGAGCTGCGACGCCAAGAAGCACATCATAGATTCCGCTGACGATGAATAGAAACTTGATCCACTTTACAGTCATTGTGGTCCCTCCCCAAGTCAATGCGTCTCGATGCGACGCTTTGTCCGATAGTTCTCATGGAAGCGCGAACGGCGCTCCGCTGTGAATTCCGCGGAATAAATCCTGCCCGCAAGATCCCTGAGGCCGGCTTCGAGTTCGGCAACAGTCATTTTTGCGGGATGGAAGTTAACGTCGAACAACGTGCAAAACTCCCACGCTTCTTCGCGCAGGAGGCGTCCTTCCCGTTTGAGCCGCTCATACAGAGGGGTTCCGGGAAAGGGCGTCAGCACAGTGATCTGCACTTCGTAAAGCCCGCTTTCCTGAACGAATCTCCAGATGTCCTCGAATGACTCCAGGCCGTCTCCGTCGAGTCCCAGCACAAAACACCCATTGACGGTGATGCCGCGATCCTGAATGCGCCGGATGGCCTCCATGTAGCGATCCACCTGCTTGGCCTTCCAGTTCGCCCTTTGCTCCAGGCCATCCAATGACGTAAAGGTCGGGCTCTCGAGACCGATGAGCACTTGAGCGCACCCGGCATCTTTCATCATCTCCAGCAGTTCGAGATCGTCAGCTACTGAAAGGTCGGTCTCTGTGAACCATCGAACCTCTTCCCGCTCCAACGCCTGCATCAGTTGCTTGCCATGAGTCTTGTTCACGAACGTATTGTCGTCGGCGAACTCGATGAAAGGCCGCTTCCAGAGAGATTTGATCTCCCGTATCTCCGCCATCACTCGCTCGACGGGCTTAACTTTGTAGGTTGGGGATATCCGAATGGATGCCGCGCAGAACTCGCAGCGGAAGGGACACCCTCTTTGCGTTTGCACGGTGAGACGGTTGTAGCGATCGGGATCGAGCAGTTCGAACCGAGGCATCGGAGACTGGCTCAAATCGAAGTTTCCGTCTCGCGCATCGTATACTTCGCGAAGTCTTCCGCCCGATTCCGTCAATTCGGCCATCAGCCGGGGCCACACTGTTTCTCCCTCGCCCACGACAATCGCGTCGGCATGAGCGCGCGCCTCGTCCGGGACCGCACTCACATGAAGGCCCCCTAGTATCACCTTGGTCCCGAGGGACCGATATCTGTCGGCAAGAGCATATGCTTCGTTGATCTGCGCGGAAAAACTGGAGATCGCCACTGCGTCGAATTCTTCCGGGACGCCCGGCACCTGGGCAATGTCCGGCACTTCCAGATAGCTTGTGTCGATCGTCGGAGGCGTGAGGCCGGCAAGAGTCAGCAGCCCAAGACTGGGGAGCGACGCAATGACGCGATTGCGTTCGACGAAACCTGGCAGGGTAAGTCCGAGGGCCGTCAGTTCCGGGTTGTGCGCCCGGACGCCGCTCATGGCAATCAATCCTAGCCTCATTGGCGCCACCATCCCGCCAAAATAGCAAGAATGCCCGTCGCAGCGGCCAGGACGGGAATCGGAAACAGATGGCGGAGCGGCTTTCTCCAGGCAGTCAGGAAGCAGCAAATAGGCATCGTGATCGCTGCCACAATCAGACCCACAGACGCGATGCTTAAGCTCGAACCGTGAAGATTCAGCAAGCTGGCAGTGGCTGCGAAGATGAGGTTGAGAAAGCCGAGGCCAAAAAACGAGATGTGGCCGAGCCTCGTCAATCGTCTTCGATGGGACGCGTATCCTCCCATCCAATCCTCACGATGGAAGAACAATCCGAGGATCGCACCGCAGAGCACTCCCGCCAACATGCCCAGCCAGCCGCCCACCAGATTCAAGACGAGCACGTGCAGCCTCCCTTGTGAGCCAGATTATACAAGTGACCGCCGGTTGCCAGGTGCCCCAGATCTCGATTTTGAGATGTGGGCTCTCAACTAAATCACAACCGCAGCCCCGCCCGCAAATCCTTCATCAACAGCATCAGGTGCAGGTCATTCTCAGGACACGGCACAAAGTCGAAGCGCCGGTAGAACGCGGCTGCCTGAGCGTCGATGGCATGAACCAAGGCAGCGCGCGCTCCAACGATGTCCGCTGCGCCGGCAATGCGAACCAGCGCATCTTTGAGCATGGCCTTCCCGAGACCAGCTCCCTGTTCGGTTTTGTCCACCGCAAGCCGGGTCAGCACAATCACCGGAACCGGATGATTTGCCAGCCCTTTTGCCACGCGCGGCGGCGCATCTTCCCGGCGGGTACTCCCGGTTGCTATCGAGTAATAGGCGACCACGCGGCCAGCGCGGTGAACCACATAGGTGCGTGAGGTCTCGTTCTGCTGGTTCGTCCAGGCAAAACGCTTCAGCCAGTTACTGAGCGAAGCATGATCGCCGCAGTCGAAGGAATCGACATCGTGGATCCGAGCGAGGGGTTCGACCGGCGAGAGTGGCGCGGAATGCGGCTCAGGCCTGCTCAAGGATGGAAGGCTCCCGCAACAGCTTTTCCAACTGTGGAAGGCGCCGGGCAGGTTGGTCTAGCGCTTCGGTGAAGGCCTGCCATTGCTCGTCGGAGAGCACGAAATGCGTTTGGTCCGCCAGCGTGCGCTCGGCGCGCTCCGAGGCGCTCTCTAAGATGAAGGCGCTGACGCTGACCCCGGCAAAGGCCGCCGCCCGGCTGATGGTGGAAACATCGCGCTCTGAGGCGCGCAGATGAAACCGATGCTCTTTTCTCATCGCGACAGGCATATTCTTCTCCGTGCACCCATTGTACGCCAATTCGAGCATGAATTGCGACAACAAAATAAACGCGGCTACCGGCCCACGCAGGTCTACTCCGCTTCCTTCGCCGGTTCGGCCGCTTCCTTCGCCGGGTCGAGGGTGTGGAAGCCTTCGGCTTTTGCGGCTTCAAGCAACTGGGGCGAGGCGGAGACGAAGATGATCTCCGTGCCCTGGAACATGTCGCGGGCGACCAGCGCGGCGGCCAGTTGCAGGGTGTCGGGCCAGCGCAGCGTGGTGCGGTCGAGAAGCTGGCGCGCGGCTTCTAGCACGGCCGGGTTCAGCGGCTCCTGCACCATGCGCGCGGCCTCAAGGCGCAGGCTATCGAGCGCGGCCGTGGCGTCTTCCGGGGAGATGCCGCCGGACCTTTCTCGCCGCCGGACCGCCGCGTATACCTCCAGCGGCGTGGAGGCCGAGATCAGCTTGCGGTTGTCCTCGACGGCCTCCATCAGGCGAATCAGGGCGCCGGTGCCCTGATCCTGTACAAAGAGCCTGGCGAAGGCCGTGGACTCAAGGAAGTAGCAGCTCACAGGTTCCCCCGTTCCTCTTCAATGGCCTCGGCGATGGAGTCGCCATGGACCGCGACGGGATGGAAGCGCTGCGCTTCATCGGGGATGCCGGCCTCGGCGCGGTTGAGGCGGATGGTGGTGGTGGGATAGGCGGGGGTCTTGGGGTTGGCGATCTTGCTGGTGACCACGACGCCGCGCTGGATGGCCTCAGCCAACACCGCCTGGCGCGACTCGGGATGCTGATTCCAGCGGAAGGCCTTGCGCGGCAGGAAGGAGTCGCGGAACCACTTGAGGGCGATGAAGGCATGTCCGCCCCGCTCGGCTTCGGCCAGCGCGGCGCACAGCTCTTTGACGCGGACGTCCAGGTCGGCGGGGATCACGGCCTCCTGGCTGTCGTCGTCCTCGTCGTCGAAGGCAGGCTCGGCAGCGGCGCGGGGCGCGCGGGCAGCCCGCGGGGCAGGCTCGCCGTCGCCGATGCGCTCGAAGTAGATGCGCACCTCGTCGTCTTCCGGCGACCAGGTGTCAGCCGGCGCATTGCGGCGCTTGCTGCGGCCGTTCTCGCCGCACAGCTCCACGATCGCCAGGTATCCGGGCGGGGCCAGGAAATGCAATGCCCGCGCCAGTCCGGGATCGGCGGATTCCCCCAGATCGTTCAATGCTTCTTCGATGATCTCTTCCGCGTCGGGAATGCTCAGGTTGCCTACTTCTACGCTGCTTTGCGCAGCTTTTGCCGATTTCATTGATTTCTTCTCCGTATGCCGCGCCTCCCGCCTGCGGGCGAAAGACAGCAGCTGTAGTTCTAAATCCGCGCCATTGCCATGGATACATTTCGACCCATTGCGGCGATGGTCAGGGCGTTTGTCAACTGGTTCCGCGGGCTCTTGCCTTTATTCTGCAAGTGGATGCGGGGCCGGCGGCATCTCCCGAATCAATGTAAGGCAATCCAAGGTATGGAAACGGCTCAACCCTAATGAAAGCCATCTTCGTCTTCTACCCCACATGAATTCGAGAAAGACTTTAGCTAATCCCTCGGTTCAAAGCTATACGCAACCCAGTGTACCCTATCATGCAGTTTTTTGGCAGAGCCTGGCGGAACATGTGTGCGTTCCGTCACATGGGCAACCCCGAATGGCAGGAAAAGGTGCGCGTCCGCGGCTACCAGCTTCCCAAGGGGGCCGACAAGGCATCCAGAATCAATATTTACGGGTGCTTGCAGGGACCGTCCACGCCGGCGGCTTGATCGACTTTGCGCCGCGCGAAAATCGTCCGGATCGGGGCTGCCGCGGATTCCCGGCTGCTGTTTGGAGCGGAAATGGACGGTTCCGGGGGCGCTTTGGTCGGCTGCGAGGCGGAATGCAAGTATAGAGCCAAACCGCTCAGACTATCGCCGGGGACGGTGCGATGCTGTGTCAGTGTGCGGGTTGTTGCGCGCTCTGGAGCGGAATTACGGACCAACTCCGGCGCGCGCATGGTTCATGCAATCGCTCGGCAGCCGGAACGCATTCAGAAGGAGGCCGTCCAGATGGATGGAGTCGAGAAGAAGCACTTTGATACCACCGCCTATCTTGCGACCGAAGGGCCGGGGCGGAAAATTGTCCGTCTCAAGGCCAAGCAGGTTTTCTTTTCTCAGGGAAGCCGGGCCGGCTCGGTGTTTTATCTCCAGACTGGCCGGGCCAGGCTCACCGTCGTTTCCAAGAAGGGCAAAGAAGCCACGGTTACGCTTCTCGCCGCCGGGGACTTTTTCGGCGAGGAGTCGATGGTCGGAACGGACCCGGTTCGAACCACCACAGCGACGGCCATTACCGTCTGTGTGGTGCTCGAGATTGTGAAGGAGCGGCTGCTTCGCGTCCTGCACGAGGAGCACGCCTTCTCCGACTTTTTCATGCAGTTCACCCTGAGCCGGGGCATGAGAACCCAGGCGGATCTGGTCGATCAGCTCTTCAACTCGAGCGAAAGGCGTTTGGCGCGGATACTCCTGTTAATGGCGCAATTCGGTGAGCCGGGCGAGCCGGAGACGCAGATTCCACCCATTACCCAGGAGACGCTCGCGGAGATGATCGGCACAACCCGGTCACGCGTCAGCTTCTTCATGAATCGCTTCAGGAAGCTCGGCTACATCGATTACAACGGCCACATCCAGGTTCACAAGTTGCTGCTCGACACGGTTCTGCACGATGGATTGCCGGAGGAGAACGCATCCCGGCCCAAGCTGCTCGATCCCCCACCCAGCAAGGCACGAACCGCCAAGCGGGCGATGGTGGCGTGAGCGGCGGCCAAACGCATTGAATTCACTCGTCCGCAAAGCCGGATGCAAACCGCGATTCGCTCCAGAGGAGATAGTATGTCGTTCGGACTATACGCTGCCGGGTTCGCAATCGTAATCGGCGGACTGGTGTACGCCGCGCACCTTGTGCACCTGCCCACGCAATGGATTGTGGTGGGTGCGATTGTGCTCATCGGCATTGGGATTCTATCGGCCGTGAAAGCCACACGCCAGAAAGACCCTGCCAAATAGGGATTTTGCCGGCATCCGGGTTTCCCGCGGTTGGCTTGAACCACAAGGCGCAGGCGCCTCCGAATCGATCGGCGGCGGGGTGCGGGAGATCGACCCGGCAGTGAAGTGGCCTGTGTTCTCCATGGCGCTACAGCGGAGCCAGAGTAGATGTACCCCTATAGCAAGCCCGCCTGGTGGCTCGCCGCGGCGAGCCACCCAGAAAACTCTCTGCAAGGACACGTTTACTCTGGTTCCGCTCTAGTACCGAGGCCGCGTGATTGTGGAATGCCAGGAATGTAGCGCCGGTCTCCAGACCGGCTGTCGTGCGGGCGTCCACGCCCGCACTTGTCCAGGAGCAATTACCAAATTACACAGCCAACGCACTAGTGTCCTGAGTCAAAAGTTCTTTCTATAAAAAGGCTGTCATCCTGAGCGGAGTTGGACGCGTTTTTTGCGCCCAACGCAGTCAAAAGCCTGCCCTGAGCGTAGCCGAAGGGGACCTGTGGTTCGGGTTCTCAAATTGCGACGAATTTCAGACTCACCGCTCTAGATCTGTCCTGGCAAATCGGCTTTAACAGGTCGTGACGGTTGGCAAATGATAGGGTTTTCCCTCGTGCTGCCGTGAAATCGCTTCGAAAGAGGGCAAATAACGACTTTTTAGTCCGGGCGAAGGCCCTGCCGGGCACGACCGGGCCTTTGCCCTTGGAACGAATGCAAGAAAAGATTGCGAGCCGGGCAATCGGGGGGGTATCTTCTCTCATGCCCGGGAAAGCAAAATGACAATTCCGGTTCAATCGACGAGTCTCCTGAACGGCGATCGCGTCGTCATCGTCGGCGGCGGACCAGCCGGCGCGTTTTTCGCCATCCATCTTCTCCGGGAAGCCAGGCAGCTCGGTCTGAACCTCGAGGTCGTCATCGTCGAGAAGCGTGGTCCGTCCGGCCTGAACTTCGACGACTTTCAATGCCGGGGATGCAACTTCTGCGCAGGCCTTATCTCACCGAGGTTGAATGAGATACTCGACGAGTGCGGTCTCGTCGTTCCGGAGGAAATCATCCAGGAGCGCATCGACTACGTCTGGATACACGGGCAGTGGAAGAATCTCCGGCTTCGAGTTCCCAAAGACAAGCAGATGTACTCAGTATTCCGGGGCTCGTTGCCCGGCAGGAGGACCGGCAGGCCTGCGGGGTTCGATGGGTTTCTGCTCGGTGAAGCGGTGAAGGAAGGCGCGCGCATCCAGTTTGGCGAAGTCCAGGCGATTGCCTACGACGCGTCGGGGATGCCCGAGCTCACGATGAGGGCGACCTCCGGGGAGAAGGTTTCGCTCGATGCCAGCTTCGTGGTTATCGCGACCGGAATCAATGCGCACTGCGGCTTCGACTATGGCGCCGATGGGCTCATCGCCTCCATCAAGCGGATGAATCCGTCGTTCGTTCCCGGCAAGACCCGAAGGGCCCTCATCTTCGAGCTCGACGTGGGTGAGGAGTTTCTCGAACGCAACATGAATCGGGAGATCTACTTCATCGAGTACGGCTCGAAACACCTCGCCCTTGAGCATACTGCGCTCATTCCCAAGGGCAGATTCCTAACCGTCGCCCTGATCGGCAAGTGCATAGACGAGGCGGTCTTGCCGCGAGACAGCCGGCAGATCGTCCATGAGTTTCTGACGCTGCCGCAGATTGACAGCATCTTGCCAGGCATCGCGGCAGCTCCCCTGGCCTGCGCTTGTGCTCCCAGAATGACCGTGACCACTGCGACATTTCCTTTCGGCCACCGGTTTGCCATCATCGGTGACGCAGTCGGGTCGCGATTGAACAAGGACGGTCTCTACTCAGCCCATGAGACGGCAAGCCGGCTGGCGCAGGCCGTGCTCCATGAGGGAATCGATAAGCAGGCTCTCGCCCGGGGATACGGGAAGACCGTCCAATGGCTTGTGGCTGACAATCGCTTCGGACGGATCGTATTTGCCGTGAGCCGGGTCGCGTTCACCATGCCCGTGTTGAGCCGCATCGTGTACCAGGCGTTTGCCACCGAGTACAAGGTGCATGACGAGCGGAGCCGGCCCCTGAGCGTAGTGCTTTGGAAGATCGCCAGCGGCACGGCCGACTATCGGGAAGTGTTCCGGGAGATGTGCGGCTACCGCGTGCTGCGATCCGTTCTTGCCGGTGCGGCGGTCACGCTAAGGAACGTGGCGTTCGAGCTGTTTTTCGGCGTGCAGTGGGGGGATTACGGACGCTATCCGACCGTCGTGCTGAAGGAGAAGCGTGAGGAGCTCAGGGAGCAACTTGCGTCAAGCCTGGAAATGGAACTTGGCCAATCGCCTGACTTCGAACGGATGTACTGGATCAAGATACGGGGTTCCGAGGAACAGATCATGGAGGAACTCGCCAAGTTCGGCCAGCCCAATGCGAGGTTCCTCAAGCTGCGAATTGTCCATATGCGGCAGATCCAGGGAATGCCCAACCAGGTGGGATCGGTGATTCGATACAGGATACCGTTCGTGCAGTTGGGCGCGGAACTGCGGCTGACCAACCGGGTTGGCTTCGAGACCTTGCTCTATCAGGCCGACGAACGGCTTGTGGACCGCGGGAAACTCATTTTCAACGTGGCCCCGACCAGGGACGGAAACCGCAGGCTCTCCATTTACGCGGCGTTCGACTACAAGAAAGGCAAGGGCATCGCGAGCCGGATGATGTGGAAGGGCGCCAGATTGTTGTTTCCCGAGTTCGTACACGACGTGGTGTGGAACCATGCCCTGTGCACAGTCAAGGAAGATGTCGAGCGCAAGCACGACCACACCTGGTAAGTCATTGAAAAGATTGGAGGCGCGGGCCGGGATCGAACCGGCGCATAAAGGTTTTGCAGACCTCTCCCTTACCACTTGGGTACCGCGCCCTGGCAGGACTGCCCTGAAATATGACTCGCTCCAAACCACCCTGGCCAACCCCGGCCCGTCGCCCGCCGCGGCGGAGTGGAATGGAGCGGGAGACGAGATTTGAACTCGCGACCCTCGCCTTGGCAAGGCGATGCTCTACCACTGAGCTACTCCCGCTTAGTGCAAGATTGAGTATACCGGGCGCCCAAAACGAGGTCAAACAGGCATGAGGTCAAACCGCGGCCGGGACCGTATTTGCGGCAGGCAGCGCCGCGCCTGGACCCGGCAAGGCCGCGCCTGAGGCTGCAAAAGCAACCCCTGCCCGCGAACCTGTCTCCTCGTGCACAATCTCTCCGTCGCGCATGTGCAGAATCCGGCTGGCAATCTGTGCCGCTTCGGGATTGTGGGTGATCATCAGAGTGGTCTGGCCCAGCTCCCGGTTCGACCGCAGCAGCATGTGCAGCACGGCGTCCGAGCTTTTGGTGTCCAGGTTGCCGGTGGGTTCGTCGGCCAGCACGATGGCCGGCCGGGTAATCAGCGCCCGCGCAATGGCCACCCGCTGCTGCTCCCCGCCGCTCAACTCCGACGGCCGGTGCTCGAGCCGTCCCTGAATTGACAAGAGATCGCACAGATGGTCGAGATACTTGAGGTCCAGAGGCTCTTTGCGGCCGCTGACGGCCCACGCGATCTCGATATTGCCCATGGCCGAAAGCGTGGGCAGCAGGTTGAACTTCTGGAAGACGAAGCCGATGCGGTGCTTGCGCAGCCGGGTGCGTTCGCCGTCCGAGAGCGAGGCAAAATCCACCCCGTCGATCACCACGCGCCCCTCTGTGGCTTGGGTCAGGCCGCCGAGCAGGTAAAAAAGCGTGGACTTGCCCGATCCCGAGGGGCCCACAATGGCCACAAACTCGCCGCGCTCCACGGCCAGCGAGACCCCGCGCACCGCGGTGACCTGGAGTCGGCCCGCCGCGTAAACCTTGGTCAGGTTTTCGGCGAGAATGATCGGCGAAGACTGTTCGGGCTGCACAGTTGCTATTGTAAATGCGCAGTCTCGCAGGTTCACAGGTTGCGTGTTCCTGTGCGGCCGACGTGTGGAACTCCTTGATCCATAAGCCGGAAGGCACAGAAAACCATCCGGCTTCCAGGGGTTGGGTTGCCCGAGCGTAGCCATTTCGGCTACAATCTCTACAGAGGTGCTCCATGCGTCAGGTTTCACTGCGGGAGTTTAGAACTCGCGGGGCTAAAGCTCTGGTGGATGTTCCTAAAGGAGAGACAACTCTTCTGGTGGGTCAGGATGGCCCTGTATTCTTCCTGGTCCCTGTCTTTGGCGATGTCGTTAAGGAAGATCGGGAACTCCGGCGGGCGATGGCGTTGGCCAGCCTGCGGGAAGGATGGCGTCTTGCCGAGGAAGCGGGTGGTATGAGCGACGAGGAGATTGACGCGGAGATTGACGCGGTTCGTACCGCTCAGCAGCTTAAGAAGGTCGGATGAGACTGGCCGTTCTCGATACCAATGTGATCGTGTCCGCCGGGATCACTCCAGGTGGAGTGCCGGCAAAGCTCATCTTCGATTGGGTATTGAATGGACAGGTGCGGGTGGTCACCAGCCCGGCAGTCGTGGCGGAGTACCGGGAGGTTGTCCGGCGTCCGAAGTTCCGCCGTTACGGTTTTCCGCCTCTTTGGCTGGAGTATCTGATTGAGGAGAGCCTGTGGCTTCAAGACCCTGAGCCGTGGGTACAACCATGCCCTGACCCACAGGACGCACCATTTCTCGCGCTTGCCCATGCGGCAGGGGCCTGGCTTGTGACGGGAAATGGGAAGCACTTCCCGGAGGCCGTGCGGAATGGGGTAACCGTGCTTTCGCCGGCAGATTACCTGGCGGATCTCGTGGGTGCTTAAGGAGGGTTTGGCTTCCCGCCTGCAACGGCGGCCAGCACCGGCGCCTGGCCTCTTGACAATTGTATATACAGAGAGCGATATTCGTATATACAGAAGGAGTAAACATGCCTGTCACTCTCACATCGATTCGGCTGGACACTAAATTGGCGGATGAGGCCGTGCGCGTGCTTGGCGTCAAGTCGCGCACCGAAGCCGTCCATGTGGCGCTCAGGGAGATTGTCGCGTTGAAGCGCTTCAAAGACCTGATGAAGAAGTACGGGGGCAAAGGATCGTTCGCGGGCAGCGATGAGTGAAATCGTTGTCTTCGACAGTTCGGTGCTGATCGACCAGATTCGCACCAATCGCCACCTTGATCGAATGCTGGACCTCGCAGGCGTGGTCCGCAACTCTGCCGTGGTGCTCGCCGAACTCTGGCGCGGCGCCACTTCGTCTGTGGACCGGCAGATACTCCAGGCTCTTGAGCGAAGCCATCCCATCCTGACGCACACGGAGAAGAACTGGCTGGAATCCGGCAGAATTCTAGCGAAGATTTACGCAGACAAAGGATATGAGCCCAGGAAACTGCGCGATCTGCACTTCGACGTGCTGATCGCTCTCACCGTCCGGTCCTACGGCGCTCAACTGATTACCAGCAACCGCGCGGACTTCGAGTTGATTCGCGAGTACCGGGAGTTCCAACTGGAAGTTTGGTAGTGCGTGCTGTCCCAGGTCCGAAAACCCGGACCCGGGGCACCCGGCATACCGCCTCGCGCAGGTCATCTGCGACTGTTGAGCAAATCAGGGCTAACGGTCATGACGTAGTAGATTCCGTTCAGGTCCGCGATCATGTCTCTAAAGAACTCACGCATCTCATCCTGCGAGTAATTGCCATCGCGGAGATCCTGCATCTCGCGCTTGAGGGCAAGATCGAGAGATTCCTGGGGCGATTTGTACAGGCAAATGCCACCAAATACATTCCAATGCCGGCTCTTGTCAAAGCCATCCTCCTTGTTGCCGGGAAGAAGGAAGTTGTCGAGAGCCAGTGAACTTGGCAACTGATCGCGCGGTATCGATTTCACCCAGAGAAACGGGATGCGAATCGCCTCATCGAGCAATCCTACCGCTTTCTTCTTGTCGTTCCCTTTTATGCGGAGCGCCTCGCGAAACAAAAGCTCCATCGGCAGATTGTGATTCATTTCGTCCATATCCGCGAGCTTGCGGCTTGTTCGCGAGACGGCGCGGAGATAGCGGGGGTCATGCTGCGCGAAGGCGATGAGCGTGCGGAAATCCTCATCCTTCGCAGAACTTTTGTAGTATTGCCATTCGGAGCGTTGGAGATAGTTCTGGAGGTGAGTGAGATTCCTGGGAGGGGGAAGGGTTTCGAATTCGTAAGTAAGTCCGAGGTCTGTGTGAAGATAGCCTGCAACAACTTTCATTACTGCTTGCCATGGCTGTTTGCCCTCTTTGAACGCAGCGTAGACAGGCGATTTGAGCGTGTCGCGGAGGTGATCGCGAAAGACCAGAATCTTCAGAGGAAACTCTGGTTGATTCCGCTCTGTGAGTGTTTCGGCATCCTCGACGCCATCAATAAGAGCAAGGAGCAACTCGTAACGCTCGCCTTGCTGTTGAAGCGAATTCATGCGCGCCAACTTCTGCGCCGCATACTCGCGCTCCATGGGAAGAAGCCCCGGCTCTCTCTTCCGCCAATCCCGATCAAAACGGATTGCTTCCGCGTAGATGTCGGCGTCGAGCGCCTTGGAGTATGAACTTGTGCTCACGGGCGGATGGAGGGTAGGGAGCCATTTCAGCACCGAATCTCCCGCCAGCGGGTAGGGCAGAGCCCAGAGTGGACGAGGATGATATTCGGCGAGCGTGACATATCGATAGAACTCGCGTGGGCGGGGAAACGGTTCGCCTTTGGCCCGCGCGTTGTCTTCCGCCGCATAAGGGTCGCCTCCAGAGGCGACAAGTGCGCGAAGAAGTTGAATGTCTTCCTCATCTATCAACCCGTTTTGATTCATATCGATCTGGCGCGCAACATCATCGGGATACGCAAAGGGATCCTTGAGAAAAGCATCCAGTATCCTCATGTCGTTGGCAGTCCATCGGTGATCGCCGTCCAGATCGCCGAGCATGATCAGTTCGGAGTGAGTCTCTACTCGATGGGTGGGAATCGCGAACTTCCAGTAAGCTAATACCAGGATCGCTAGAACACAGACGGTCAAGAACAAGCGCTTCCACATCTTCATTTGCAAGCTCCCAAAGGGTGCGTTGGCGAGTTTCTTTTATACGTGTCAGTGGCTAAAATCAGAGTACACGTTTAGACGAGGAAGTCGAACCACCTTTTCTGGTCATAACCGCCGGAAATCGACACTAAAGGTTCCAGTCACCAGGAGATTGACTTCCACGGATGTTGCCAACGGCCCAAAGTACAAATTGATCGAAGGTAGAATTCTGCCAGCGCGTAGCTCTCGGCTCCCCTCCCCTCTCGCAGAACCGAGCAATGCTCTAGAATGAAGACGCACCGATCTCCGACATAGGATTCCCCTCCCATGACCGCAGCGCTGAAGTCCACACTCGTCTCTTCGCTTGAAGCGGCCGCCGGACAAGCCGGACTGGTTCTCGTCTCCGCCACGGAAGGCAGCGACTTTCACGGCCGCCCCACGGCGGTTTTCCAGCTTGGGCTTCCCGGCGCTGAACTCGCCGTCCGGTCGCTTCAACTTCAACTCAGCCAGGCCTTCGATTTCGACAAGCCGGGCCTGCTGCCGGAGATGACGGCTTACCTGGCTGCCCAGGCCAAGCGGCTGCGCAATCCCCGGCCCGAGTGTTCCGTCACGCTGGGCGGCCTGCCGGTGGCCTTCGGCCAGTTTCAGTGGCCATTCCACCAATCGACCTCCGGCGCGGACACTTACATCGTCCACGGCGAGTTGCACCTGGCCGACGGCGGGGCGCACAACCTGCACGCCAAGGTGGCTGCCTCGGTGACGCTGACCTTCGCGGAGATTGTGCCCGCCATGGAGCAGCCCTATGCGGAGAGCTTCGTCTACAACGCGGTGCGCAAGACGGTGGACCTGGGCCAGCTTGAATTCATCAAGAGCGGCAACCGGCAGCCGGTGCCGGTGACCACCCGCTACTACAGCCGCTGGCAGAAGAAGTTTCTCTTCACCGAGACCAACGACGCGGAACGCCTCGAATACCTGCTGCGCAAGGTCTACTGGCTCAGTGGCGTGCTGGGCTCGGGGCAGCCTGTATGGATCGCCGACCCGCGCGACGCGCAGTACCTGAATACCACCGAGGCCGATCTGCTGCGCATGGCCCAAGACGAATCCAGTCACAAAGCCGGCGAGGGGCTGTTGGCGCTGGAGGGCGAGTTTGCCGCGGCCACGCCGCAACTGCTGGCCCGCGCGCCGGAGTACCAGGCCACGCTGGAAGCCGCTCTGAACTTTACCAAGCCGCAGTTCAACGAGTCGATGCGCTCCGGCCACGCAAATATGTAAGGCCGCGGCCATCGGCCTACCAGATTCTTAGAGCATTATCACACTAGCTGTACCCAGTTATGACAGGTTCTGAACCAGGCTGCGGCGTTGTCCGGGGTAATGTTCGGAAGGGCATTTCTGATTGCATGATAGAGTTCTTCACTGCTGCGCGCCTTGGCTGTGCGGAGCATCTGTTTCAGCTTTGACCAAGCTTTTTCGATGGGGTTCAAGTCGGGCGAATAGGGGGCAGATAGAGCAACTCGGCCCCGGCGACCCTCTGGCCATCGCCGGCTACCTCGGCTCCGGCGACGGCTTTGCCGAGGCGCTGGGCAAATTCGGCAGCCTCTATGCCGACCAGACCGAGAAGGATTGGCAGCAACTGCGCCGCTCCCGCAAGGCGGGAACGAAGTCGAAAGCCTTGGCAAAGTCTTAGAGCGTGTTTCAAAAACCAGTTCGCCGCGGCGAGTGTCAGGGCACGACTTCAAAAGCCTGCCCTGAGCGCAGTCGAAGGGTGCCGCAAATGCCGCAAAATGAAGCGGGCTTTACAGGCTGCGGAAAAACTCGATTCCGAGGCCGAATAGCGTCAGGGCACGACTTCAGTCGTGCCGCACATGCCGCAAAATCGACAGGGCTTTAGCCCCTGAGGGAATGTCGGCTCCACTCGAATGACTTGTTCAGAGCTTCCCTAAAGACCGCTCGAACAGGCTGCGCGCCGCTCCGACTCCTTCCTGGAGTAGGGATCAGGGGCGGTTTGCAGGGAATTATGTGGCTTTCCGGTACGCTAAGAGCAGAGATACCGAAATGAGACAGGGGCGGAACGGAAGGCGGGAGTGAGCCTTCCTGATCTTCATCAGGCCATCTCCGCGGCGCGCGCGCGCAGGGGAGACGAAAGGCACCACATTCTTACGGCAAAACCAGTTTCCGGGGCGATTCCGGAGCGGGATTGACCCATGCTCGTTTTCCGCGGGCGCGAGGGTCCGTGGAGCGTGGCCGGAAATGGCGGAAAGATGGCCGAAGCACGGCAGAAGTTGAGTGGAGACAAGGCGAATGGGAAAACAAGCAGCAAGAACGAAGGTAAACGGGCGAGCCGGGGAAAAACGGCGCGCAAAAACGGCGCAGAGCGGCTGCGGCTGGCGGTGGACAAGCGGTTAGGCCAGAACTCGGAGACGCTTGCCAATCTGCTGACGAATCAGGCGATGGGAGGAGACGTGGCCATCGCCAAGGCGCTGGTTGAGCTTGCGGAGGGCAAGAATCCGCGGCCTGAGCCCAGGAAGAAGCGGCGGGGGCCGACTGCGGCGGAGCTGTTGATGGCGGATATCAAACAGCATGGACAATGGAATGGAGAACAGGAGGAAGGCTCCGCGGAGACGGGCGGCGGAGGCGTAGAAGCGGAAGGGTGAGAGTGCGTGCTCTTTTCCTTCGGCGATGCGGGCGTGGTCTCCCAGGTTTCTCCGCCGCGGCGGACGAGACCTGGGGCACCCGGCAGTGGCTGAATGAAGGCAGGGAATAAGGAGCACGGATGGTGCCGCCTGAATGGGCGACCCTGACGTAGGTCGTGGGAATATACTGGTGCGAAGCCAGGAAACCAATATGATCATCATGCTTGAAGGAGTGAGTGCGGATGGATAATTCAACGCTTTTCATCCTTTGTGCGGCTCTTCTCTTCTGCTTCTACCTTGTCAAGAAGGGTTGGGATCAGTCCAACGAAGAGGCGGCTACAAAGCAGAGACTTGTATCCCAGTACAGGGTGAAGGAACTTTATATTTCACCAGATGACAGGAGTCTGATTGGGCTGAATTTCGATGAGCAAAAGATAGTCCTTGGCGCGGGGAAGCACGAAACGGCCTATGATTTCGCCCAGGTCGCATCCGTCGAAGTCATTGAAAATGGGGTAACAGTGACCTCAACTAATCGTGGATCTCAGGTACTTGGTTCCGTGGTTGGAGGTCTGGCGCTCGGCGGGATAGGCGCAGTTATTGGGGGACTCAGCGGATCATCCCGGTCTCGTGGGAGGCTTAAGGGAATAACACTAAAGATATTCGTGGACGACCACGCGAATCCTGTCTACGCGATCCCGTTCTTTCGGAACAATAGCAGCAAAGGCGTTGATTCAGATGAACCTCAGGCCAGGGAAGCGAGAGAAAGAGCAGATCGATTCCATGCGTATGTATTAAATGCTATGCGCCAAGCGCAGAAGCAAACTGGCCCGAGTCCCTCCACTGCGAGTGCGTCTGAATTGCGGATGCTTTGGGAAATGAAATTGGCAGGAGCGTTGACTGAGGAAGAATTCGCGCAACAAAAATCACGTCTGCTGGGCAATATTGAACAGCTTGCAGGCAACGGCGTAGCCTTGGCTGCTGGGCCTAAACTCAATCCGCCTAGTTCGTAGCTCGCTTCCGTTGTGGGAGGTCTTGAATCCGCGACTTGGGCACACTTGAATATGACTCTGGAGAGCTTAATGGAATCGCTGAGCAGCGTTCCCGACGATGCGGATTTAACTCCGGAAACGCTGGAATTTGCCTCCGAAAAAACCGGGGCTAGTATGCCCGGCAGTCTCTACTTCAAGTCGGGCAGGATCAGTCTGCATCACAAAGAAAATGGTCCGAAGATCTCAAAACATGAAAGAATTTGTAGATATTCGTTGAGCGAAAGAGGTATTAAAAATTATAGAAGGTATAAGCGACTTAAATGGAATTCCATGCAGATTTATGAGGGACTCAAAAAGCACAGAAACCTTCATCGCATCACGTTAGGCAATCGGGAGAGGCTCATTGAGTTCTTCGAGGATAAGCATGGAAAAACTAGACGACATCTTTCTCGTGGAGGACCGATCAAGGTATGTTTAAACCAAGTTCAGATCAATCTCATAGCAGGAGTTGCTGACTTACTCTCCAATACGGAGATGAAGAATGAGATGAAGAACAAGGTGATGGAGAAGGTCTATCCATACGCGCTCTCGCATCTCAAATGATTCGCTGAGAGTGAATTGTTGTACAGGATCACTGGCAAGTACTGGGTTCCCCAAGTCTCGATTTTGAGACCTGGGATTTTAGCTGGACGCGCAGTTCCTCGGCGAGCATCTTCAATCCGTGTTTCTCGACGATATCCAATAGCTTGAGGGACATGCCGCTGGGCCTCTTCGCGCCTGTTTCCCACTTCTACACCATGGATTCGCTGGTATTGAGGTAGCGGGCAAAGACCGGCTACCGGCAGTCAGATGTAATTGTTCGGCAGCATCTGTTGGTGCAGTACCCGTACCACCAGCACTCCATCGGACTCGGGAAGATAGAAGACAACATGCCTGCCTATCTCGAACCTTCGCAAACCTGCGCGGATAGAGTCGCAGGATCGGCCAATTGAGGGGTTCTGGGCCAGGAGATCGAAACCGTCTTCCAGTTTGGCGAGGTACTGGTTCGTCTGTCGCCATCCCCACGTACTTGTCGTATAGTCGGCGATTCGGTCAATGTCCGCCTCGGCCTCGCCAGAAATACGGACCTGCGGCACAATCAAGCCTCCCTTTGTGGCAGTCCGTGCTTCTTGCGAATACGGGAGAAAACTCCTGGCTCGGCTATTCCGCTGGCAAACCCTGCGTCGATAGCGGTCCGCAGCGCAGCCATCTTTGCCTCATGCTCCCGTTCGTCCCTCTCAAGCAAGCGTAAGGCCGTGCGCATCACCTCGCTGGCGTTGGCGTAAAGCCCGGCGTCGACCCTGGTGGCTATAAAGTGGTTCAATTCCGGGGTCAGATTGACGTTGCGGGTCGGCATAAGGCACCTCAACCAGAGTATACGGAATTTGGCCAACTTTGCCAAAAGCAGCTTTCAGCGAGCGGCGCAGAATTGGTTGCCAAGTCATTGGACTATGGGCGGGCCCAAATCCGGAGCCTGCCAGGTCTCGTTTTTGAGACCTGGCAGCCATCCCCACACGTTCCCGCGCCGCTCCCCGGATGCCCGCTCATCATCGCGCGCCGCCAGCCCGCTGATCCCTATTGCCTACTCCCTCCGTCTGCAGCCGCCAGCAGCTTCGTCCACTTCCGCCGATCCGCAACCTCCTCCAGTGTCTTCTCCCCCAGCGGCACGATCGCGTAGACAAACTTGCAGCCCATGGCGCTCGCCGCCCGCTCCATCGAATTCATCGAGATCGTTCCCCGCTCCTCGCTCTGCTCCAGCCGCAAAACCACCGAGCGGTTCACCCCCAACTCCCGCGCCACCTCCGCCAACGGAACTCCCAGCACATGCCGCACCCTCCGCAACAGCTCCTGGGTAGGATTCTTCTCCTTTCCCGCCAGCCGGTAAAACCGCAGTTCCTTGTCCAATTTCTTCCGCGCCAAATCCCGTTCTTCATTCCGCATCGTCCCTCCTGAGCGAGCGTAGCGAGTCGAAGGACCTGCTTCTGTCTCTCGCTCTTCGCCAACCTCAGCCTCACTGATCTATCTCAAAATGTACAAAAAAGAGGCCAAATGATACGCAAAAGCACCCATTTTTGAGATGTTTTGCCCGCTTTTGCCGTCCTCCAAGTCTGCCTTTCAGGTGTTTCCGCGCACCTGCAAAGCGGCTTTCTTGCAAAATGGCATCCGTTTCTGCCCTCTGCCGTCTTGCAAGTCAACAGATTCAACCCGCGCTTTGCCCTCGTAGAGCCGGCCCCGCTTTACAATGAACCGGTATGCCAACCGCCGTCCGTTCCCAAGCCAAGATCAACCTCGGCCTCCACATCGGCGCGCCGCGTCCGGACGGCTTCCATCAGCTGGTGACCGTCTACCAGACGCTGGAGTTGCACGACGTGGTGACGGTGACCGCCCGGCCCTCAACTGCGACTTCCATTCGCCTAACCTCGAATGACAGCCGGGTTCCCACGGACAGCCGCAATACGGCCTGGAAGATGGTTGCGCTGGCGCTTGAGATACTGGGCCTCTGCGCCGAAGTCGATATACACATCGAAAAGCGTTTGCCGGTGCAGGGCGGCTTGGGCGCGGGTTCAAGCAACGCGGTGGCCGCGCTGGTGGGGCTGGAAGCGGAGCTGGGAATTGGGAACGAGCTTCTTGGTCTCCCAGGTGCCCCATCCTTTTGGTCGGGTGCCCCAGCTCTCGATGTTGAGACCTGGGATTCCGCACGGCTGGAAATTGCCGCCCAGGTGGGCTCCGATGTGCCGCTGTTTCTGATCGGGGGCACGGTCCTGGGGCTGGACCGGGGCCAGGAAGTCCATCCCCTCCCCGACATCGAACCCACCTGGTGCGTCGTCGCCACGCCCGAGGTGGGGGTTTCGACGCCGCAGGCCTTTTGCGACTGGGATGCCCTGTGCGCGGCCGAGGGTTTGACCGCCGAGGCCAGTGCGGATAAACTAAAGCTGTTGAGCCGCGCCTATGCCAACGCCTTTGCGGGAGGGATTCCGCGGGGTGGGCAGGGAGCAGGCTCCTCCGGTGTTCTTTCAGATTGGGAGAACCTGGCCGGACCCCAGGAGTCCGCGCTTGTCCGCACCGGGATCAGTAGCTGGATCCGGAACGACTTTGAACGCGTCGTCTTCCCCCAGCATCCCTCCCTTGCAGAGATCAAGCGCATTCTTTCGGGCCCGGGCACGCCGGAGGCAGCCTGCCATGCCTCGTCGTTAGTGGCCTCGCTGTCCGGGTCCGGTTCGGCGCTCTACGGGTTGTATCGGACCCGCGGAGATGCGGAAGCGGCGCGCGAACGTTTGCGGCCGGCCGGTGTGGCGAGCCACTTGACCCGCACCCTGCCGCGCCCGGATTACTGGCGCGAAATGCTTTTGCAGGAAGCACATTGACAGTCAGCCGTTCTGCGAGAGAGACTCGCCAACGGCTGTTGAAGTTGGGCGATCGTCTAATGGTAGGACAATGCCCTTTGGAGGCATTTGTCCAGGTTCGAATCCTGGTCGCCCAGCCAGATTCTTTGAATGTGGAACCGGGAAAGCAGCCAAAGCCAACCAGCTTGGAGGTGCTCTTTAGATGGAAGCGGAAACCTTGACGGTGACAGCGGAAGACAAACAGCCGGGAAGCGGGCCGAACGCGTCGCGGGATGGGGCGCCAAAAGAGCCCGAAAAGGGTACGCCCCAGGATGCTGCGGCTCGGGCAAAGGACGCCAAACCGGCGCCTGAGCGCAAGCGGAGCCGCAACCTGAGCGAGGACAAACGGTTCAAGCTCTTCTCGGGCACGGCCAACCGGCCGCTGACCGAGGAGATCGGCCGCCATATCGGCGTTCCGGTGGGCGAGGCCAAGATTCAGCGCTTTGCCGACGGCGAGGTCTACTTCCAACTTCTGGAGAACGTGCGCGGCGTGGATGTGTTTGTGGTGCAGCCCACCTGCTATCCGGTGGACCAGCACCTGGTGGAGCTTTTGGTGATGATCGACGCGCTCAAGCGGGCCTCGGCGGCCAGGATCACGGTGGTGGTGCCCTACTACGGCTACGCCCGCCAGGACCGGAAAGACCGCCCCCGCGTCGCCATCAGCGCCAAGCTCATTGCCGATTTACTCACCACCGCGGGCGCCAATCGCGCCCTGTTCGTCGACCTGCACGCCGCCCAAATTCAAGGTTTCTTCAACATTCCCGTCGATCATCTCTTCGCCAGCCCCGTGCTGGTGAGCTACTTTCGCGAGCTCAACCTGCCCAACCTGACGGTGGTTTCGCCGGATGCAGGCGGCGTGGAGCGGGCCCGGTTCTTTGCTCAGAAGGTGGGCGCGCCACTGGCGATCGTCGATAAGCGGCGCACCGACATCAACATCTCCGAGGTGATGAACGTGATCGGCGACGTGACGGGCAAAACCTGCCTGATCATCGACGACATCGTCGACACGGCCGGCACGCTCGTAAAAACTGTTGATGCGCTCTACGCCGCCGGCGCGGCCACCGTGTATGCCTGCGCCAGCCACGCCGTGCTTTCCGGCCCGGCGATCGACCGCATTGCCAACTCGCGACTGGAACAGCTTGTGGTGACCAACACCGTTCCGCTGCGCGAGGCGGCGCAGAAGCTTACCGTACCGCCGAGCGATGGGCCGCAGAAGTTGCCCAAGATCAAGGTGCTCACCATCGCCGGCCTGCTGGGCGCGGCCATCGAGAGCATCCACATGGAGACCAGCGTGAGTACGCTGTTCAGTTGAGTTATCAGTTGTCAGTCGTCAGTGTTCGACAAACGGTTTTTCACCGATAACTGAAAACTGACAACTAGCCTTTCACAAAGGGAGCGGACCCCAACGGGTCCGTGCCCGAAACAGGAAACGAGAGAGCGACATGCCGGAAGTAGTCGTAGCCAAGCCCCGCGAGGGCAAGTTCAACAAGAACGCCGCGCGCCGTGTGCGCGTCGCGGGCAAGATTCCCGCCGTGCTATATGGTTCCGGGCACGCCCCGATAGCCGTCGAAGTGGACCCCAAGCAGATTTCGCGGATTCTCTTCTCAGAGACCGGGCACAACACGATCTTCGACGTCGAAGTCGCCGGCCAGCCCGCGGCCAAGGCCATGATCGTCGACTGGCAGCGCGAGCCGATCAAGGACCAGTTGATCCACATCGACCTGAAGCGGATTGCCCTGGACAAGGCTCTGCACGTCAAGGTGCGCGTCAAGCTGCTGGGGATTCCGGTGGGCGTCAAGGCCTCCGGCGGCATCCTGGACCAGGTGCTGCGCGAAGTCGAGATCGAGTGCCTGCCCGCGGACATCCCCGCCAACATCGCCGTGGACGTGAGCAACCTGGAACTCTTTGCGTCGTTGCGGGTCAGCGACCTGCCCCACTCCGACGCCATCAAGTACCTCAGTGCCGAGGATGCGACCGTGGCCCATGTGGTCTCCATCCGCGAAGAAGCGCCTACTGCTGCCGAAGTCGAGGCCGCGGCAGCCGCCGAAGCTGCTGCTGCTGCTGCTGCTGTTACTGCAGCCGAGCCTGAAGTGGCCAAGAAGGGCAAGCCGGAGGCTGAAGCAGCAGCCGGAGCCAAGAAGCCCGAGACGGCAACAAAGAAGCCCGAGGCGAAGAAGTAAGCCTTGGCGGAAGCAACGGAGTCCGGCGGGAGCCGCAGCCCCTTTTTGGTGGTGGGGCTGGGCAATCCCGGCCTGGAGTATCTGTGGACGCCGCATAACGCGGGGTTCATGGCAATCGACAGCATCGCCCGGCAAGAGGGGGTTGTGGTTCAGAACCGGCGTTGCCGGGCCGTTACCGCAACCTGCCGCATGGCGGGGCGCGAGGTGGTCCTGGCCAAGCCGGAGACGTTTATGAACCGGAGCGGAGAGGCAGTGGCCGCTCTGGTTCGAGAGTTTGAGGCGGACCCGGCGCAGGATCTGCTCGTCATCCACGACGAGTTGGACCTGACGCTGGGGACCTTCAAGATCAGGGAGCGCGGTTCGCCGGCGGGGCACAACGGAGCCCGCAGCATAACCGGCGTCCTGGGGACCGAGGAGTGGTTGCGCCTCCGCATCGGCGTGGGATTCGATCTTCCGCCCGAGGCCATTGCGGCAGGTGGCGGCAGGCGTCCAGGCAGGGATTATCTGCTCTCGCCCATGCGCAAGGCGGATTTGACGGTGCTGGACGAGGTGCTGGACCGGGTGGCAACCGCCACGCGGCGCATCCTGGAACTGGGGCCGGCAGCCGCAATGAACGAGTTCAACCGCCGGAGCGAAACTCCCCCGGCGGAGGAGTAAAGAAGGCACGAAGCCGTCAAGGCGTGAGAACGGTCTTCCGCAAGGAAGTGGGAGGCCGCTCGAACCGGCGGTGAAGGCTGGACGCTGAGAGTCCAGCGGAAAAGGAATGCTGATGCCCCGTGTGTATGAGGTTATGTTCATTGTTCGGCCCGACGTGGCCGAAGAGGATGCCGACAAGCTGATCGCCGGCTTTACCGCGACCGTCACGGGTGGCGGTGGGGTGGTGAAGACTGTCGAGAAGATGGGCCGCCGCAAGCTCGCCTACATGGTGCGCAAGTTCAACGACGGCAACTACGTTCTGCTGACCATCGAGGCCAACGGCGCGGTGGTGCTGGAGCTGGAGCGCCGTCTGCGCGTCACCGAGCCGGTGATCAAGTTCATCACCGTGCGCATCGACGAGGAAGAGAAGCGGTTGGCCAAGGTGAAGGCCCTGCGCGGCGTCCGCCGCACTGCGGCCCCGGCTGTCGTAGCCGCTGTAGTGCCCGTTGCCGCAGTGCCCGTCGAAACCCCCGCCCCGGCGGAAGTTGCGGAGCCGGTTCAGGCCAGCGCTTAGCAGAGTTGTCACGAATTGCCGCTGCCGGCCCCTTCTTGTTGGGTAACCGGCGCCGGCCCGATCCAGTGTCCCGAGGCCCCAAAACGGGCCCACCGGGACCCAAGAGAATGAAGAGGAAACAGCATGTCTGAAGAGACCCCAGAAAAGACGCCCGAGACGGGCGCGGCAGCAGCACCCCTATCAGAGTCCGCTCCGAGCGCTGGAATTGGTTCCGGCCCCGGCTCTGGACACGGTTCCGGTTCAGGACCACGCTCCGGCGGCCGCCCCGCTGGCGGACCTGGCGGCCGGCCCTCCGGCGGACCCGGCGGCCGCGGCAAGTTCTTCCGCCGCAAGAAGGTCTGCAAGTTCTGCACCGAGAAGATCGATGCGATCCCCTACCGCGATGTCCGGCTGCTGCAAGGGTTTGTGGCCGAGCGCGGCAAGATCGTGCCCCGGCGGCTCACCGGCGTTTGCACCAAACACCAGCGCCGCCTGACCCGCGCCATCAAGCAGGCCCGGAACATCGCCCTGCTGCCGTTTGCCACACGGCACTAACGCATTTTCACAGAGAGTGTAAGGATAAGGGTGCCCCACCCTCGCCGCGTTTTTGCTTTTGCGGCTAGGGTGGGATAGAACGATGCCAACACTCAGGAACTGTGAAAATGCACTCAACCATCTTTGCTCGGCGAGTGAAGATGCTTTAACCATCGGCTGCCGTTCCGCCGCCTCGCGCGCCCGCTCGCTGTGAGCGGCTCGCGCCAAACTGATTTGGTGGAGGGCGATATTGTGGATGCCGAACGCACACAGGAGAATCTGTCATGGAAGTCATTCTGAAGGAAGACGTAGCCAATCTGGGCCATCGCGGAGATGTCGTGAAGGTGGCTGACGGCTACGGCCGCAACTTTCTGCTGCCCCGCAAGCTGGCGCTGCAGGCTACCCTGGCCAACAAGGCCGTAATTGACCAAATGAAATCCGCCGCTGCCCGCCGCTCCGCCACCGAGAAGGCACAGGCCGAGGAGTTGGCCGTCAAGCTCGAGCCCGTCGTGCTCAGCTTTACCCGCAAGTCGGGCGAGGCCGGCCATCTCTTCGGCTCGGTCACCTCGGCCGATATCGCAGGCGGCCTGGAGTCCAAGGGCTTCGAGGTCGACCGCCGCAAGATCCAGTTGGACGAGCCGCTCAAGAGCTTGGGCGACTTCACCGTGGCCATCAAGCTGTACCGCGATGTCACCGCGCACGTGATGGTCAAGGTCCTGGCCGAAGCTGGCGAGGGAGAAGTTGCCGAAGCCCCTGCCGCTGAGCCTGTCGCGGTCCCCGGCCCCGTCGCGGAAGCAGCCGTAGCCGAGTAGCTGCAACCCATCCGCACCCACACCGCCTCTCGGTTCGCCGAGGGGCGGGGTGTGTTTCCGGCAGATTCAGCTTCAGTGGGAATTGGCTCTGCAAAGTTTACGATGATCGCCTACCTGCCGGACTCTGGCACGGAGAGCCCTCGGCAAATCTTGCGCGCAAGAATATCCGCAACCTCGGTGTGTCTGGGAATAGCTTCCACCTGGCCTGTGTTGGGATTGCACCAGAGCGAATGCGAACCGCCCTCGCGCTTGAGATAGCAACCGTAAAGCCGTAGATGGCGAAGCAGCGATTCACGCTTCATTGCACGGTCACGGTCTCCTGGATTGCTTCGGGAGGGATTCCGCGGAGTCCATCCTCGCGGCGGTCCTCCAGAATCAGCCGGATGGCGGCGCCCAGGCTGGCGCGGCACTCTTCCATGGTTCGACCCTGCCCGTTGGCGCCGGGGATCTCGGGCGACCAGCCGACAAACCACTCGCCATCCTGTTCGATGACTGCTGTGAACTCATTCCGCATGGGGAGAGTATAGCTCTGTTTCCGCTGGCGAACCACCCACCATCGCCAGCGGCCGGTTCCGATCCGTCCGCAGCGTAGGAACAGCCGCCAGCAGGCTGCGCGTGTAAGAGTGCTCCGGCGCGGTCAGCAGGCGCGCACAGGGGCCTGTCTCCACGATCTGTCCGGCGCGCATCACTGCTACGCGGCTGGCCACATGGCCTACCACGGCCAGGTCGTGGGAGATGAAAAGCATGGCCAGCCCGTGTTGCCGTTGCAAGTCGCGCAGCAACTCCAGCACCTGCGCTTGCACGGTCACATCCAGGGCGGTGGTGGGCTCGTCGGCGATCAAGAGGCGCGGCCGGTTGATGAGCGCCATGGCGATGAGAATGCGCTGCCGCTGCCCGCCCGAGAACTGGTGCGGATAGTCGCCGTAGCGGCGCGCTGCCTCGGGAATGGAGACCGCCTCCAGCGCGGCGATGGCTCTTCGTTTTGCCTCTCGTCCGGTCCATGAAGGGGTATGCGCCTCAGCGCTTTCCGCTACTTGCCGGCCAATTTGCATGACCGGATTGAGCGCCGTCATCGGCTCCTGGAAGATCATGGCGATCTCCCGCCCACGCAACCGCCGCAAAGCCCCCGCCGGCTGCCGCAACAGGTCGATGGCGCCGGAGCCGTTGGCGCTTTTATCCTGAGATGCTTTGGCGGATGATTCGTCGCAGTCGCCGGCACCGCCGCTCCGCCATAGAATCTGCCCTGTAACTTGCGCAGCCGGCTCCAGCAGGCCCAGGATCGCCAGAGCCGTAGCGCTCTTGCCCGACCCCGACTCGCCTACCAGCCCGAGCACCTCGCCCTCGGCAAGTTGGAGGCTTACGCCGCGCACGGCCTCCGTCGCCCCGAAGCGAATCTGCAAGTTGCGAATGTCGAGGAGAGCGCCCATGCAGCAATCGTAGTGCATCGGCATCGACTACTCCGGCGCGGAAGGGCCGGGCTCCAGTTGCAAAGGGCTTCGGGTTTATGCTGCCGAGTGGCTCCGCAACGAACTCGGGGCGGGCATCCCGACCCTAGTCGGCATCGACCACGGGTTCTCTTTCCCCATCGCGTACTTGGTGGCGAGGCGCAGATCGTGCGCACTCTGGTCGCCGGGCCTGTAGTCGCGTTGCGGCTTTCCGTTCTTCTGGGCAAACTCGACGGCGACTTTGAACTTGGGCAGCACAAAGCGCTCGACGTTGAGGGCCAGTTCAGCCGTAGTGGACTCGGCAGAGTCGCCGCCCATTCGAACGCGAAGATGGTAAGTGCCGAGATTAACTTCGTCGGCGAGGGAGAACTCGGCAGAGGCAATGCCGAAGTTATCGGTCAGGGTGGACTTTCTGAAGACCTTGTTGTCGCGTGAGTCTTCCACTTCAAACTCCAGCTTGCGATCGGCAATGGCCTTATGGTCGGCGCGGTTCAGGGCCAGCGCGCGGGCGTGGATGGTTTGGCCGGGCTGGTAGATGGGCTTTTCGCTGGTAAGAAGAATGGATGCTTTTTCATGAAGTTCGACGGATTGGGTGGTTTCTGTCGAGCCAATGGGAGTGTCCACAACAAAGCGCAGGTCGAACTTTCCCGTCAGTCCTTCCGGGAAGCGAAAGCCGGCTTTGAGAGTGCCGCGGCGATTCAGGCTGCCGGAGAAGAGTGGGCGGGATGCCTGGTTGGGAATGAGAAGTTCGATCCGCAACGAGCCCGTCTCCGCGGCATGATCGTTGGCGTCGGAGACGATGACGCGAATGGCGGCGCTGCTGCCGGCAATATACTCCGTCTGGCCGAGGATGTGAACAACCGGCCGGTGAAGAATCCGGGAGATGGATTCGATGCCCTCGATGTCGGAGGCCTCGCCTGTGGCGGACTTTCTGTCGTCGTACTCAAAGCGGTAGCGAATCCGCTGCCAAACGATCTCCTCGAAGCGAATGGGCAGCGTGGGGACAATGGTCTGCTCCCAGGAGCCGTCGCCTTGTGTGGCATCGACCGTTCTCTCCGCCCGGCCCAGCGTTCGATCCTCGGGATCGAGAATCTCAGCGATGAGCTTGCCTGAACCGGCGCGTTCCGAATGGTAGTGGATGGTGACCGACAGTTCTCCGTGCGCATAGGTCGCGGCAAGTTGCTGTGCCGGTGCTGGAGAAGAGCACAGCACGACGGCGACGAAAGAGATGAGAATGCATACGAAAAGACGGAGTGAGGAAGAGGCGGAATCGGAACGGCGGATGATCATGCAGGTTCTCCCGTGCGCCGCCGGTTAGGGTACGTGCAGCGGCTCGTCTGAGATGAGAACGCGCAGTCTCGTCGAACTTGCAGGGAGGGAGGGAAAAAACTTGAGATCGTGCCGAAGGGGGAGTTTACTTGCGCTTCCAGGTGATGCCGTCCGTGCTCGTCCAGTGATCGAGGCTGTCGGTGGTGATCTCAAAGACCGGAGGAGTCTGGTCCGGCCCGATCAACGTCGAAACCACGTTCGAGTCGGTTTGAACGGCCAAAGCGCCGGCCTGGACCGTCACGGTCTGGGTCTCTGCACCAACCGTAAGCCTGACATCGACCACTGTCTGCGCGGAGGCTGCAACGGGAACGGATGCTTGGTAAAACGTTTCGAAGCCACGCGCAATCACTTTCACACCGTAGGTTCCCGGCGCAAGAGCATTGATGGCGTAGAGACCCGAGCGATCCGTCTCGTCGGAGCGAGCGGCGCCGGTCTCGATATTGCGGACGACCACGGATGCGCCGGAGATAACAGCGCCGGTTTGGTCCGTCACCCTGCCAGTCAAACTGGAGGCTTGCTCCCCGGTGGAAGCGGGATTGGAGACTGGAGCTTGGGCTGGGGCTGGGTTGGGCGCCGGACTGGAAGCTGGGGGTGCGATGTGCTCTTCTGCCGTAAATGCCCACGTGGCTGGCTTGGAGACGATGGTCTCGGCAGAAACCAGCTCGACCAGCACGGCCCGGCCCGGCCACGGGGCTCGAATCGACTTCCAGTGCTTTCCGGCATCCGCGCTCAGAAAAACCGTATTGTGCGTATCGACGGCGATAATCTGGCGGCCATGCACGGCCATCGAAAGCACTGGAAGACGGCTGGGCAAGCGATGTTTCAGATGCTGGCTCTGGATATCCGGTTCATTGTTGAGCGAAACAACAGACGTGGTTGTTTTAGCTGCGTTGGCATCGCCGGTGGCCGCCGTCTTCGCTGGATTTCCGCTCGTGCCGGCCTTATTCTTCGATACTCCAAGACCAAGCGCCGCCAAAGATGAAAAGTTGCGGTTCTCGGTAGGAAGCTCACTGATTTCTTGAGAAGTTATCAGCGTGCTGACTTCCTTCTGAGTGGACTCAGCGGGTGGCGCACTCTCTTTGTTCACCTTGACCGGAGCAGGCCGATCCGGATTGACCAACGTCGAGACTACATTTGAGCCGGCTTGAACCGCCAAAGCATCGGCCGCGACCGTCACTTGCTCATCTTTCCGCGGCAAGGAAACGGCAACGCCGGTGGCAGCGATCGCGGAGGGCCGGTCATGTTTGGCGGAGCGTGGCGGCGGTGGCTCAGGGATGCCAACGGGCGCAGTCCTGGGCATTTCCAGGGGCGCCGCCTGATGAAGCTCGGCCTCCTGTGTGGGTACCACGCTACCTGGACTGCTCTTGGCGTGATAAACGTAGACGATAAAAACGGCGAGCGCGGTCATGGCCGCCAAGGCAGGCCAGGCAAGAGTCCAGCCAGGCCACCATGGCTTGCGCGCGGGCGCGACCAACGTTTTCGCGGGCTCGATAGAAGGAAGCGACAACGCGACAATAGCGCGGCACTCCTGGCAGACGGCGAGATGGTTGAGCATCTGCTCCTGCTCGTGCGCGGGCAGCGAGTGCTCGACGAAGGCGCCAATCTGGTCCGCGTCTGGATGGTGCTCGAATTGGAGCCGTTCGCTCATAGTGGATCGGACGCCTCGGTTGGGGCCTTCTTATTGGAGAACGAAGAGGTTTGCGAAGTTTGCAGCAACATACGGAGGTTTATTTCAATGTCCCTGGGGTCGGCGCCCAGGGCTTCCTCCGCGGCCGCCTTGCTAAGGCCACTGGAGACGAGATTGCCGACGAGCTGTTTGTGGAGATTGCCGGCGAGGCGTTTCAGCCTTCGGCTAATGGTGGCTTCGTGAACGGCCAGAGTCTGCGCAATTTGGAAGAGAGTCTGGCGGTCGAGAAAGTAGGCGGAGAGCAGAAAGCGGTCTTCCGCAGCTATGCCTCGGAGGGTGCGGGCAACGGCCGCCGTGAGTTGGGCCAGTTCGGTGGGGATCGGAGTGGTGGGCGCCGCCGCAGGGCTGTCGATACCGTCGAGGGGTGTTTCGCGATAGGTGCGGCGGTGGTGGTCTCTCGATCGCTGGACGAGGGTGGTGCGGAGCCACGCGAGAAGCGAGCCGCGGCCGGAGTAAGAGGCCAGCGGTGAGCGGCGCTCTCCGCCCGTCTGGCGGAGGCCATAGAGCTCGGCGTAAAGAGAGTCGCCAAGATCCTGGCCCAGGGTAACGGAGCCGGTGATTGAGACGGCTGTCTGGACGAGGAAACCACGATAACGGCTGAGAAATATCTCCCATGCGGCTTCGCGGCCGAGGGCGCAGGAGTGCGCGAGAGCGAGTTCGGTGAGATGGAGGGAGCGGAAGAATGCGGTTTTTTGAGCGGAATCGGGGAGAACACCAGGCGGAAGGCCATGATTGACTCTTTCGCCGACGAAGGATAGGACCCCGCTGAACGCTCCAGGCTGAGGCCGCAGCTCTCCGCCTCTGCCGAGCGCCAAAGCTCCTGAACAAGACTCAGAGGAAGCCCGGAAACCAGAAACCCCCGATGCTGGTTCGCCGTGGATTGCTGATCGGCGGGCACAGGCAGAGCAAGATCAACGGGTTTGGACGAGACCGTATCCACGATCCTGAGGATACCGCATTAGCGCTGCCAAGCAACCATGTGAAGACGAACGCTCGTCTCGAAGTAGGCTCAAGGGAGTGTTCCATCGGGCGGGGGTCCGGACGCTCTTACGGCCACAAGCCGACTCGCAAGGAACCAATCAGAGGTTTCGATACACGCCTCCTCTTTGCGTTAAGCTGGGCAACCCGGAGTGGCGATGCTGTATGTGGCAAACTCGTAAACGAAATCGTCGGCTTGGCCGAACGTCATCAATAATTTGTACGCAGGCCCCAGACCCTTGCTCCCAAAATCGGGCTGTTTGAAGCACCAATGTCGGCGCGGGCTGTAGCTGCCACTCTGCTTAACGCAAGAAAATCATCTCGCAATCCACGTTCCTTGTCACCCTGTCTGGCCGTGGCCAGTTTCATGCTCCCAAGGAACAAATACTGGCCGCGCAATCTCGAAGTGCAACATTTCGCTTTGGGATGATGTTGCATGGGCAAGTTCTATGAACAGTTGAGTTTATCTGAGCGGGTGTACGTTCAGTCTCAGTTGGAGTTGGGTTTCAAGGCGTCGGCAATTGCCGCCGCTTTGAAGCGGGGGCCGTCGACGATCGGCCGAGAGTTGCGGCACAATGGCTTGGTGGATTCAAATTCCAAGCGCAACTTACGTTAATGTGTAATTCCGGGGCCATGGTGCAGACCGTAAACGCGGCCAGGGCAGTGGGAAAGCGGGGAAGCTATCTCTGCATTCCACGTTATTCATGGCGCATTTCGCAAATTACCCGACCTTTGATCTCCAGGAAGATAGCTAAACCCATGGGTCACATTTGCTGTACTTGGACCATGAATTAACCAACCCGGCACATAAGTGACTAACGTTAAGCCCGCCGTTTCTTCGCCAGAATTCTCCTCGAAATAGCCGACGAGGGGATGGCGTACGCGGCTATCAACAAGGAGCATCGAATGCCGATCTGCCAATCAGCAATAACATACTCAATAGAGATTCCAATAACATACACTGATCGAAACTTTAACAAAGTTATCAATTTGGGGAGATACGTCTCCAAACCCTCGCAAATTCATTATTTTCAGTAATTCGGAGTCGTCGAAAATGTTCATTTCTGCATACCGAATTATTCACTTCTAATTCACTTCCAATTTATATGACAAATCCAGAAACGGGTTGCTACACTCGCGCTCGACGATCCAAAACCCGGAAGATCGGTGTTCAGCCTTTATGTTCTACCGATGAAGGCGACAGCGACTATTTGGTGTTCTTGGATCTGTTCACTCTATCCACATGGTGTTCTTGGACCTCCCCGTGCCGGCGCCGATGTAGTTTTCATCGGCAACAAGGACGCCACGTTCCGCAGAAAGTGAGCGGAACGCCGTGGTTTGGTTTTGAATTGCCTTCGGTTCAAACGCACCGGCACCCCTTCGCGCCGCAGCCAATTCAATAACAATTGTTTTCGGAGTGACTCTTGATGAAAAATCGCACATCTCAAACCACTGTTGCAAGCAAGATGTTGTTTTGCCTGGCTCTCGTGGTGATCCTCTTCTGCGGCTCTTCGGCCTTCGCACAGAACGGCACGATCTTTGGCCCCAACGTTTACGTTTTTGACACCACCTATTCGGTATCGTCGATCAATTCGACGCTCAACACACTGAATACCAACACCCAGTTCGACACCAAACGCTATGCGGTGCTCTTTAAGCCGGGCACGTACAGCGCGGTTGAGGCCGAGGTGGGGTACTACGAGTCCGTCGCCGGCCTGGGCGAGACAACCAGCGCCGTTCATATTAGCGGCGGCTATTTGAACTCGAATCAGACGGATTCCAATGGGAATCTGACGACCAATTTCTGGCGTTCCATTGGGAATATGCGAATTACCGCCCCGTCAGGCGCCTATCAATGGGGCGTTTCGTAGGGTGCGGCCTTCCGGCGCATGCTTGTGGACAACTCGGGTGGAATGGAGCTGACGAATACCTCCTGCGGCGAGGCCAGCGGCGGATTCATCAGCGACTCGCAGATCACCGGGAAAGTGAATGCCTGCTCGCAGCAGTAGTGGTATACGCGCAACAGCTCGATTGGGAGCTGGGCGGGGTATGTATGGAACTTCGTCTTCTCCGGCGTGAAAGGAGCCCCGGCGCAAAGCAACTCATTCGGCACCGCGGCAAATGCCAACACCACGCTGGCCACGACTCCTGTCAGCCGTGAAAAGCCCTACCTATATGTTGACAGCAGCAGCAACTACAACGTGTTTGTGCCAACCGTGCTGACCAACTCGTCGGGCACGGACTGGACCGCCAATGGCGGCCTGGGCACCGGCTACTCTTTGGCCATCAGCACCTTCCTGATCGCCACGCCTTCAACCTCGCTGGCCACGATCAATTCCGCGCTGGCTTCAGGCGAAAACCTGATTCTGACCCCCGGCATCTACAAGTATTCCGGGGCCATCAACGTCACCAACGCGAAGACCATCGTGCTGGGACTCGGTTATCCGACCCTGGTTCCGCAGTCGGGAACGGCGGCCATCACGGTTGCCGACGTGGACGGAGTGCAGCTCGCCGGATTGCTCATTGACGCCGGCCCGGTCAACTCGCCGGTGCTCTTGCAGGTTGGCGTCGCGGGCGGATCGCGCGTCAGCCACGCCAGCGACCCGACGTCGATTAATGACGTCTACTTCCGCATCGGCGGAGCAACGGCGGGAACCGCCGCCACGGCTATGGAGATCGACAGCGACAACGTCATCCTGGACAACATCTGGGCGTGGCGCGCGGATCACGGGACGGACGCGACCTGGACGGGCAATGTCGCCATGCATGGATTGGTTGTCAATGGCGACAACGTCACGGCCCTGGGCCTTGCTGTTGAGCACTTCGAAGAAGAGCAGGTCGTGTGGAATGGTGAAGGCGGCGAGACCATCTTCTATCAGAGCGAAATGCCCTATGACGTGCCCAGCGAGGCTGCGTGGATGGATAACGGCGTTGACGGTTATGCCTCCTACAACGTAGCGCCGACGGTCACCTCTCACCTGGGTTACGGCATTGGCGTTTACTCCTACTTCAATCAGGGAGTGGACATCATTGCCAACAGCGGAATCGCCGCACCTGTGGCCTCTGGAGTCAAATTCACCGACGCGCTTACGGTTTGGCTGGCGGGAAGCGGCCAAATCACCTATACCATCGCCTCGAACAACGGCACGGTTGATAATGGCGGCACAACGGCGCAGTCCGGCGCCATCCTCAGCGATCTAAGCTCCTGGGGTGGTTCGAGCGGCAGTTGCACTGCGGTTCCAACCGTCCCTGAAACGCCATCGGGAACGGGAACGTCTTCCAGCGCAATCAGCGTGACCTGGGGCGCCAGCACTGCCGGATCGGGTTGCACGGTAAGCTACAACCTCTTCCGCAGCACGACCTCCGGCTTTGCGCCTTCGTCGAGCAATCAGATCGCCTCGGGCCTGACGAGCGCGTCGTATGCGGATTCAGGTCTGGCTGCCTCGACAACCTACTACTACAAGGTAGAAGCGGCTGACGGGGACGGCTCATCGGCAGCCTCGGCGCAGGGTAGCGGCACCACGCTTGCAGCTTCTTGCGGCGCGGTTACCGCGGCGCCGACGGGTCTGACGGCGGCGGCAACGTCCTCCAGCGCCATCGGCTTGAATTGGACGGCGCCAACTCCTCCGACAGGCTGCACCGTCAGCTCCTATACCGTGTACGGCGGAACGACAGGAAATCCGACTACCGTAATCGCCAGCGGTGTGACCAGCCCCAGCTACACCAACAGCGGCCTCGCGCCTTCGACGACCTACTACTACAAGGTAGCGGCGGTCGACGCGGACGGCACATCGCCGGCCTCGGCGCAAGCCCAGGCAACGACACTGGCTGGTTCCTGCAGTGCTGTTCCTTCAGCGCCCACCGGGCTGACGGCGACGGCTTCTTCCTCCAGCGCTATCGGATTGAGCTGGACGGCGGTTACTCCACCTGCTAACTGCACCATCAGCTCCTACACCGTTTACGGCGGAACGACGGCAAATCCGACTACCGTAATCGCCAGCGGTATAACGGGCACCAGTTATACCATCACTGGCCTCGCGCCATCGACAACTTACTACTACCTGGTAAGGGCAGTCGACGCCTATGGCATGTCGCCGATCTCGCCGCAGGCACAAGCTACAACTTTAGCTAACATATCCTGCACCACCGTTCCTGCGGCGCCAAACGGGCTGACGGCGACGGCAATTTCTTCCAGTTCCACCAGCTTGATTTGGTCTGCAGATGCCCCTCCCGCCAACTGCACCATCAGCTCTTACAGCGCCTACTGCAGCACAACCTCGGGATTCACCCCTGGCACAGGGAACCTTGCCGCAAGCGGGCTGACGAGTCCGAGCTACACCATAACCGGCCTCGCGCCCTCCACGACCTACTATTGCGTCGTCGAGGCGATCGACGCGGATGGCGCATCGGCGCCCTCGGCACAAGCATCCGCTAAAACTTCTCCAAACTCTTCCTCAACAGAGATCGTAGCCATCAACCTTGGCGGTCCTGCGGTAAGCAATGCAACAGGCGGTGATGCATCCTTTGTTGCGGAGGAATTCTTCACCGGAGGTGGAACCTCTACCTCGACAAGTCCAGTGGTAACAACAGGTGTCACCAATGCCGCGCCGATGGCTGTGTACCTCACGCAACGCACCGGAGCATATACCTACACGATTCCAGGCCTTGCTCCCGGCGCGCAGTACACCGTGCTGCTGCACTTTGCCGAGACGTATTTCTTCGCGGCAGGGAAGCGTGTCTTTAACGTAGCGATCAACGGAACAACGGTTCTTTCCAACCTTGACATCTTTGCACTGGTCGGTGAGAACGCGGCCCTGGTCGAGCAGTTCACGGCCACGGCAAACAGTTCCGGTCAAATCGTCGTCAATTACACCAAAGGAAGCACAAACCAGCCCGAAGCAGCCGGCATCGAGATTCGCGGCGCTGCCAGTGCTTGCACTCTCCTTCCCACCGCGGCACCAACTGGGCTGACAGCCTTGGCTTCCTCCCCCAGCATTATCGGTGTGAACTGGAAGGCAGCTACAGCTCCGCCCAACTGCTCCATCACCTATAACCTCTACGCCAGCACCACCAGCTGCTTTACGCCTGGGCCGAGCAATTTGATCGCCAGCAGTTTGACGGGATTGAGTTACTCGAATACGGGTCTTCTGCCTTCGACAACTTACTACTACGCCGTGGTTGCGGTTGACTCAGTCGGCCTGTCGGCGGCTTCGACACAAGCCAGCGATACGACTCATTCCGCCACGTCGTGCATCGCCATCCCGCCGTCGGCGCCGACCAACTTTGGGGCAACTACGGCTTCCTCCAGCGCAATCGCGCTGAGTTGGACGTCCATTAACACCCCTGCCAACTGCACAAACGTCACGTACAGCATCTACGGCAGCGCAACCAGCGGATTTGTTCCGGCTTTGACCAATCAGATTGCCAGCAATCTGGCGGGGACGGAATTCTACAACACCAACCTTCCAGCTTCGTCAACCTATTACTACGTTATACAAGCGGTTGATGAGGATGGCGGATCGGCTGTGTACTCGCAGCAGGTCAGCGCTCAAACACTGGCTCCTCCCGCCGTATTGACCGCGACGGCAGTCGGCGCCACCGAAGTCGATCTGGTCTTCCCGGAGAGCACACTCCCGGCCCCGGTAACCTACAAGATCTACCGGAGCACAACGCCCACATTCACGCCGGCGGCTTCCAATTCCATCGGCAGCACACAGTCCAATGCCTATCAGGATGTTGTAGCAGCCGCTTCGACGACCTATTACTATCAGGTCGTGGCCACCAGTCCGTCCGGAAACTCGGCGCCAACTGGTCCGGTCAGCGCCACAACGCTGGCTCTCGGCTCGAACGCGCCCTTCTTTGATGCAAGCGGTATTCCGGCCACGCCTGCCGGTGACGTCATGATGTTCAAGGTTCTGAACAGAACAAATGGACGGTATCCGGACGATCAGGTTTGGTGGAGCACCAGCATCAACGGAGTCGCTACCAGCAATACGGTCGCGGCTCAGCCGTACATCGCCATACCCGCAGGTGCTTCGGGGCGCATGAGCTTCTATCTTGGACCCCTGGGCTTGAGCAGCCCGTACGTCGACTTCATCGAGTACACTATCGGCGCTACATTCTTCAATGGCGACACAACGCGCGTCGATGCATTTGCTGTCAAGTTGGCATTCAATCTGACCTGCGCTGACGGAACCAATATCGCGGTTGGCGAAAATGCCGCGACATTCGCCGAAGACCGGTCTGCTACATTCCAGCGCATCGCCACCTCGGTACCTCAGCCCTTCCCAGTGCTGGCCCAGTTGAAGGCTCCGTACTCGATCCCCAATCCTGGGGTCTTGTTCAATGCCGGTGGCGAGTACGAGGATTACTACACCGCGTATATCGATGAGGTATGGGCAACCAACCCGCTCAGCGCCGTTCCGATGGCGGGAGACAATGCAAGCGGCCTGGGGAATTATCCAGGACTTTCCGCCGCAATCAACAGGCACATTGCGGGACCTGGAACCTTTAACTCAGCTGGGGCGGTGGTTTCCAACGCGATATGGGGCAACCCCAACACCTACTATCTGGCAGCTTCGGCGAACTTCTATGCTCAGTTCTGGCATCAGAACGCCATCAACTATCAACAGTATGGCTTCCCGTATGACGATTCGGGCGGCGACTCGAGCGACGTATCGTGCTCGACACCACATACTCTGGTTGTTGCCGTAGGCTGGTAACACGCTAGAAAGGAAACATGGCGAGTCCTCCGTCAAAACGACGGGAGACTCGCATTTTGTATCAGGTCCTCTAATATTACTGTGTTATAAAAATGATGCCGCGCTCAACCTCGAAGTGCAACATTTCGATTTGGGATAATGTTGCATGGGCAAGTTCTATGAACAGTTGAGTTTATCTGAGCGGGTGTACGTTCAGTCTCAGTTGGAGTTGGGTTTCAAGGCGGCGGCAATTGCCGCCGCCTTGAAACGGGGGCCGTCGACGATCGGCCGCTTCCACCCAGTAGCTATCGGATCGACCTAGCACAGCAGCGGGTCCGAGTCGTAGGCCCGGTCCGCGATCACGTGCTTCGGCTTTTGCCGCGGACGGCCTTTCTTTCTGGGGACGCGGACTTCAGCGAGCGTGGTTTCTGCAAGCGTAGCTTCTCCCGGAGAGGCACTTTCAAGCCGAACTCCCAGCGGAAGACCCTGACCGTCGACCAGTGCCATCCACTTCGTGCCCTTGCCACGCTTGGTTTTGCCGACGGCGGCGCCCCCTTTTTGGCCGGCGCGAAACTGCCGTCCAGGAAGGTCTCGTCCCACTTCAACAAGCCCTCATCGTCAAGCGCTCCCAGCAGGGCTCGCCACGCGGAGAGCCAAACGCCTTCCTCTTCCCACTGCCTCAGCCGCCGCCAGCAGGTCGAGGGCGAAAGGAACTCGTCGGGCAAAAACCGCCACGCCGCCCCGGTTTGCAGCACCCACAAGATGCCTTCAAGACAAGCCCGGTTCGATGCCCAGGGACGACCCCGATTGTCCTTGCGCCGCCTTGGCTCTGGCAACAGCGGCTCAATCAACGTCCACTGCGCATCCGTCAACAACTCAAATCGCTTCTTGCCCATACAAGAAATTCAACAAAATGCGGCCCTCTCGCAAAAGTAACTAACTTGAGGCCGAACCTATTTATGAAGCACGCTGTAGGAAGACTGTTAGGAAGCCTTCTCAACTCCTTGCAAGCCAAATTGAATCAATATCTTGCGGGACTTTTGGTGCCGAAGAAGGGACTCGAACCCCCACACCCTTGCGAGTACGTGGACCTGAACCACGCGCGTCTGCCAATTCCGCCACTTCGGCACGGTATACAAGTTCAGCGCTTTCTGCTGAACCGGCAGCAATTCCGAGTCTCGCAAAAGCGGGACCCAGTGTCAAATTTTGTCTGTGAAAACAAGCCGGAAAGGCCGGGACTTTGCGCCCCGGCCACGGCACTTGCGTTGCGCTTACACCAGCTTGGCGTCGAGGACGATTTCGGTGTTGTTGGCAAAGAGCTTGGAGATGGGGCAGCCTGCCTTGGCGTCTGCCGCGGCCTTGTCGAAGACCTCCTGGGAAGCTCCGGGCACATGGGCGGTGGTAGTCAGCGCGATCTTGGTGATGGCGAAACCGTCGCCCACCTTGGCCAGGGTGACTGCCGCTTGGGTTTCTATCTTCGTCGGCGTCAGTCCCGCGCCGCCCAACTGCGCGCCCAGAGCCATGGAGAAGCAACTGGCGTGGGCCGCGGCGATCAGCTCCTCTGGGGTGGTGCCCGAGTCGGCGCCTTCAAACCGCGTGGCGAAGGAGTAGTTCGCATTGCTCAACACGCCCGTCGCCGTCGAGATGGTGCCCTTGCCTTCCTTCAGTGAACCTGTCCAAACCGCACTAGCCTTGCTTGCCATTGTCCCTCCTTGGGGGAATTTGAAATTCGGTTGTTTGTGTCTGGTGCGCCGCCAAGGGGAAGTCCGGGCGGCGTTATGAAGTTGATGCATCAGGAGCCTGCGGGGATGCCGCGGCGCAGAATGCTTTCCTCTTATGCTAATCTGTCGGGCATGTTGCCGCAGCGGCCCCGCGCCCTCGATCCCGATTTTACGGTTGATTTCAGCCACGATGAGGCTGTTGATCCCAACACTCAGCCGAATGCGCCGCCGGTCGATCACCACTGCCAGGTGTGCCCCAATTGCGGACACCGGCTCACCGGCCACCATTGCAAGCTGGTCTGCACGCAATGCGGGTATTACCTGAGCTGCGCGGACTACTACTGAGCACGGACCCCCTTCAGAGCACGTCGTCGTCCCGCGACGCAGCAGCCAGCAGATGCGCACGGGTCAGCACCTTGCGGGCCAGGCCGGTGAGCGCCATTCCAGCCGCTTCGCCGAGCGGAATCCAGCGCCGCTCGCCGCCGGGGACGGTCATTGCGTCGATGTCGTCTTCAAAAACGGTGCGGATGCGGACGTAGTAGTTGACCTGCATGATGGCGTGGCGGACGGTCATGCGCAATTCCTGCTCGGGGACGGCGGGGTCGAGCAGTGTGGGCAGCTCCCACAACCCCGGCATTACGGTCAGCGCGGCGGCCCGCTGCTCCAGCAGCACCTCGCGGCCGCTCTGTCCGGGTCCGTTCTCAGGATTCTGGCCCATCCGCACCGAGAGCGCATGGGCCACCTCGCGGCTCAGCATCGGCGGCCGCGACGGCGTCTTGTGCTCGCCCTGGGTCTCGCAGTGGGAGACCAGCGGGCACACCAGGCACTGGGGATTGCGGGGCAGGCAGAGCGTCGCTCCCAATTCCATGACCGCCTGGTTGAAGTCGCCGGGCTGCGCGGGATCCAGGAGCTGAGCGGCCAGATCGTCAATCTTGCGCCTGAGGGCGGCGCCGCCGCCTTTGCGGCTTCCAGCCTCCCAGCCTTCCAGCCGGCACAGCACCCGCTCCACGTTGCCGTCCACCACGGCCACTCGTTCGCCGTGCGCGATGCTGGCGATGGCGGCTGCCGTATAGGCGCCGATGCCCGGAAGCAGGCGCAGCTCGCCGGAGCTTACCGGCAGGTTGCCCTGGTGATGGCCGGCCACATACTGCGCCGCCTTGTGCAGCATGCGCGCGCGGCGATAGTAGCCCAGGCCGCTCCACAGCGCCAGCACCTCCTGCTCGGGGGCCAGGGCCAGCGAAAGCAGCGTGGGAAAGCGCGCCATGAAGGCCTTGTAGCGCTCGACGACCACGGCCACGCGGGTCTGCTGCAGCATGATCTCCGAGACCCAGATGGCGTAGGGATCGGCGCTGCGCCGCCAGGGCAGATCGCGCCGGTTACGGGCATACCACGCGAGCAATTGGCGGCGCAGGCTGGCGATCTTCGCGGGTTCCCGGTCCTCGATTTCCATGCGCACAGATTACGGCATTTGGCCCCAAGGCTGTCATCCTGAGCATCATCACTAGCGTCAGCGAGTTATGTCTGGATAGAACCCCTGTCGGATGCGCTACAAAAGCTCCGTGCCCCATCCTTTCGCCTTGCCGGGACCCCCGCACCGGGGTGGAGGGACAGGTCTTCGTCCGTGGGGTGGTCGGGCGAAAGGGTGGGAAACCACGAATCCCAACCAGCCGCCTTACCCCAGCAACTCGGCGACGAGCCCCGGCGCTGCCTGGAGCGCCGCGTCGATCTGCGCAGCATCCTTGCCGCCGGCTTCGGCGATCTCGGGTTTGCCGCCGCCGGAGCCGCCTACCAGTTTGGCCACCGCGCCCACCAGCTTGCCGGCCTGAATGCGCTTGATAAGGCCCGGCGTGACCCCGGCGATGAGAGCGATTTTGCCTTCCGGTTGGGCGGAGGCCAGTACCACTACGCCCTCGCCGAGTTTTTGCTTCAAATTATCGACCAGAGTCCGCAACTGGCCGCGCTCCAGCGTGTCGGCGCGGAGCGTTACCAGGCGCACGCCCTTCACGTCTACGGAGCGGGCAAGCGCCTCGTCCAGCGCGCCGGCTGCGGACTTCATGCGGGCTTCTTCCAGCTCGCGGCGGAGGCGCTTGAGCTCGTCTTCCTGGCTGGCGAGCTTGGCGCGGAAGGCCTCCGAAGGGCTGCTGCCGGCAGGCGCGGGGGCAAGTTGCGCCGCGATTTGGGAAACAGCAAAGTCCTGGCGGAAAGCGTCGAGGGAGCCGAAACCGGTGATGGCCTCCAGGCGACGGACGCCGGAGGAGACGGAGCCTTCGCTGACAATCTTCACGAGGCCAATCTCGCCCGTGGCCCGCGTATGTGTGCCGCCGCAAAGCTCGGTCGAAAAGCCATCCGACAACTTCACAACCCTCACATTATCGCCATACTTCTCGCCGAAGAGCGCCATGGCGTGGTACTCGCTGACTGCTACGTCGATGGGCACATCTTCGAGGGTTTCGACGTGCGCATCGGCCAGCACCTCGCGGTTGACGATGGACTCGATCTCCTCAAGCTCCTCATCGGCCACCTGGGCAAAGTGGGAGAAGTCGAAGCGCAGCCGCGAAGGTTCGACCAGCGAGCCGGCCTGCTTCACGTGGAGCCCAAGAACCTGGCGGAGCGCGGCGTGCAACAGGTGGGTTCCGGTGTGGTTGCGGCGGATGGAGTTGCGGCGTTCTCCGTCCACCACGGTGCGGACGATGTCGCCGACCGCAAGGTCCTGCTTGAGCAGAGCCTTGTGCGCGCGAACGCCCTGCACCGGCAGCACGCAGCCCTGGATTTCGGCGACAGTCGTATTCCCATCCGCCGAGGTGAACCAGCCCGTATCGCCCGTCTGGCCGCCGGAATCGCCATAAAAGCTCGTCTGATCGAGCACAACCTCAACCAAATCACCGGCTTTGGCTGCGGGAACGCCTGCGCCGTCTTTCACGATGGCGAGGACTTCGGCGTTTGCGGCTGTGAGTTGCTTATAGCCCAGAAAATCCGTCTTCGGCAGTTCGCGATAAGCCGGGCTGGCGGATTTCTGGCTGCCGCCCTTCCAACTGGCGCGTGCGCGCGCTTGCTCTTCAGCGCGAGCAGCTTCAAAACCTTCATGGTCGAAGCCGATTCCCGCATCACGAGCCGCGTCCACCATGAAATCAAGCGGGAGACCGTATGTTTCAAAGATGTGGAATGCATCTTTACCGGACACGATACGATTCTCGGGAGCAGAAGCCTCGTATTCCTCCTTGAATCTTTCGTATGCGTCATCAGGAACATGCTTCTTGGCCTCGGACAGTACAGCTTCGCGATAGGCGGTCTCATTGTTCAGAAGCCCACTCGTTGCCCTCAGAAGGCGATCTGCCAACTCAGGTTTCCCATTGACCAACCGGTTTATCGCAATGGCACCGGGTATACTGAGCCCACCAAGATAGTCTTCGAGTTCTTTGGCACCACGCTCTAGAACTCGCGTAAACTGCCTCTCCTCCGCCTCAACCACCTTGGCCACGCGCGCAGCTGAATCGATCAACTCCGGGTAAGCCCCCTTCATCAAATCCCGCACTGCAAAAACCATCTGATAGAGAAACGGCTGTTCCTGTCCCAGCAGCCTCCCATGCCGAATGCCGCGCCGCAGAATCTTCCGCAGCACGTAGCCGCGGCCTTCATTCGACGGCAGCACACCGTCATTGATGAGGAAAGTCGTCGCGCGCGCGTGATCAGCGATAATTCTAAGGCTGGCATTACCAACTAGCCCCGCTAACTCGCCAACTTGCCAACTCGCCAACTCGCTACCTGGAGACCCCGTCAACTCCGCCGCCCGCTCAATCAACGGCGTAAACAAATCCGTCTCGAAGTTGGAAACCTTCCCTTGCAGCACAGCAGCCACGCGCTCCAGCCCCATCCCGGTATCGATCGATGGCTTGGGCAGCGGAGTGAGTTTATAGCTGGTCTTGCCCGCCCCATCCACCACCGCACTCCGGTCGAACTGCATGAAGACCAGGTTCCAGATTTCGACGTAGCGGGCGTCGTCCTGGCCAAACGGCTTATCGACTCCGGGGGTCTCGGCGGCTTCGAGGCCCATGTCGTAGAAGATCTCCGAGCAGGGGCCGCAGGGGCCGGTCTCGCCCATCTGCCAGAAATTGTCCTTCAAACCGAATTGAAAAATGCGCTCCTTCGCTACGCCGGCCTCGATCCAGTAGCCCTCGGCCTCATCGTCGCGCCCGACGCCGTCCGCGCCTTCAAAGATCGTCACGTAGAGGCGGTCCTTGGGGATGCCAAACCACTCTGGGCTGGTGACCAGCTCCCAGGCGAAGGCGATGGCGTCGCGCTTGAAGTAGTCGCCAAAGCTGAAGTTACCCAGCATCTCAAAAAAAGTATGATGCCGCCGCGTAAAGCCAACATTTTCAAGGTCGTTGTGCTTGCCGCCGGCGCGGACGCACTTCTGCGATGTGGTGGCCCGGGAGTAGTCCCTGCGCTCGGCGCCGAGGAACAGGTCCTTGAACTGGTTCATGCCGGCGTTGGTAAACAGCAGCGTCGGATCGTTGGCAGGCACCAGCGAGGAAGAGCGCACGCGGCGGTGCCCCTTCGTCTCAAAAAAGCGCAGAAATGTTTCGCGTATCTCGTTCCCAGAGCGGAATTGCATGGCGTAATTAGTGTAATTGGCGGCGCGTATCCCACCCTAGCGGCAAGAACAAAAATGCCGTGCCCCGAGGGCGCCCAGGTGGGGCACCCAGGGCTCATTCTTCGTGCGGCTCTTCGTCCAGATTGTCGAGGGCGGCCAGGGCTTCGTCGGGCACGTCCCACTGGCGCAGGATCTTGTAGATGACGCCGGTGGAGAAGCCGGCCACGACCAGGCGGCGCATGACGCGGGCGGTCTCTTTTTCGTTTTCAGGTTTGCGGATGCGCTTGCGTTCCAGGTGTTCACGGGCCAGGGCTTCCTCGCTGGTCTGGGCGTAGCGGGTTTCGAGGGTCTCGGCGATCAGGTCGGCGGCTACGCCTTTCTGCTGCAAGTCCTGGCGGACGCGGCGCTGGCCCAGCTTTTCGTTCTGCTGGCGCAGGCGGGCATAGGTCTCGGCAAAGGCTGCGTCGTTGAGGTAGCCGTGCTCACGGAGGCGGATGAGGACGGCAGCGATGGCAGCCTCGCCGCGTTCGCCCGGCTCGACGCGGGTCTTCATCAGGCGGCGCAGCTCGGCCTCGGAGCGCATCTGGCGGCCGAGAGCTTTCACGGCATAGGCGTAGAGGCCGGCTGCGTCGAGGAAGGCGCGGGGCTTGGCGGATTTGCGTGCGAAGGCCATAAAGCCAGATCCCATTCCACGGTCCTCATTGCCGATCCCTGGAAGGCGAGGGCGGCAATGATCGGGTACTCTTTCTTTCTCATCGTTCCTGCCCGCCAATCCGAGGTGCGCCACCAGACAGCGCAAACGCAGAAAAACAGTGCAGATTCATAGACTTGCGCCGGCTTCCTGCCTGTTTTGAGCCACTTCCCCGGAATCACCGGCTAATTCTCAGCAACCCCTTGCCCGATTTTGGATAATTCTCAACAGCCTTTCTGCAAAATCCAGGCCGCCCGAATAGTCAACCCCTCAAAAAAGTGCAACCATCCGGGCGAACATCTGCGAAAAATCGCAACCCTCCAGACGAACATTTACCGGTATTCGCGAAACCACCGGAGCGGCCATTTGCGCCCTTCCGATCCCTGTCATTTCGTCCATTGGTCTACCCAGTCGTTGACGGTTTTGTACCAGAGTTGGGAGTTCTGCGGCTTCAGCACCCAGTGGCCTTCGTCGGGGAAGTAAAGCATCTTGCTGGGCACTTTGAGGCGCTGCAGGGTGGTGAAGAGCTGGAAGCCCTCGGCAACGTCGAGCCGGTAGTCGAGCTGGTTGTGGATGACGAGAGTGGGCGTCTTGAAGTTCTTGGCGAAGAGAGCCGGAGACCACTTGCGGAAGGGGTTTTCGGCGTCGGGCTTGCCGTAGTAGTCCCAGGGGTGCCCCAAGAACTCCCACTCGTTGAACCACAGCTCTTCCGTCGTTCCGTAGGCCGATTCGGGGTTGAACATGCCGTCGTGGCTGACGATGCACTTGAAGCGGTCGGTGTGGCCGAGAATCCAGTTGGCCATGTACCCGCCGTAGCTTGCGCCCAGGGCGCACTCGCGGGTCTTGTCGATGAAGGGATAGTGCTGCTCGGCGTAGTCCAGGCCGGCCATCAGGTCGGTGAAGGGCTTGCCGCCCCAGTCGCCGTTGACGCCGTCAACGATGGCCTGGCCGTAACCGGTTGAGCCGCGGGGATTGATCATGACGACGACGTAGCCGTTGGCGGCAAAGAGTTCCGCGTTCCAGCGATAGCTCCACGAGTCGCCCCATGCGCCCTGCGGGCCGCCGTGGATGAGGAGCTTTAGCGGGTATTTCTTCGCGGGATCGAAGCCTGGCGGCCGGATGATGAGGCCCTGGAGATTGGTCTTGTCGGCGGCGGTGAATGAGAAGCGCTCCATTTCAGGCAGGTCGAGTTGGTCGAGAAGGCCGCTGTTGAGATTTGTTAGGTTATCCATCTCTGTGATGTCATTCCTGACAACAGCGTATTCACCCTTTTCGCTAAAAATGCGCTCAAGATTATCGTAGGAATCGAGAACCTCGGGTCGAAAGTCCACGTCTGGATGGATTTCGACGATCTCTGGAGGCCTTTTGACTGTTGTCTTTGCTGCCAAAAGTTTTTCACCGGAGCCGTCGAAGGAACTAGCGTGAAGATCGCTGTACTCCCCTAACCCTCCGTCGACAAACTTGAGCTTGCCGTCCAGTGTTCCGGCGAGAATCTCCGTATCGCCGTGGATGCCAGTCGTAAGATAGATGATCTTCGAGGCATGGGACCATGCAAACTCCTCTACCCAGCGGTCAAGCGATGGGTATAAGTCCTTGATGGTTTTCGCCGCCCGGTCGTAAACCACCAACCGGAAGCGGTCGCTCTCGTAGCCTGCGCGGGCCTGCGAACGCCACGCGAGCCACTTTCCATCCGGCGAGTAGGCGGGGTTGAAGTTGCCGCCTTGCGAGGTGCTAACTGCTACCGGTTTCGCCGCCGGGTTGGTCAGGTCGAGGGTGAAAATCTTTGCGCTAATGCTGATGGCCGGCTCTGCGTCGAGGTTCTCGGTGAAGGCCAGTTCCTTCGAGTCGGGCGCAAAGGCGCAGCCGCATCCGCCGCCCTCCAGCGAGAAAGGCGGAACGTCGTGGGGGCCGTTGGGCGTGAGGTCACGCATTCCACCGCTCTCAACCGAAAGGTAAAAGAGGTGGGACCTCTTGTCGCCGGTGTAGCGGTTCCAGTGGCGATAGAGGAGGTGAGTAAAGATCTGCGCCTTGACCTTGCTCGTGGCGATGGCGGCGTCGCGGTCGGAGTTGCATTCGTCGCCCACTCCAGAGTCATTTGCTGTGATTGCCGGACAGTCCGGGAAGACCGATGAAGTAAAGACGATGGACTTGCCGTCGGGGGACCAAAGTGCGTTGTCGGCACCGGTGGAGATGGCGGTCAGCTTCTTCGGGTTCGCGGTCGCGCCGGTGGCGGGGTCGAAGTCCGCCAGCCAGACCTGTTGCGAGCCACCGCGGCTGCTGAGGAAGAGAATGCGCTTGCCGTCCGGGGCAAACTGAATTCCTGAGTCGCCGGGCTTGGCCACGGCCAGCGGCTGCGGCTCTCCGCCAGCGACCGCCTGAATCCACAACTCTGCTGTTTTGGTGTTTTGGTCCAGATTGACAGTGGTGACGGAGTACGCCAGCCACTTGCCGTCGGGCGAGACGGCGGTTTCGCCCAGCCGCTTCATCGCCATCAGATCCTCGAAGGTCATGGGGCGCCTGGGCTGAGCGGGCTGGGGCTGAGCGGGCTGGGCAAGGGCTGGGGCTGCCGGCGCCAGGGCCGCGATCAAGGCGATGTAGAGGACGAGTGCTTTTCTGTTCATGGGATTTCCTATCCGCGCGGTGGAAACGAACGCATCCGTGCGAAGGAAAAGTGTACACCGGGCGGTGGTGATGAAGAGCGCGCCGGTTGAGTGTTTTGCTTTCCCACCCTTTTCGCAAAATGCGCGAAAAGGATGGGGCACGGCGGATTCAAGGTACAAGTGCAACAGGTGTGATTTTAGCTGACCAGTGTTGAACGAAGTCGAAAGCTCCTTCTGGGAGGAAGAGTTCAGCGGGAGCTTTCCATCCCAGGGTT